>Ga0209040_10000221_pt1 | contig 40849 bp, 39 predicted proteins | sample BogFormECP12_OM3_FD_188240 | JGI IMG/M metagenome (GOLD analysis project Ga0209040, IMG submission 188240) | Bog forest soil microbial communities from Calvert Island, British Columbia, Canada - ECP12_OM3 (SPAdes) (version 2) | ecosystem: Environmental > Aquatic > Freshwater > Wetlands > Bog ... | reverse complement strand
GATGTCGAGACGGGGCGGCAGATCGGCGCTCCGCTGCTCGGACACACGGATACAGTCGACGCGGTGGCGTTCTCGCCGAGTGGCGAGCGTCTGGCGAGCGCGTCGTGGGACACGAGCGTGCGGCTGTGGCCGATCTTCGTTTCGCGTGGCACGGCTGTCCAGGCCGCAATGACCCGACTACCGCGCTGTCTCTCACTGTACCAGAAGATGACCTTCGGTCTCGCCGTGGACACGGGGGCCGATGTTCCGGATGATCACGCGACGAAGCCGCCCTGCTGGTAGGCTGCTGCCGTAGCCCCTACCTATGCTCGCGTGGATTTGGAGTTTGGGGCAGTATGGCCAGCTATCAGTACGTCTATGTGATGAAGGACCTGACCAAGTCCTTCCCCGGCGGCCGCGAAGTGTTCCGTGGCATCACGCTCGCCTTCCTGCCCGGCGCGAAGATCGGCGTGCTCGGCATCAACGGCGCCGGCAAATCCACGCTGATGAAGATCATGGCCGGCATCGATACCGACTTCGGCGGCGAGGCCTGGGCGGCGGAAGGTGCGCGCGTCGGCTACCTGGAACAGGAACCGCAGCTCGATCCCGACAAGACGGTGGGCGAGAACGTCGAGCAGGCGTTCGCCGAGCTGAAGGCGGCGCTCGATCGGTTCAATGCAATCTCGGAGAAATTCGCCGAACCGATGAGCGACGAGGAGATGAACACTCTGCTGTCGGAACAGGCCGACCTGCAGGCGAAGATCGACGCCGAGGAGGGCTGGGACCTCGATCGCCGCGTCGACATCGCGCTGGATGCACTGCGCTGCCCGCCGGCGGAGGCGTCGGTCACCACGCTGTCGGGCGGCGAGCGGCGGCGCGTCGCGCTGTGCCGGCTGCTGCTGGAAAAGCCGGACCTGCTGCTGCTCGATGAACCGACTAACCACCTGGACGCGGAAAGCGTCGCCTGGCTGGAGCACACACTGCGCGACTATGCCGGCACGGTCATGATCGTCACCCACGACCGCTACTTCCTCGACAACGTCACCGGCTGGATCCTGGAGCTCGAGCGCGGCCGCGGCTATCCGTTCGAGGGCAACTACTCCTCCTGGCTGGAGCAGAAGCGCCAGCGCCTGGCGCAGGAGGAGAAGGAGGAAAGCGCCCGGCAGCGCGCGTTGGCGGCCGAACAGGAATGGATCGCCGCGTCGCCGCGCGCGCGTCAGGCTAAGAACCGCGCGCGCATCCAGCGCTACGAGGAGATGCTGGCGCGCTCGCAGGAGCAGGTGGCGGGCGTGGCGGAGATCGTCATTCCGCCGGGGCCGCGTCTCGGCAACGTGGTGATCGAGGCCGAGGGGCTGCGCAAGGGCTACGGCAACAACCTGCTGATCGACGACCTGAATTTCCGCCTGCCGCCCGGCGGCATCGTCGGCGTGATCGGCCCGAATGGCGCGGGCAAGACGACGCTGTTTCGCATGATCATCGGCCAGGAGCAACCGGATGCCGGGTCGCTCCGCGTCGGCGAGACGGTGAAGCTGGGCTATGTCGATCAGTCGCGGGACAGCCTGAGCGCGGACAACACGGTGTGGCAGGAGATCAGCGGCGGCGAGGACGTGATCTATCTCGGCAAGCGCGGCGTGCCGTCACGTGCCTATGTGAGCTGGTTCAACTTCAAGGGACCGGACCAGCAGAAGAAGGTGGGCATCCTGTCAGGCGGCGAGCGCAACCGGGTGCATCTGGCGAAGATGCTGAAGACCCCGCACAACGTGATCCTGCTGGACGAGCCGACCAACGACCTGGACGTGGACACGCTGCGCGCGCTGGAGGATGCGCTGACCGAGTTCGCCGGCTGCGCGGTGATCATCAGCCATGACCGCTGGTTCCTCGATCGGCTCGCGACGCACATCCTGGCGTTCGAGAGCGACAGCCACGTGGAGTGGTTCGAGGGCAACTTCGAGGCGTATGAGGAGGACAAGCGGCGCCGCCTCGGTGCGGATGCGACGGAGCCGCACCGGATCAAGTACCGGCCGATCGCGCGCTAGGATTTTGCTCTTAATCGCCTTGTGGAGCGCTTGGCAAACGCCTCGAGATTTCGTTGGATCGCGACCACATCGACGCTGGCGGGGTCAAACCCTTCGCCGCGCCATTCGAGCATCTCGGCATGGCGCGGGTGAGCCGGGTCACCAATGGCAGCGAGATAGTCCGCATAACCCAGGGGCCGCCCACGTCCTCGGGCGGGCAGGCGCGTTCCGCCGAGATGAGCCGCGGGTAGGTGGCCCCGGCCTCGGCTGCCACGAGCGCCTCGAGCTTGACCGTGTGTCGCCAATTGTCGCCGAAGTCGTAGACGTAGGTAAACTTCTTGGACTTGCCCGGAATTCGCGCCAGCAGATCGCCCAGGCTGGCGCCACTGGCTGGCAGCCTACTAGACTCAGCGAAGTCCCAATCGGGATCCGGTTCGCCGTAGCTTATGCTGCGTCCGACGCGGAACTCGTACAGGTGACAGTCTTCCCAGCCCATGACGATCTGCATCACCCAATGCAGCCGATCCAGGCGCATGTTGAGAGGCACTTCGATGCGCCGCCTGATGGCCGGACTTACGTCGTCCAATTGAACCAGGAGACGTGCGATGTTGGGTGTTACGGTCACTGCCATCGCTCCCCTCTGTCAGGCTATGCGTGAGCCGCCACTGCGAGCCGTCGCGCAAGCTCCTCGGCCGCAGGTGCCTCGGCAAGCAACTCGGTTCGCAGCAGGGCGGCGACTCGGTCCGCCTTCACGATACCGGAGCGAAACGCTTCACGCAGCCACGCCTGATCCTTCTCCCGCCAGGCGCAAAGCTTGGCGATGGCGATGTCTTCGGCACTCGGGCAGATTGCGGTGGCAAGGCCGTCCGGTGTGACATATTCGACGGCGCGGTTCCGCCAGTCCGGCGGCATGACCGCCGTGCGTGGACTGACGCCGTCGCCGTAGTAGCCGAATGTTCGATGGAATTGCGAGTCGCGTCCGATCGACCCGTCGATAAGGTCGGATATCAACCCGGGATCCGTTGCCTCCTCGGCGTATATATCGATCTCCTCAGTCAGCATCATGACGACCGGAATGTGTCTGGCCGTCGCGATGACGGCGCCGGTGCCCACCATCACGAACCGCCTGCAACCAGACAGCGACGCGGCGGCACGCAGAATGTGATCGATATCAGAGCGCCGGAGCATCGGCGCGTGCGATCAGCTCGCCCACTTCGCGCGAGGTCAGGCCCTTGCCGAACACAGGCCGGGTTTCGCGCAGCAGCCGGCCGCGCGGGCTGTCCTCGGTCAGCGCCGCGGCGATCTCATCGGGTGGTCGCGACAGCAGGTCCTGCCACATCAGGGCATAGTCCTGCTGATGCGGGTCTGGCGTCATCCACCTCGCGACAAACCGCCGGGCGTCGTCGATCATCGAGGGGTCGGCCACGATCCGCCGCGCCATCTCGCAGGCCTTCAGGTAGTCGATCCACTCATGCCGATCATGGAAGCGCATTGCCATCGCGATCCTTTAGCGTATACCGCCAACGCCTGCGAGGGAGGGACAGGGCCATGGACATCGAGACTGCCCGCGAGAAAACCACCGCCGATGCCGACTGGCAGGCGCGCGTCGATCTCGCCGCAGTGTATCGCCTGCTTGCCCACCACGGCTGGGGCGATGTGATCTTCAATCATGCGGCGATGCGCTGCCCGTCCAACCCGCGCCACTTCCTGATCAAGCGCCACGAGCTGCTCTACACCGAGGTCACCGCCTCCAATCTGGTCGAAGTCAGCATGGATGACGACCTGGATGAACGCTCGGGTGTCAACCGGCCAGGCTTCACGCTGCACAGCGGGGTGCTGCGCGGCCGGCCCGATGTGAACAGCTCGGTGCACGTCCATCCGGATGAAGGGGTGGCGATATCCGGCCTGAAGCACGGGCTGCGGCCGGTGTCGCAAAGTGCCATGCGGTTCTACCGGCGCGTCGGCTACCACGATTACGAGGGCCTTACCGACAGCTTCGACGAACGCGAACGCATCGTCGCCGCGCTGGGCAGCAACCGGGTGCTGGTCATGCGCCATCACGGCATCACCACGGTCGGGGCCACCGCGCGCGAGGCGTTCAGCCTGATGAAGGAGTTCGTGCGCGCCGCCCGCATCCAGTTGATGATGGAAGCGACCAGCCAGCCGGTGCTGGAGATCGCGCCGGAGATCTGCGAGCACGTCGCGGCTCAGTATGAACAGCACGACAGGGGGCGGGCATCGGCTGAATGGCCCGCTTATCTTCGCCTGCTCGACGGCATCGATCGCAGCTACCGCGACTGATCGCGCCCCCGCGGGGGCGCCATGAACCCGCTGTGGGTGCTACGCACGGCGCGGCTGGTGCTGACGCCGGTGGGTGGCGCGGACCTCGCCGACCTGCGCGCCATCAAGGCCGATCCACGCGTGTTCGCCATCATGCTGGACGGGGTCCGTTCGCCGCAACAGACGGCGGAGGAGCTGGCGGATGATATCGTGGACTGGGCCGCCAACGGTTTCGGCACTTGGACGATCCGCGAAGCCGGCCAGTTCCTCGGCATCACGGGTCTGGAGCGACGGCCGGATGGTCGCGGCATTGCCTTGCGCTTTGCGCTCTGGCCGGAGGCACAAGGCCGCGGTCTGGCCCGCGAGGCCGCCGGCGCGGCGCTTCGGTTCGGCCACCGGCAGGCTGGGCTGTCGCGCATCGTGGCAGTGGCGCGGGAAGACAACTTTGCTTCGCGCATGGTGCTCGGTGGGATCGGCATGACCGAGTGCGGCAGCTTCGTGCAGCTGGGATATCGGATGGTGATGTACGAGAGCGTCACGAGCGCGGCCGAATAGGCGGCGCGCAAATTATGCCGCCTGGCTCCAGCGGTTGGCGGCGGCGGTGCGTTCCCTTATACCATCCGCCCGAACCAACAACCGCTCTCGACCCAAGCCCTCCATAGGTCGGGCGGCCAGGCGATCCAGGAACCGGACGTCCAACTCGCCGACTTTCCGAGCCGGCAGGAAGCCGGTGAGGCGGTTCGGCAACCAGCAACAATTTAAGCTCGGCCGGGTGGATGATCCTGGGCAGGGTCAGTCCGGCAACTGCCGCGGCGATGGCGGCACGGCGCCTGATAATGGTCGCGGAAGTTCCCCCGAGTTAGGCATGTGATCTATCCGAACCCGCCTCGGTAGCCAACCGCGGAACTGAGATTGGGTGCCCTTCCTATCGGTCCAGCTCAAGGAGTACTAGCGAAATCGCCGGCACGTAGCTGATCAGCATTAGCGTGGCAAAGTTGATCAGAGCGAATGGAATGACGCCGCGGTAGATCGAGGAGAGCGGCTGGTTGAAGATCGCTTGCGACGCAAAGAGATTGAGTCCGAATGGCGGTGTGTACATTCCGATCGAGAGATTGACCGCCATGATGATCCCGAAGTGGATGGCATTCACGCCCGCCGCCTCGACCACGGGCAACAGCAATGGCGTGAGTATCATGATGGCAGCCGGCGGCTCGAGAAAACTTCCGACCAATAATAGGCCTATATTGACCAAAAGCAGGAGCTGCCACAGCGGTAGATGGAGCGAATTCATAGTGGCGACGATGCTCTGCGGAATGCCGCTCGTCGTTAGAAGCCACGAATAGATACCTGCCGCCGTTACAATGATAAGGATCTGGGAGATCAGGAAGACCGCGGCGACGGTAATGCGCCACAGGTCGCGCCAGCCAATGTCCCGATAAATGAACATTGTGACGACGATTGCATAGACGACAGCGACGCCGGCGGCCTCGGTTGGCGTGAAGATGCCGCCGTAGATGCCACCGAAAATGAGGAACGGCGTGCCGAGCGCCCAGCCGGCCGCCTTGGTGGCGGCCCGAATCTTCGACAATGACGCCTTCTCGCCCACCGCTACCTTGCGGGACCAGGAATAGAAGATGACATAGATCCCGTCGACGAGCCCGATCAGGAGGCTCGGCAGGACGCCAGCGGTAAACAGCGCGATCGCTGATTGCTGCGCCGCCATGCCGTAGAGGATCATCGAGATGGAGGGCGGGATCACGACCGCGATCGCGCCGGACGATGCGATGAGGCCCACGGTGAAGCGGTCGCCGTAGCCACCGCTCTTGAGCGCCGGGTGGACCAACCGCCCGACGGCTGCAACCGTGCCGACAGCGGTGTGCGACATCGCACCGAACAGCTCGGACGATACAATCGTCGTCATTGGCAGCGATCCGCGCGCGCTCCCGGTGAGTGCGGCGACCCACACGATGACACGCCTCGCAATGCCACCTTGACCCATGATCTCGCCAGCCAGGATGAAGAACGGGATCGCCAGCAAGGGGAAATTGTCCAGGCTGCCAAACATGTTGGTCTGGATCACCGTCGTCTGCACGTCGGCCACGAAGAGGACGGCAACGAGCGAAGTGAGCAGCAGGATGAGATAGATCGGAAAGCCGATGCAGAGCAGAATCACTGGCAGAATGAAGTACACGAAGGTCGCTAGCACCGCCGAACAACCCGAAACGATCCGATCAGGCGGATGCCGACCAGGAACGCGTTGAGCCCCAGGCCGATCGGCACCAGCGCCTGCGGAATGACCAGCGGAAAGTTCGCTGCCTCACTGCGCTCGTCGAACTCGGCCAGCATCTGGACCGCGGGCCAGGCGAGCACAATCAGGCTCACGCACACGACGATCATCGTCACGTCGGCGGTTATGTCGAGTGCGCGACGCTGTGTCGGCGGCAGGGCGTGGAGAATCACGTCCATACGCAACTGCCTGCCCTCGAAGCCCACGATGGCGTTGCCGAGGAATACCGTACCGACCAGAAGGAACAGCATGAGCTCCTCGGCCGAAGCAATCGGACGGAAGAGCACGTAGCGGCCGACGATGTTGGCAACGTCGAGCGCGACAGCGATAAGCAGCATCAACGCGGTCATGCCCTGAACGCAGGCGACGAGACCTCTAAGGAAGATCGAGCCAGTAGGGGAAAAGGCAGAAATCAAAGACTGCGCTTCGCCGCGGTACGCAACAGATCCCAAAGCGGCTGCAGCTCCGGTTTGGCCTTGACAATGTCGGCGCCGACAGAGCCGATGCTCTCCATCATTGCAGCCCTGTCGGCTTGTGACAGTACATCGATCTCGCCGCCCTTCTCGGCCCAGATCTTGCGCTGCTGCGCCACGAAGTCGAAATTCCACGCATTGGTCTTCGTCGCGGCCTCCTGGGCAGTCGTCAGCACCATGGCCTGGAGATCGACCGGCAGCGTGTCGAACCAGCGCTTGCTCACCACCGCCATATCGAAGATGTACGAACTGCCGGGCTCATTGATATATTTGGCGGCGCCATAATACCCGAGTGAGGTAAAGGTTGGCAAAGTGCCGACCGCACCGTCTATCGTGCCTTGCTGGAGCGCCGGCAACACGTCGCTGAGCGTCAGCGGTACGCCAGTGGCGCCTAGTTTGGCGATCTGCTGCATCTGGAAAGGTGAGGCGAGCACCCTGATCTTCTTGCCCCTCAGGCTCGCCAAATCGTGGAACGGCGCGCGCATCGCAAACGCCGCCGGTCCGGTCAGGAGGAGGGCTTCACCGATCAGGCCCTTGCTCTCCCCCACAGCCAGAAAGGCCTTCCTGAATTCCGGGTCGGACACCGCCCGGAGCGCATGCTGCTCGCTTTCAAACAGTCCGGGGGCGGCCAGCAGCCCGAACCGCTGATCGACCCCAGAGAAGAATTCGGGCGGAAATTGCGCAACCTGGATTGACCCGAGCTGCGTGTCCTCGATCTCACGCGGAATAGGGCCGAGCTGGCTCCCCGGATAAATCTCCGCCTTGATACGACCGCCGGACTTCGCCTCGATCGAAGCGGCATACAGCTTCATCCACTCATGCCCGTTGTCGTTGATCCCCGCGCCAGCGAGCTTCATCACGAATTGCGGCTTGGTGTCCGGCGGTTGTTGGCCCTGCGCCATCGATCCATAAGGGAAAGCAGTTACCAGCAGCGTGACGGCAATGCCGCTGAGGCGTTTCATGGCATACATGGCGTTCTCTCCCGATGTTCGTCGGAACACGATTGTCTTTGGGCGGGCTGATGTCCGAGATGGGCGCGAAGCGGACCGAAGTGCGACCGGCCCGCTATGTCGGCTTTCGATTGGCAGACATTCAAACTGACCCACGACTGACTTACGACGAGCGAGCAATTGCCGATAGCTCTATTATCGGATAGACCCATAACCGTTTACCTATGGGTATGACCATGCGATGGGCCGACCGCGTCGAACGCCGTATCAAATTGCGTGACCTCCATATCCTGCTCACGCTGGTGGAATCCGGGAGCATGGGGCGCGCGGCGAAGCGGCTCGCCATTTCCCAACCGGTCGTGTCGAAGACAATCACGGACCTGGAACACGCACTCGACGTCCGTCTCTTTGATCGGACCGCGCAGGGCGTCGAGGCGACTGTCTATGGCCGCGCACTGCTGAATTGCGGAACCGCTGTATTCGATGAGCTGCGACAGGGACTGCAGGACATCGCATTCCTGTCAGATCCGACGGTGGGAGAATTGCGAGTTGGCGGCGCCGGCCCGTTCATAGATGGCCTGATTCCCGCGGTCATCGCACGACTTGTCGGACGATATCCGCGGATCGAGTTCCATGTTACCGAAAGCGACCCCGCAACCTTGTGTCATATGGTGCGTGAGCGCCAGCTCGATCTCGCGATTTTGCGAACAACGAGCTCAATTTTCGGCAAGGACCTGGAGTCGGAGCCCTTGTTCGATGACCCCCTGTTCGTGATCGCGGGACTGCACAATCCGTTGTCCCGTCGGCGTGAAATCGACCTCAGGGACCTCGTGGGTGAACCCTGGGCACTGCCAGAGCCAGATAATATCGCCGGTGCGTTGGTCGCCGACGGGTTCCGTTCCGCGGGCGTTCCGCCTCCCACGCCAAGGGTTGTGTCCGATTCCACCGCGGTCCGTACGCGGTTGGTCGAAATGGGGCGATTTCTCACCTTCCTGCCAGGCTCCACGCTGCATTTCGCCGCCGAGTGGCTACGCGTCAAAATATTGCCAGTCACTCTATCGATGAAGGCGCCGCCCATCGAGATCGTCACCCTGAAAAATCGGGCGCCAAACGCAATCGCCAGACTTTTCGTCGCGGAATTGCACGCCGTCGCCGACGCGCTGAAGCAAGGCCAACGTGACTCCCACGACGTTTCAAACCCGAACAAACGGACGGTCAGGTCCGCGCCGGCGAAGTGATCAAATCACGATAACATACTTCCGCCGCGGGTCCGGTTGGCCAATCCGGCGCGGGGATGGAATATCCGCGTTGGGTCGGGAACCGGCTTCCAATAAACGACGGCAGTGGTCCGCTCGTGCCTCCCATGCACGCCAAAGTGGTCGGGCAGATCCCGGCCAGACCCGGGTATTACCACACGTCCGGCGCTGGCTGGGCCCCCGAGGCGATGTGAAAATAATCCTTGACATCGGTTGCTGATTGGTGTTCTAGCCTTGCTCCTGACCGCCGCGGCCACCGGTCCCGTCTCAGCCAACCAGCCCAGCCGCGTCGCGCGCCTTCTCGATCTCGCCCGCAAGCTGATCGACTACGGTAAGGAACTCGCCGTGACACTGCGCCAGCGCGACGTTGTCCACGTCGCGCGCTGCTTCGGCACCCGCGACATCGCACTGATCCTTTCGTCCATCACCCGCGGCCTGCTTCGTGCCAATGCGCTCGAGGCAAGGCTCGTGCAGAACGCCGCACGCCTGGACGCTGTGCCCAGGCGTCGAGACGCGCCGGCGCAGCGTAGGCCGCGTCCCGCCCGGCCCGCCGATCCGTGCGGCGACGAGGCAGACCCGCGTCTCGCTGCCCTGCCCACGCCGGAGCAGATCGCAGCCGAGGTCCGCCGCCGGCCGATCGGCGTCGTCATCGCCGATATCTGCCGCGATCTCGGCATCCTGCCCAGCCATCCGCTGTGGCGGGAACTCAGTCTCCTCATCATCAGACATGGCGACAGCCTCGCCGCTCTGGTCATGGACGTCATCGCGCGGGGGTGTGGCAGTCCCTTGTCCAGAGCTGGCCCACAGGCGCCTCCCGCATCGCCGGCACCTGCCGGCACCGGACCGCCCTGAGCCGATCGCCCTGACCGTTGCGGCATGACTCACGGGGCCAGCCCATGACTTGCCTCGGCGTTCTGAAGAACGCCGAGTGCGCAGTGATGATCAGGCGCCCCTCCGCCCAAGGCTTGTGCACGCGATAGGCGCAACCCGTCCGTCGCGGCGCAATGCGCCGTTCGGCGCTGTCGTCCCCATGGCTGTTCTCCGCGTTCGACGCGGTGACCGGCGTCGTTTCCCCCGTATCGAACCAGCCGGACGCAGTTGCCAGCCGCCCTTCCCTCGCGCAAGTTCCGGCGGTTTCGCGACACCGGAAGGACCCGCCCATGAACGGCGCCGAAAGCCTCGTCCACACCCTGCTGAACAGCGGCGTCGATACCTGCTTCTGCAATCCCGGCACCTCCGAGATGCACTTCGTCGCGGCACTCGACCGCGTCCCCGGCATGCGCTGCGTGCTGGGCCTGTTCGAGGGTGTGGTGACAGGATCGGCGGACGGCTACGCGCGCATGTCGGGCAAGCCGGCGGCGACGCTGCTGCATTGCGGGCCAGGCCTCGCCAACGGGCTGGCCAACCTGCACAACGCCCGCCGCGCGCAGACGCCGATCGTCAACATCGTCGGCGACCAGGCGACCTATCACCGCCCCAATGACGCGCCGCTGACCGCCGACACCGAGGGCTGGGCGCGTGGCGCCTCGGCCTGGGTGCGCACCGCCACCTCGTCCGCCACCGTCGGCGCCGATGCCGCCGTGGCGGTGCAGGCCGCGCGCACCCACCCGGGGCAGATCGCCACGCTGATCCTGCCGTCCGACACCTCCTGGGACGAGGGCGGCATTGTCGCCGAGGCCCTGCCGGTGCCACCAAAGCCCCGCTCGGACCCGTCCCAGATCACCAATGCCGCGAACATCCTCCGCCGCGGCCAGCCCACGCTGATCGTACTCGGCGGCGAGGCGGTGCGCGCCGAGGCGCTGGAAGACGCCCACCGCATCGCGGCGGCGACCGGCGCACGGCTGATCGCCCAGGGCGCCAACGCCCGCATCTCGCGCGGCCGCGGGCGTGTGCCGGTCGACCGCATCCCCTATGTGGTCGATGTCGCGGTGAAGGCGCTGGCTGGCACACGCCACGTGATCCTGTGCGGGCTGCGCAAGCCGGTGACGTTCTTCGCCTATCCCAACAAGCCGACCACCCCGGTGCCGGCGGACGCCGACATCCATGTGCTCGCCCGCACCGACCAGGACGCGGCCGAGGCGCTCGCGCGGCTGGCGGACGAACTCGGCGCGCCGCGCGCTGCCATCCCCGATCCGGGTCCCCGACCGGAGCCGCAGCGCGGCAAGCTGACGCCGGAGTCCGTCGCCGCCACGCTGTCCGCGCTGCTGCCGGATGACGCCGTGGTCACCGACGAGGCGGTCACCTTCGGCCGCGGCTTCTTCCCGTTCACCTGCGCCGCACCGCCGCACGACTGGCTGAACTCCACCGGCGGAGCGATCGGCTGCGGTCCGCCGCTCGCCACCGGCGCCGCGGTCGGCGCCCCCGGCCGCCGCGTGATCGCGTTGCAGGCCGACGGTTCGGCGATGTACACGTTGCAGGCGCTGTGGACCCAGGCGCGCGAACACCTGGATGTCACCACCGTGCTGCTATCCAACCGCAAGTACCAAATCCTGATCGGGGAGCTCGCGAACGTCGGCGCCAACCCGGGCCGCACCGCGATGGATATGCTGGATCTCGGCAACCCCGATCTCGACTGGACCAAACTCGCCGCCGGCATGGGCGTCGAAGCCGCCCGCGCGGAGACCTGCGAGCGCTTCGCCGACCTGTTCGCCCAGGCCAACGCGCGGAAAGGCCCGTTCCTGATCGAGCTGGCGATCTGACCCATGGCGATGGGGAGCCAGAGCCACCGGCGTCGCCGGCGCAGGCGCAGCAGTCGCTCCAGGGTGGTGACGCAGCCGATCCGCCACTCGCGTGCGGGGCGGCAATTCCGGCTGCGCTCCGTCGAGGTGCTCGCCTCGGTCGGCATCCTGATTGCCGCGGCGACGCTGATCGCCCTGATCTGGCTGATCCCAACCCGCTCCATCGAGGCGGAACGGAACGACCTGCGGGCGCGCATCGAGGCCACCGTCAGCAGCCAGTCCGTTGTGCTCGCCGACGAGCTCCGCCGCGAGCTGCTGGGTATCGAGCAGTCGCTGCGCATTCTCAGGGAGGCGTTCCAGTCCGATCCCGACCATTTCGACATCAATGCCTGGCGCAAACAGATGCCGGCGCTGACGGACGTCACTGACGATGCCTTCATCGCGGATGCGCAGTACATCATCCGCCACGACATCAATCCGGCCGAGGTCGGCCTGGGTATCGGCTCCCAGGTTCCCGGCATGTTCGGGCGGGCGACGGACAAGCCCGAACCCGACGAAGACCTGCGCATCGATCCGAACATCGAGAAGCTGCAAACGCGCCAGCACCTGTCGCTGATGATGATGCGGCTGGATCGTCCGGGTGGCTGGATCGTCGGGGTCAGTTATCGCACCGACGCGCTGCGGCGGATGTTCGCGGAGGCGAACCTTGGCGTGCAGGGGATGACGGCGCTGATCGACACGCGCCTCGGCCGTGTCCAGGCCGTCGTTGGCCAGGCTGCCGCCAATCCCAACTATGACATCGCCAACTCGGCTATGTACGCTGCATTGCAGCTTCGGCCGGACGGCACCTGGATCGGTCCTTCGGCGCCGGATGGTGTGCAGCGCATCCACGCATTCCACCGTGTTCCCGGACACCAGGTTTCGGTGGTTGTCGCGGTGAGCGAGGCTGATGCGATGCGGCCGGCCACAGCCTTCGCGCAAGACGCGCGATCGGTGGCAATAGCCGCCACGCTGGTCGTGCTGGCGGCGATGGGAGTTGGCCTCTACGCGGTATGGACTTTCCGCGCGAAGCGCCGGCTGCGGCAAAGCCTGGAACGGGAACAGGTCGTGGTCGCCAACGCGCAGGCTGAAACGACCGGGACGCGGGCCTTGTTGGGAGGCAGAGCAAGTCAGCTCCAGGCGCTGTTCGCCGGCATCGAGGAAGGCGTGCTGGTGCTCGATGCGGAACTGCGCCTGACCGAGTGGAATCCGCGGTTCCCCGCGCTGTTCGGTATCGCGCCGGACGTTCTGCAGCAAGGTCTGCCGCTCGAAGAACTGCTGCGCACCCAGGCCCGGGAAGGTGCGTTCGGGGCGCTGGATGACGTTGAAGGCGAGGTAGCAAGGCGGCTGGCGCAGTTGTGCGATGGCAACGAGACCGTCCCCTCGCTGTATGCCGGCCCAGGCGGACGCACATTGGCGGTGCTCACCAGTCGGCACGCCGATGGGAGTCTGATGCTGATGGTGCGCGAAGCCACCGAGCCCGACCTGCGCTCCGCTGCCGAGGCGCCGGAGCCGTCCGCCGTGGAGGCGTCGCCGCCTTCGGGGGCTGTCGGGACGCTCTGACCAGCCTTGTGCCCTCGTAAGGGTTCAGCGGTCGGTGATCGCCTGGATTTCTCGTTCGTCGCAGCCGATCTCGCGCAGCACCTCCTCGGTATGTTCGCCAAGCGCCGGCCATAACCGCCGCACCATCGGGGGCGAGGCGGAAAACGATGCCGGGATCGCGGTGATCGTGACGTCACCGTCGAGCGGATGCCGGGTCTGCTGGAAGAAGTCCGTCTCCTGCAGATACTCGTCCTTGAACAGGTCGGCGAGCGTATTGGCCGGCCCGCAGGGAATGTCGAGTTCGCGCAGCGTCGCCAGCCATTCGGCCGAGGTGCGCTCGCGCATTCCTTCGGTCAGCACCGCGTACAGCGCATCGATGTTGTCCGAGCGCGCGGCAATGGTGGCGAAGCGTGGATCCTCGATCAGCGACGCGCGGCCCATCGCTGCGAACAGTCGGCTCCAGTGCACATCGCTCACCGCGATGACCGAGATGTAGCCGTCCTTCGTTGCATACGGTCGCCGATGCGGCGTGAGCATGCGCGGATAGCCGAGACCCAGCTCCGGCTGATCGAACACCGCGCCCCACATGTGCTCGACCAGCAGGAACGACAGCATGGTCTCGAGCATCGGCACATGGACTTCCTGTCCCTGTCCGGTGCGTTCGCGATGGAACAGCGCCATGCCGATCATCGACGCCAGCATGTGGCCGGTCAGCTTGTCCACCAGCACGCTTGGCACATAGCGCGGCGCGCCGTCGGGACCGGCGTTGAGCGCGGCCATGCCGCTGATGCCCTGGATCAGATCGTCGAACGCGGGGTGTTCCTGCTTGCTGCTGCCCTTGCGGAAGCCTGAGGCACAGGCATAGACGAGACGTGGATTGCGCGCCGACAGCGCGGCGTAGCCGAGCCCCAGTCGGTCCGCGGCGCCGAGGCGCATGTTGTGCACGAACACATCAGCGCCATCGACCAGGCGCAACAGTGCATCGCGCGCGGCGGGGCGTTTCAGGTCCAGCACCACGCTTCGCTTGTTGCGGTTGAGCATGGCGAAGTAGCTGCCCATGCCCTGGTTGCGGCTCGGCCCGATCCAGCGGCAGTTGTCGCCGTCCGGCGATTCAACCTTGATCACATCGGCGCCCATGTCGCCAAGTATCTGCGTGGCGAATGGCCCGAGCACCACGGTCGTGAGATCGATCACTCGAATGCCGGCGAGCGGTCCGCCCTGCATTCACGCCTCCTTGCCTATCGTGTCGCAAGTTTGCGCCGGGTGCGTAGGGATTTGCAAAAAGTGGCACTTGTACACCTCGCCCGCTTGCGGGAGAGGTCGGCGCGTAGCGCCGGGTGACGGTGCCACCACCGCGCATAGACCCTCACCCGCCGCGCTTTGCGCGGCGACCTCTCCCGCAAGCGGGCGAGGTGCTTTATGTTCGCCGCATGCCCAGGATAATCCTCACCGGCGACGTCAATCTGATGAATGTGGACGCTCCTGACGTGCCGTTCGCGGGCGTGTGCGCCCCGCTCCATGCCGCCGAGATCGTGTTCAGCAATCTCGAGTGCTGCCTTTACGATCCGCCACGCAGCCATGCGGTGGAGAACGAAGGCTTCTTCGCCTCACCGCAAATCGGTGGCGAGGCGCTGCGCTATGCCGGCATCGCCGCGGTCGGCATTGCCAACAACGTTAACTATGGCGACGCCGCGATCACAGCCTCGATCGCGCGGCTTGATGCACTCGGCATCGCGCACACCGGAGCTGGTGCGAACGCTGCTGCGGCGCGCGCGCCTGTCATCGTGGAACGCCACGGCATCCGCTACGGCTTCCTGCAACGCAGTTCGGTGTACTGGCCGACCAACCACGAGGCAGGTGCCAATTCCACCGGCATCGCGGTGATCCGCGCGCACACGGCGTACCAGGTGCCGATGCACAAGACGCGCCCAGAGATTCCACCGATGAATCGGCCCGGCATTCCGCCGGTGATCATAACCTGGGCGGATCCCGACTACCTGAGCGCCTTCACCGACGATATCGCGGCGCTGCGCACCCAGGCCGACATCGTCGTGGCCTCATGCCACTGGGGGCTGCACAAGGAGGTTCTCGCCTATATGCGCGAGATCGGCCACGCCGCAATTGACGCCGGTGCGGATCTCGTGATCGGCCACGGACCGCATTATTCGCTGCCCGTCGAGGTGTATCATCGCAAGGCGATCTTCTACGGCCTCGGCAGTTTCTCGTTTCACACCGGGCACGGCGGACGAAGGCACGGCGACTGGATCGGCATGATGGTGCGCGCAACCATTACCGATCGGACGATCGCTCGCGTCAGCTTCCAGTTCTTCCGCCATAACGAACGCAACGAGACGGTGCTGTGTCACCTCGCGGACGAAGCCGTGGAACTCGCCGATATCACAACTCGGAGCGCCGCCTTCGGCACACGACTGCTAGTACGTGACGACGAGGTGGACATCGCGATGTAATACCAGAAGCCCAATCCGATGACCGCCTGCGACCCATTGCTGCCGTCCAACCCAGCAGCAAATGGGGCCGCCACGGTGCCTTTGAGCGCAGAAGATTGGCACCAGACTTATGCGTGGTCGCAACGTCAGGGCTAGAATCTATCTCGCCGAGCCAGGCAACGATCGCCTCGCCTGTCAATCGAATTCGAAGTGCGATTCCCCTGGCTTGCAAGATGCCTCGGGTTGATCCCGTAGTGTGGCCTCTATACAATCTGGGCAAACCGCACGCTAACGATAACGATAGATAAGGAGCCACCAATGCGATCGACGACTGCGCGATTCAGACATCTCCTGGCACTCGCGATCAGTGTTGGGATGTCAACGCAGATTAATGGATTAATGCGGCACGGTCCGCCGAAGTTTACAACCTCACTGCGACCAACATAATGATCACGCAACCAGCACCACTATTCACGACAGATATGATCACCGGCACGATCACCCTCTCGGACGCCGTGAAACCGGGCATGGCGTTCGGTGTGGCGAGCGTATTGGGAGTAATTCTGAATTTCGGTGGAATCACTGGAACCCTGGCCGACATCCAGGCGGCGGACGGGACGCCGCAAATCTTCAGCACGCGCTCGGCAAATGGAGAAACCTTTTCTTCGCTTGATTTCCGGTTCGATTTTCCGACGACAACCCCCGGCTGTAGCATAGACTGTAGCGGACAGGTCATCATCAACGGCACCGATCCGTCCAATTTCATCGCCGACGACGACTTTAACGCCACGACTTTGAGCGTGATCGACAGTTTCACGCCGCACATTGATCTGGTCCCCGAGCCCGTGAGCCTCGCGGTGTTCGGCACTGGGCTTGTCGCGCTGGTCCTCATCGGGCGACGAAGGAATCGGACCGTATCCGTACCATAGATAACCCCTTTCCGAACCCAACCCAAAAAACAAGGGCGATCCGAAAGCCCCCGTAGTGTACAATTTTGAACGAATCGTGCGGTGACCCCAAACCCGGACGATAGACTCTTCGCACCGCTCCGTAGTGTCACGCATGATCGCGGGCGCGTTCGTTACCTGGTCCGCCTGCCTGGGCGAGCGGCTCGACGGCGCCTCTTCCAGGCGACGATTGCGCGCCAGGCCAAACACGTAATCGAGGCGGTTCGCCTCGCACCACCCCTTCAACTCCTCGTTGGCGAAGCCGCTGTCGGCGATCTTGTGAAGCGTTCGCCCAGCCATGGCCGCTCTGCCTGTTTTGTTCACAGTGGATCGAGATGACCTTTCGGTGCTAAAGCACACCCGACGTATTCTGGCGAACGGAGAAACACCATGTCCGAATTGGAGTCGTCTATGAACCAAGTACAAGTCGAGCAGAAAAGCTATCAGATGCCGCCGCAGGATGGGTTTACCGTCGCACTGTTTCTCACCGTGGCCGACATCGAACGATCGGCTCGATTTTACGAAACGGTCTTCGGAGGTCGCATTCTGAGCAGAGGCGACAGCAGCGGCGCGCCGGGTTACATCCAGATCGCGAACACGTGGCTCATTGTCAACGTCGGGGGCGGCCCGACACCCGCAAAGCCATCGGTAACGCTCAGCGTTCCCGCCGCCCCCGATTCAGTCAGCAGCTTTATGCATATCCGCGTTGCAGATATTAAAGCGTGCTATGAACTATGGCGAAATCGAGGAGCCGTGTTTATCACAGAGCCAAAGGACAATTACGGCGAGACGTTCTGCTACATTCGCGATCCTGATGGTTATATTATAGAAGTTGCGCAAAGCAAGCCGGGCTTCGCTTACGGCTAAAGGGCACGACACATGAAACCATCTGTGGTGACCGAGTACACTCCGGCGACGTGAGGTTCCAAACGGGCCGGAATCGCCGCAACCCCGCCACCCCGATGGGTCGAGGCGAAGGACCGCTTACCACCCAGAGCGGTCGTCGGACAGGCCCGCTGGTGTAACCTCAGCCGCGGCCGGGCATCGGCGGTGGCACGGTCTCACTTCCGCTCGGTCGCGCAACGACACGATCGAACCACGCGGCAACGTTCGGCGAAGCCTTCACCAGTTCGCTGCTTTCCGGCATCAGGCGCATGTAGTGGATGATCGGCAGCAGGAATGCATCGGCCAGCGTGAAGCTGTCGCCGGCCAGGTATGCGCTTGTGCCGAGTTCGCGATCCAGCACCGCGAACATCTCTCGCATCTTCGGCAGCGCGGCGTCGATCTTCGCGCGATCCGGCGCGCCGTCGGGCAGGCCGGAGAAGAAGTACGCCAACAGATACTGCCGCACGAGCACCGGGTCGATCCCGGTATTGATCAGCGAGATCCACTGCTCGGTGCGTGCCGCGCCGGCCGGATCGCGCGGGATCAGTGGCGGGCCGTCGAACGCCAGGTCGATATAGCTGCCGATCGCCTTGGACTCGCTCAGCGCGAGATCGCCGTGACGCATCACAGGAATCTTGCCGAACGGATGGATCGCATCGACCTCCGGCGAGTGCGGCCGCGCCGGAGTCAGCGTATAGGGCACGCCCTTTTCCATACAGGCGATGCGCACGGTGCGCACGAAGTTGCTCTGCGGTGCGCCGATGATCTCGATTGTCGCCATTACAGCCTCCCCTATTGCAGTTGTTTCGCCATGTAGACGCGGTCGTAGCCCTTCTCGCTGACGCGATGGGTCTCGACGAAACCGACGCGACGATACAGCGCGATATTCTCGGTCATCAGCACGTGGGTGTAGAGGCGAATCTCTCGGTATCCTCGCCGCCGCGCCTCGGCTTCCGCGAATTCGATCAGGGTGCGACCAAGACCCTTCCCCTGATACTCCGGAAGCACGGCAATGTTGTCGAGCAGAAAGCCGTCCGCGCCTTCCTCCAACACCAGGATGCCGGCGATGCGGCCAGCGTCTTCCAGCACCCCGGCTTGGCCATCGGCAATGCGTTGCGCGTAGTCATCCAGCATCGGACCCGGCGGTTTGCCGATCCGCGGCAAGTAGTGGGCGTAGGCAGCGTGCACGACATCGCGCACAGATTCAGCGTCGTCTGGATGCGCGGGCCGGATCACGCTGCCCGTTCGCGCGCCGCCTCGGTGGCGGACTCCAGACCCACCGCCTGCGCCAGACGATCCAGCCGGCGCATCACGCTTTCCCCGGCGAACACCCCGCTATCCTCTTCCAGGTGCAGGATCAGCCGGCTCCCCGACAGTCGCAGTCCGGTTCCGGCCAGCAGGTCCGGTGTGCCCGCCGACAGCGTGTAGGCCAGCCGCAAGGCCACCCCCAACACCTCTGCCCGGTGCGTACTCGACACGTCGAGCAGCAGACGCGCGGGGCGCAGGAACGGCGCGTCGTCATCCACCTCGTAACGCATGGCGATCGCCATCGCGAGAAACGCGCGCGCATGGTGGTCCAGCCCGATCCCCGGTTGGCGCAGCACCCGCAGGAATGCCTGCTCGGCGCGGAATTCCGGATGGTCGTGGCTGCCGATGTCGGACATCCAGCAAGCCGCCTCGCGCAGCCGCCGCGCCTCGCCCACCTCGGCCGGGAATAGCGGATCGGTCCAGGCCAGCAGCGCCGGCGGCAGATGCGGATCGCGGCCCAGCCGCGCCGCCAGTTCCATACCCGCCGCCAGCAACGGGTCCTCGCCGCGGATCGCCTCGGGCATGCGCTGCATGAACCAGCCCTCGCGCAGGCCGCTCGCACTGAACACCACGCGGCGCACGCCGGTCGCCCGCAGGACGCGGCGCAGCACCACCGCGGCATACGGCAAGTCATCGATACGACGGCGTGAGAGTCCCGGCAGCCGCTCCAGCGCGCGACGGCCGGCGCCGGCGATCACCCCGGTCAGGTCGCGCGCCTCCTCGCGGCCGATCGTGTAGTGATGCACCATCTGCAGCGGATAGCCGGTCTGCGCCGTGTGGATGCGCGCCAGTGCGCGCCACGCGCCGCCCACCAAGTATAAATCGCGATTGGTGCCCTCGACCAGCCACGGCACCAGCGCCAGGTCGGCCTCGGCGATGGCACGCGCGCGCACCGGATCGCCGCCGGCACGCTCCGCCAGCCGGATCGCGCCCAGGCCCAAGGTATGCGACACGCCGCGCGCGCCACGGTCGAGCCGCACCAGCTCCAGCGAACCCCCGCCGATATCGGCCAGGATGCCATCGGCGGTCGGGATGCCGCACAGCACGCCCATCGCCGAGAATTCCGCCTCCTGCAGCCCGGACAGAACGCGGATCGGCACACCAGGCATGCGCGCCTGAAGACGTGCGACGAATTCCGCGCCGTTGCGTGCATCGCGCACCGCGGCGGTGGCGAGGATCTCGAACGGCGCAGCTCCCATCGCGCGGGCGACCGCGTGATAGCGGTGCAGCACGGTGAACGCCTGACCCATGCCCTCTTCGTTCAGCCGCCCCGTCGCCTGCAGGCCGCGGCCCAGGCGCAGCACGGCCTTCTCGTTGAAGATCGCCACCGGGTTGCGGCGACGCCCCTCATAAACCACGAGACGCACTGAGTTCGATCCGAGATCGACCACCGCGCAGCGGGGCGCATCGTCAGGCGGCTTGAACGGCATGCAATCAGTCCTGGTTCACGCGGTCCGGGCGGCGGTGATTGCCAAGCGACGCGGCGATCGCCGAGCCATGCAACGCCGAGCCGCGGCCAGAGAGGGACGGATTCGTCATGAAGTAATCGTGCGCGGAGATCGGTTTCTTTCCCGGCGCAACGCGCCGCCAGATGCCGTCGCCGCGCAGCTCCCAGGACTGCATCGAGTCCTTCAGATTGACCACCATGATCTGATCGAGCACCTGCGCGTGCACCGTCGGATTGTGGATCGGCACCAGTGTCTCCACACGCCAGTCCATGTTGCGCACCATCCAGTCGGCCGAACTGATATAGACACGCGCATGCCGACTGGGCAGCGGATGGCCGTTGCCGAACACGCAGATGCGGCTGTGCTCCAGGAAGCGCCCGACGATGGACTTGACGCGAATGTTCTCCGAAAGGCCTGGCACGCCGGGGCGCAGGCAGCAGATGCCGCGCACCACGCCCATTACCTTCACGCCGGCGCGCGAGGCTTCGTACAGCAGGTCGATCAGCGTCTCATCGACCAGCGAATTCAGCTTGAGCCAGATGCCGGCCGGCTTGCCGGCCTGCGCGAAGGCGATCTCGCGGCGGATCAGTTCGGTCAGCACGCTGCGCGTGGTCAGCGGACTGAATGCCAGCGCATCCATCAGCTCGGGGCGCGCATAGCCGGTCATGTAGTTGAACAGCCGGGCGGCGTCGCGCGTCAGGTCCGGATCGGTGGTGAAGAACGACAGGTCGGTGTAGGTGCGCGCGGTGATCGGATGGTAATTGCCGGTGCCGAAATGCGCGTAGGAGCGCACGCCGGTGCCCTCGCGCCGCACCACCAGCGACAGTTTCGCGTGTGTCTTCAGCTCGGCGAAGCCGTACACCACCTGCACGCCGGCCGCCTCCAGCGAGCGCGCCAAGCGAATGTTCATTTCCTCGTCGAACCTAGCGCGCAGCTCGATCACGGCAGTGACGAACTTGCCGGCCTCGGCCGCCTCGATCAGCGCCTTCACGATCGGCGAGTCACGGCTGGTGCGATACAGCGTCTGCTTGACCGCGATCACATTGGGGTCCTGCGCCGCCTGGCGCAGGAACTGCACCACGACGTCGAAGCTTTCGAACGGGTGATGGACGATGATGTCCTTGGCTCGGATGGCGGCGAAGCAGTCGCCGCCGAAATCGCGGATGCGTTCGGGGAAGCGCGGCGTGTAGGGCGGGAACAGCAGATCGGGCCGATCATCGACAATCAGTTGCCGTAGATCGGCGACACCGAGGATGCCGTCGGCGATATGCGTCTCGTCCGGGGTGGCACCGGTTTCGGCAGCAACCAGCGCACGCAGCTCCTCCGGCATGGCCGCATCGATACCGAGATGGATCGCGACCCCGCGGCGGCGGCGCTTCAGCGCCGTCTCGTAGGAGCGGACCAGGTCCTCGGCCTCTTCCTCGAACTCCACGTCGGTGTCACGGATCAGGCGGAAGGTGCCCTGACCGGTGATGCGGAAGCCGGGAAACAGCCGGTTGAGGAACAGCCCAACCAAATCATCGAGAATCACGAAGCGGATCGGTGCGCCAATTGCGCCCGGCAGGCGAATGAACCGGTCCACCTGGCTGGGCAGCGGCAGCAGTGCCCGCATACTCAGTCCATCCTCCTCGCGCAACAGCAGCAGGGCCATCACCAGGCCCATGTTGGGGATGAACGGGAACGGATGCGCGGGGTCGATCGCCAGCGGCGTCAGCACCGGGAACACGCGCTCCATGAACCAGGCGTCGAGCCATTTGATGTCGTCGGCCGCGAGTTCTTCCGGCTCGCACACCTCGATGCCGGCCTCGCGCAGCAGGCCGCGCAGTTCGCGCCACACCCGCTGCTGTTCGGCGAGCAGCGACTCGGCGCGGAGCTTGATCGCAGCAAGCTGCTGTGCCGGCGTGCGGCCGTCGGGCGACACCGCGGTGACGCCAGCCTTCGCCTGGCCGATCAGGCCGGCGACGCGGACGGAATAAAACTCGTCCAGGATGGACGCGCTGATCGAGACGAAGCGCAGGCGTTCCAGCAGGGGGTGACGTGGGTTCTCCGCCTCCTCGACCACGCGGTGGTTGAGGTCGAGCCAGGACAGCTCCCGGTTGATGAACCGGTCGGGACTGTCCGGCCTGATGGTGAACTGATCGGATCGTGGCGTCGCATCTGGCCGATCAAGCACATCCACCGCACCGTTGCTGCGGGCCAGTGCCTCCCGTGCGGGCGATTTGTTCATGTGACGATCCTACAGGAGAGCCGGGCCGTCCCGCGAGGGGGGCAACGCCGTTCCGGAAATTTCATCCGGCGCCAGCAGGTCGGCCAGAACGTGGGCCGCGAACGGCACGGTGATGTTGCGATGCTGATCGAGCGACGCGGCGTCCAGGCGTTCGACCGCAGCGCGTAACGCGGCGGCGCTGCGCGGCAGGCGTACGACCAGCCATTCTTGCACCGATTCCGGCGGGCGAAGCTGCCGCTCGGCGAGCAGCCTGGCGAGCAGCGCCCGCAGCAACGTGTCCTCCGGCGGGCCTATCTCCACCGCGGTGATGGCACGTAGCCGGCTGGCGAGATCAGGCAGACGGACCGGCCAGCGCGACGGCGGAGCGCGGGCGGCGAGCAGGACTGGCAGCCTGGCCTCGCCCGCGGCGTTCAGCAGATGCAGCAGGGACGTCTCGTCCGCGAACGCATCGGCATCGTCCAGCGCGATGCCGACCGGTGGCAGCTCGGGCAAGGCGGACAAGGCGGCGCCTGACCATAGCGAAGCGCCAGTACGCGTCGCCCAGATATGCAGCAGGTGGGTCTTGCCGCGGCCCGCCTCGCCCCACAGCGCCAGGCGGTGGTTCGGCCAGTCGGGGGTGCGGCGCAGCCAGGCTAAGGCGTCGGCATTGGATGGCGCCTCGCGGAAGTCTGTCACGGCATAGCGCGGGCCGGCGAAAATCGGGAGCGATAGTTGACCGGTGCCGCGCATCGTCAAGGCCTTGCCCAGAGGCGGGCTACTGCCGGGAGATCAGCCGATCGAGGCTCCAGCAGCCGCCACCGGCCACGGCCAGATACAGGAAGATGAAGCAGTACAGCACTGCCGCTTCACCGCGGTTGACCAGCGGGAAGAAATTCTGCGGCGCGTGCGCCATGAAATACGCGAAAGCCATCTCGCCGGACATGATGAAGGCGGCGATGCGGGTGAACAGGCCGAGCGCGACCAGCGCCCCGCCAACCATCTCGATCACCCCGGCGAACCAGATCAAGCCGAACATCGCCGGTGCCGCCGTCCCGGGGGGAAAGCCGAGCAGCTTGGCGGTGCCATGCTCCATAAACAGCAGCCCCACCATGATCCGCAGGATGCTGAGGACACGTGGCTCCCAATCGGTCCGCAGGGTCGCGACGCCTGACATGAAACCCTCCTCTGCTGAGGCCGCAATTCTGACCCGTCACCTGACAGACGCCAAGCGGGCCCGCAAAATCCGCTACCGCTTGGTCGGCGGGTCCAGATAGAGCGGGCTGGCCAGATACCGGCGCAGCCAGAACCGGCACAGCACGCCGATCGTGGCCGCCACCGGCACCGCCAGCATCACGCCCACGAACCCGAACGCCGCCGCGCCGGCGAACAGGGCGAAGATCACCCACACCGCCGGCAGCTCCACCCGGTCGCCCAGGAACCGTGGATAGATCACGTAGCCTTCCAGGACCTGACCCACCACCAGCACGCAGCCCACCACGATCACGCCCCGCCAGTGCGGAAACTGCGCCATCGCCAGGCCTAGCGACGCGACCCCCCCGGTGATCGACCCGACATAGGGGATGAACGACAGCAGCCCGGCCGCGATGCCGACGATCAGGCCCAGGTCCAGGCCGGCCACGGTCAGCGCGAGCGCGTAGTAGACCGCCAGGATGATGCAGCACAACGCCTGGCCCCGCACCCAGGCCGACAGGATGCGGTCCACCTCGCGCGCCTGGGCGCGGATCACATCGGCGTAGCGGTGTGGCAGCCAGGAATCGACCATGCCGATCACCCGCCGCCAATCGCGCAGCAGGTAGAACCCCACCACCGGCGTCACTACCGCGAACGTCAGCACGTTGAAGATCGCGAAGCCGGCGCCGGTCACGCTGGTCAGCGACGAGGCCATGAAGGTCAGCATGCTGCCGGCCTGGCTGCTCACCAGGTCGCGCAGCTTGTCGTTGACCACGTCGGAGCCGAAATTCTGCTGCAGGTCGGTGAGCACCTCGCTCGCCCAGCGCTGCAGCAACTGCACGTATTGCGGGATGCGCCCGATCAGCAGGCCGATCTGCTGCAGGATCAGCGGGTAGAGCAGCAGCGCGAACAGCAACACGCCGGCGAGCAGCGCCAGGATCATCAGCAGCGCCGCCAGCCCGCGGCCGAGACCGAGCCGGGTCAGCCGCGTCGTCGGCGGGTCGAGCACGTAGGCGATGCCGGCGGCAGCGACGAACGGCGCCAGTACCGAAGCGAACAGTTGCAGCGCCAGCCATGCCACCACCAGCAGCCCGACCACCAGTGCCACTCGCTGGCCCCGCGTCGCCCGGCCCGGCACCGGCGCAACCTCGGCGAACCAGGTCCGTGGCTCGGGCGGCGGGCGGTCGGCGGGATCGGTCACCGGCGGCGGACCGTGATCCAGACATAGGCGGCACCAGAGCTGAGCGTGCTCGCGGCGACCAGCCAGACCAGCGCTGTCAGCACCACCGGGGCGTCGAGTCCGAAACCGGACAGCGCCAGCGCCACCGCCACCAGCACGATCTGCAACGCCGTGTTAAGCTTGGAGACGTAGAGCGGGCGGATCAGCACGGACTGGCCGAGCAGGGAGAGCACCACGATACCGCCCACGATGACCACATCACGGAACACCACCAGGATGGCCAGCCAGTCCGGCAGCACCCCTACTGACGCGAGCGTCACATACATCGACACCAACAGGGCCTTGTCGGCGGCCGGATCGAGCAGCGCTCCCACCGCGTTGCCGCCCCCGCTGCGCCGAGCCAGCCAGCCGTCCACCGCATCCGACAGGCCGGCGGCAAGGAACAGGAAGAACGCCGCGCCGAACCGGTGCTCCATCACCAGCCAGACCGCCAGGGGCACGACGCAAAGCCGCGCGAACGTGATGACGTTGGGCAGCGTCAGCAGCACGGTCGATGTGCTTCGGTCGACTTGCGATCCGTCAGGCATCCGCCGGCATTCCCCGCTTGCACGCCGTCACGTTGCGCCGAACGGCAGGCTCATGGTTGTTTCCGCCAACGTCCGATTCGGCGGACCAAGGCAGTAGCGTATCGAGGGCCGCCATGACCAGTGGTGATCACGAATCGAAACCAGCGGCCGGCAACGGCCTGACCTACCGCGCCGCGGGCGTCGACATCGAGGCAGCCGATGCGCTGGTGGAGACCATCAAGCCGCTCGCCCGGGCGACGAACCGGCGGGGCGTGATGGGCGGCCTGGGCGGATTCGGCGCGCTGTTCGACCTGAAAGCCGCGGGATTCGTCGATCCGGTGCTGGTGTCCGGCACCGACGGTGTCGGCACCAAGCTCAAGGTGGCGATCGAGACCGGCATCCACGACACGGTCGGCGTCGATCTGGTGGCGATGTGCGTCAACGACATCGTGGTGCAGGGCGCCGAACCGCTGTTCTTCCTCGACTACTTCGCCACCGGCAGGCTGGACCCAAGGGAGGCGCGAGAGGTGATCGCCGGCATTGCCTCCGGCTGCAACGAGGCGGGCTGCGCCCTGGTCGGTGGCGAGACCGCGGAGATGCCCGGGCTGTACCGCGAGGGCGACTATGACCTCGCCGGCTTCGCGGTCGGCGCGGCGGAGCGCGGGCACCTGCTGCCGCGCGGGGTGGTGCCAGGCGATACGGTGCTGGGGCTGGCAAGTTCCGGTGTGCATTCCAATGCGTTTTCCCTGGTGCGGCGGGTGGTGGAGGTGTCCGGCCTGTCCTGGAGCGCCCCGGCGCCGTTCGATCCGGAGGTGACACTCGGCCAGGCACTGATGGTGCCGACGCGGATCTACGTACCGGCACTGCTGGCGCTGCATCGAGCCGGGCTGCTGAAAGCGGCGGCACACATCACGGGTGGTGGGTTGCCGGGCAATCTGCCGCGCGTGCTGCCCGAGGACACGGTCGCCGTGCTGGAACCCTTCTGGTCGATCCCGCCGGTGTTCGGCTGGTTGGCGCGCACCGGCGGGGTGGCGCCGGACGAGATGCTGCGGGTGTTCAACTGCGGGATCGGCATGGCGGTGGTGGTGGCCGATCCGGATGCCGCGACCGAACTGCTGCGCGACCAGGGCGAGAGCGTCGCGCGGATCGGGCGCATCGATGCCGGCAGCGGCCCGGCTGAAGTGCGTATCGAACTGCCTGCCGGCTGGCCGGGGTGAGACGGCGCACGGCGATCCTGATCAGCGGCCGCGGTTCCAATATGGCCGCGCTGATCGCGGCGGCGCGCGATCCGGGCTATCCGGCGGAGATCGTGCTGGTGGTCTCGAACCGGCCCGATGCGGCGGGGCTGGCGCTGGCGCGAGAGGCGGGCGTGGCGGCGGTGGCGATCGACCATCGGCTGTTCCGCGGCGACCGGGCGGCGCACGAGGCGGCGATCGACGCGGCGCTGCGGCAGGCGGGCGCCGAGATCGTCTGCTTCGCCGGCTACATGCGGCTGCTGACGCCGTTCCTGGTCGATGCCTGGGAGGGTCGGATGCTGAACATCCATCCGAGCCTGCTGCCGGCGTTCCCGGGGCTGGACACGCATGCGCGCGCACTGGCGGCAGGGGTGAAGCTGCACGGCTGCACCGTGCATCTGGTGACGCAGACGATGGACCAAGGGCCCATCCTGGCGCAGGCGGCGGTGCCGGTGTTGCCGGGCGATACCGCCGCGACGCTGGCGGATCGAGTGCTGGTGCAGGAACACAGGATCTATCCGCTGGCGCTGCGGTGTTTCGCCACGCGCACCACCGGCGCTTCGCCATCAAAGGATATGGCGCTGGTCAATCCCGTGGCTACATGACGGCGTTGACATCAAGCGGGCTCACGGAGCTGCTCGATGAACCCGGCCGCGGACGTGATCGCGGCAGGCGCGCCGAACTGGCATCGGTCGTAGCTGTAGCGGCGATGAACAAAAAGCCGAGCCGGACTGGGTTCGCATCGCCTGCCTGCCTATCTTTCAGCGTGCAGAACTCTGCCCTCGCTGGGCGGCGACGCGAATGCACGTTTGCGCTCATGCGATCGATGGCGCGAAGGACAACGCAGATGCTCATCTCCGATGTGTTGAAAACCAAAGGTCACAACGTCGTGATGGTGCGGCCAACCGACACCGTGGCGGCTGCGGTGGCAAAGCTCGCCGAACACCGGATCGGTGCGGTTGTCGTCGAGGACCAATGGATGAAGCCGGTCGGCATGTTCTCTGAGCGCGACTTCGTCGATGCGATCGCGCGGGATGGCGCGGCTGTGCTGACCCTCGAGGTGCGGCAGATCATGTCGTCGCCGATCATAAGCTGCCGTTCGTCCGAACGTATCGACGCGGTGCTAGCGACCATGACCTTGGCGAAGGTCAGACACGTACCCGTGATCGATGCCGGCGACCTCAAAGGCATCGTGAGCATCGGCGATCTGGTCAAGCACCGGCTCGACGAGAAGGAGCTGGAGGCCAACGTCCTGTTGGATCTGTCCCGTATGCATGCCTGATCGGACCGCTCGTTCGGTACAGATCGCAGGCTACAAGGCGCAGATCCCGATCAACAGGCTCACGCCGGATGTCCCCAGATTCCAGCAGCGTGCAGCGCGGCCGCGGACCTGGCCGCGGTGGCACCATCCCTGCCCCGAGGGCTTGCCCGGTCCGCCCCCGCTGCCATAGAACGCTGACAGACCAATCCTCCCAGTCGAGGTCGCATGTCCGAACACAGCCACGCCGCCAACCCGCCGATGCAGGCCGAGACGCCGGAAGCCTTCCTCGCCGACCGTCAGAGTTTTTGGAACGGCTTCACCAAGTTCACCCTCGGGGTGGTGATCTTCCTCGTGCTGCTGCTGGTGGGGATGGCGGTCTTCCTGTTGTAGCGGCTACGCCACGAAATCCAGGATCACGTTGCCGGCGTGTGCTGGCGGGATGCGCAGGCGGTCCGCCATGCGCACGTGCGGCACCCGGTTCTGCATCATCATCAGGTGCACCCGGTTGACATCGGCGACGCGGACGGTGATCGCGACCGCGCAGGGTGCATCGCGCCAGCCATAGGGCATCTCCACGGGGGCGAAGCGCGCCTCGGCCGCCGGCCGATCCAGCATCAGCAGCTCGCCGCCCGCGGTAGCGACACGAAACCCGTTGTCCAGGTCGTGCAGCGCTTCCTCGCCCCAGATGCCGGCGAAGCGCTGCCGGTACGCATGGGGTTCGGCCGCGGCATACACCACCCGCGCGATCGCCTGGGCGCCGTTCGGGTGCTGCATCCACTCCCGCACCCAGACGAACTCCGGCCGGTGCTGCTGGCAGATGAAATGCGAGAGCTGCGGCTGCTCCCAGTCGATCAGCAACGCCAGCGACACCACTGCCTCATCCTTGGCGCCGTCGGGCAGCGTGACCTCGCGGCGGAAGTTCACCAGGCCGTCGGGTTCCACCCCGCGCGCGGTCACCGCAGCCGCATCGGCCGCTGCATCCTCGCTGTGCAGCGCGATCATCGCGATGCCCTCGCGGCGGTCGAGCTGATCGGCGATGAAGCGACCGAAACGGAACCCGGTCTCGCTCGGCGTGTCGATCAGGCGGCGGTCGTTGATGCCCATCAGCTCGATGAAGTTGTCCGAGAACAGCACGAGCTGCGTGCCGGTGCCCCAGGGATGGTAGCCCTTGCGCGTCGGCGCAAAGCCTAGGGCGCGGTAGCGCTCAGCCAGCGCATCGAGGTCGTCCGAGACGACAAGTGGGTGTTCCAGACCAAGCGGGCCGTTCGCCATGGCGGGTGCTCAGGTGCGTTGCAGGTGCCAGAATGTCGCGAAGCCGGTTGGGATGCCAGTCAGGACGGCGCGATGAACGGGCTGCTCCCTACGCGGAGCTACCACTCCTGCACGTTCAGTTCGGCCTCCGGGAACCCGGCCACCTCCCATGCCTCGCGCCCACCGCGGTACCAATAGACACGCGTGTAGCCAAGCGCGGCGAGCCGTAGCGCCAAATTGGACCATCCGGCAAAAAGAATGACGTACCGCACCTGCGCCCGGCCATGACGGCGGCGGAGGCACTGACGCCGCTACAGCACCAAGGCTCGGTCTTTCGGCGCTTGGTGCTACCTCTTCGCACGCAGCGACACTCCTCCAGCTGAAACATTCCCCGGCAGAGGCATCCGAAAATATTCCTTGACATCCGCCACCCATTCGTGTTCTTGTTCCGTTCATGTCCGACGCGACCACCGCACCCGGTCCGACCACCCAGCCCGCTCCCTGGCCGGCGAGCACAGATCGGCGCGGCTGCCTCGCGCGCCTGCTCGGCCTGGTCCGCAAGCTCATCGACCACGGCAGGCAACTCGCCGCCGCGGTCGGGCAACGCAGCCTCCCGAATGACCCGGCCATTGCCCGTTGCTGCTTCGGCACCAAGGACATCGCGCTGATCCTGTCGCGCATCACCCTGGCCCTGCAGCGCGCCACTGCGCTCGAGGCCAGGCTGCTGCGCAGCGCCGCCCGACCGGACCCGAAACCGCAGCCGTCGGGCGCGTCACCGCCGCGCCCACGGCGCGCGCCCCGCGAGCCACCCCAGGGACTGGCGGAGGCCGATCCCCGCCTCGCCGACCTGCCGACGGCGGAGCAGATCGCCGCCGAAATCCGCCGACGACCGGTCGGCGCCGTCATCGCCGACATCTGCCGCGACCTCGGCATCATGGCGGACCATCCGCTGTGGCGGGAACTGCATACGGCGATCATCCTGCACGGCGGCAACCTCGCCGGCTTCCTCAAGGACATGTTCAAGCGATCGCGTGATGCCCGGCATGAGCGCATGAACGCGCTTGCCGCCGCGTCGGCGCCGGCCCTACCGCTATCCCCGGAGCCTGTGTCCACCGGCCCGCCCTGAACGCGCCGCTCCGAGCCTGACCAACGGGACCAGCCAACGGCCGGCCCCGCTATTCCGATTCGTCCAACGCCAACCGCCGAAAGGATCGCCCGCTCGGCTCTGCTACAGCCCCACGGCGAACACGGTGGTATCGAAACGGACTTCCATGACGGGCGTCTGCCTGCCTGCGGTAAGCGAGGCTACATGGCGTGCGACGTAGTGGGCGAGCGCGTTCGCATTGATCAGGCCGACACGGTCAGGATCGGCGGAGGGATCGTTCAGCGCATCGAGCAGCGCCCGCGTGAATGCGCCGTGCTGCCAGGCATCGTCTTCCAGCGAAGCCTCACGACCACCCGACGACGTCAGCACCGTGACGTTCGCCGCGGCGAGCTCGTGGCGCAGCGCTGCCGCGTCCACCGCCTTGCCGGACCCGTCCAATGTCGTGGCGCCGGAATGGCAGGCATCGAGCAGAACCAGCACGCGGCCATGCTCGGCCAGCTTCAGCAGTTCGGTTCGCAGCATGTCGATCGGCAACGCGGTGTTCTTGATCCCGACCGCATCGCGCGCATCCGTGTCGTACGGCAACAGATAGAGCGTGCCGTCGACCATGGCGCCGTGGCCCGAGAAGTGCACCACCGCGAGATCGTTGCCGCCGCCGCGTTCCATCCCGGTGCGCAGCGTCTGCAACCCGCGGAGGATGCCGCCGCGGCTCGCATCCTTGTCCAGCAGCGCCTGCGCATCGACGTGCGAGTAGAGGCCCTCCTGCGTGTTGACGATCGCGCTCGCCAGATCGTGCGCGTCGCGATCGGCGTAGTGCAGCCGCAGGTTCTTGGCGTAGTCCTCGTTGTAGGCGCTGATGCCGATGGTCAGCAGGTGCAGCTGGACACCCGGCGGCAACTGGCTGTGGGTGCGCATCGCCACCTCCTTGTTGTGCTCGGCGAGCACCGCGAGGCCGAGCGCGCGGGGCGTCTCCAGTTCCTGCAGCACCAGCGGCAGCACGGCGGGCCGGTAGGAGCCGGGGATGTCCTCGATCGGCACGCTGTCGGCCGGCGCGTCCCAGCCGTGGTTGACGTGCCAGCGCAGGATGCCGTGCGCGCCCGGCGTTGCCGCGTAGAACCCCTCCGGCGTCCAGGCCACCCAGTTGGTCTGGTCCGGCAGCGGCATGAAGGCCAGCAGCTCCACCCCGTCGCTCATCCGGTGCCAGCGGATCGTGCCGTCGCCGTGGGCGGCCACCACCAGCCGCCCGTCGCCGGTGATGTTCACCGCCCACACAACGCCGGGCGCCGGTCGGGTCCACAGCGGCGTGCCATTGGCATCAAAGGCGCGCAGATACCACTCCGTCCCCAGCACGAAGCGGTCCCCTGCCGGGTGAACGGCGAGGCTGCGGGAGATCTCGTAGGGATCGAGGGACAGCGCGCGGCCGCCGAGCGTCGGGTGGTGTTCGTCGCGCCAGTGCTCGATGGGCAGGCCATCCTGGCGGGGGGCGGCCATGTCCCGCTCGGCGGGCGGGTCGAGCGGGAGGGCGCGCGCCGTCAGATCGAACCGCGCCGGCTGCTTGCCGAATGGAGCGAAGCCGAAGCCAATCCGCGTGCCGTCGCCGGACACCGCCAGCGTGTCAAACTGAGCGCGGAAATCGGCCTTCCGCGGCCCATGCGCCCAGGCGAGCGCGCCGTCTGCCCGGAGGCGGCCGAGCCACGGGTCCTGCGAGGCGACCAACAGGTCGCCATCCGGCAGCGGCACGAGGCTCATCACCGTGTCCTGCGCGGCGGGCAGAATCTGCCGCTTGCCGGCGCCCGCATCGCCCCAGGCGAGGACCGGGCGGCCGCCGCTGGTCCAATAGAGGCCCGCGGCAAACAGGGTCCGGCCGTCCGACGACCAGGCGACGTTGCCGAGATTGCCGCCTGTGATGCCCGTGACGTCGGGCCCGGGAAGCGGGGCGAGCGAATGCCCGTCCAGCAGGGTCACCGCCGTGCCGTCGTTGTAGCCGATCGCCAGGCGCGCCCCGTCGGTTGGGCTGAACGCGATGCCGTAAGGTTGCCGGCCGTCAGGCGCGTCGATCGCGACGGCGGGACGCACCGTTCTTTGCAGTTCTGCGGCATACAGCCGCACCTTGCCGTCAAGTGCGGTCGTCGCCAGCCGCCCGTCCGGGGCGAAGGCCGCGCCGTAACTCGTATCGCCGTAGTCCTCATCGCGGGCGGCCTCGCTCCAGCCTCGGTCGCGGTCGTACAGCCGGATGCCGTTGCCGCTGCCCAGCGTCGTCGCCAGGCGGCGGCCATCCGGCGAGAAGGTCAGATGATTGACGACGCCCGCCAGGCCATCGATGCGCTTGACCAGTGCGCCGCCGGCGCGCTCGAACAGGTAGATCTGCTCCTGCCCGGCAACTCCTCGCATCCAGCCGCCGGCAGCGATCAGGGCGCCGTCCGGGCTGATCGCCACAGCATCGGCCTTGCCCACATTGCCCGGCCCGGCGGGCAGCCGGGTGGTTCCTACCAGCGTGCCGTCGGCGAGCGACCAGACCCGCACCGTCTTGTCGTCCGAGCCGGTCACCGCCCAGCGTCCGGCACCGTCCGCGTCAGCGCGCCTGACGGCTGCCGTGTGCATGCCCGGATCGACCACCAGCACCGGCCGGTCGTACAGCGCCGCCTCTGCCGCCGGCTGCTCCGCCGCCGCCGCCGCGGCCCACAGCGTCAGGCTCAGGACCAGGGCGCAACCTTGTCGAATGCGGGCCATGACGTTGCCTCCAGTCAGCGCTGCACAGCGAACAAGGTCGCCTCGAAGCGCGCTTCCATGCCGGGGTGCTGCCTGCCGTCGGTCAGCGCGAGCACGCGATTGGTGACGTATCTGACCAGACCCGTCGTGCTGATCAGGCCGTTCTGGTTGATGTCGGCCGCGGCATCGCCGAACGCATCGAGCAGCGCCTTGGTGAACGCTCCGTGCTGCCAGGCCGCGTCCTCGTACGAGACCTCGTCACCACTGGATGAGGTGAGCACCGTGACGTTGCCGGCGGCGAGACCGTTGCGCAGCCTGGTCGAGTCCATGGCGAGCTTCACGCCGTCCCCCGACGTCGCGCCCGAATGACAGGCGTCGAGCAACACCAGGACCCGGCCGTGCCTGGCGAGTTCCAGCAATTCGTCCCGCAGATCGTCGATCGACAGCCCGGTTGCCTTGATGCGCGCCGGGCGGCTCGCGTCAACGTCGGCGGGCAGCAGATAGAGCTTGTCGTCCACCATCGCGCCGTGGCCCGAGAAATACACCACGGCCAGGTCGTTCCCGGCGCCTTTGGACATGCCTTCCCGCATCGTCTGGAGCGCGTCCATGATACCGCTCTTGCGGGCGTCGGCGTCGAACAGCGTTTGCAGGCTGACCCGATACAGCACCTCCTGCGTGCTGGCGATCGCGCTGGCCAAGTCATGCGCGTCGGGCCGCGCGTAGTCGAGATGCAGCTTGCCGCTGTACCCATTGATGCCGATCGCGAGCAGATGCAGCTGCGCCCCGGGCGGGACCCGGCTGTTGGTGCGCAACATGACCTCCTTGGCGTGCTCGGCGAGGCCCATCAGGCCGAACGCCCGCGCCGTCTCCAGCTCTTGCAACACCAGCGGGAGCATGGCGGGACGGTAGGAGCCGGGGATGTCCTCGATCGGCACGCTGTCGGCCGGCGCGTCCCAGCCGTGGTTGACGTGCCAGCGCAGGATGCCATGGGCGCCCGGCGTGGCGGCGTAGAACCCCTCCGGCGTCCAGGCCACCCAGTTGGTCCGGTCGGGCAGCGGCATGAAGGCCAGCAGCTCCACCCCGTCGCTCATCCGGTGCCAACGGATCGTGCCGTCGCCGTAGGCGGCCACCACCAGCCGCCCGTCGCCGGTGATGTTCACCGCCCAAACCGCGCCGGGGACCGGCCGGGTCCAGAGCGGCGTGCCGTTGGCGTCGTAGGCGCGCAGGGACCACTCCGTCCCCAGCACGAAGCGGTCCTTGGCTGGGTGCACGGCGAGGCTGCGAGACGTCTCGTGCGGATCGAGGGCCAGCGGGCGGCCGCCGAGGGTGGGGTGGGTGGTTAGCCGCCAGCCCTCGATCGGCAGGCCATTCTGCTGGGGGGCGGCCATGTCCCGGTCGGCGGGCCGGTCGAGCGCGAGAGCGCGCGCCGTCAGATCGAACCGCGCCGGCTGTTTGCCGAAGGCGGCATAGCCGAAGCCGATCCGCGTGCCGTCGCTCGACGCCGGCAGCGTATCAAACTGATTGTGGAAATTGGCCATCGGCGGACCATGCGCCCATGCGGGCGTGCCGTCCGGCCGCAGTCTGCCGAGCCAGGGGTCCGCGGTTGCGACCAGCAGGCCGCCGTCCGGCAGCGGCACGAGGCCCTTCACCGTGTCCTGCGCGGCGGGCAGGATCCGCCGCTTGCCGGCGCCCGCGTCGCCCCAGGCGAGGACCGGCGAGCTGTCCGCTGGCCCATAGCTGCCGGCGGCGAACAGGGTCCGGCCGTCCGACGACCAGGCGACGTTGCCGAGATTGCCGCCCGTGATGCCCGCGACGTCGGGCCCGGGAAGCCGGGCGAGCGAATGCCCGTCCAGCAGGGTCGCCGCCGTGCCGTCCACGTAGCCGAGCGCCAGGCGCGCCCCGTGGGTCGGGCTGAACGCGATGCCGTAAGGTTGCCGGCCGTCAGGCGCGTCGATCGCGAGGGTGGGGCGCACCATGCCTTGCAGTTCGGCGGCATACAGCCGCACCTTGCCGTCAACTGCGGTCGTCGCCAGCCGACCGTCCGGGGCGAAGGCCGCGCCGTAACTCTGATCGCCGTAGTCCTCGTCGCGGGCGGCCTCGCCCCAGTCCCGGCCGCGGTCGTACAGCCGGATGCCGCCCGAACCCAGCGTCGCCGCCAAGCCGCGGCCATCCGGCGAGAAGGTCAGATGATTGACCACGTTCGGCAGGCCATCGATGCGCCTGACCAGCTTCCCGCCGGCACGCTCGAACAGATAGATCTGCTCGCTATCGCTGGCCGTCATTGTGCGGGTCCAGCCGCCGGCGGCGATCAGCGCGCCGTCGTGGCTGATCGCTACGGCATAGGCTTTGCCGACATCGCCAGGCCCGGCAGGCAACCGGATGGTACGTGCCAGCGCGCCGTCGGCGAGCGACCAGATCCGCACCGTCTTGTCCTCCGAACCGGTCACCGCCCAGTTTCCGGCACTGTCCGCGTCAGCGCGCCTGATCGGCGCGGTGTGCATGCCTGGATCGACCACCAGCACCGGCCGGTCGTACAGCCCCTCTGCCGCCGCCGGCTGCTCCGCCGTCGCCGCTGCGGCCCACAGCGTCAGGCTCAGGACGAGGGCGCAACCTTATCGAATGCGGGCCATGACGTTGCCTCCAGTTGGGTCTGGATCGTCTTGCGCATCAGCGCGTCGTCATCGCGGGTCCTGGACCAGATCGCCACCACAGCATCGAGCACCGGCTTGGCGATGCCCGTCACCACTTCTGCGATCGGGCCCTTCTGGCCGCTGTCCGGCGGAACCAGCCGCAGCACGCTGTTGCAGAATGCCTCGCGTTTGTCGAAGCCGCGTTGCAGCCTGGCCTCCAGGTCCGGCAGGCTCTCCGGCTGCGCCGCTTGCGCCAGCGCCACGACCAGGCCGGCGATCACCGCGTCGTACTCGGCCTTCGCTTCACCATAAGCCAGCGCGCCGCGGTCCTTCGCCGTGGCATCGCCGTATTTCCTGAGCCACGCCACGCAGGTTTCGGCGCGTGTGCGCTCCTGCGCCAGCCGCGCCACCGCTTCCTGCCAGTTGATCTGCTGCGCACGGAGCGGCGTTGCCGCCACCGCAACGGCGAGCGAAACCAGCAGCAGCCATGCAACCCGCGGCATTGGACGTCTCCCTACACGCACCGTTTCGGCGAGCTATCGGAGATGTTAGCCAATCAGATCGGCTTGGGGAATTGCAATGACCTGCGTCACACCCGCCAGACTGCCGTCTCGCTCCACCCAAGTTCCTCGAACTCGGCCGCGCGCAATGGCGCCTCTGCGACGGAGAAGAACTCGTCGAGCTGCGGTGGCTTGACCTGGGTACCGCTGAGCATCGCGTGCGCCTGGCCACGGTGATGGATGTCGTGCTGGAACAGGTGCAGCAGCAACCGGTCGGCGCGCTCGGTCTGCACGCGGGTGCCGCGGTGCACGCGGATGATCCGGTCCGGACCGGTCTCGTCCAGCGCGTCGCACCATGCGATCAGCCTGCGGTCCACCAGCGCCTGCGCGGGATGCAGTTCCGCCAGGGTCGGGCAGGGCACGGGGTTCGCCCAGGCGTCCGGACCCAGCGTGCCGCCTTCCAGCGCATCGACGTAGAACAGGTCGATCGTCAGGATGTGGTTCAGCGTCGCCTGGATCGAGGGGAAGAACCCGGTGCGCGGCGCCTCGAACTCCGCCTGGGTCAGTGCGGCGCAGGCCGACAGCAGGCGATGGTTCGCCCAGGCATTGTTATAGGCCATCGCCCGTAGTGTCTGGAGATGCGACGGGGGCATCGCGCTACCCGACGATCTCCACCTGGGCGAAGAAGAAGCCGATCTCGATCGCGGCGTTCTCCCCACTGTCCGAGCCATGCACCGAGTTCGCCTCGATGTCCTCGGCGAACTGCGCGCGGATGGTGCCGGCAGCGGCCTTTTTCGGATCGGTGGCGCCCATCACCTCGCGGTTGCGCTCGACCGCGTTGTCGCCTTCCAGCACCTGCACGACCACCGGGCCGGAGATCATGAACTCGACCAGGCCGCGGAAGAACGGCCGCTCCTTGTGCACGGCGTAGAACGCCTCGGCCTGCGCCTGGGTCAGCCGCAGCCGCTTCTGCGCCACGATGCGCAGGCCCGCCACCTCCAGCGCCGCGTTGATCGAACCGGTGAGGTTTCGTCGCGTGGCGTCGGGCTTGATGATGGAGAGCGTGCGCTCGGTCGCCATGGCCGGCTCCTGGAGATCGGTGTGAGGGCGGCTGACTAGGCGGGCTGGCCGAGCAGCGCAAGGCCCTCGGCCACCGAGACGAACTCGCCGCCGCCGGCCAGCCTGGCCGCGCCGAAGCGGGCTTCGAACAGGCGACGGACGGCGGGGACGAAGGCAGTGCCGCCGGTGAGGAACACCCGGTCCACCGCATCGGGCGAGATGCCGGACCCTGCCATCACCTGATCCATCGTGGTCCCGAGCCGGACGAGGTCGCCGGCGATCCAGGTCTCGAACTCCTGGCGGGTGATGGTTCGCTCGACGGCGAAGTCCTTGTGACCGAAGCGTAGCACCGTGGCGTCGGCGCGCGACAGCTCCGCCTTGGCGGTGGAAACGGCCTGATACAGCGCATAGCCGAGCCCGTCCTCGATCAGCGCGATCAGATGGCGGAGGCGTCCCGGGTGTTGTGCAGTGCGCGCCACCTCGGCGATGGCGCGCAGCGTGCGGGGCGTACGCATCAGCGACAGCAGGTGCCAGCGGGCGAAGCCGGAGTAGTACTCCGGGGGCACCGGAAGCGGCTTGCCCATTACGCGGTAGGTATCCCCCTTGCCGAGCAGCGGGGCGATCGCGCGGTCGATGATGCGGAAGTCGAACACATCGCCGGCGATGCCGATGCCGGCGTGGCCCAGCGGTGTCGCGCCACCGCTTGCATCGAACCGCATGACGGAGAAGTCGCTGGTGCCGCCGCCGAAGTCGCCGATCAGTACGGTAGCAGCCTCGGTGAGAGACCGGGCAAAGCGGGTGCCGGCGGCTTCCGGCTCCAGCGCCAGGGTCACCCCCTCGAGGCCGGCATCGGCGTAGGCGCCGCGCAGCCGTTCGGCGCCCAGGGCATCGTCCACGAATTCGCCGGCGAAGCGCACCGGGCGGCCGACGATGATGCGCGAGGCGGGCGGAATGCCCACGAGAAGGGTGCGGAGGAACCGGCCGATCAGGCGTTCCAGGGTGAACGGGTGGCCGAAGATGCGGGTCTCGGTAAAACTCTTTTGCGCCAGGTAGGTCTTCATCGACATGATCAGCCGGCTGTCCAGCGGATCTTCGAGATAGGCGGTGATCGCCTCGGGGCCGGCCGCGTGGCGCAGGACGCGGCGGGCGGCGGTGTCCTCGGTCCAGAAGCAAAGCACGGAGCGAAACACGTCGCCGGTGGCGTAACGCTGCGTGGTCACGCTGCCGTCACCGTGCAGCAGGGCGACGACGCTGTTGGTGGTGCCGAAGTCGATGCCGATCGCCTGGATCATGGGCTACTCTGCGGACGCGCGGCGAGCGATGGGTTTCGCTCTGCTCAACCCATCCTACGGCGGCGGCGTTGCCGGTAGGATGGGTTGAGCGCAGCGATACCCATCGCGCTCCCTAACGTTCGCTACCGCATCCCGGTAATCGACGCCGACACCGCGCGTGGATCGCGCATCGGCCACCGACCGGCATCCACCTGGGCGATGAACGCGCCGACGATCCGGTTGAACTCGTCGGGATCCTCGATGTTGATCGCATGCCCGCAGTTCGGCATGACCGACAGTGCCGCGCTGGCGATGGTCTGCTTCATCAGCAGGCCCGGTGCCAGACAAGGCCAATCCTCATCGCCGGTCAGGATCAGTGTCGGCAGCATCAACGCCTTCATCTGATCCACCAGATCGTACAGCGATGGCCGCTCGCGCTGCACGCCAAGCTGCGTATTGCGTGCGCCCAAAGCCGAGTGCTCCGCCAGCATGCGCATGAACTCGTCGAAGCCGCGCGGATCCTTGTTCTCGAACTGCACGCGCGTCGGGCCGTAGGCATACTTTGCCGCGAACACCTCCATTCCCTGTTCGAGGATGAACGCCGCGATCGTCTCTGCCTCGGCGCGAAACCGTTCGGTCTGGCCGCGTTCGGCGCCATAGCCGCATCCCGCGACGCACAGCGACAGTGCTCGCGTCGGATGGCGGAAGCCGTAATGCAACGTGGCAAACCCGCCCATCGACAGGCCGACCACATGCGCCTGGTCGATCTTCAGATGATCGAGCACCGACCGGATGTCATCCGCCGCGCGCGCCTGCGAATACTTCGCCACGTCCTCGGGCACATCGGACGGCGGATAGCCGCGCGCGTTGTAGGTGATCGCGCGATAGCGCTGGCCGAAATGCCGCATCTGCGGCTCCCAGCTTCGATAGTCGCCGGCGTATTCGTGCACGAAGATCACCGGCCGGCCGGATCCCGTCTCTTCGTAGTACAGCCGCACCCCGTCGTCCGTCGTTGCGTGTGGCATCGTCGTCTCCCTTCCTATTGCAACACTGGTGGATCCTCGGCCACGACCGCATCGGCGAGGCTGTTGTCCACCGCCACTTCGTATGGCGTGCCTGGCGACACGAAGCCGCCTGAGACGAGACTTGCGCGCAGCCGATCGTAGCCGGCGCGCGGCAGACGCGGATCGCCGCCCCAGATGCCGAGCGATTGGTAGCGCGCGCAGGCGTCGGCGAGGATCGGCACCGGCACATCGTTGAAGTAGCGCGCGATCGCCGCGGCGATCACCGCGCCGTCAGCGGCTGCGACCCATTTCTGCGTCCGATAGATCGCGCGAACCATGCGGTGCAGTTCGTCCCGCCGCGCGCTCGGCAGCCCCCGCCGCGCATAGAACGTGGTGTATGATGTCGGCCCGCGGCTCGCCTGCGCATACCACAAATGTCCCGCGCCATCGGCAAGCAGCTCGGCGGCGAATGGTTCGAACACCTGCACCACATCGACCTCGCCACGACGCAACGCCGCGGCATTTTCCGCCATCGTGCGGTCCGCCACGCGCGTTAGGTCCGACGGCGCGATGCCGGCGCGTCGCAGATCCTCCTGCAGGCACATCCACGGCGTCGGCACCTCGCTCACCGTTGCTACACGCACGCCCAACAGGTCACGCAGCGCAAAACCGGGATGCGGTTCGCGGCCGAGCAGCAGGAACGGATCGCGCGTCACCACCTCGGCAAAGCTGACCAGATCGCAGCCCGGTATCTGCTGATAGGCCTGCATGACGCGCATCGGCCCGCCCCAACACACATCCACCGTGCCGTCCATCACATTGCGCGCCGCATCGCCTGGGCGCGGCGAGCTGACGAACCGCACCTCGACGCCCTCCGCCGCGTAGGCGTCGCGCGCCAGCGCCACGTAGAACGGGGCATAGAACAGGCCGCGCAACGACTCCTGGAGCGTGATCGCCATGCTCGGAACTCCCGTGCGCGGCATGGGTCAGCTTTCGCACCCATACCGGCCGTTCGGGGAATCTTCGGCTATTCGGCCGCCGCCATCAGCGGCGTGACGCGGTCGGCGGTCGCGATCGAGGCGTCCGCACCGGCGGCCTTCAGCACACGCATCGCCTCCACATCGGTATTCTTGGCGGCGAGCAGGAG
>Ga0209040_10000220_pt1 | contig 40911 bp, 32 predicted proteins | sample BogFormECP12_OM3_FD_188240 | JGI IMG/M metagenome (GOLD analysis project Ga0209040, IMG submission 188240) | Bog forest soil microbial communities from Calvert Island, British Columbia, Canada - ECP12_OM3 (SPAdes) (version 2) | ecosystem: Environmental > Aquatic > Freshwater > Wetlands > Bog ... | reverse complement strand
GCGGAGTATGTGGAAAAGCTGCAGCAGGAAGGTCGGAAGGTCTGCTTCGTCGGCGACGGCATCAACGACGCGATTGCGCTGAAGAAGGCCAACGTGTCGGTCTCGCTGCGTGGGGCGACGTCGATCGCGACCGACACCGCGCATGTGGTGTTCATGGAGCAGGGTCTCGGCAAGTTGTGCGAGCTGCGCGACATCGCGCGCGACCTGCAGCGCAATGTCCGCACCAGCTGGGGGCTCATCATCGCGCCCAACGCGCTATGCATCGTCGGCGCGTTCACGATGGGCTTCGGCATCGGCATATCGGTGCTGACCAACAACGTCGCCGCGCTGGGCGCCTTGGCTAACGGCGTCCGTCCGATGCGCAAGGTCGCAGCACTGGAGGCCGAGCGCCGTCACCTGCTGGAGCTGCAACTGCGCGAGAGCGGCTTCCTGCACGATGACGGCCTGCTGCAGGATGCCGAAGAGCTGGCCTCCGAGCCGCACGATGCGATCGTTGCCGTCGAAGACGTGGTAGAGGAGGCCGAACTGGTCGCAGTATGAGTGTCGCGGCAGTATGAGCAAGGCGATAGGGGGACCGGTGATGACGAAATCGTCCTCGGAGCCGGGGTCATCCCGGCCCGCCCGGCGGCACAGCCGCGGCAAGGACCGCGAGCCGACAGCCAACGAGCGTGCCGAGAGGACGGATCACGATAACGGAGGTGCCGCGCCCATGGGGAGTGAGCCGGGGGCACCGTCGACGGCAACCCATGCGGCAACGCACGCCGTAGGTCAGGAGGCCGGCGAAAAGCAGACCCGGTTTCGCATCTTCGTCATCGATAGCGGCTGGAACTCGGCGGCGAGCAAGGTGCTGCACTCCAATATGGCGGTTTTGAAGGGCCTGACGCGCTGGGATCCGATCTATGTGCTTGATCAGGCAACTTCGATCGCGGTCATCCATGAGCACGGCGACCTGATCGGTCGCGATCCGATCATCTCCGTGCACGACCTGTGGGCGATCCACCGTCACGGCCACACGCGGGAGCATGGCTTCCGGTTCCACCTCGGGCTCCTGCGCAAGGAAGACGAGGCCCTTGCTGCCCTACAGATGTTCGCGAATTTCCTGGCCCGTTTCCGTCTGTCGGCCGATCTCGAGGACCATGTGCACCGTCAGCTGCGCAAGGCCGGGATCGGTGGCGCGATCGAGATCATCGGCGGCGCGGCAGCCCATCAGTTCGAGATGGTGGAATGAGCCGTCGCCCGAATAGCGAAGGAGTGCGAGGGGAAGCGCATGTTTGAAAGCTGGACCGACGTGACCGCTGCCGCCGTCATGGCGATCGCTGTCGCCTATCTGGGCTACGAAGTCGCGCAGCGCCAACGCAAGCTGCGCGACCTGTTCGAAGTGCTGGACGGCGAGGATTCGGCGATCACGGCACGTCTGGAGCAGATGGTGGACGCAGGCCTGCTCAAGCCGGTCGCAGGCGCCGGCCTGGCTTGATTGTCGGCCGGGGAGCTCGTCCTTCCTCGTGTGACGGCGGCCCTGACGGGACGCTCTGGCGAGCTTAAGATCTCGGGCATTGGCGCGTCGGTTCTCGGCGCGGTCGCGATGGGGCCATCCGGAAACGGCCTGTGGCACCGGGGTTGCTGAACTTGGACAGGTGACGGAAGCTGCCCACATACAGGCCGCACGCCGGTTCTCGCCAACCGGTGCGCGCCGCGCCGGCCCAACATCGGTGGACCCACATGCAGATTGTCCCCGTTCAGCCGTTCGACTGTGTTGTCTTCGGAGCTACGGGTGATCTCACCCTGCGCAAGCTGCTGCCTGCGCTCTACTACAGAATGCGTGACGGTCAGATGCCTGCCAGCGGACGCATCGTTGCGGCCGCACGCTCCGACCTGGGGGACGATGAGTATCGCCAGCGAGCGCGGGCTGCGCTGCGGTTGCATGTGGCTGCTCAGGATTTGGACGACGGCTTTCTGGACCAATTCCTCGGACGTGTGAGCTATGTGTCCGTGGATGGCGCGGGAGATCACGGCTGGGACGTGCTCTGTGAGTTTCTCGCGACAGAGCCTGATCGCATCCGCGTCTTTTACATGGCGACGTCGCCGGACCTGTACGGTCCGGTCTCGCGGAATCTCGGCTCGCATGGGTTGGTGACCGGGAACGCCAGGATCGTTCTCGAGAAGCCGATCGGCCATGACCTTCGCAGCGCGCAACAGATCAATGACAGCGTTGGCGAGGTGTTCGCGGAGGCGCAGACCTTCAGGATCGATCATTTCCTGGGAAAGGAGACCGTCCAGAACCTGATCGCGCTTCGCTTCGCCAATTCGATATTCGAGCGGCTGTGGAATTCCGACGTCATCGATCACGTGCAGATCACCGTGGCGGAGACGGTCGGAGTAGAACAGCGGGGCGGATATTACGACGGCTCCGGCGCCTTGCGGGACATGGTGCAGAACCATCTGCTGCAGCTTCTCTGTCTTCTGGCCATGGAAAGCCCCCTGTCTCTTCAGGCTGACGCCGTTCGCGACGAAAAGCTCAAGATCCTCAAGGCTTTGCGCACCATCGACCCACACGATGCCACCAGCCTGACCGTGCGCGGGCAATACGTCGCCGGCGCTGTTGGCGGCCAGCCGGTCCAAGGCTACCTAACCGATCTCGGAAAGAACGAGAGCCATACGGAGACGTTTGTCGCGCTGAAGACCTACGTCAACACATGGCGCTGGGCCAACGTCCCCTTCTACTTGCGGACCGGAAAACGTCTGCCCCAGAAAGTATCGGAAGTCGTCATCCAATTCCGCTGCCTGCCGTTTTCGATATTCCCCGCCAATGTGTCGGATCTGGAGCCCAACAAGCTGATCATCCGGTTGCAACCCGAAGAAGGCATGCGGCTTGAGATGATGACCAAGGAGCCGGGCCCCGGCGGGTTGCGGCTGCGGCCAACGGGCCTGGATATCAGTTTCGAGAAGACCTTCGCGACCAGGTATCCCGATGCGTATGAACGGCTACTCATGGACACCGTTCGGGGCGATGCCACGTTGTTCATGCGACGCGATGAGGTCGAAGCCGCCTGGACTTGGATCGAGCCGATCCTCCGTGCCTGGGAGGCGAAGCCAGAGCAGCCGCGCCCGTATGCGGCGGGTAGCTGGGGCCCGACGTCGGCGATCGCCCTGATCGAGCGCGACGGTCGTACGTGGCATGAGGAATTGGGCTGATGCACGGCATCTCAGATTTCTCGGAGTCACCCGATAGCGGGCGAGATACGCCGACTCCACGCGCGCTGCGATCCATTCAAGACCGATGAAGGTTTGCCTTTTTGCCCAATACGATCCGGGACATCGGGTCCGTCCTCACGTTATCGCGTACGTTCGGGCGCTGATTTCTGCCGGCTTCAGGGTTGCGGTCGCGTGCTCCGGTGATTTCCGCCCACCAGCGTCGGATCTGGCGCCACTGACGGAGATGGGCGTCCGAGTTCTCTGGCGCCCGAATGACGGTCTGGATTTTGGCGCATGGCGAGATTTGATACGGCAAGGTAACGCCGAGGGAGCGTCGGCCGTTTTGCTTGCGAATGACAGCGTGTTCGGCCCGTTCGGCGATCTCGGGCCGATCGTCAGACGCATGTGTGACCGCGGCTATGATGCGTGGGGAATGATTGAGAGCTGGCAATCGGGGTGGCACCTGCAATCGTGGTTTGTCTATCTCTCTGGCGAAGCGTTTTCGCGTCCACGTATCCGAGCGCTTCTTGACCAGCCGTTCGGCGAGATGACGAATGATGAGATCATCGAGAATGGTGAGCTGGCGCTGGGACGGGCCTTGCGTTCCGAGCGGCTGAAGTGCGGCGCCGTCAACCGCCGCCTCGATCGACGCGTCATCGGCAGACTACTCGCGACCAACCCGACACACATCGATTGGAGGTATCTGCTGCTGTCCGGAAACGTGCCGTTCATCAAAGCTGAACTCGTGAGAGAAAATCCGATGGCCATTCCTTGGGCGAGCGAGTGGCACGACATTGTTTCCGGACGGCTCGGCTACGAGACCGAAAGCATCGACGCCTTCTTGCACGACTATGCCGGGAGCCCGGAGCAGTGCCGGTCGAGTCCCTTCCAGCCTCCGGAAGCCGTCCTTCCATGGAATATCTTCATGCGTTATGTCCTGGCCTCGGCTGATTGGCGGACTGCCATATGCTACGCGCCGGCGCTGGCGAGATCGCGTCGGCAGGCCGCGCTGCGTGGACGCGAGCACTACCGTCGCACGACGGCATCTCTGCGGGCAGAAGCCGCTGTCAACTGAGCCGGCAAACCGTCACGTTGCCAATCTCTTTCGCCGGAGATAAACGCTGCTCGATTCCATACGGCGAGGTCAGGCGCCGGTAAGGCCAGCGTTGCGATCGCCCCCGGAGTCGGTCATAGGTCGCCTGGTCATCTTTCGCTGTGCGCGATCGGGTCAATTTCGGAGGTTTTTGGCGTGAGAGGACGCGGTGACGGCTTGGTGGACCCTCTCGGCCCTCATGCCCGTCAAGAGTGGGCAACCGCCAACAGGACACTGACACCGGACTTGGCTGACGAACAGCCGTCGAAAGACCGACGGGCGCCGGGATCGCTGACGCTCGCGATGGACGAGGGCGAGGTGCGCAAGGCTGAGGCGTATGCAGCCTCACGCGGCACGTCGCTATCCCGGATGGTTGCGGATTTCCTCAGAGTCGCAGCCGACGATGTCGTTACGATATCGATGCCGACGGCAGCCGCCCGGCCGGTCGTGTACATGTTGCGCCATGGCGGCGCCGACCAAGTCGCCAGTTTCCTGAGCAAGACGCGGTGGGACGACCTGGAGCGTCCGATGCCGCAGGTGCTTGTGAAGTGCTTGCGTGAAGCGACCGGTCTGGTGCTCGATATCGGAGCCAACACCGGTTTCTACTCGTTGCTTATCGCGGCCTGCGCGCCGAACGTCTCTATTGTTGCATTCGAACCTTGCTCTGTCGTTGCCGACCTCCTGATGAAGAATATTCAACTGAACGGTCTGTGCGGCCGGATCGCGGTCGAACGGTCGGCTGTCAGCAATCGAGCCGGAGAGGCCTTGCTGTTCGTGCCGGTCGCTCATCCCGGCACCCTGGAAACGAGCGCATCTCTCGAAAGCAACTTCAAGACCCGCCACTCCCAAGCCCTTCACGTGCCGGCAGTAAGCGTGGACACGTTTGTGACACATCTCGCAGCATCGCCTCGGGTGTGCCTGCTCAAGATCGACGTCGAAGGTCACGAGACGGCGGTTCTCGAGGGTGCGGCGGCGCAGATCAGGAAGCACAGACCCCTCGTTTTTATCCGGATTCTGGATCGAAGCGACATCCGCGGGCTGACCGAATTCATCACGGAGGCCGACTATTTCGATCTGCCGCTGCTCTCGGCAGGCCGGCCGAGGCTGCAAGTCGCCGTCACGTTCGAGCCTCAGGGCTGGGATCATGTCCTGGTGCCTGCCGAGCGTGCAGCCGAGATTCTGCGGTGGCTGGAGCAATCGGTATAACGCCGGCGGAGCCATCGTGAAGCTCGTGTCTGTGATCACGCGCCGACTTGGGAAACTGGCGATTCATGGCTGATGCGAGCATGCGCTCCCGACGCTCAGGCCCCAACGGTCCGGACCGGTCGGAGAACACTGGCTCCATCGAAGCAGCTAGCGCCCTTCTTCATGCGATGCGTGCGACCGCGCTGAATGCCCAAATTGCGAACAGGGATGCGGGCCTGCTTGGGCGGGCGGCGAGGTCGGGGCGCTTCACGCGCTCCATGCTGGCCCCCGCCATCCGCGCTCGCGCAGCTTTTCGATATCTTGCGGTCGTTGCTCACGTCATCCCGAAGAAAGTTGCTCGGCATGGGATGGCCGGCGCCGGTCGGCTGGCATGGGCGCGTATCACCGGGCGAAGCGAAACGGTTGTCGATGACGCCGCTGCTGTGCCGGCCGGGCTGCATGTTCCGATCCAAGCAACACCCGTCCGGTATACGAACCGGCAGGTGCTGAAACCGCGCGTGCTGATCGTCGCGGAACTGTCGATTCCGCAGTGTGCCAAGTATCGCGTCTGGCAGAAGGTGGAGTTGCTCGACCTCCTTGGCATTCCAACTTCGGTGGCCGACTGGCACCGTGCCGAACACTGCCAATCGCTTCTGCAGGTGCATTCCGCGGTCATTTTCTACCGGGTGCCGGCTGGCCCGGAGCTTCGCGAAATGCTGATGGAGGCGCGGCGACTCGGGGTCGATCTCTTCTGGGAGGTCGATGACCTGATATTCGATGTCGAGCTCTATCGGCAGAACGGCAATGTCTCGACGCTGCCTCGCAAACTGCAACGAGTGCTGGTCTCCGGTGTGAAGCGATCTCGCCAGGCAATGCTCGCTTGCGAACGGGCAATCGCGTCGACGGCTCAGCTCGCTCACCACATGCGGGAATGCGGCCTGTCGGACGTCAGCGTGGTCGAGAATTGCCTCGATGCGGAAACGCTGCTTGCTGCGGAAGAGGCGCGCCGGGGGCGTGCAGGCCGTCCGTCGTCCTGGGTCACGATTGCATATGGATCCGGCACCAAGACGCATGATGCAGATTTCGCGGTCGCCGAAGGTGCCATCCTCGAGTTGCTGAGAACGCGACCGCAGGTCCGCCTGAAGATATTCGGTGAACTCACACTCTCGGGACGCTTCGACCAGTTCCGGCACCGCGTCGATCGACAGGACTTCCTGGTCTATCCGGAGTATCTCAAGCAGTTGGCACAGTGTGACGTGTCGGTGGCGCCGCTGGAGGCGACCGCCTTCAACGACGCCAAGAGCAACATCAAATATCTGGAAGCGTCGGTCCTCGGCCTGCCCTCGGTGTGTTCGCCCGCTCGAAACTTCGCCTCGATCATCGAACACGGCAAGAACGGATATCTTGCCACGACCGACCAGGATTGGTTGGGCGCGCTGACCGCTCTGGTGGACGACAAGACTCACCGGGACCGGGTTGGGGAGGCCGCGCTCGCCACGGTTACGGCTCGCTACGATACTGCGCAGATTGCCGACCAGCAGGTCCTGCCGATCTTCCGCGGTTCGGATCAGCGCTCGAGCAAGCGACGCCTCCTCCTCGTCAACATATTCTTCGCACCCCAGAGCTTCGGTGGCGCGACGGTCGTGGCAGAGGCACTTGCGCGAGAGCTTCAAGCGCGCGGCGAGTTCGAGGTCTACGTGTTCACGTCCTGGGGCGGTGGCGGCAGCGTCGAATACGGACTGCGCCGATACGAGCTGGACGGGCTAAGCGTCTTCTCGGTCGGGCTTCCCAAAGCCCTGGACACGATCTTGTCGTTCGACAATCCCGAGATGGCTCAGATCTTCGCTCAGGTGCTGGACGCCGTCGAACCTGACGTCGTGCACTTCCACTCGCTGCAGGACTTGAGTGCGTCGATCGTGCGCTGCTGCCAGACCCGGGGGCTTCCTTACCTCGTCACGGTGCACGACGCCTGGTGGCTGTGCGATCGCCAGTTCATGGTCACCGAAAAAGGCAGCTATTGCGGTCAGACCGCGATCAATCTGTCAGCCTGCGAACGCTGCGTCCCGGACGCGCTGCACCTCAGGCTGCGCTGGAAGATCCTGATGGCGGAGCTGCTTGGTGCCCGCCTGATCCTTTCGCCGAGCCAGATCCACAGAAGACTCTACATCGCGAACGGGGTGCCCGACGCGCAGATCGTCGTGCACCGCAACGGCATCCGCAAACCCGCTCCCTCCTTCCGGAAGGTGCCGTCGTCGATCGTCAGGTTTGCCTACATTGGCGGGGTCGAGCTTGTGAAAGGGTTTCACCTCGTCCGCGCGGCCTTCGAGTCGACGCGCTCGGCCGATTACGAACTCAAGATCGTGGACAACAAGCTCAACCTTGGCCTGAGGTCGATCAACGTCAGGAATTGGAGGGTTGCCGGCAAGCTCATCGTCGTTCCCGCGTACACCCAGGACACGCTCGACGATTTCTTCTCGCAAGTCGATGTCCTGCTCTTCCCGTCGCAGTGGCGCGAAAGTTTCGGTCTGGCCATCGTGGAAGCCCTGGCGAGAGACGTGTGGGTCGTCGCGTCGGACGGGATCGGAGCGGCCGAATACATTCGCGATGGCGAAAACGGCACGCTCATCCGAATGGACAACAATCATGTCCAACTCTCGCGAGCGATCGATGACCTCATCGGGCGTCGCGACGAGCTTTCATTATTTCACAACGAGTTCAAAGCCGATATCCAAACCTATGCCGAGCAAGCAGACGAGCTGAGCGACCTGTTGCGGGAATGTCTCGCCGACGCCGAGCCGGGACGGGCTCCCTTGCATGCAGTCCTTGCCTGATCCGTCGGCATCGGGCCGGCTGATACCGCCGTGAAGGACGATCGCTGGCGCCCTGTAGAACTCGCAGGCGGCCAGACGATTTTGGGCGATCCTTAAGCGGACAAGCGCGATAGGTGTCAGTGCAAGGCCCTGTTCCTTGTCACGCGACCGCACCTTTCGCCTGATGTTCGCGTGCTAAAACTAACGGCGATGATTCACTTTGACCTCGATCAACACCGTTCCAAGCTGACTGTGGGCCTCCTAGAAGGACCAGCCGCGACGCCGACGGGGAGATCACGCCTCAGCCCAGACTGCGCCCTCTCACCTAACCGGAGATCAGGTTTTGCCGCCTCTAGATGCCTTCATCTCGCGCACCCGCATCGCCTACCTCTCGATGGAAATTGCTTTCGACCCCGCGATCCCGACCTACGCCGGCGGTCTGGGGGTGCTGGCGGGCGATACCGTGCGCGCCGCCGCAGACCTCGCGCTGCCGATGGTGTTCGTCACGCTTGCGAGCCGCGAAGGCTACTTGCGGCAGGAGGTCAGCCCGCACGGCGATCAAGTCGATCGACTGGACCCATGGGACCCGGCCGACCACCTGCAACATCTCGACGCCGGCGTGGCGGTCAGCATCGAGGGCCGGCCAGTCTGGATCCAGGCTTGGCTGCGTCTGCACAAGAGTTCGAATGGCGGCTGTGTACCGGTCATCCTGCTCGATACCAAACTGCCACTTAACGACGAACGCGACCGCGGCATCACCGACCGGCTCTACGGTGGCGACCTCACACTGCGGCTCAGGCAGGAGGCGGTGCTGGGGATCGGCGGCGAGCGCATCCTTCGCGCTCTCGGCTTCGAGATCGCGACATACCACCTCAATGAGGGTCACGCCGCGCTGCTGCCGCTGACTATCCTCCGGCGCCATCGCCTTCCGGACGATCATCCGCCCGGAGGCAGGCTGCGCTACGACGACGACCCGGTGCGCGCCCGTTGCGTGTTCACGACGCATACGCCGCTTGAGGCAGGCAGCGATCGGTTCCCATACGACCTCGTCGCCCGTGTCCTCGGCGACTTCTTCGAGCTCGACCAGCTACGGCTGCTCGCGGGCGACGACGCACTCAACATGACGCGCCTCGCGCTCAGTCTCAGCAGCCGGGTCAACGCGGTCGCCATTCGGCATGCCGAGACGACACAGCGCATGTTCCCCGACTACCACATCCTCGCCGTCACGAACGGGGTTCATCCGGCGACGTGGGTGCATCCCGCTTTGGCCAAGTTGCTCGATGACGTTGCCCCTGGCTGGACGCACAATCCCGACCTGCTGATCCGGGCCGACCGCTTGTCGGACGAGGCGGTCCAGGCCGCGCACGCAGAGGCGAAAGCCGCTCTGATCGCGGAGACGCAGCGTCGTTGCGGCATCGCGTTGCGGCCGGAATTGCCGATCATCGGTTTCGCACGTCGAATGACGGGCTATAAGCGGCCGGACCTGTTGTTTACGGATCTGGCGAGACTGCGCGCCATCGCAGCCCGGCAGCCCTTTCAGGTGGTCATGGCCGGCAAGGCGCACCCGGCGGACGGCCATGGCAAGGGGATCATCCGCCAACTGCATGAGTATGCGCGCGAACTCAACACCGATCTGACCGTCGCCTTCGTCCCGGGCTATGACATGCACGTGGCCAAGACGATCGTGACCGGCGTCGACGTTTGGCTGAATAATCCGATACCGCCGCTGGAGGCCTCGGGCACGAGCGGCATGAAGGCCGCTCTCAACGGTGTCCCGAATTTCAGCGTCCTCGACGGCTGGTGGGTTGAGGGTTGCGAAGAGGGGGTCACCGGCTGGTCGATCGGCGACGATCTGCCGTCCGACCATGCGCGCGACCTCTACGACAAGCTCGAGTCGACCATCCTGCCGCTGTGGCACTCGGACCGGCAGCGCTGGGCCGGGATCATGAAGAACTGCATCGCCCGTATCGGCAGCCGCTTCAACAGCATCAACATGATGCGCCGATACGCCGCCGAGATCTATCTGCGTTGAGTCGTGCCGGACGTGCCGCGCAGTTGCGGGGCACGTCCGGCTATTCGTCAGACAGGCAACCTGATCCGCGCCCGCAGGCCGCCCAACGGGCTGTCCTCCAGCACGATGTCTCCACCGTGCGCGCGAACAATGTCACGCGCGATGGTGAGGCCAAGTCCGGTGCCACCCGCCGCACCGCTCTCGAATGGCCGGAATACGCTTTCTCGCTGCTCCGGCGGGATTCCCGGCCCATCATCGTCGACGGTGACCTGTACCTGCCGCGAGCCCGCCGGCGCGGCCGCGAGCATCACACGGCGCGCGTGACGTCGCGCGTTGTCGACCAGGTTGGTGACCGCCCGTTTCACCGCGTCCGCCCTAAGTGGCAAGGTCAGGGTCTCCGGCACATCGAGTTCGACGCGTGCTCCGGCGCGCCGGGCCCCGGCCACGACGTCCTCCAGCACAGCCGCAAGATTGGTCGGTTCGGCCTGCTCGGCGCCCTCGCCGCGCGTGAAGGCGAGGTAGCCGCTGATCATCCGCTCCATCTCTTCGACATCGGCGGTCATCTCCGCCACGTCGTCGCGAAGGTCCTCCCGCGCAGGCAGCATTGCCAAGGCCAGCCGCATGCGGGTCAGAGGGGTGCGCAGGTCGTGCGACACACCGGCGAGCATCTCCGTGCGCTGGGCCAGGAAGCGGCGAATGCGCTCCTGCATGCGATTGAACGCGGCGGCCGCCTGCCGGACCTCGGCGGCACCCTCCGGCTTGATCAACCCGACATCGCGGCCCATGCCGAACGCCTCGGCCGCCACCGACAGGCGCCGGATGGCACGCACCTGATTGCGCATGAACAGCGCCGCGATGGAAAACACGAGCGCCGCCGTTCCGACGACCCAAAGGACGTAGAAGTACAGCGATGTCGCATACAGCCGCTTGCGCGGCGCCTGAACGGAGAGCACGCCATCGGGCATCTGGACGCGCACCAGCACCCAGTGCGGGTCGGACGCCCAGTCCATCATGAAGGGCAGACGAATGCGCTCGCGCAGCGCTGCCTCCATGTCGTCGTCCATCGGGCCGAGAACCATCCGGTTCTTCAAACTCGTCAGGTGCTCGCCAGGCTGGACCTTGATGTCCAGTCCGAACTGGAACCGGGCGGTATCGAGCAGCCACGTGCGGTCGGCCGGATTCGGGAAGCGGTGCATCGCGTCCAGCGTGAACGCCAGCTCCCCGACCACGGCATCCACCAGCCTGCGAGAGACGAGATCGAGATGCGATCCGTAGAAGATCTGCAGGGCGACGGCCTGCAGCAGCACCAGCGGCAGCAGGATGATGAGCAGCGAGCGTCCGAGCAGCGAACGAGGGAGGAATTTCTTTGCGAAGGCAGTGGTGCGCCAGCCCGGCAGTTTCATAGCGAACCTATTGTCAGATCCCCGGCTTCAGCACGTAGCCCCGGCCGCGCACCGTCTGCAGGAAACGAGGCTCGCGGGGGTCCGCCTCGATCTTGCGACGCAACCGTGTGACCTGCACGTCGACCGCACGCTCGCTTGCGTCGTCGGTGCCGATTGCCTGCGCGATTTCGTCCCGGCCGAGCACCTCGCCCGGTTTGCGGGCGAGCGCGGTCAGCAAGGCAAGCTCCCCGCCGGTCAGGCGGATCGTGCCGGTCGGCGCCCGCAACTCGCCCCGTTCGGCATCGAATATGGCATTGCCAAGCTGGATCGGCCCAGTGGCCAGTGGCACGTGCGCCTGTGCGCTGCGGCGCAACAAGGCGCGGATGCGCAGGACCAGCTCCTTCGGCTCGAAGGGCTTGCCCAGATAGTCGTCCGCGCCGGCTTCGAACCCGGCGATCCGATCCTCCGGGCCACCCCGGGCCGTCAGCAGCAGGACCGGCAGGTCGGGATGGTCCTCGCGCCGGAGGCTGTCGACGAGCGCCAAGCCGCTCTCCCCCGGCATCATGACGTCCAGTACTATCAGGTCGGGGGCCAGGAAGCGCAGCTTGTCGCGGGCGTCGGCGGCATCCTGCGCGGCCGTCACGCGGAACCCATTCTCGCTCAGATAGCGGGAGAGCAGCGTGCGCAGGCGCGCGTCGTCGTCCACGATCAGGATATGAGAATCGTCGGCCATCACGGCTGTTCTTGCTCCAATCGCCCGGTTTTGCCAGCCATGATCCGGCCCCGGTGGGCGGCGCTGGAGACCGTGCTATAGCGGACCGGCACAGATCGGACCCCCTGCCCATGCCAGCCTACCGCTCCCGCACCACCACCCACGGCCGCAACATGGCCGGCGCCCGCGCGCTCTGGCGCGCCACCGGCATGCAGGACGGTGACTTCGGAAAGCCGATCGTTGCGATCGCCAACAGCTTCACCCAGTTCGTGCCCGGCCACGTCCACTTGAAGGACCTTGGCCAACTCGTGGCCGCCGAGATTCACAAGGCCGGCGGGATCGGGCGGGAGTTCAACACGATCGCCGTCGACGACGGCATCGCCATGGGCCATGGCGGGATGCTCTACAGCCTGCCCTCGCGCGAGTTGATCGCGGATGCGGTCGAATACATGGTCAACGCGCACTGCGCCGATGCGCTGGTGTGCATTTCGAACTGCGACAAGATAACGCCAGGCATGCTGATGGCCGCCCTGCGGCTCAACATCCCGACCGTGTTCGTCTCCGGCGGGCCGATGGAAGCGGGCAAGGTGAAGGCGGGCGGCGGCGTTCGCCGCTCCGACCTCATCACCGCGATGGTGTCGGCCGCCAGTCCGACCGTGACGGACGCGGAGGCCGAGGAGGAGGAGCGCAACGCCTGCCCGACCTGCGGCAGTTGCTCCGGCATGTTCACCGCCAACTCGATGAACTGCCTGACCGAGGCGCTGGGCCTCGCCCTTCCCGGCAACGGCACGATCGTCGCTACTCACGCTGACCGGCGCGGGCTGTTCGTCGAGGCGGGCTGGACGATCGTGGATCTCGCGCGCCGCTGGTACGGGCAGGACGACGAAACCGCGCTGCCGCGCACGATCGCTAATCCGCGCAGTTTCGCCAATGCGATGACGCTCGACATCGCCATGGGCGGCTCGACGAACACCGTGCTCCATTTGCTCGCCGCCGCCTACGAGGCCGGACACGACTTCACCATGGCCGACATCGACCGGCTGTCGCGACGCGTCCCGAACCTCTGCAAGGTCTCGCCCGCGGTGCTGGATGTGCATGTCGAGGACGTGCATCGCGCCGGCGGCATCATGGGTATCCTGGGCGAGTTGGATCGTGCCGGGCTGATCGACCGCGAGGTGCCGACCGTCCACGCGGCGACTTTGGGTGCGGCACTCGATCGCTGGGACATCTGCCGGAGCAACAGCGAGGACGTGCGCCGTTTCTACTGCGCGGCGCCGGGCGGGGTGCGCACCACGCAGGCTTTCAGCCAGAACAGCCGCTATGAGAGCTTGGACCTCGACCGCGTGAAGGGCGTGATCCGCGATAACGCCCACGCGTTCAGCCAGGACGGCGGGCTGGCGGTCCTGCACGGCAACATCGCCCTGGACGGCGCGATCGTGAAGACCGCAGGCGTCGACGCGGACCTGCTCACCTTCCGCGGACCCGTCCGGATCTTCGAAAGCCAGGAAGATGCCGTCGACGGTATTCTGGGCGACAAGGTCAAGCCCGGAGACGTCGTGGTGATCCGCTACGAGGGACCGAAGGGCGGCCCGGGCATGCAGGAGATGCTGTATCCGACCAGCTACCTGAAATCGAAGGGTCTCGGGAAGGCCTGCGCGCTGATCACCGACGGCCGCTTCTCAGGCGGAACGTCTGGCCTGTCGATCGGACACGTGTCGCCCGAGGCGGCCGAGGGCGGTGCAATCGGTCTCCTGCGCGACGGCGACGTGATCGAGATCGACATCCCCGCGCGGCGGCTGAATGTCGCGCTGAGCGACGACGAGTTGACGCGCAGGCGAGCAGCACAGGTACGCTGGGCGCCGGCGAATCGCGACCGCACGGTGAGTACGGCGCTGCGGGCCTACGCCGCCCTGACCACGAGCGCGGCCCGCGGCGCCGTGCGTGATCTGGCGGCGAACGGGTTGAACTGATTGCGGCGGAAGCTTGCACCCATAGAGCGGGGCGCTTTCAGAACACCGGTGAGACGAATGGCTGAGGGGGCGGCGTGTGGACTCGCCGTCCTCGTGACGCTGTCTTCGTCGCCCGCCGTTGCCGAGCAGCGGCCAACTCGTTCGGGTCAAACGGCTAACGGCGTCGCCGATACGGCTGCCGTGATCGAAGGCAGGTTCGCCATCAGGGCGCCGAGCGGGAACTATGTCTCCGCCAGTTGGGGAGGCGGGAAGGGCGGGGACGGCGAGAACGAGCCCTTGCAGACCGACAGCAAGGGTGTCGGTCCGTGGGAGAAATTCAAGCTGGTCAGGCAGCCCGATGGAACCTACGCGATCCAAACAGCCAACGGACATTTCGTCACCGCTGTCCACGGCGGAGGCATGGGCGGACGGGCCTATATGAGAGACGAACCGTTGCAAACCGATCGGACTGCCATCGGTGCCTGGGAGACGTTCACGTTCATCCGGCAGCCCGACGGCAGCTACGCGATCCAGACATCAACCGGGCAGTTTGTCGCCGCGGTCAATGGCGGTGGCCTCGGCAACCCGCCGCTGACGACCACGAGCGCGCAAGTCGGAACTTGGGAGAAGTTCAGGTTTGTGCCGCAGGACGATGGCCGCTTCGCGATGCAAACCGCGGACGGCCACTTCGTCTCCGCCGTCAACGGCGGCGGGATCGGCGGGACGTACAACTAGCCGTTCCGCACTAGCAGCGACGAAGTCGGAGAGCCGGAGAGATTCAAGTTCCTCAGGCAGCCCGACGGCAGCTATGCGCTGCAGACCGTCAACGGACATTTCGTCACGGCCACGAACGGCGGCGGCTCGCATGGGGCGAATAACGAGGCTCTGAGGACCGATAGCGCCACGATCGGACGGTGGGAGCAGTTCCGGCCGATCCGGCAAAACGACGGGTCATATGCACTTCAGACGGCCGACGGACATTACGTGACCGCCATCGACGGCGGCGGAGTGTGCGGTCCGGCCACCCAACCTCTGCAGACGGACCGGACCGAAATCGGACCGTGGGAGAAGTTCACGCTGATCAAGCAATGAGCCTCTCCGGGTTCAGGGTCGAGATCGTGGCGAGGTTCAGTTCCGCTCAGAAGTCGGTGCAGCGGCCCTTGACCTCCCAGTCTCCATACCGCGTGGGCTCGGGCCCCTTCGGGCCACCGATCTCCTTCGGCGGCTGCTTCTGGTCCGGTTGAGCCGCCTCGGTCTGGGAAGGCTTCGGCTTCTCTTCGCTCATGTGCTGGATGTGGTTCCAATGACCGCGACCGGCAAGCGCCGTCAGTCCAGCGGCACGAGGTTGTCCAGCATCATCTCCGCACATGCCCGCCAGCTGAAACGCTCGGCATGCGCCCGGCAAGCCGCGCGGTCGGCATTCAGCGCGGTCAGCGCCGCGGTGCGCAGATCGTCGCCCACGGCACCGATCGGGCCCGCCGCATCCGCCAGGACGTCGCGCGGCCCGGTGACGTCATAGGCAGCGACCGGCGTGCCGCAGGCCAGCGCCTCCAAAAGCACGAGCCCGAACGTGTCGGTCTTGCTCGGAAAGACGAAGACGTCGGCGCCGGCATACGACGCGGCAAGTTCGGCGCCGAACCGGGCACCGGTAAAAGTCACGCTCGGCCAAGCCCGGCGCAGGTTATCGAGCAGCGGTCCGTCGCCGACGACGACTTTCGATCCCGGCAGGTCGAGAGACAGGAACGCGCCGATATTCTTCTCCACCGCCACGCGTCCGATATAGACGAATACCGGCCGCGGCAGGCCCCTCCAGGGGTCACGATGCTCGGGGGTGAACTGGTCCAGATCGACGCCGCGCGTCCAGGCGCGTATCTTCCGGAAGCCCCGTTCGCGAAGCTCCTCACGCAGGCTGGAGGTCGCCACCAGCGTGCCTTCCGCCGCGTCATGGAACCGGCGGAGCAATGGGTAGATCAGCCGAGGCGGAATCCGCGTTCGCGCGTTCAGGTACTCGGCGAACCGCGTATGGAAGCTCGTGGTGAAGCGCGCACCCCGCCATCGGGCCCAGCTATGCGCCGCGATCCCCAAGGGCCCTTCCGTGGCGACGTGCAGGTGGTCCGGCTCGAATTCCTCGATCAGCCGGGCCAGCTTGCGGCGCGGCAGAACGGCGAGCCGGATCTCTCCATAGGTGGGGCAGGGGACCGTACGGAACCGGTCGGGGCCGATCACCTCGACCGCGTGGCCCATCGCTTTGATCTCGCCAGCAACCGTGGCGAGTGTTCGCACGACGCCATTGACCTGCGGCCGCCACGCGTCCGTGACGATCAGGATGCGGTTCGTCCGCAAGGGTGCCGTCCGTTTGGTCGTCCGCTGCGTATCGGGGGACGGGACGTGGCTGAGTATCGTGTCAGGCAGGTTGCGGCTCGGGAACCAGGCGGCGTGGGGAGAAGAACGACAGGCGATTCAACGCTGCCCAGTCGATCAGTTCAAGGCGGCCATCGTGATGCTCGACCAGCGCGGTGCAGCTCTCGACCCAGTCGCCGTCGTTCAGATACAGGACGCCTTGCACTTCGCGCATTTCGGCGTGGTGGATGTGCCCGCAAACGACGCCATCGAAGCCGCGTCTGCGGGCCTCGCCCGCGAGGGCCGTCTCGAACCGGTCAATGGCTTTGACCGCTTCTTTCACGCGCCGCTTCAGCCACGCCGACAGTGACCAGTAAGGATAGCCGAGACGACGGCGCAGGATGTTGAACCAGCGGTTCGACACCAGCGCCGCCGCGTAAGCCCAATCGCCCAGCAGCGCGAGGAAACGCGCATAGCGAACCACGCTGTCGAACTCGTCGCCGTGCATCACCAAAAGACGCTTGCCATCGGCGGTGACGTGCGTCGCCTCCGCCCGCAGCCGGATCCCGGCGATCTCGAGCCCCATCGGCAACCACGCCCGGAACATCTCGTCATGGTTGCCGGGGATGTAGGTGACGTTCGCGCCGCTGCGGGCGTGCCAGAGGATCAGCCGCAGCACCTCGTCGTGGATCGGATCCCAGTACCAGGACTTGCGCAGCCGCCAGCCGTCGATCACGTCGCCGACGAGGAAGAGATTCTCGCATGTGGTGCGACGAAGGAAGTCCGCGAGAAAATCGCTCCGGCACCCTCTTGTTCCGAGATGAAGATCGGAAATAAAGATGGTCCGGAAATCGTGCTGTCGGCTTGTCAGGTGGCGGGGAGGCAGAGCGTTCATCACGCGTCCTTCGGGCCAGGCTGCGGGGTCAAGGGTCGGCATCGGCCCTGATATTTCCCAGCCACATACGTGGCCGACTCGGCGGTGCTAAATGAAGATTGCATGACCTGCGGCTAATCTCTCCTCGTTGGCGAAAGTCATCTTGTGTTCGTCAGACGTTCACACACTTGTCACGTGTATGTGCGAATCAGGAGACTCTGTCGCAAAACATCGATTCGAGGCGTCCCTGTTCCAGTCGCCGCGCACCGCGCAGACCCGCGCCTCGATGGTCGTCATCTTCAATCCGGCGGCGGGGCGGCGTCGCGCGGCGTTGCTGTGGCGTGTGCTCGACGTGTTGTCGGCGAACGGCATGCGGCTTGAGCTTGCCGAGACAAGTCGCGCCGGCCATGCCGCCGACCTCGCGCGTGGCGCAGCGGCGAGCGGAACGCGCCTGGTGGTCGCGGCCGGGGGAGATGGGACGATCGCGGAAGTCGCCTCAGGCATTCTCGGCACAGGCGCTCGGCTCGGGGTGATCCCGCTCGGTACCGCAAACGTCCTCGCGCAGGAACTCGGATTGCCGTTCAACCCGCGGGCAATCGCGGCCGCCCTGGCGTTCGGGCGCACCCGTCCGATATTGCCAGGAATCGCCCGCGGTCCGGGCGGCTCGCGCGTCTTCGTCCAAATGCTCGGCCTGGGGTTCGATGCGCATGTGGTGCACCATCTGTCGGTGCCGCTCAAGCACGCTATCGGCCGCGGCGCATACGTGCTGCAAGGTGTGCGCGAGCTGGTCCGTTATGGCTTCGAGCCTATCACGCTGCGGGTCGATGGCGAGACGATCACCACGGCCAGCGCCATCGTCAGCAAGGGCCGGCTCTATGGCGGACGCTACCGCCTGACGAACGAGGCCGATCCGGCTGCGCCCGGGTTCTCGGTCGTGACTTTTGGGCATTCTGGTCCCGGGGCCGCCCTTATGTACGGCACGGCCCTGCAGCTCAATCTTCTGCCCCGGGCTCCCGGCGTGCGGGTGCGGCGCGCCTCCTGCGTCGAGCTTGCGGCCAACGCGCCGGTGCCGGTGCAGGCTGACGGCGACCCGGCCGGCACCGGCCCGCTGAGCATTACCGACGCCGACGCGCGGATCGAGATCGTCACCGGCTGACCGCACGCGCGCGGCATGCGATTGTGCCGCCAGCCGCCGCCCGTCATCTTCGACCGGATGACCGCCGATTCGCCGCGCATCCGCGAGTTGCCAGACCCGACCGCCACGGAGCGTCTGGCGGCCGAGGCGGCTTCGGTCGCGCATCCCGGCGACGCCGTCCTGCTTTCCGGACCGCTCGGCGCCGGCAAAAGCGTCTTCGCCCGTGCCTTCCTGCGCGAAGCCGCCGGCGATCCGGCCCTGGACGTGCCAAGCCCGACCTTCACGTTGGTGCAGAGCTACGCGACAAGGCTCGGCACCGTGCACCACTTCGATCTCTGGCGGCTGTCCGGCCAAGCCGACCTGGCCGAACTAGGCTGGGATGCCGCCCGCGAAGACGTGGTTCTGGTCGAATGGCCCGAGCGGCTCGGCCCCCTCTCGCCACCGGGCGCGCTGCACGTGACGCTGTCGCCGACCGGGGAGACGACGCGTCGAGCCGAGCTGCGAGGCTGGGAGGACAGGTTGCCGTGAGTGGGCGGAGCGCGCTGATCGAGGCATTCCTGGCGGCCCACGGCTATGGCCACGCCCGGCGCACGCCGCTCGTGCAGGACGCCTCCGCCCGTCGCTACGTCCGGCTGACCGGCGGCCCCGCGGCGGCGCTGCTGATGGACGCACCGCCGCCCGAGGACGTCCGTGCCTTCGTCGCTGTCGCCAGGCACTTGGCAGACGCGGGGCTCTCCGCGCCGGCCGTGCTCGCCGCTGATGAACGAGCCGGCCTGCTGTTGGTGGAGGATCTGGGCGACGCGGTGTTTACGACCATGCCCGCTGCGCCGGCGAGCCTCCTCGACGCTGCCATCGACGCACTGCTCCGGATGCAGGCCACGCCGGCACCCGGTTGGCTGCCGCGCTGGGATGTCACCACGATGATCGAGCCGGCGGTCTCTCCGCTGCTCGACTGGTGGTGGCCCGCGACGTTCGGCGGTTCTGCACCCGCGGCGCTTCGCCCGGTCCTGGTCACTGCGCTGGAAACGATGCTCCGCTCTCTGCCGCTCGGTGGCTTCGTTCATCGTGACTTCCACGCCGGCAACCTCATGTGGCTTCCGGCGCGAGCGGACGTGCGGCGCGTGGGCGTGCTCGACTTCCAGTCGGCCGCCATCGGCTGTCCCGCCTACGACGTGGCCAGCCTGATCGAAGACGCGCGCCGCGACGTGCCCGAGCCGCTGCGCGAGCGGGCCATCGCGCGCTACCTTGCCGGGGCACGCGCGAACAATGCGGATTTCCGCGCCGCGGTCGCGGTGTGCGCGGCGCATCGTCATTTGCGCATTGCCGGCCAGTTCGTGCGATTGGCCGTGCGGGACGGCAAGCCTCACTACCTGCCGCATGGCCCTCGCATCTGGGCGATGTTGGAAGGCGCGCTGACCCACCCGGCTTGCGCGCCGCTCGCCGAGGTTCTCGCGTACTGGATTCCGAGCCGCCATCGGTGCAACCCGCCCGGGCTCGCCGCGGCATGATCCATGTCGAAGCCGCGATGGTCCTTGCCGCCGGCTACGGCACGCGCATGCGTCCGCTGACCAACGCCCTGCCGAAGCCGCTGCTGCCGCTCGGCGGCCGTGCGCTGCTCGATCACGCGCTCGACCGCCTGCGGGAAGCGGGCGTCGCGCGGGTTGCCGTCAACGCGCATTGGCAGGCCGGTCGTATCGCCGAGCATCTCGCGATGCGCCGGGATCACGGCGACGAACCGCGAACCGTGCTGTTCGAGGAAACGTCGCTGCTCGATACCGGCGGCTCGGTCCGTACCGCGTTGCCTTGGCTCGGTGCGTCGCCGTTCTACGTCGTCAACGGCGACGCGTTCTGGCTCGACGGAACACGCCCGGCGCTCGTGCGCCTCGCCCAGGCCTGGGACGATGACGTGGATGCCGTGCTGCTGCTGCATCGTACGTTCCAGGTGCGCGCCGAGGTCGGGCCTGGCGATTTCTTCCTCGACCCGTGGGGCCGTCCGCGTCGCCGCGGCGTGCGCGAGATCGCGCCCTACGTCTATGCGGGCGTGCAGCTCGCGCATCCGTGCCTGCTGGACGACTCTCCGGACGGACCGTTCAGCCTGAATTTGTGTTGGGACCGGGCGATCGAGGCTGGGCGCCTGCGCGCGGTCGTGCATGACGGGCTGTGGTTCCATCTCTCGACGCCGGCGGACTTGTCCGAGGCGGAAAGCCTGCTGTTCACGGCCGCGACCGTCACGACGCGATGAACCTGTTCGCCATCCCGCCGAACGTGCCGTTCCTCGAGGCGCTGGCGGCGGAGTGGCTCGCGACCCAGGACGACCCCGCCGACGGGCTGCTGCTCTTGCCCACGCGCCGGTCCGCACGCGCCCTGGCGGAGGCTTTCCTGCGCGCCAACAACGGCGCACCGCTTCTGCTGCCGCGCATCGTCGCGCTGGGCGCGATCGACGAAACGCCGCTGGCCATCGCCGGCGCCCTCGACCAGCCGCCGGCGATCGACGAGCCAAGCCGCCACGCGCTGCTGACCCGTCTCATCCTGGCGATGAGTGGCCGAGACGGTGCGCCGCGCGATGTCGACCGCGCGTGGCGACTTGCGGCTGAGCTCGCCGATCTGATCGACGAGGCCGAGCGGTCCGAGATCGACCTGCGCACCGCCCTGCCCAAAGCCGCGGACCAGCCGCACGCCGAGCACTGGCAGGTGACCGTCGATTTCCTGTCGATCGTAACGGAGCAGTGGCCCGCGATTCTGGCTGAGCAGGGTCTGGCGAACCCCGTTTCCCGACAGGTGGCGCTGCTGGACGCCCAGGCTGCGGTGTGGGCGGAGGCGCCGCCGCGCGGTGCGGTCTGGGCCGCCGGCATGTCCACCGCTATCCCCGCTGTCGGCCGGCTGCTGCGTGTGGTCGCCCGGATGTCGCGTGGGCGCGTGGTGCTGCCGGGACTGGATCACAGCCTGGACGACGAGGTGTGGGACAGCCTGCCTGACACCCATCCGCAGAGCGGGCTGCGCAGGCTGCTAGCGGCGATCGGCGCGACGCGGGGTGACGTCCGGCCTTGGTCCACGGTCCGAACCGAGGTGCCGCCTGACCGCCCGGCCTGCCTCAACGCGGCGCTGCTGCCGGCCGAGGCGTTGGGAACGTGGCGCCGGATGGAGGCGGATCCTGGCGGCCTGACGCGGCTGGCAGCCGCGCACGAGCAGGAAGACGCGGCCGCGATCGCATTGGTCCTGCGGGACGCTTTGGAGCACCCGGGCGCGACCGCAGCCCTGGTGACCCCCGACCGTTCGCTCGCGACCCGCGTGGTGGCCGAGCTGACTCGGTTTGGTGTCGTTGCAGATGACAGCGCGGGCGAACCGCTGGCGGAAACCCCGCCCGGCGCCCTCCTGCGCTTGCTTGCCCACGCGATCGCCGAGGGCCTCGCACCCATCCAGCTGCTGGCGCTGCTCAAGCATCCTTTGTCCGGTGCCGGATTGGCGCCGGGCGTCTGCCGCGCGGCCGCTCGCACTCTCGAACTCGCGTGCCTGCGTGGCCCTCGCCCCAACCCTGGCCTCGCCGGCTTGCGCCGCGCCGCCGACGATTCGGGATCGGATGACGTGCGACGCTTTGTCGCCCGGCTCGAACACGCGCTTGAGCCCGCCTTCCGTTCCTCCTCGGCCGCGGTGCAATCGCCCGGCTGGCGCTTGGCCGGGCTGATCGCGGCCGCCGAACGGCTTACCGACACCGATACGGAGCCGGGTCCGGCCCGGCTGTGGTCGGGCGAGGAAGGCGAAGCACTGGCGGAAACGCTGACGGCGCTGACGCGCGCTCTGGAGGTGCTGGAGCCGCACGACATGCCGTCCGACGCGCTGCCCGGACTGCTCGACGCGATGCTGGAGGGCGCGGTCGTGCGCAGCCGCCGCGCGTTGCGCGGGCGCGACGCGCAGGCGGAACACCCGCGCGTGTTCATCTGGGGCCTGCTCGAGGCGCGCCTGCTGTCGGCCGACGTGATCGTGCTCGGCGGTCTGTCCGAAGGCGTGTGGCCGCCCGCGACCGATCCCGGTCCCTGGCTCAGCCGGCCCATGCGCGCGGCGATCGGCCTGCCGTCGCCGGAGGAGCGTGTCGGCCAGTCGGCGCACGACTTCGTCATGGCCGGCTGCGCTGCGCCGAAAGTCGTCTTGTCCTGTCCGGAGCGACGCGAGCGCGCGCCGGCGGTGCCGAGCCGCTTTCTGATGCGGCTGGAGACGATGCTGAGCGGCGCAGGCCGGAAGCTGCCCCGCCACCCTGCCGCGCAGTGGGCGCGCCTGCTCGATGAGCCCACCGCCGCGCGGCCCGAGAAGCCGCCCGAGCCGCGTCCGCCGGTCGCCAAGCGCCCGCGCCGGCTGAGCGTGACGGAGATCGAAACCTGGCGCCGCGATCCGTACGCGATCTACGCCAAACACATCCTGCGGCTTCGCGCGCTCGATGATCTGGATGCCGAAACGGACGTCTCCGATTTCGGCACGATCGTGCACGACGTCCTCGCGGCGTTCATCTGCACACATGGCATAGCATGGCCCGAGAATGCGTCTGCCGGCCTGCATGCGATGTTCGCGAATGCGCTGGTCAAGACCGGCGTCCGCCGCGCCTTGCTCGCCTGGTGGCTGCCGCGCCTGCAGCGGATGGCGAGCTGGATCGACAAAGTCGAACGGGAACGGCGGAGCGATCCGCTTCTCGCGATCTACACGGAGATCGACGGCCAACTCGATCTGCACGGCCCAGCCGGGCCTTTCTTGTTGACCGGTCGTGCTGACCGCATCGAGGCGCGCGCCAACGGCAAACTGGTGATCATCGACTACAAGACCGGCAGCGTCCCCAAGCGCGACCACATCGAGATGGGCTTCGCGCCGCAGATGCCGCTGGAGGCGGCGATGGCGGAAGCAGGCGCTTTCCGCGGCGTGCAAGGGCGTGTTGCGGAATTGCTGTTCTGGAAGCTCACCGGCGGCTTCGTCGAGGGCAAGGAGGAAGACCCGTTCAAGGGCGACCCCGACCGCATCGCCAATCTGGCGGCAGAGGCGCTGAGCGGACTGCGCGACACCATCGCTGCCTACGATGATCCGGCGACTCCGTATCGGGCGCAGCCATGGCCCGGGTTCGTGCCGCGCTACAGCGACCACGCACATCTTGCGCGGATCGCGGAATGGGCGGCGGCGAACGAATGACGGCCCGGGAGCGCGCGGAGGCGCAGCAGCGCGCTGCCTCCGATCCGGCGGTGTCCAGCTTCGTCGCTGCGTCTGCCGGCTCGGGAAAGACGAAGCTGCTGACCGACCGTGTGGTACGGCTGCTCCTGGCCGGCGCCGATCCTGCGCGGGTCCAGTGCCTCACCTTCACCAAGGCGGCCGCCGCCGAGATGGCGCTTCGGCTGCAGCGCCGGCTGGGCGCCTGGGCTGTCGCCGACGATGGCGACCTCGCCGATCAGCTTCGCGCATTGCACGTCGATCCGTCGCAGGACGTGCTCGCGCGTGCGCGCGCGCTGTTCGCTAGGGTCCTGGACCTGCCCGGCGGGATGCGCATCGGCACCATCCACGCGTTCTGCCAGTCGCTGCTGCGACGTTTTCCGCTGGAAGCCGCCATCAGCCCGCATTTCGCGCTGATGGACGACAGCGACGCCGCCGATGCGATGCACGAAGCCCGCGAGTCCATGTTGCAGACGCGCGGCGATGACGATGCGGACATCGATCACATCGCGGGCCTCTGCGATCTCAAGCAATTCGGCGCTTTGATCCAGGAGCTGCAACGCGCGGGCGACAAGCTGCCTCGGGCACTCCGCCTGCGCGACGGCTTGCCGGCCGCTCAGCGTCGCGCGCTCGGCGTGACCGCGACCGACCCTGCGCAGATCATCGCTGAAGCCATGTACTGGCAGGAGGAGCGTCTGCTGCGCGCCGCCGCGCAGAGCGTCGTCGCGCGTGCGTCGAAAGCTTGCCAGGAGAGGGCAGCCGCAATCCTCGACTGGCTCGCGCATGACGCCGCCACTCGGCACGCGCACTGGGATGCGTGGTGCACCCTGTTCCTGAAGGCCGACGGTGATCCGCGCGCGGCCCGCAGCTTCGTCAATGAGAAGCTGCAGCAGCAGGAGCCTGCGCTGGTCGGGCCGTTCCTGCAGGAAGCCGAGCGCATCGCCCAGGTGCAGGACTGCTGCGCGGCGATCCCGGTTGCCGAAGCCTCGGTCGCCTTGCTGCGTCTGGCCGAGCCCGTCCTGCGCGGCTACGCCGACCGCAAGGCCAAAGTCGGGCAGCTCGATTATGACGACCTGATCGCGCGCACGATCGAGCTGCTGCACGATCCCGGCGCCGCGTGGGTGCTCTACAAACTCGATGGGGGCCTCGATCATCTGCTGCTCGACGAGGTGCAGGACACCTCGCCCGCTCAGTGGGCCATCGCGCACGCGCTGACGCAGGAGTTCTTCGCCGGCGCGGGTGCGCGCGACGTCGATCGCACGGTGTTCGCCGTCGGCGACCGCAAGCAGTCGATCTACTCCTTCCAGGGCGCCGACGCCTCGTTTTTCGATGAGAATCGCAGGGCGCTCCAGGCGCGCGTGGAGGATGCGGGCAAACGGTTCCTGCCGGTCACGCTCGACGTCTCGTTCCGATCGACGGCGCCGGTTTTGGCACTGGTGGACTCTGTCTTCGCCGATCCGGAGGCCGCTGCCGGCGTCGTGGCTCCGGGCGAGATGCTGTCGCACTACGCCGACCGCGCCGGTTACGCAGGATCGGTGATGGTGTGGGAGAAGGAACCGGCGCCGGATGCCGAGCAGCCCGCCCCGTGGGCGGTGCCGACGCGCAACGCCGTGCAGGACTCCGCCCCCGAAGCGCTTGCGCGAAAGCTCGCCGGCTGGATCGACGAGAAGACCCGCGGCATGTGGCTGGCGAGCCGCGGCCGTCCTCTCGCGCCTGGCGACGTTCTCGTGCTGCTGCGCAAGCGCAGCGACTTCGCCCGGTCGCTGGTGCGCGAGCTGAAGGCGCGCAACGTGCCCGTGGCCGGCCTCGATCGCGTGACGCTGACCGAGCAGCCCGCCGTCGAAGACCTGCTCGCGCTCTGCGACACGCTGCTGCTGCCGCAGGACGATCTGACGCTCGCGTGCGTGCTGCGCAGCCCGCTCGGCGGGCTGTCCGATGACTCGCTGTACGACCTGGCTGCGGACCGCGCCGATCCCGATCGACGCGGATCGCTGTGGGAGGCCCTGCGTGCGCGCCACGCCGAACGCCCGGAGTGGCAGGCGGCGTGGATGTTCACCTCGGCACTGCTCGCCCGCGTCGACTACGCGACCCCTCATGCGCTGCTGACCGAGGCGCTCGGCGCGCTCGGCGGGCGCGCGAAGCTGCTGCGTCGTCTTGGGCCGGAAGCGCGCGAAGCGATCGACGAGCTGCTCGCCCAGGCGCTCGCGTTCCAGCGCGCGCACCCGCCCAGCCTGCAAGCGTTCGTCCACTGGGTGCGGCAGACGGCGGCCGAGGTGAAGCGCGAGCCGGAGGGCCACGGCCAGGACGGCGCCGGCGTCGTGCGCATCATGACGGTGCACGGCGCGAAGGGCCTGCAGGCGCCCTTGGTGATCCTGCCGGATACCACGGCGGGGACGAGGGACGACGCAAAACTGTGGTGGGCGCGCGACCGGGTGACGGGCGTGGACGTGCCGCTGTTCTCGCCTCGCAAGGAAGTCCGCTGCAACGCGGTCCACGACCTCATCGGCGCGCACAAGGCAAACCGGGCCGAGGAGGAGAACCGCCTTCTCTACGTCGCGCTGACCCGGGCCGAGGACCACCTGCTGGTGTGCGGCTGGGAAACACGGCGCGGCCCGGCGTGGAAGTGGTACGACCTGATCTCGCGCGGCTTCGACCGGCTGCGCGGCGATCCGCCCGAACCCTGTCACTGGACCGACGACCGCACGCTGGCGTCCGACCAGGGTACGGCGCCAGAACAGCGCGCGGCCTCGACCGCCGATCAGCCTGGCGCCCTGCCGTCGTGGGCAGGCGCCGCGCCCGACTGGACGCCGAGGCTGCTGCCGCCCGAGCCGCCGATGCCGGCGCGTCTCGCGCCGAGCCGGCCGGCCGACGCGGCGCTCGGTCCGGTGCCGCAGGCCGCCAGCCCGCTCGCCGAGCGCCAGCCGGTCGGCGAGCGCTTCCGGCGCGGCACGCTGACCCATGCGCTGCTGCAGCACCTGCCCGACCTGCCGGCGTTGGAGCGCGCGGACGCCGCCCGAAGCTGGCTCGCCCGGCCCGGCCATGAGGCCGACGGGCTGGCCGACGAGGTGATGGCGATCCTGGCGCATCCGGATCTCGCCCCGTTGTTCGGGCCGGGCAGCCGGGCCGAAGTGCCGCTGACCGGCGTCATCGGCGGGCAGGTCATTGGCGGCCTCGTCGACCGGCTGGCGGTGCTTCCTGACCGCGTGCTGATCGCCGACTACAAGACCAACCGCGAGCCGCCGCGCGGGCCGGACGCGACGCCCGTCCTCTATCTGCGCCAGCTCGCCGCCTACCGCGCGGTCCTGCGCGCGATCCACCCCGACCGTCCGATCACCTGCGTGCTGGTCTGGACCCGGGCCGCCCGCGCGGACGTCATCCCCGACGCGCTGCTCGACCCGCATGCGCCCGGCGTATCGGTCTCAGCCCAGGCATGCGCTTGATCGTCCCCCGGGGCCGGACCACGTTGCCGACCGACACGACAGGAGGATTCCCGTGGGCGAGAACACCAAGGCGGTGACGGACGAGACGTTCGAGACCGACGTGCTGCAGGCGCAAGGCGCCGTGCTGGTCGACTTCTGGGCGGAGTGGTGCGGCCCCTGCAAGGCGATCGGTCCGGCGCTGGAGGAGATTGCCGGCGAGCTGGCCGGCAAGGTCACCGTCGCCAAGGTCAACGTCGACGAGAATCCCGTGACACCGAACAACTACGCGGTGCGCGGCATCCCGACCCTGATCCTATTCAAGGACGGCAAGCCGGCCGCCACCCAGGTCGGCGCCATGCCGAAGGGCCAGCTGAAGAGTTGGATCGAGCGCAGCCTGTAGCCGTCGGGTTGCGCTGACGCGGCGCAGTCCGGACAGGCGCCTATGGACAGCCATTCTTTCGACGTCGTGATCGTCGGCGCCGGCATTGCCGGCGCGACGGTTGGCGCCCACTTGGCGCCGACGCATCGCGTGGCGCTGGTCGAGGCGGAGGAGACGGCGGGCTATCACAGCACCGGCCGTTCCGCGGCGCTGTGGTTCCAGAACTACGGCCCGTCCGACGTGCGCACCCTCACGCGCCTGTCGCGCCCCTTCTTCGAGCATCCGCCCGCCGGCTTTGCCGATGTGCCGCTGCTGCATCGTCGCCCCGTGGTGTTCCTCGCGCCGGAAGAACAGGAATCGGAACTCGACGCGCTGCTAGCGGACGGCATCGGGCTTCGCGAGCTGCCGGTCGCCGACGTTCGCGCGATGGTGCCAGCGTTGCGGCCGGACTACGCGCGTCGCGCGGCGATCGAGGAAGACGCGTTCGACATGGATGTCGCCGCGATCCACCAGGGCTTCCTGCGGATGGTGCGCGCCTCGGGCGGCGTCTTGTCCACCCGCAGCCGCACCGGCTGGATCGAGGCGCGCGACGGCATCTGGCACGTCCACGCGACCGGTGGTGCCGTCTTCCATGCCCCCATCGTGGTCGACGCCGCCGGCGCCTGGGGCGACGTGGTGGCGCAGCAGGCCGAAGTGCGCCCGCTCGGCCTGCAGCCCAAGCGCCGCACCGGCGCGATCATCGATCCCTCGCCGTGGGAGGCGCGCGACTGGCCGCTGCTCAACGACGTCGATCAGACGTGGTACGTCCGCCCGGAAGCACGCACCCGCCTGATGGTGTCGCCCGCCGACGAGACCGACACCCATCCCCACGACGTGCAACCCGACGAGATGGACGTGGCGGTCGCCGTCGAGCGCATGCAGCAGGCGCTCGACATCGACGTAAGGCGCATCGAGCACAGCTGGGCGGGACTGCGCACCTTCACCCCGGACGGCAGCCTCGCGTTCGGCTTCGACACGCGGATGCGCGGCTTTTTCTGGTGCGTCGGGCAGGGGGGCTACGGCATCCAGACCTCGCCGGCCGCCGGCAAGCTGATCGCCGATATGATCGCCGGCCGCGATCCCGGCGAAGCGGCCTCGATGTTGCCGGCGCTCGATCCAAAGCGGTTCGGGTAGCCGCTACAGTTCCTCGATCCGCTCGATACCTGGCATCACCTTCAGCGCCTGCGCCAGCCGCGGGCTGACGTTGAAGCCGCCGGGCAACGCGATCTCGATCTCCCGCGCCGCGTCGGTGCGGGGCACCAGGATCACGCGGCCTTTGCCGCGTCCTTCGCGATCGAGCAGGGCGCGGATATGCGCGACACTCTCCGTGCGCGCGAGCCACACGCGCATCCCGGCCCCGGCGTCGCGCGCGGCATCGTCCAGCGAGGCCACGTCGTGCGCCGTGATGCGCAGCGCGTCCTCCTCCATACGCAGATCCGCGGTCACCAGCACCGCATTGCCCGTCGTCAGCAGGTCGCGGGACCGCGTCAGCACCTCGCTGAACACCGTCACCTCCGTGCTGCCGCTCGCGTCCGACAGCCGTACCCACGCCATCCGGCTGCCACTGCGGGTGATGCGCTGCTTCTCGCCGAGCACGATGCCGGCGATCTTCGTTCGGCCCGGCGCACTCTCCGCCCGCGCCTGCAAGCGGGCGATCGGGACTGCATCCAGCCGCCGCAGCACCTGCGCGTAGGCATCCAACGGGTGCGCGGTCAGGTGGAAGCCGATCGCCTCCGCCTCGAAACCAAGCCGTTCGAGCGGCGGCCAGTCGGGGATCGCGGGCAGCCGCAGCGCTTCGGGGGTGGCACCGCCGAACAGCCCGATCTGGCCGCTGGCCGATTGTTCGGCGTCGGCCTGCGCCCGGCGCACGATCGTCTCGGCGCCGGTGAACACCTGCGCGCGGTTGTCGTGTAGACAGTCGAAGGCGCCGGCCTTGGCGAGGTTCTCTACCTGCATCTTGTTGATCTGCGCCGCGCCTGCCCGGGCCGCGAAATCGGCCAGATCGGTGAAGGGGCGGTCGTCGCGTGCCGCCATCACCGCCTGCATCGCGGCAAGGCCGACCTTCTTGATCGCCGCCAGCGCGTAGCGGATCGCCATCCTGCCGTCCGGCCCGGGCTCGAGCGTGAAGTCGGCGCCGGAGCGGTTGATGTCGGGCGGCAGCAGGCGGATGCCCGCGCGTTCCGCATCCTGCTTCAGCGCGGCAAGCCGGTCGGTGTTGCTCAGCGCGAGCGACATGCACGCCGCCATGAAGGCGACCGGGTGGTTCGCCTTCATCCAGGCAGTCTGATACGAGACCAGCGCATAACCCGCCGAGTGCGACTTGTTGAACCCGTAATCGGCGAACTTGGCCATGAGGTCGAACACCTCGGCCGCATTGTCGGGGTCGATGCCGTTGGCGATCGCGCCGCCGACGAAGGTGGCGCGATGGGTCTCCATCTCCGCGCGGATCTTCTTGCCCATCGCGCGACGCAGGCTGTCGGCGGTGCCCAGGCTGTAGCCGGCCATGCGCTGGGAGATCTGCATGACCTGTTCCTGGTACAGCATGATGCCGTACGTCTCGTCGAGGATGTCGGCGATCATCGGGTGCAGCGGCTCGGGTTTCTCGCCGTGCTTGCGCTTGAGATATTCCGGGATGTTCGCCATCGGCCCCGGCCGATAGAGCGCGACGGCGGCGATCAGGTCCTCGAACCGGTCGGGCCGCATCTGGCGCACGAGATCGCGCATGCCCGGACTTTCGAGCTGGAACACCCCGCCGACATCGCCGCGGCCGAGCATCTCGTACGTCCGTGCGTCATCGAGCGGCAGTGCGTTGAGGTCGACCTCGATCCCCTGCTCGCGCAAATAGGCGACCGCGCGCTGCAGGATGGTCAGCGTGGTCAGGCCGAGGAAGTCGAATTTCACCAGCCCGGCCTGCTCGACATGCTTCATCGAATACTGCGTGACCAGCAGCTCCGAGCGCGGATCGCGATACAGCGGCACCAGCTCGACCAGCGGACGGTCGCCGATCACAACGCCGGCCGCGTGCGTGCTGGCGTGGCGGTACAGGCCTTCGAGCTGCAGCGCGATCTCCAGCATCCGGCGGATGCCTTCGTCGTCGTCGCGCATCTGCTGCAAGCGCGGCTCGCCGTCGATCGCCTGCTGCAGCGTGGTGGGCTTGGCGGGGTTGTTCGGGATCAGCTCGGCGACCTTGTTGACCTGTCCATACGGCAGGCCGAGCACGCGGCCGACGTCGCGCACCGCCGCGCGCGCCTGCAGCTTGCCGAAGGTGATGATCTGCGCCACGCGGTCGCTGCCGTATTCGCGGCGCACGTAGTCGATCACCTCGTCGCGCCGGTCCTGGCAGAAGTCGATGTCGAAATCCGGCATCGAGATGCGTTCGGGATTGAGGAACCGCTCGAACAGCAATCCCCAGCGCAGCGGATCGAGGTCAGTGATCGTCAGCGCCCAGGCGACCACCGAGCCCGCGCCGGACCCGCGCCCGGGACCGACCGGAATGCCCTGAGCCTTCGCCCATTGGATGAAGTCGGCGACGATCAGGAAGTAGCCCGGGAAACCCATCTTCGCGATCATTGCCAGCTCGTATTCGAGCCGCTCGCGATATGCGTCCGGTGCGGCACTGCCTGCCGGCAATGCGGCAAGCCGCCGTTCAAGGCCCTCGCGCGCCATGTGGGCGAGCGTCTCGGCTTCGGTGCTGCCGGGCGTCACCTTCGGGCACACGGGCAGCAGCGGCTTGCGCGCCTCCGCCATCACCGCGCAGCTCCGCGCGATGGCGAGCGTGTTGTCGCACGCCTCGCTCAGGTCGGCGAACAGCGCGCGCATGGCGGACGCCGGCTTGAACCAGTGCTCCGGCGTGACGCGCCGCCGGTCTCGTTCGGCGAGCAGCCGGCCTTCGGCGATGCACAGCAGCGCGTCGTGCGCTTCGTGCATCGCTTGTGTCGCGAAGTAGCAGTCGTTGGTGGCGACGAGCGGCAGGCCCGCCTCGTCGGCGAGCATGATCAGGCCCGGCTCGATGACCTTCTCGGACGCGGTGTTGTGCCGGTGCAGCTCGATCGCGGTACGGCCGGGGAAGGCCTCGGCGAGCTGTGCGAGCAGATGCTCGGCGGCTTCGCGCTGGCCCTCGCCGAGCAGCCGCCCGAGCGGTCCGCACAGTCCGCCGGTCAGCAGGAACAGCCCGGCGGCGTGCTGCGCGAGCACGTCCAGCGTCACGTGCGGCTTCAGGCCGGGATCGGTGTCGAGGTAGGCGCGCGACGAGAGCCGCTGCAGGTTGTCGAGCCCTTGGGCGTCCTGCGCGAGCAGCACGACCGAGTCGGTCGGCTGCTTCGGGTCGGCGGCGTGGGCGAGGGCGAGCTGGCAGCCGACGATCGGCTGCACGCCCTTGGCCGTGCAGGCCTGGCTGAACTCCAGCGCGCCGAACAGGTTGCCGGTGTCGGTGATGGCGACCGCCGGCATGGCGGCCTCGCGCGCCAGTGCCGCGATCTTCTCGGCCTTGATCGCGCCTTCGCTGAGCGAATAGGCGGAGTGGACGCGCAGGTGGACGAAGTCGGCGTGGGGCATCGCGACTCGGATGTGGTCAGTCGATCCCGTGCTTGCCACGTCCGGAACCGCGGGTCTATCTGACCAGCTGGTCAGGTCGGAGATGCGCGATGGCCGGAAGGCAGCGTCGAGTGCGGCAGGATGTGTGGAAGCTGGAGGACGCGAAGGCGCGGTTCTCCGAGCTCGTCCGGCGCGCGCGCAGCGAGGGGCCGCAGCACGTGACGGTCCGCGGGAAGCCGGCCGCGGTGATCGTGGCGGCCGAGGAGTTCGACGAGCAGAAGCCGACGAAGCCGCTGGGCGCGTTTCTGGAGAGCCTGCCATGGCCCGAGGGGTTCGTCCTTGACCGGGATTATCCACCCGACCGCGAACCGCCGGATCTCGTTTGAGCGGCTTTCTGCTCGACGCCAACGTCGTCGGCGAGCGCATCCGTCCCGGCGGGGCACGACGTGTGCGTGACTGGTTGGATGCGCAGCACGAGACGGTGTTGTTCATCAGCGTGCTCGTGTTGGCGGAGTTCGAGAAGGGCCTGCATGCGATGGCGTCGGGCAACCCGCACCGCCGCCAGGTCGCCGAGATGGTCAGCGGCAGCGGACGCTGTCTGTCAGCGACGACATCGTACGCCGCTGGGCGGTCGTGTCGGGCGAGGTGAAGCGGAAGACCGGGCATCTTCCGCACGTTGTCGATATGCTGCTCGCAGCGACCGCGATCGAGCACGACCTGTGTCTGGTCACGCGCAACGTCCGCGATGTCCGGCACAGCGGTGCTGTCGTGTTCAATCCGTGGATGGACGCCGAGCCACCCGGGTTGCGATGACCTACGTCGAGCTTCAGGTCACGACCAACTACAGCTTCCTGCGCGGCGCGAGCCATCCGGAGGAGCTGTTCGCGCAGGCTGCCATCCTCGGCCTGCCGGCGCTGGGCGTGTGCGACCGGCATTCCTTCGCCGGCATCGTGCGCGCGTGGGAGGCGGCGCAGGCCACCGGCGTCCGGCTGATCGTCGGCACGCGGCTGGACCTGACGGACGGCGCGTCGGTGCTGGTCTATCCGACCGATCGCGCGGCCTATGCGCGGCTGTGCCATCTGCTCAGCCTCGGCAAGTCGCGCGCGGGCAAGGGGGCGTGCGATCTGGCCTGGAGCGACCTCGTCGCGCACGGCGAAGGCGCGCTCGCGATCCTGCTGCCGGACGATCCTGACGACACGCTCGCCGCGCAGCTGCGCGGCCTGCGGCGCGACTTCGGCAACCGCGGCTATCTCGCGCTGACGCTGCGGCGGCGGCCGGACGAGGCGGCGCGGCTGCAGCGCCTCGCCGATATGGCGCAAGCGGTCGGCGTGCCCACGGCCGCCACCAACGACGTGCTGTATCACGAGCCGGAGCGGCGGCCGCTGCAGGACGTGGTGACCTGCATTCGCGAGAAGTGCCGGCTGGACGATGCCGGCTTCCGCCGCGAGCGCTTTGCCGATCGCTATCTGAAGGCACCGGACGAGATGGCGCGGCTGTTCCGCCGCCACCCGGATGCCGTCGCGCGTACGCAGGAGATCGCCGCGCGCTGCACCTTCGACCTGTCGGACCTGCGCTACCAGTATCCGGACGAGATCGAAGATCCCGCGCTCACGCCGCAACAGACCCTCGAAAAGCTCACCTGGGAGGGCGCGGCGCAAGTCTATGACGGCGCGATTCCCGACGACGTGCGCGCGCAGCTGGAACACGAGCTGCGGCTAATCGCGGAACTCGCCTACGCGCCGTATTTCCTCACCGTCCACAACATCGTCCGCTATGCGAAGGGGCAAGGCATCCTGTGCCAGGGACGCGGTAGCGCGGCCAACAGTGCGGTGTGCTTCGTGCTCGGCGTCACCGCCGTCGATCCGGTGCGATCCTCGCTGCTGTTCGAGCGCTTCGTTTCCGCCGAGCGCCGCGAGCCGCCCGACATCGACGTCGATTTCGAGCACGAGCGGCGCGAGGAAGTCATCCAGTGGGTCTACGACCATTACGGCCGCGACCGCGCCGCGCTGTGCGCCACGGTGATGCGCTTCCGCGCCCGCGGTGCCATGCGCGACGTGGGCAAGGTGCTCGGCCTGACGGATGACGTGACCGCCGCACTCGCGGGGCAGGTTTGGGGCTGGAGCGAGGAAGGTGTCGCGCCGGACAATGCGCGCGAGTTGAACCTGAATCTCGATGACCGGCGGCTGTCGCTGGCGCTGCAGCTTGCGCGCGAGCTGATCGGGTTTCCGCGCCAGCTCGGCCAGCATCCGGGCGGGTTCGTGCTGACGCGCGACAAGCTGTCCGACCTCGTGCCGATCGAACCGGCCAGCATGGAAGACCGGCAGGTCATCGAGTGGGACAAGGACGACATCGCCGCGCTGCGCTTCATGAAGGTCGACGTGCTCGGCCTCGGCATGCTCGGCTGCATGCGGCGCGCCTTCGATCTGCTGCGCACGCATCGCGACATCGAGCTGTCGATCGCCACGATCCCCGCCGAGGATCCGGCGACCTACGCGATGATCCAGCGCGCCGATACGCTGGGGACGTTTCAGATCGAGAGCCGCGCGCAGATGTCGATGCTGCCGCGGCTGAAGCCGCGGACGTTCTACGACCTGGTGATCGAGGTGGCGATCGTCCGCCCCGGCCCGATCCAGGGCGACATGGTGCATCCGTATCTGCGCCGGCGCGAGAACCGCGAGGCGGTGGAATACCCGACTCCGGAACTCGAGGCGGTGCTGCGCAAGACGCTGGGCGTGCCGCTGTTCCAGGAGCAGGCGATGAAGGTGGCGATGGTGTGCGCCGGCTTCACGCCGAGCGAGGCCGACCAGCTGCGCCGCTCGATGGCGACGTTCAAGTTCACCGGCGGCGTCAGCCATTTCCACGACAAGCTGATCCAGGGCATGATCGCGCGCGGCTACACGCCGGAATTCGCCGCGCGCACGTTCAAGCAGATCGAAGGCTTCGGCAGCTACGGGTTCCCGGAAAGCCACGCCGCCAGCTTCGCGCTCATCGCCTATGCCAGCAGCTGGCTGAAGTGCCATCATCCGGACGTGTTCTGCTGCGCGCTGCTGAACGCGCAGCCGATGGGCTTCTACGCGCCCGCTCAGGTCGTGCGCGACGCGCGCGAGCACGGCGTCGAGATACGCCCGGTCGATATCAATCGCAGCGACTGGGACTGCACGCTGGAGCATGCCGACGGCGCGCGTCTGGCGGTGCGCCTCGGGATGCGCATGGCGAAGGGTCTGTCGTCGGTCGATGGTGCTGCGATTGTCGATGCCCGCGCGTCCCGTGCGTTCGCGAACGTGCGCGACGTGTGGCGGCGCGCTCGTGTCGGCGCCGGGGCGCTGGAGCGGCTGGCGGAGGCGGACGCGTTCGCCTCGCTCGGGCTGGATCGGCGCGCGGCGCTGTGGGAGGTGCGCGCACTCGGCGAGAAGCCGCTGCCGTTGTTCGCCGGGGTGGACGAGGGCGCCGAACCGGCGGTCGCGCTCGCGCCGATGACGGCGGGCAAGGAGGTGGTCGAGGATTACGGCAGCGTCGGCCTGTCGCTGCGCCGGCACCCGGTGGCGTTCCTGCGCGAGGAGCTGGCCCGGCGGCGCATGATCACCTGCTCGGCGCTGGCCGACATCACGCAGGGACGGCGCGTCACCGTGCCGGGCATCGTGCTGGTGCGGCAGCGGCCCGGCTCGGCGAAGGGCGTGATGTTCGTGACACTGGAGGACGAGACGGGACACGCGAACCTGATCGTCTGGCCCAGTGTTTTCGAACGGTATCGCCGCATCGTGCTGTCGGCCGGCATGCTCGCCTGCACCGGCAAGGTGCAGCGCGAGGGTCTGGTGATCCATGTCGTCGCGGAGACGCTGGAGGATCTGTCCGACCTGCTGCGCAGCGTCGGCGCGCGCGAGGCGCCGTTTCCGCTGGTGCAGGGGCGGGGCGACGAGGCGAAACATGGCGGCAGTCCGGATCAGCGGGAGACGGCGGCGCTGCGCCGCAAGCCGCGGGACATCTGCCCGCCGGAGTCCGGACCCGGCATCAAGGTGCCGACGCGGGACTTTCGGTAGTATCGTATGATTTGAACCGTTGTCGCGCAGCCGTTCCATTACCGTCATGGCTGGGCTTGGCCCGGCCATCCACGACTTCGCCGCGCTGGAAGGCAAGAAAATCGTGGATGACCGGCACAAGGCCGGTCATGACGGGAGAACAAGGTCGGTCATGACGGGTGAAATCATCGGCTACCAACCCGCGCTTCCCGGGGCGCCTTTGAACGGGCCGGTGAGGTTGCTGGTGATCCAGCCGCCGTAGAAGCCGCCGGGCTGCGGCGTGACTTGCTCGTCGCCGACGAAGCAGGCGTCCATGCGGCCGGCATAGACGGCGACGTGGTCGCGGATCGGCGCGAAGTCCGGCGTGGGGTCGGGGTAGCTCCAGCCGGCGTCGTGCTCGGTGCGGCCGCCGCCGGCGAGCGTCCAATAGACGGCGGCGCCCTTCCATTCGCAGAAACTGCGGCGGGCGCTCGCGACCAGCGCGCCACGAACGAACGCGTCAGGCGGCAGGTAGTAGGCCGGCGGATGGCTGGTCTCCAGTACGCGCCAGCCATCGGCGGTGTCGGCGATCGTTTCGCCGCCGAGGACCACGCAAAGGCGCTGCGGCACACGCTCCAGGCGGGGCGGGCGGGGGTAGTTCCAGACGTTCTCGGGGGGCAACGGCGTGCTCACGTCAACCCCGTGAACAGCGCGGTCGAGAGGTAGCGCTCGGCGAACGAGGGGATGATGACGACCATCATGCGTCCCTCGTTCTCGGGTTGCCGCGCGACGTCCATCGCCACGTGCAGGGCAGCGCCCGAGGAGATGCCGACCGGGATGCCCTCGCAGCGGGCGCACAGGCGGGCCGCCGCGATCGCCTCGCGCTCGGTCACCGTGCGCACCTCGTCGATCACGCTGAGGTCCAGCACCGCCGGGCAGAAGCCGGCGCCGATGCCCTGAATGCCGTGCGGGCCGGCCTCGTCGCCGTTCAGCACCGCGCTCTCGGCGGGCTCCAGGCCGATCACGCGCAGCCCCTCGCGCCGCGGCTTCAGCGTGCGGGCGATTCCGGTCAGCGTGCCGCCGGTGCCGAGGCCGCCGACCACCATGTCGACCCGGCCCTCGGTGTCGGCCCAGATCTCCTCGGCGGTGGTGGCGGCGTGGATGTCGGGGTTGGCGGGATTGTCGAACTGGCGCGGCATCCAGGCGTGCGGGGTGGCCGCGACGATCTCGGCGGCCCGCGCGATCGCGCCGCGCATGCCCTCCGCCGACGGGGTCAGCTCCAGCTCGGCGCCGAGCAGCCGCATCATCCGCCGCCGCTCGACCGACGCGCCTTCGGGCATGGTGACGATCAGCCGGTAGCCCTTGGCGGCGGCGACGAAGGCCAGCGCGATGCCGGTGTTGCCGGACGTGGGCTCGACGAGGACGGAGCGGCCAGGCTCGATCTCGCCCGACATCTCGGCGGCCTCGACCATCGCCAGGCCGATGCGGTCCTTCACCGAGCCGAGCGGGTTGAAGAACTCCAGCTTTAGAAGGAGTTGCGCGCGCAGGCCCTGGGCGGCGGTCAGCCGGGGCGCGCGGACCAGCGGGGTGCCGCCGATCGTGGACAGGATCGTCGGATAGATGTGGCCGCGCGGGCCGGCGCAGGTCGGCTTGCCAAGGGACGGGGCAGGGCCGGCGCGGCGCGGGCCGGGGTGGGCAACGGGGTGGGCGGGGGACATTTCCCGCGCTATATCACACATCGCGATCGTAGATAAGCAGTGGGAGGTCGTTATGCTGATCCGGCGCGAGCGCGCGATGAACGCCGTGGCGATCATGCTGGACGTCGCCTTCCACGCCGGCCGGACCAACACGGTCAGCACCGCCGAGGTCGCCGAGCGCACCGGGCTCGCCCGGCGCGGGATCGAGCCGCTGCTGCAGGCGCTCGGGCGGGCCGGGTTGCTCGAGAGCACGCGCGGCCCCCGCGGGGGGTACCGGCTCGGCAAGCCCCGCGGCCGGCTGACCTTGGCCGAGATCGTCGACGCGGTCGCCTCCGATGACCCCGGCGAGGAGCCGGCGCGGGGACCGTTGCAGGACGTCGTCGTCGGGCCTTTCTGGAACGAACTCAATGAGTTGGTGCGTGAGCGCCTGGTCGCCACCACGCTCGCGGACCTGCTGCGGCGGGCCGAGGAGAGCGGCATGGCCAAGCCGCAGGACGAGCCGCTGACGTTCTCTATTTAGGCCGGTGTTGGAGTGGGGTCTCCGCATTTCGTTCCACCGTCATGGTCCGCGGAGGCGGACCATCCATGCCTTTCTTTCACGCGGTCGGTAACAGGCGTGGATGGTCCGCCGGAGCCTGTCCGCGGGCTGCCCGAAGGGCAGGCCCGGGGGCGGACCATGACGAGACCAACTGGGGTGTGATCGCCCATCACCCGGCCACAGACCGGCCATGAGCAGAAAGCACGTCTTGCCAACGTGCTTTGAAAGTTTAACTCTGCGATACGGCAGTTATTGCGGAGACACTCATGGCCCGCGGCGAACCATCCGGGGTGGAGCGGCTGAAAGCCGCCAGCGACTACCTCCGCGGCAATCTGGCCGAGGAGCTCGCGGCCGGCGGCACGCAGGTGACCGAGGACGGCTACAACCTGCTGAAATTCCACGGCAGCTACGAGCAGTTCGACCGCGACACCGCCACCGCCCGCAAGCAGCGCGGGCTGGAGAAGGAATATTCCTTCATGGTGCGCGTCCGCATGCCGGGCGGACGGCTGACGGCGGCGCAGTATCTGGCGCTCGACGAGCTGGCCAACGACCGCGCCAACGGCACGCTGCGCATCACCACCCGCCAGGGCATCCAGTTTCATGGCGTGACCAAGGGCGACCTCAAGCCCGCCATCGCCGCGATCAACGACACGCTGCTCACCACGATGGCCGCCTGCGGCGACGTCGCCCGCAACGTCATGACCTCGCCCGCGCCGATCCGCGATGCGGTGCACGCAAGGCTCGAAGCGGACGCCAACATGCTGTCCGCGGCGCTGGTCCCGCAGAGCCGCGCCTATCACGAGATCTTCCTCGACGAGGAAAAGAGCGGAGAGGGGGACAGCGAGCCGCTGTACGGCGCGACCTACCTGCCGCGGAAGTTCAAGATCGCGCTCGGCATTCCCGAGGACAACACGGTCGACGTGCTGACCAACGACCTCGGCCTGGTCGCCATTTTCGATGGCGACCGGCTGCGCGGCTACAACATCGCCGCGGGCGGCGGGCTCGGGATGACGCACAACCGGGCCGACACGTTCCCCCGCCTCGGCAGCATCGTCGGATCGGTCGGGCCGGACGACCTGCTGGCTGCCGTGCACGCGGTGATCGCGCTGTTCCGCGACCACGGCGACCGGTCCGACCGCAAGCGGGCGCGGCTGAAATACGTCGTCGAGGACCGCGGCGTCGACTGGGTGCGCGAGACGCTGATCGAGCGCTACGGCCTGAACCTGTTCGAGCCCTTGCCGATGAAACCGTTCCGGGTCCCGGAGCTGCTCGGCTGGCACGGGCAGGGCGACGGGCGGTTCTGGCTCGGCGTGCCCGTCCCCTCCGGCCGCATCGCGGATACCGAGGGCGTCGGGCTGCGGACCGCGCTGCGCGAGGCCGTGGAGCGTTTCGGACTCGATCCGGTCATGACCCCGCAGCAGGACGTCCTGCTGACCAATGCCCGCGCCGAGGACTTCGCGGGGATCGTTGCGCTGTTGCGCGGACACGGCGTCACCTTGGCCGAGGAGCTGACCCCGCTGTCGCGCTGGGCGCTCGCCTGCCCGGCGCTGCCGACCTGCGGGCTGGCGCTGACCGAGGCCGAGCGCGTCCGCCCCGAGATCGTCGGCGGGATCGAGGACGTGCTGCGGCGGCTGGGTCTGGCCGGCGAGCGGATCAGCCTGCGGATCACCGGCTGCCCCAACGGGTGCGCGCGGTCCTATGCCGGCGACATCGGGCTGGTCGGGCGCATTCCCGGCCAGTACGCGATCTTCGTCGGCGGCGACTTCGAGGGCACCGTGCTGTCGGAGAAGCTCCTGGAGCGCGTCCGGATGGCCGACATCGCCGCCAGCCTGGAGCCGCTGCTGGCCGCCTGGGCCGCCGGCCGCGTGCCCGGCCAGCCGTTCGGCGCCTGGTGCCGGGCGAAGGGGATGGACGCGCTGCGGGCGCTGATCCCGGCGCGGGACAAGGCCGCCGCCTGAGGGGCCGCCGCCTGAGGGGCCGCCGCCTGAGGGGCCGCCGCCTGAGGGGCCGCCGCCTGAGGGCTCCGCGTCGGCGGGTTGTTTCGCCTCCGTCGTCGTGGCCGGCCCCCGGGCCAGTCCATCGGGCTGCCCGGGGACGTGGCTTGTCCCGGTCATTTCATCCGTCATGACCGGGCTTGTCCCGGTCATCCACGACTTGCTTTCTTCTGCAACCTCAGGGAAGTCGTGGATGGCCGGCACAAGGCCGGCCATGACGGGGATAGGTTGGGGGACGGGGGCCGGGACGGGGACAGAGTCGGCGAAAGGCTGAGCGTCCTCGCGGGCGGTTTTACGGTCGCAAGCGGCCGCGAGGTCGCGCAGGCGGTCGCAGCGGCGCTGGGTCTCGCGGCGCAGATGGCGGGCGTGGGCGCGCACGAGGTCGCGCTCGACCTCGCGGCGGTCGCGATGGTGCCAGGATTCGTGCGAGCCGCGATGGGCGATCATCGGCCA
>Ga0209040_10000219_pt1 | contig 40925 bp, 43 predicted proteins | sample BogFormECP12_OM3_FD_188240 | JGI IMG/M metagenome (GOLD analysis project Ga0209040, IMG submission 188240) | Bog forest soil microbial communities from Calvert Island, British Columbia, Canada - ECP12_OM3 (SPAdes) (version 2) | ecosystem: Environmental > Aquatic > Freshwater > Wetlands > Bog ... | reverse complement strand
ACGCCGCGAAGATCAGCGAGGGAATCCGCGCGGCCCGCGACGCCCGGGCTGAGCTCGTGCTGTTCCCCGAGCTCGCGCTCACCGGCTATCCGCCCGAGGACCTGCTGCTGAAGGAGCACTTCCTCGCCGACGCGCGCGCGGCACTCGAGCAGCTCGCCTCGAACACGCACGGCGTGCCAGCGATCGTCGGCTATCCCGAGCGCGCCGAGGACGTGTTCAACGCCGCCGCGCTGCTCGCCGACGGGCGCGTGCACGCGGTCTATCGCAAGGTCTACCTGCCCAACTACGGAGTCTTCGACGAGCAGCGCTACTTCCAGGCGGGACCGGCTGGCGCCGTGCTCGACATCGGCGCGGAGCGCGTCGGGCTGACGGTCTGCGAGGACATCTGGGAGCCGGGCCCGCCCGCGAGCGAGGAGGAGCTAGCCGGTGCCACGCTGATCCTCAACATCTCCGCCTCCCCCTACCACGCCGGCAAGGGCATCGAGCGCGAGCGGATGTTCGCCCAGCGCGCCCGCGACGGCCTCGCCTGCGTGGCCTTCTGCGGGCTCGTCGGCGGTCAGGACGAGCTCGTCTTCGACGGACACTCCTGCGTCGTCGACCAGACGGGCACGACGATCGCTCGCGCGGGCCAGTTCCGCGAGGAGCTGCTCGTGTGCGACGTCGATCTCCACGCTGCAGCAGCCGCTCGGCTACGCGACCCGAGCCACCGTCCGGCCGCCCGTCGCAGCGAGCGGCGCGCGCTCGTGCTGCCGCCGCTGCGCGGCGCCCCAGCGGAGCCGAGCGGTCCGCCGCTGAGGCCGCTGACGAGCCCGATCGAGCCGATCGAGGCCGAGGTCTACAGCGCGCTTTCGCTCGGCCTGCGCGACTACGTGCACAAGAACGGCTTCGCGCGCGTCGTGCTCGGCATCTCGGGGGGCATCGACTCCGCGCTCGTCGCCTGCCTCGCCGCCGATGCGCTCGGCGCAGAGTGCGTGAGCGCCGCGATCATGCCCTCTCCCTACTCCTCTACCGAGACCCAGCAGGACGCGCGCGAGCTGGCGGCGCGCCTGGGCGTGAGCGTCTGCGAGCTGCCGATCGCTGCCGTGATGACGGCCTACGAGGCCACCCTCAGCGGGCAGTTCCTCGACACCGAGCCCGGCCTGACTGAGGAGAACCTTCAGGCGCGGATCCGGGGCAATCTGCTGATGGCACTCTCGAACAAGTTCGGCTGGCTCGTGCTCGCGACCGGCAACAAGTCCGAGATGTCCGTTGGCTACACGACGCTCTACGGCGACCTCGCGGGCGGCTTCGCGGTCATCAAGGACGTCCCCAAGACGCTCGTCTACGACCTCTGCCGGTGGCGCAACGCGGCCCCGGGCGAGTTGGCAGCGAGCCCGATCCCGGCCTCGATCATCGAGCGGGCGCCCTCGGCCGAGCTGCGGCCCGACCAGCGCGACGTCGACTCGCTGCCCCCCTACGAGGTGCTCGACCAGATCCTCCAGGGCTACATAGAGCTCGACGAAAGTCGCGAGCAGCTGATCGCCCGGGGCCTGCCCGAGGCCGACGTCGATCACACGATTCGGCTGGTCGACCTCGCCGAGTACAAGCGCCGCCAGGCCCCGCCGGGCATCAAGATCACGCCGCGCGCCTTCGGCCGCGACAGGCGCATGCCGATCACCAACCGCTATCGCGGCTGACGCGCGCGGTTTAGGCTCCCGCACGTGCGCACCGGCTCCCCGGCCACCGTCCTGCTGTGCCTGCTGGCGCTGCTCAGCCCCCTCGCCCTCAGCGCCTGCGGCAACGCCGACGAAACGCAGCCGATCTCGCACAGCACGTTGGAGAGCATGCTCGTCAACCCGTTCCCCGTCTACTGGCTCGGCGGCACCTTCCACGACCTCTCGATCACGGAAGTCTTCCACGACCCCAGCGGCGCCTACAGCATCCAGTACGGAACCTGCCTGACGGGCGGCCAGGGCGTGTGCGCGGCTCCCCTGCGGATCGTCACCTCCGGCGACAACGGCTTCTTGCCCGTGGGCACTGCGCCGGGCCACGCCACCGAAATCCGCGGGGTGCAGGCAGTCGTGGCGCAGAAGGGCACCACGATCATCATCGCCACCGGCAGCGTCGTCGTCGACATCTTCGCCAAGGACAGCTCGCTGGCTTACGCCGCCGCGCTCACGGCGGTGCCGATCAACGAACCGGGCGCTCTCGGCGCGCCGCTGCCCGCGCGCCAGGCCGACAGCGGCTACGGCTCAACGCCGCTCCCGACCCAGGAACCCATCCCGCTGCGGCCGCTGCGCTAGGCCGCGCCCGCTCAGGGCGCTGCGCGAGCCTCGCGCTCGCGCAGCGCGCGCACCGCGATCGTCATCCTAGTCACCGCGCAGGTATGGCCGGCGTCGTCGCTGAAGCGCACGTCCCACACCCAGGTCGTGCGCCCGCGGTGCACCACCGTGGCGTGCGCGTGCACAACCCCCTCGGTAATCGGGCGCAGGAAACTCGTGTTGTTCGACAGGCCCATCGCCGTCTCGCCTCGCTCCATCACCGCCAGCCCCGTCGCCAGCGACGCCATCGCCTCCCCCATCGCCGCGTACACGCCGCCGTGGACGAGGCCCGCGGGCTGCTTGTGCTCGTCGCGGACCGTCACCTCAGCGCTCACCTCGGTCTCCGACGCGGCGAGCAGCTTGAGCCCATAGAGACGATCGAATCCCTGTAGCACTCCGTCGATCTGCTCGGCGCTGGGCAGCGGCATGGGGGCGCCACGATAGCCTACGGTCCGCCGCTGAGGGCCTCGCGTATGCGCGAGCGCTCCCGGCGCGGCAACGCACATCATGAGCAGATTGGACGAGCTCCCACCCGACCAGCGCGCCGCGCTGTCGCTGCTGCTGCTCCAGCGCAAGAGCTACGCCGAGGTCGCCGCGATGCTGCACATCAGCGACCGGGCCGTCCATGACCGCGCCCAGGCCGCACTCGCCGTGCTCGCCCCCGCCAAGGCGCGCGAGGTCCCCCCCGATCAGCGCGCGCTGATCGGCGACTACCTGCTCGGACAGCTCGGCGTCGCCGACCGCCTGCACGCGCGCACGCTGCTCACCGGCTCAGCGCCCGCGCGCACCTGGGCGCTGACGATAGCGAGCGACCTCGCGCCGCTGGCTCCATCCGGCCTACCGGACGTTCCCGGACCGGCTGCGACTGGCCCGGCCCCCGCCGCTCCCGGGGGTCTGCAGGGCGGGCCGCCGCTCTCCGCCCCGGCGACGACCCCACCGCCGGGCGCCGCACCACCCGCTGGGTCAGCGCCGGGGGCGCCGCCCCAGGGCGGCCCGACGACCGCGAGCCAGCTCGTGCGCGGCGAGGGGACCGGCGCGGCCTCGCCCGCGCCGAGGCCGCAGAGCTCGCGCGTGGGCGGCGCGCTCGTGCTCGTCGCGATCCTCGCCGCTGTGATCGTCGCGGTCGTGCTGATCACCAACGGCGGCTCCTCCTCGCACAACCACGCCAACGCTGGCAGCACTGGCGCCAGCACCGCGACCGGGACCACGACCCCGACCGGTCCGCGCATCACCGCACGCCTGCCGCTGCGCTCGCCCATCCCGGCGAGCCGCAGCATCGGGCTGCTGCAGATCCTCGCCGAAGGATCTAGGCGCGCGTTCTACGTCGTCGCCGAACACATGCCCGCAACCAACGGCTTCTTCTACGCGCTTTGGCTCTACAACAACCCCGCCAGCCACGAACCGCTCGGCAAGGCGCCGCCGGTCGGCGCGAGCCATCGACTCGAAGGCGGCGGCGCGCTGCCCGCTAACGCGAACGAATTCCACGAAGTCCTGCTCACGCGCGAGACGAGCACGCGTGCGACCCATCCGGGCAGCGTCGTCCTGCGCGGCGCGTTCAGCCTCGGCGCCTAGCCGGGCACGGCCTCCCCGCGCACGCCCTCGCCCGGAGCGGCCCGGCCGGGCGCACCCTCGCTCTGCGTCGGCTTGCCCACAACCGTCTTGCCCGCCGCGGCCTCGCCCTTCGCCGCCCCGCCTTCCGCCGCCTCGCCCGGAAGGAGCTTGCCCGGGTTCATGATGCCCGCTGGGTCCAGCTCGACCTTCAGCGCCGCGATCGCGCCGAGCCCCAGCGCGCCGACCTCGTGCTCCATCCACGGCGCATGGTCGCGCCCCACCGCGTGATGGTGTGTGATCGTGCCGCCGCCGGCCACGATCGCCTCGCTCGCCGCGCGCTTGACCGCCTGCCACTGACCGACCGGGTCGTCCTCGCGCTGGCGCGCCAGGAACGTGAAGTACAGCGAGGCGCCGGTCTCGTACACGTGCGAGACATGGCACATCACATACGCGGGGGTCTGCCACTCCTCGAGCGCGGTCGCGATCGCGTCGGCCACGGTCGTGTGCAGCGTCGCGATGTTCGTCCACTGGGCCGCCGTCTCGAGCGTCTCGACCATCACGCCGTGCGTGAGCAGCTCGTCGCGCAGATACGGCGCCTGGAAGCGCGAGGCGAGCCACGCCTCGCCGGGCGAGTGCCCGGCGGAGATCGCGCCGACCCCGTGCGCGAGCGCGAGCGCGCGTCCGCGGCGGAAGTTCACGTCCTCCCTGCTCCCCTCGAAGCCGAGGATCGCCAGGCACCCCTCGCTGTAGCCGCGCAGCCCGAGATAGGCTCGCCCGAGGCGCCCCTTGAGCCCGCCGCCACCCGCGAGCGCGAGCGACATCTGCGTCTCGTGCTCATCGGAGAGGCGCGCGACGTCGGGCAGCACGTGCTCGCGTGCGAACGCCCGCATCGCGTGCACGCCGGCGAGGAAGGTCTCGAAGAACACGCCCAGGTAGACGCGCTCGCGGGGAGCCGGGCGCACGCGCAGGTCGAGCTCGCTGATCACACCGAGCGTGCCCTCCGAGCCGACGAGCAGCTCGCGCAGGTCGGGGCCGGCGGCGGTGGCGGGGAGAGGCGGGAGGGCGAGCTCGCCGGCGGGGGCCGCCAGACGCGCCCCCAACACCATCTTCGCGATCGTGCCGTACCCGCTGGAGGCCTGGCCGGCCGAGCGCGTCGCGGCGCAGCCGCCGAGCGAGACGTACTCGTAGGACTGCGGGTAGTGACCGAGCGTGAGGCCCTCCGCGGCGAGCTGGCGCTCCAGCGCGGGCGCGCGCATGCCGCCCGCCACCGTGGCCGTCGCCGACTCGCGGTCGAGTCCCAGCAGCCCGGCCATCCGGCTCGTGTCGAGACTCAGCACCGCGCGGTGACTCCCGCGCAGCGGAGCGAGGCCGCCGACCACGCTCGTGCCCCCGCCAAACGGCACCACCGCGATCGAGGCCCGAGCGCAGTGCTCGAGCAGGGCGCGCACCTGCTCGTGGCTCGCGGGGTAGGCGATCACATCGGGCGCCCCCTCGGGCTCGCCCGCGCGCATGCGCACGAGATCGACGTAGCCCTTGCCGGCGGCGTGCAGCACGCGCTCGGCGTGATCGCAGCGCACGCCCTCGGCGCCGATCAGCGCGCCGAGGGCGGCCATCTCCCCCTCGCCGAGCGCCGAGGCGGGCAGCTGCACGTTTTCGAGCGCCACCGGCGGCCGCGGCCGCTCGGCCACGCCAACCGTCTCGCGCAGGAACTCCAGCGCGTGCGCTGGCAGCCCAGGCTCGTGGTCCTGCTGGCCCCAGCCCCACCAGCGCATCGCCGCGCCGGCGGGCCGCCCCGCGTCAGCCACTTATCCGCTCCAGCCCGGCAAGCGCCTCGCCGACGGTTGCACGCGCGGCGCGGCGCACGAGGAAGCTCCCCGCCCTCGGCATCGAGCCGCCGATCCTCGCCGAGGCCTTGCGCAGCTCCTGGCGCAGCTCGATCGTCACCTCAGTCGCCGCCGCGCCCCGCGCCTCGTCCGCGGCGTCGGCGACGGGCACGAGCCGCAGCTCGATCTCGCACGAGCGCAGCACCGACGCGAACGGCGTGCCCTCGATGCGCTGGTCCCAGCGAACGCGGCACCCCTGATCGCCTCCCTCGATGCTGACGACGTCGAAGTCCGCCCGCACCAGTTTGCCCTTGCGCGTGCGCATCACCTCGGTGAACGCGCGCTCGCGCACGTCCTCGACGCGCTCCACGCGCGGCCACCAGCGCGGCAGGTGGTGCGGGTCGCTCACCACCTCCCAGATCTCGCGCGCCGGCGCTGCGATCGTGCGACTTCGGCACGCGGTCGGCATCGGCGAAGCTTAGGACTCGTAGCAGAGCAGAGCGTGCACGTCGTGCGGCGCCAGGCGCTCGCGACCCTCGAGGAAGGCGAGCTCGATCAGGAAGCCGCAGCCCACCACGTCGCCGCCGAGCCGCTCGACGAGCTCGCACAGCGCGGCAGCCGTTCCGCCCGTCGCCAGCAGGTCGTCGTGGACGAGCACCCGCGGCCTGGCGGCGACCGCGTCGATGTGCAGCTCGAGCTGGCCGGAGCCGTACTCGAGCAGGTACTCGGCGCTCACCGTCTCGTAGGGGAGCTTGCCGGGCTTGCGCGCGAGCGCGAAGCCGGCGCCTAGCTCCAGCGCGAGCGCAGGACCGAGCAGAAAGCCCCGTGCCTCGGCTGCGACTACGCATTCGACGCCCAGCGGACGCGCGTATTCGGCCAGGCCGCGCACGGCCTGCGCGAGCGCGTCGGGATCGGCGAGCAGTGGCGTGATGTCCTTGAAGCCGATGCCCGGCTGCGGGAAGTCGGGGATCTCGCGGATCAGCGAGCGCAGATCGACCTGGGTGCGGGCGGGCGGTCTGCTCACCGCACGATCTTGCGCAGATCCCTGATCAGCAGCAGGTGCTTCAGGTGCGTCGCGACCGCCGCGAGGTTCTCGAGCGCCTCGACGGCCTCCTTGCGCCGCTGCGGGTTCCGCGAGCGCAGCGCCGGGGCCAGGATCTGCTGCAGGAGGTTCGCCTCGCGGTCGGCCGAGGAGCGGAAAACGCGCAGGTTGCGCCCCCCCACGCCGTAGCGGGCGAGCTCGGCGACGGCCGCGATGATCTCGCGCTCGGTCTCGTCGAAGTAGCGCACGCCCGATCGCATCTCGCCCTTGACGACGCCGTACTCTTCGAGCTCGCGCACGAGCTTGGCCTCGGCCTTGGTCTCCTCGAGCACATCCTCGATCGAGTACAGAGCGCCCGTAGCCTCCCCGACGCTCACGCTCGGGCGCCACGCGCGTGCGCCGTCGCGGCGCCCGCCGGGCAGCGGCGCGGGCTCGTCCGAGCGCCCCGCGGCGAGCTCCTGGCGGATCACCCGAAGCGGCAGGAACTCGTCCCGCTGCATGCGCAGGATCGTGCGCAGCCGCGCCACGTCGCCCTGCGTGTAGAGGCGATAGCCGCCCGGCGTGCGGCGCGGCGTGAGCAGCTTCTGGTCCTCGAGGTAGCGGATCTTGGAGATCGAGATGTCGGGGAACTCCTGCGCGAGCGCCTTGCACACGGCGCCGATCGTCAGCGACTTGTGGCGTTTGCCGAGCTCACCACCACCACCGCCGGCGGCGCCCTTCGCCTCGAGCTCGAGCTCCGGCACGTCGGTCGATGTCGTCTGCACGGCCATCAGCGCGCGTGGAAGGTCAGCTTGTACTTGCCGATCTGGACCTCGTCGCCCTCGCGCAGGCTGTGCGACTCGATCCGCTCGCGGTTGACGTAGGTGCCGTTCAGCGAGCCGCAGTCGTCCAGGTACCAGTGCTCGTTGCGCTTGATCAGCAGCGCGTGGTCGCGCGAGACGGTCACGTCGTCCAGGAACACCTCCGAGTCCGGGCGCCTGCCGATGCTCAGGCGCTCGCCGTCGATCGGAAAGCTCTCCCCCACGCGTCCGCCGCCCGCGCGGATCACGAGCGCCGGCCCGGCGATCCCGCCGGCGCCGATCTCGACCGGGATCAGCTCGCCGGTCTCGTCGTCGATGCGGTAGGTCGCGGTGACCGGATCCCCGCCCGCGACGCCGACCGCTCCTGCGCCCGCCCCCACGCCGCCTGCTGCGCTCGGCTGCGCGAGCAGCGCGCCGCAGCGCTGGCAGTAGTTCGCTCCCTCGCCGTTCGCGAAGCCGCACTCTGTGCAGTGGAGTGCCACGAGCGATCCTCGACTAGGCCGTCCGCGGGGAGGAGACCGATGCGAAGCTGCGAGCGGCTGAAGGCGCGGCGCTGCTCACACCGGGTCCTCCGCGCCGCGGTGGGCGAGAATGTCGGTCAGGCGCTGAACGTCCTCGCCCGTGATCGCTATCTCGCCCTCCTCGTGGCGGCTGCGCAGGCGGTTGACGAGCTCCGCGCGCAAGATGTCGATCTTTCCGTGCAGGATGCGCCTGCGGTAGGAGATCTCGGTCTCCTCCTCGGTCAGCTGCCGGATGACGTCCTTTAGTTCGACATCCGTGAGCGAGCCAAGGTCGGGGAAGGTCTCGTCCATCGGGGCCTCTTTCCTGTCGCAGGCTTTGCGGTAGTCAGTCGCTTCTGGCTGCGGCGCTTTGCCCGCCAGGGCGCCAGTATAGACCAAGATGTCAAGCTCAGCCTGAGGCTATGGGTTGGCCGACGGCGCGCGCAGCTGCTCGAGCCCGGCGGCGATGTACATCCCCGTCGCCACGAACGCGAGCGCGATCCCGCAGTAGAGCAGCACTTCGCCCACCCCTCCCAGGCCGGCCATGGCGAAGAAGAAGGCGCCCATCACGGGCGCCACCGCCACACGTCCGGGCCAGTTGATCTGGAGCTCGATGTGGCGCCGCTGGGCGTAGCGGCCGAGCGCGAGCATCAGCAGCTCGCGCGCAGCCAGCAGCGCCAGCGCCCAGCGCGGGAGCAGGTCGAAGCGCCACGTCACCACGACCCCGCTGATCACGAGCAGGCGATCGGTGACCGGGTCCATCAGAGCGCCCAGGCGGCTGTACTGGCCCGTCACGCGCGCGCTGATGCCGTCGGCGTAGTCGCCCGCCGCGATCAACGCGAACAGGATCGCGATCGCCGCGCCTTCGCCGCTGCTGCTCGACAGCGCCACGACCAGGAACACGGGCAGCAGCGCCAGCCGCGCGAACCCGATCGCGTTGGGGATCGTCCACGGACGCAGCGGCTGCCCGGCGCGCGTCTGCGATGGCGGTGGACCCGAGCGATCGAGCCCCAGCAGCCGTCGGAGCGTGAGCCGCGGCCCTCGGTTCAGGGGAGGCTCTGCCACAGCTCGTTCAGCACCCGCAGCTGCTCCTGCGCGGGCGCCGCCAGCGCGAGACCCTGCGCCTGCTCGCGGCCGCGGCGGATCTGCACCTCCGCCTCTCCGGACTCCAGCGCCCGCTTCCCGACCGTGATCCGCAGCGGGCATCCGAGCAGCTCCGCGTCGGCGAACTTCTCCCCCGGGCCGAGGTCGCGATCGTCGTAGAGCACGTCGATCCCGCCCTGCACGAGCGTCGCGTAGAGCTCCTCGGCGCGTTCGCGCTCGGGCGTGCCGAGCTTGCCGATCGCGACCAGATGAACAGCGAACGGCGCGAGCGCCCGCGGCCAGGAGATGCCGTGCTCGTCGGCAAACTGCTCGACGGCCGCAGCCACGATCCGCGCAGGGCCGATCCCGTAGGAGCCCATCCACACGGGCCGCTGGACTCCCGTCTCGTCGAGATAGCTCGCGCCGAGCGGCTCCGAGTAGCGCGTGCCGAGCTTGAAGATGTTCCCCACCTCGATCGCCGGCTCGATCGTGATCGGCTCTCCGCCAACCGTGTCCCCCGCGGCGACCGTGCGCACGTCGGCGGTGCGGTAGCGGAAGTCGCGACCCGGCACGACGCCGCCGAGGTGCTCGTCGCGGCGGTTCGCGCCGGTCACGTATCCGCCCCCCGCCGCCTGCTCGGCGGCGGCCGCATCGAGCACGATCTCGATCCTCTCGTCGACGCCCACGGGCCCGATGTAGCCCACCGGGCCGATCGCGGCCTCGATCTCCTCCGGGTGCGCCGGCCGGGTCGCGAACCCGAGCGCGTTCGCGAGCTTGATCTCGTTCACGCGGTGATCTCCTCGCACGAGCACGAGCACGATCCGCGCTCGCTCGCCGCCGCGCGCCGCGCCGCCCTCCCCGCCCTCGCCCTGGCCGGCGTGGCCGCCGTCCCTCCCTTCGGAAGGACAGGCGAGCGCGACCACGGGGTAGGCCTTCAGCAGCGCCCCCTCGGGCAGCTGCAGCGAGTCGGCCACCTCGCTGACCGTGGTCAGTCCCGGCGTGGCGAGCGCCTGCGGGCCGGGCGGCGCCGGCGGCAGCTCGACCGGCACGGGCTCTGCGCTGGCGATCTCCACGTTCGCCGCATAGCCGCGCGCCAGCGCCACCTCGTTCTCTCCGGCTGCGCACGGGGCCATGTACTCGTGCGCGCCCAGGCCGCCCATCATCCCCACGTCCGCCTCGACGCGGTAGTAGCGCAGCCCCGTGCGCTCCATGATCCGGTCATAGGCGCCCACGTGCTGCCGATAGCGCTCCTCGAGACCCTCGGCGCCACGATCGAACGAGTAGGAGTCCGTCATCACGAACTCGCGCGTGCGCAACACGCCCGCGCGGGGGCGCGGCTCGTCGCGCTCCTTGACCTGCACGTGGTAGAGGATCAGCGGCAGGTCGCGATAGGAGCGAACGGCCGCGGCGACATGCGTCGTCACGGCCTCCTCGTGCGTCATCGCCAGCACGAGCTCCGAGCCTTTGCGGTCGGTCAGCTTGAACAGCTCCTCGATCGCATAGCGCCCGCTGCGGCGCCACGGCTCGGCCGGTTGCAGCACCGGCATCAGCATCTCCTGGGCGCCGATCGCCTCCATCTCCTCGCGGATGATCGCCACGGCGCGCTGGTGCGAGCGCCAGCCGGCCGGGAGCCAGGTCCACATCCCTGCCCCCATCTGCCTGATCAGCCCCGCGCGCACCATCAGCCGGTGCGAGATCGCCTCCGCGTCCGCGGGCGCCTCCTTCTCGGTCGGCAGCAGGTATTCGCTGAGGCGGGTCATCGATCCAGGGCGCCGCGCGTCGCGACGCACCCGAGCGTATAGGTCCCGCTCCCGCGACGACGCCGCGCAGCCACCCGCCCGTCGGGCCGACCCCGACCCGACGGGCGCACTCCACCGGCGGCTGTCGGGGCGCCCGCCCTCACTCGCTCAGGAGGGTTGCGGGCTTCGGGCGCGGCGCCCCGGCCGTTGCTGGCTAGCTCCCGGAAGCGGTCATCCTCCGAGCCGGTAGCTCAGCGACTGCGCCCCCACGAGGCCCACGAGGTTGCCGAGCGCGACGTTCACGTCGACGAGATGCGTGCCCCACAGAGGTCCGAGCGTTTCGATGATCCGTTCGCGCGGATCGCTTGCGTCCTTCAGGTTCAGCTGCAGCCAGCTCGCCCCTTTGCGGTTTTCGCACTTCGCCGAGTACTCGGCCGGCGCGGCGACCCACGGCGTCGACGCTTTCGGCGCCTGCACGACGGCCCCCAGCAGGCCGGGGAATTTGCCGCCGTAGGCGTTGAGCGTCGGGTAGTAGGACAGCGCCGGTCCCGAGTACGGTCCCTGCGCGAGCACGGTCGGGTTCACGCACAGCACCTGCGGGTTTTCGACTTCCGGGCCGCCGCCGCCGAGGAGGCTTCCGGGCCTGCCGAAGTTGGACGGGTTCGGCGGTTCTTTGAGGAAGCTCGAGTACGCGACCACGCACCCGACCTGGCCGACGACCTGGCATGCGGGAACGTTCGCGAACGTTCCGCCCACGCCCTCGCCTTCCGGCACGATCACCTGTCCGCCGAGGATCTCGGCGCCGACGAGCTGCTTGCGCAGCGCGGGGTTGGGGTCGATCTGTTCTTTGATCAGCTGCTCGAGCATCGCCGAGCCCTGCGAATGCCCGATCAGCTCGAAGCCGCGCCCTTTGTTGTAGACGGCTAGGTATTCCTCGAATGCCGTGAGCACGCCTACGTAGGCCTTCGCCGATCCTTCGGGCGTGACCCCTCCCGGCGTGTTGATCGCGGGGATCGTCAGCTGGGGGTAGATCGGGGCGTACACGTTGCACACCTGCGAGAAGCGCGAGGCCTGGCTTTCCGCGATCGCGAGCTCTTCGGGATCGATTTCTTCGTTGGCGTTCTCCGTGAACTGGCTGCTCACGGTCGGATACACGTAGAAGCAGTCGATCGGCGGGCTCTTCGCCGGTTTGGCGCGTTGTACGAAGCTCTTGCCGTTGCCCAGCTCGACGGTCGCTTCCTCGCTGCTCAGGCAGGGGTTGCTCACAAGCCCCGGCCGGCACAGCCAGGTGGTGCTCGCCGACGCCGACGCCGAGACCCCGCCGAGCACCGCGAGCGTGGCGCCCAGCAATCCCGCGAGCAGCAGCGCCCGTCGTCCTCCGGCCGCGACCGGTTGCAGCCTTGCTCTGACATGCATGGCCCTTCTCCTCTCCTCGCTCCTTGTGCGGCCGCATGCGCCGCCGCCCTAGCGCCCTATTCTAGACAGGGTCCGAGGAACGTCTCAAACACGGCGGGCGCTCACTTCAAGCCGAGCAGCGCCGCCTCGACCTCGCGCAGACGCTCGCTGTCGCCGCGCATGCCCACGATCGCGTCGTTGTAGAGAAACGACTCCGCGAGGCGCACGATCGCGTAGGCGAGCGTCGAGGGGGCGACCGGCGAGACGAAGCTGCCCGCCTTCACCTCCTCGTCTATCAGTCGCTCGATCGCTGCGACGATCCGCGGCTGGACGATCCCCGCGCTCGAGGTGAGGATCCGCAGCGCGCGCTCCTGCTCCTGAGCCAGCAGCGCCCCCAGGCCGGCGTTTGAGGCCAGCTCGCGGTTGAAGCGGTCGAAGCAGCTCAGGAGCGCCGGCGCGCCGTCCCCCGGAACGCCGGCGCGGATCGCCGCCAGGCGCTCCTCGCCCAGCTCGGCGAGCATCTCGCCGATCAGCATCTCGCGCGTGCCGAACCAGCGGTGCATCGTCGCCCGCGCAAGGCCGAGCTCCCGAGCGATGCCCTGCACGTCAAGCCGCTCCCCGGCGAGGAAGCGCTCACGCGCGAGCGCCAGCGCCGCCTGGCGGCTCGCCGCCGCTGGGCGGCCCGGCCGACCGGTCGCCATACCTGTCATCGCCATAGCCTAATTCGGCCGCCAGAGGGAGATCGCGCGCCGGCGCCGCGAGGGGTGAGCAGCCTTCGGCATGGCCCGCGCAGCGGCGATCACGGCCTCTGATAGAACACGACCCGACCCACCCCTCCATCAAGATCCAACAAGGAGCTCCAATGGCCTATTCCGTCCCGCCGCTCCCCTACGCCTACGACGCGCTAGAGCCGCACATCGACAAGGCGACGATGGAATTCCACCACGACAAGCACCATCAGGCCTACGTGGACAAAGTCAACGCGGCGTTGGAGGGCACGCCGCTCGCCGACGCGCCGATCGAGGACATCCTCAAGGACCTCTCGCAGGTGCCCGAGGGCAAGCGCATGGCCGTCAAAAACAACGGCGGCGGCCACTACAACCACACGATGTTCTGGGAGAACATGAGCCCTGACGGTGGCGGCGAGCCGAGCGGCGCGCTCGCGCAGGCGATCGACTCCGCGTTCGGGTCCTTCGCTGCCTTCCAGGCCAAGCTCAAGGAAACCGGCGTCAACCAGTTCGGCTCCGGCTGGTCCTGGCTCGTGCACGACGGCTCCGGCCTCGCGGTGCTCGGCAGCGCCAACCAGGACAACCCGATCTCGAACGGCAGCACGCCCCTGCTCGGCGTCGACGTCTGGGAGCACTCCTACTACCTCAAGTACCAGAACCGGCGGCCCGACTACATCGACGCGTGGTGGAACGTCGTCAACTGGCCGAAGGTCTCCGAGCGACTCGCGGTCGTCTAGCCGAGATCCATCGCCGCTCCTCGCGCAGACGCGAGGAGCCGGTGGGCAGTCGCCCGTCCGGCGCCGGCGGCGGTAGCCTGACGGCGTGATCCTGCCCTTCGACGCGCTCGGCGAGGGCGAGGCGCTCGTGCTGCTGCACGCGGGTCTCGCCGACCGGACGATGTGGCGCGAGCACCTCGTCCCGCTCGCCGAGGCCGGGCGCCGCGTCGTCGCCGTCGACCTCCCGGGGTTCGGCGAGGCCGGGCTTCAGAGCGGCCCGCAGGCGCCCTGGGACGACGTCCTGGAGACGATCGCGCTGCTCATCGGCGGGCCGGCCGCGCTCGTCGGCAACTCCTTCGGCGGAGCCGTCGCGCTGCGGGTGGCTGCGATCGCGCCCGAGCGGGTCAGCGCGCTCGTGCTGGTCTCGGCGCCGGCGCCGGGCATCGAGCCCTCCCCGCAGCTGCAGGCCACGGCGCAGGCCGAGGAGTCCGCGCTGGCGCGGGGTGACGTCGAGGGCGCGATCGAGGCGATCCTCGCGGCGTGGATGCTGCCCGACGCGCCGCCCGCGCTGCGCGAGCGCGTCGCCGCGATGCAGCGGCGCGCATTCCTGCTGCAGTCCGCCTCGCCCGAGGCGAGTGAAGGTCCGGACCCGCTCGAGAACCGCCTCGAGGCGCTAGCCCGCATAAGGGCGCCTGCCCTGTGCGCCGCCGGCAGGCGCGACATGCCCGACTTCCTCGCCGCGGCGCAGGAGCTCGCGCGGAGCCTGCCCGACGCGCGCCATGCCGTCATCGCCCGCGCCGGCCATCTCGCGCCGCTGGAGACCCCCCGGGCGTTCCGCCGGCTCGTGCTCAGCTTCCTCGCCGACGTCGAGAGCGGACGGCCCGGCTAGCTACGGCTGAAGCGCCGGCCCGCGACCGGCGAGACCGCCTCGTCGAGCTCGACGGCGCCCTCGCCCGCGACGCTCGGAGCACCCTCTGGGGCACAGGCGAGCATCGCGTCGAGCACCTCCCCGGCCTGCGCGTCGCTCTCCGCCGCCGCGGCCTCGAGCATCGCGATCCGCTCGGGAGTCAATGCGGTGGCGTCCTCGTTCTCGGCCAGCCAGGCGCGCGCCTCGGCTGCAGCCGACTCGTCGCGCTGGACCGTCCTGCCGGCGGCGTAGTAGCGGTCGATCTCCTTGAACAGCTCATCCACGAGCTGCTCGGTGCGCACCTTCTTCAGCGGCTCGCCCTTGGAGTAGATCATGCCCATGTCCTTGGCTCCGGTGATGCCGAAGTCCGCGTGACGCGCCTCGCCGATCCCGTTGACAGCGCACCCCAGCACCGACACCTCGATCGGGTCCTCGTAGGCTTCCAGGCGCTGCTCGACTTCGGCGACGACGCGGTCCATGTCGAACTGCAGCCGCCCGCACGTCGGGCAGGCGATCAGCACGGGGCCGCGCTCGCGCAGCTTCAGCGCCTTGAGGATCTCCCACGCGACCTTCACCTCTTCCTCGGCGTGGAAGGTCGAGAGCGAGATCCTGATCGTGTCGCCGATGCCGTCCGCCAGCAGCGTCCCGAGGCCGACCGCCGACTTCAGCGAGCCGGACCACTTCGTGCCGGCCTCCGTGACGCCCAGGTGCAGCGGGTAGGGGATCCGCTCGGCGAGCATGCGGTTCGAGGCGATCGTGTTCGGCACCGACGTCGACTTCATCGAGACCTTGAAGTTCGTGAAGTCCAGCCGCTCCATCAGCTCGACCGTCTCGATCGCGGCGCTCACCAGCGCCTCCACCGGGTCGTCGTACTCGAGCTGGCGCAGGTGCTTGGGCAGCGAGCCGCTGTTGACGCCGACCCGCAGCGGCGTGCCGCGCTCGCGCGCCAGCGCGATCACCTCCGCCACCTTCTCGGGGCCGCCGATGTTGCCCGGATTCAGCCGCACGCAGTCGGCGCCCGCCTCGATCGCCTTCAGCGCGAGCGTGTGGTTGAAGTGGATGTCCGCGATCACCGGGATCGGCGAGCGCGCGACGATCGTCTTCAGCGCCTCGGCGTCCTGCTCGCGCGGTACGGCCACGCGGACGATGTCCGCGCCGGCCTCGGCGACGGTCACGATCTGGTCCATCGTCGCCGCCACGTTCGCGGTCTCGGTCTTCGTCATCGTCTGCACCGCCACCGGCGCGCCGCCGCCGACGGGCACCGCGCCCACGCGGATCTGCAGTCTCGAGGCCATGCGCTGATTCTAGATCAGCCCGTCAGGCGGCTGATGTCGTTGCTCACGCCGTTGATCACGAGGAACAGCAGCAGCACGATCCCCACGGAGCTGAAGCGGTACATCGCCATCAGCGAGATCCGCTTCCCGCGGACCTTCTCGGCAACCGACCACAGCACGTGGCCCCCGTCGAGCGGCAGGAACGGGAACAGGTTGATCACGGCGAGCACGAGCGAGAGGAAGCCGAGGAACACGAGCGCGTAGCCGGCGCCGGCGGCGACCGTTTCCTGCCCAACCTGCGAGATGCCGACGATGCTGTGCAGTTCGTGGCGGACCTTCGGTTCGGTCAACGCGCGCCCGAAGTTCGTCAGCGTGTGCTCGGTCACGTGCCACATCTCCGTGATCGCCGCGCCCGCCGCGGAGAGCACGCCGAAGGACTTCGGCGCCGCGCCGAAGTACACGCCGATCAGCATCTTGCCCGCTTCGCTGTCGTAGCGGGGATACACCGCGACCGTGACGCGGTGGCCTTCGCGCAGCACCGTCAGCAGCACCGGCGCGGCCGCCCTGCAGCCGTTCTTCAGCGTGCCGGCGCAGCGATCGGAGGCGATGCTCTGCTTGGCCGATTCGCCCGTCGCCGGGTGGCCGTCCACGGCCACGATCCTGTCGCCCGCGCGCAGCGTGCCCTGCGCGGGCATGCCCTTCTCGATCGCTTCAACCTTCGTCGTCGCGTGCAGCGTAGTGACCGACGGGTCGAGGTTGCCGAGCGCGGTCGCGCCGTGCAGGCTGCCGCTGAAGAGAACGGCCCAGAAGAGCAGGAACGCGATCGCGATGTTCACGCCCGGCCCGGCGAGGATCACGGCGATCCGCTTCCAGGGGCTCTGGTTGTAGTAGGCGCGCCTGCTCGCCTCCGGATCGAGATCGGCAATCTCCTCCGGGTTCATGCCCGTGATCTTCACGTAGCCGCCTGCCGGGATCGCTCCGATCGCGTACTCGGTCTCCCCCCTGCGCACCTTGAACAGCGTCGGCGGGAAGAACAGCGAGAAGCGCTCCACCCGCATGCCGACGGCCTTTGCCACCGTGAAGTGCCCGAGCTCGTGGAGCACGATCAGCGCCACGATCCCGAGGATCGTCAGGAACCAGCTCACGGGCCCAGTTTCGCACGCCTCGCGCGCCCAGCCGGAGGTTCGCCTGCAGGCGGGCGGCCGCGATCAGCCGCGCGGGCTCGTGCGCGGCTGATCGCGGACCGGCGCGCGCTCAGCCGAGCGCTGTCACGGCCTCGCCGGCGACCTCGCGCGCCATGCGGTCGGCTTCGTACAGCGACTCGAAGGCCTGCACCGGTGCGCTCGGCAGCGTGCTCAGCGCCTGCTCGATCACGCCCGGGATCTCCATGAAGCGCAGACGGCTCTCCAGGAACGCGTGCACCGCGATCTCGTTGGCGGCGTTGAGAACGCACGGAGCGGTACCGCCCTCGCGGGCGGCCTCGCGCGCCAGGCGCAGGCAGGGAAAGGCCTCGAGGTCGACGGCCTCGAACGTCAGCGCGCCGACAGCCGCGAGGTCGAGCGGGGCGATCGGGAGATCGACGCTCTCCCCCCCGTGCAGCGCATAGGAGATCGCGATGCGCATGTCCGGCGGGCCCATGTGGGCGAGCATCGCGCCGTCGGCCAGCGCCACGATGCCGTGCACGAGCGACTGCGGATGCACGACGACGTCGATGCGCTCGTACGGGGTGCCGAAGAGATGGTGCGCCTCCATCACCTCCAGGCCCTTGTTCATCAGGGTTGCCGAGTCGATCGTGATCTTGCCGCCCATCGCCCAGGTGGGGTGTGCGAGCGCCTCCTTGACGGTCACGTCCTGGAGTTCCTCCCTGTGCCGGCCGCGGAAGGGGCCGCCGCTGGCGGTTATCGTCAGCCGCTGCACCGCGCCCGGCGGCTGACCCGCGAGCAGCTGGTGCAGCGCGGTGTGCTCGGAGTCGACGGGCACGATCCGCGCACCGGTGGCCTCGGCGAGCGCCATCACGAGCTCGCCCCCGACGACGAGCGACTCCTTGTTGGCCAGCGCCAGGTCGATCCCCTCGCCGAGCGTCGCGACCGTCGGACCGAGGCCCGCCGAGCCGACCAGCGCGTTCAGCACGAGGTCCGCCTCGGATTCGAGAACCAGCCGCACAAGGCCCTCGGGGCCGGCGAGCACGCGCCCGTCGGTCCACGCCTCGGCCGCGCGAGCGGCGGCATGCTCGTCCGCGAGCGCGATCCGCTCGACGCCGTGAACGAGCGCCTGCTGCACGAGCGCCTCCCAGGAGCGCTCTGCGGAGAGGCCCACGAGCTCGAGCTCCTCGCTGCGCATGCACACGTCCAGCGCCTGGGTGCCGATCGAGCCGGTCGAGCCGAGGATCAGAAGCCGCTTGCGCGCGGCCATCAGCGGTCTCCTTCTCGGGTCGCCGAGCGGCTGCGGCGGCGTGGGCGTGGCCGAAGCATCAGCCGATCATAGGCCGCCGCCGAGCGCTTGCCGCGCCGCGCTCAGGAGTAGGTGTACTGATCCGCCGGCGGAGATTTCACGCTCGCCACACCGGCGACCGTCGCGATCACGTCCACCGTGCCGGCAGGGTGCGGCGGCGTCCTCACCGTGCAGCTGGTGCTCGACGTGCAGTCCACGCTCGCCGCCTTCGCCGAGCCGAACCTGATCGCCGTCTCGCTCGTGCCGAGCACGAACCCGCTACCGGTCACGGTCACCTCCTGGTTGCCCGCGGTGGTGCCCGAGCTCGGGCTCACGGCGGTGACCGTCGGCAGGTACTTGAAGTGATCAGCGCTCATGATCGCGCTCGTCCCCCCGGGCGTCTGCACGGTGACGTCGCTCGTGCCCGCCGCGCCCGCGGGCGAGACCGCGACGATCTGCGTGTTCGAGCTCACCGTGAAGCTCGCCGCCGCGGCGCCGAAGTGCACGGCGGTCGCGCCGGCGAGGTTCTTGCCGGTGATCGTCACGCTCGTTTCGCCGCTCGCCGGCCCCTTGGCCGGGGCGAGGTGGGTCACGACTGGAGCCGGCGGCGTGCCCACGATCACGGTGCGGGCCGCGCCGATGCTCGTGCCGTTGCTCGCAAAGACGGTCAGCGCGACGGTATAGGCGCCTTCCTTCGGGAACGTGTGCGTTACCGTCGGCGTGCTCGTCTCGGTCGGGATCGCAAGGCCGGGCCCGTCGTTGAACTGCCAGTTGAAGCGGAACACCCCGCCGGGCGCAGTCGAGCTGCCCGCGTTGAAGCTCACGGACGTGCCCGTCTTGGGGGCGCTCGTGAACGTCGCCGTCGGCTCGACGCCTGCGAGCGTGAACCGCTGCAGGCACTGATCGGTCTGGTTGCTCCACTCCTGCTGGTACCAGTAGTGGTGGCCGTTGATCACCTGGTTGTACTTCTTGCCCCCTTCCACGCCCACCGGCGTGCCGTATTCGGTCGCCGCTTCGAAGGTCCGGCACTTGTCCCCGATCTCGCCCCCGGAGCCGCCGAGGTCGGTCCAGGCGTTGTTCGGCTCGGGGTCGGTGATCGACTCGTTGTGCTCGTGGCTGAGACCGCCCTCGAGCGCCGAGTCGGAGATCTCGTTCGGGTGGTTGCCGTCGTCGCAGCCGCGGTTGCCTCCCACGTAGGGGTCGTTCGAGTAGATCAGCTCGCCGCCGGCGGGCTCGGGCTGGTTGCCGTGGTAAGCGCAGTAATAGGGCGCCTTCGAGCCGGCCGAGCATTCGAAGCCCGCGGCTTCGAAGCAGTCTTCGACTTTCGGCGGCGTGAGCAGGAAGTACTCGTGTTCGAGATCGGTCGCCAGCCCCTGCGCCTTGACGAACGTCGAGAGCTCTTTGCGAAGCTGCGCGTCGGTGAGGCAGATCGTGGCCTCTTTGCAGCCGTTCACAGGGTAGGGGTCGGTGTCGATCAGCTCGCCCCCGAAGTGCGAGTCGTATGCGCTGAAGGAGCCCGCGGCGTCGTTGTACTGGCTCGAGACCGAGTCGACGTTGCCGTGCCCGCCGCTGTCGTGCGCGAGGTCTTCCAGATAGCGGTCAACGCCGGCCTGGTAGCCGGCGGGGTATTTGGGCGCACCGGCGGGGTCCCAGTAGACGGTGTAGTTCGTGTTCGACGCCATCACCGGCCCGCCGTTGTAGTCGAGGTTCGAGAAGTATTCGTCGAGCGCGCGCGGCGGCGCCCCTCGCAGCGGCTGGTAGCTGACGATCGGCCCGCCGTGCAGATGCACGATCACCGCCGAGGCGCCGCCCGCGGCTGCGAGCAGCCAGACGGTGAGGGCGAACGCCGCGAGGGCGCCGCAAAGCGCCCTGCGCCGGCCCGCGCGAGCAGCCCGATCCGCGCCCCGCGGCGAGTCCGCTCTCCACACTGCACGTCGACGCGCTCGCGCCATGCCGCCTCCCTCTCCTCTCTCGCGCGCTTCCCGCGCGCGCTGCGGAGCGCAAACGCTAGCGAGCGCACACGCCGTTTGTCCAGAGCCGGCCGTGTGCGGCGGCGCGGGCGCCTTGAGTCGGCGGAGCAGGACTGGACGGATGTAGCAGCCGCGGGGTTTTGAACTGGCTCGCCCCGTTTGCGCCAAGAAGGGTTAGCCGGGGCGAAACTCGCACGAATCCTGGCACGAGCGACCGCCTCAGCGGCGATTCGTGGCTCTAGCAAGCCATCCAACGCCGCTAGTGCACATACGCCTCCCAGATGTAGTAGCTCACGACCGCGGTGAAGAGCACCGCGTCGAGGCGATCGAGCGCGCCGCCGTGCGCGCCGAACAGGCCGCCGGAGTCCTTCGTGCCCGCTTCGCGCTTGACGAACGACTCGAACAGGTCGCCGATCGGCGCGACCAGCGCGACGCCGAGCCCGAGCACGAGCGCATGGCTGCTGGGCAGCCATTCCTGGTAGCGCCCGGCGATCCAAACGCCGAGCACCGCGCAGAACATGCCGATCGCGAGGCCCTCGACGGTCTTGTTGGGCGAGATATGGGGCGCCAGCGGGCGGCGGCCGAACATCTGCCCGCCGAAGTAGGCGCCCGTGTCGCCGAGGAACGTGCCGACGAGCACGTCGATCACGATCCCGAGCCCGTGCGGCAGGTTCCGCAGCAGCACGGCGTGTGCGAGCGCGAAGCCGATCCAGTAGATGCCCAGCAACGTCACCGCCACGCCCCCTACGCTCGCGCGCGGACCGAGCAGCGACATCCCGAAGACGAGCGGCAGCGCGGCGACGGCGACGAGCAGGATCTGGAACTGGCCGCCGTAGTAGGCCGCCAGCAGCAGGCCCGCGAGCGTGATCAACCCCGCGAGCCTGGCGGGGTGCGCGCGCTCGTACATCGCGTAGAGCTCGTGCATGCACACGCCGCCGAGCACGACAAGCCCGAGCGTGAACACGAGCCCGCCTTCGATCACGAGGAACAGTGCGACCGCGATCGCGGGGATCGCCACAAGGATGCGCGCGCCCAGCTCCGAGCGCGGCTGGCGCTCGGAGCGCGCCCGACGGGCACGCCTGGAGGGCCGCCGCGCGGATGCGCGCGGCCCGCCGTCGGGCGGCGGTGCGCTCGGGCGCATCCGCGCCTGGCGTGCTCCGCCGGGTGTGTGGGGCCCGCTCGCCATCAGCGCGGAGTCACCGACCGCCGAACCTGCGGCGACGGTCGGCGAACTCCGCCAGCGACTGCTCGAGCGCGGCGCGTGTGAAGTCGGGCCACAGCTCGTCGCGGAAGACGAGCTCGGAGTAGGCCGACTGCCAAAGCAGGTAGTTCGAGAGGCGGCGCTCACCGCTGGTGCGGATGATCAGGTCGGGGTCGTGCATCTCAGGGGCGTAGAGGCAGGCGCGGAAGTCCTCCTCGCTTCCGCCCTGGAAGCGAGCCGCGGCGTCGAGTATCTCCGCGCGGCCGCCGTAGTTGAAGGCCACGAACATCGTGATGCGCTCATTCGCCTTCGTGAGCTCTTCGGCCCAGCCCATCTGCTCGGCCAGGCGCGGATCGACGCCCGCGCGGCGCCCGATGAAGCGCATGCGCACACCTTCGCGGTCGAGCTCGGGGGTTTCGCGAGCGATGCGATCGGAGAACATCTCCATCAAGCCCTGGACCTCGGCGGGCGGCCGCGACCAGTTCTCGGTCGAGAACGAGTACACCGTGAACTCCTTGATGCCGAGCTCGGCCGCGTCGCGCAGACGCGCCTTGACGGTGTCGGCACCCGCGCTGTGGCCGTCGTTGACCGGAAGCCCGCGGGCGCGCGCCCAGCGGCCATTGCCGTCGGTGATGATCGCGACGTAGCGCGCCGCAGGGCGATCGGCCGCCGCGCCGTCCGATCTGAGATCGGCGGCCGCCGAGGACCGTTGCCCCGCCGCGCCCATCAGACCGCGAGGATCTCCTCTTCCTTTGCCTTGAGCACGTCGTCGAGGTCGCTGATGCGCCCGTCGGTCAGCTTCTGCAGCTCGACCTCGGCGCGGTGCTCGTCGTCGGAGGACGCCTCGCCCTCGCTCTTGAGCTCGCGCAGATGGTGCATCGTGTCGCGGCGAACGTTGCGGATCGACACGCGGCCCTCCTCGGCCAGCGCGCGCACCACCTTGACGAGCTCGCGGCGGCGCTCTTCGGTGAGTTCGGGTACGACGAGGCGCACAACGTTGCCGTCGTTGGAGGGGTTCAGGCCGACGTCGGACTCGTTGATTGCTTTCTCGATCGACTTGATCGAGGACTTGTCGTAGGGCTGCACCGTCAACAGCCTCGCCTCGGGCGCCGAGACGGTCGCGAGCTGCTTCAGCGGAGTCATCGCGCCGTAGTAGTCGACGACCACGCGATCGAGAAGCGCCGGGCTCGCCCTGCCGGTGCGAACGGTCGAGAACTCGTGCTGCGCGGACTCGAGCGACTTCAGCATTCGCTCTTCCGCGTCCTTGAGCAGTTCGTCGATCAGGTTCTCAGCTGCCATCGCCATCACCGGCCGGTGTCGAGACGAGCGTCCCCACGCGGTCTCCTGAGATTATCCGCGCGAGGCTCTCCTCGTCGTCCATGTTGAAGACGTTAAGCGGCATGCCGTTCTCCATGCAGAGCGCGAGCGCTGTGGAATCCATCACCCGCAGGCGCCGCTCGATGGCCCCCATGTGGGTGATCTCGGGGATGAATTCGGCGTTCGGGTCCAGCGCGGGGTCGGCGGTATAGACGCCCTCGACGCCGTTCTTGGCCATCAGGATGATCTCCGCGTGGATCTCCGCCGCACGCAGCGCCGCGGCCGTGTCGGTCGTGAAGAACGGGTTGCCCGTGCCGGCGGCGAAGATCACCACACGGCCCTTTTCGAGGTGCCGCATCGCGCGGCGGCGGATGTACGGCTCGGCGACCTCCGAGACGCCGAGCGCGGACTGCACGCGCGTGTCCGTGCCCGCCTTCTCGAGCGCGTCCTGCAGCGGCAGCGCGTTGAGCACGGTCGCGAGCATGCCCATGTAGTCGGCCGTCGCGCGATCCATCCCGGCGGCCGCGCCCTTCATGCCGCGGTAGATGTTGCCCGCGCCGACGACGATCGCCGTCTCCACGCCCTGGTCGACGATCGCGGTCACCTGGCGGGCGACCGACGCCACGCGCTGGGGGTCGGTGCCGTACTCGAGATCGCCCATCAGCGCCTCGCCGGAAAGCTTCAGCAGGATCCGTTTGAAGGCAGGGCCCATCGCCGCAGGAGCCTATACCCGGGCGGGCGCCCGCCGGCCCTCTACTGGCCGACCGCGAAGCGCGAGAAGCGGCGGATGACCACATTCTCGCCCGTCGTCGCCGTCAGCTCGTCGCGCAGCTGCTGAACGGTCTTGCCATCGAACTTCGGGTTGTGCATCTCCTGCTCGAGCAGCGCCACCGTCGAGAGCCACGAGTCGAGCTTGCCGGCGACGATTTTCTCGCGCACGCTCTCGGGCTTGCCGGCGGCCTCCTGCTCGTAGATCCGCAACTCGGCCTCGCGCAGATCCTCCGGTACATCCTCGCGACTGACGTAGCGAACCGTCGGCGATGCAGCGATCTGCATCGCGACCTCGCGTGCGAACGACACGAAGTCGTCGTTCTTGGCCACGAAGTCCGTGTTGCAGTCCACCTCGATCAGGACGCCCACCTTCGAGCCCGCGTGCACGTAGGCCTGCACCGTGCCCTCGGTCGCCGCACGCTCGCCGAGGTCCTGGATCTTCTTGCCCTGCTTGACGCGCAGGATCTCGATCGCCCTCTCGACGTCGCCCTGCGCCTCGGCGAGGGCTTTCTTGCAGTCCATCATTCCCGCGCCGGTGCGGTCGCGCAGGGCCTTCACGTCCTTCGCTGCGATCTGGGCCGTGTCCGTGTTCATCACGCGTTCGTCTCCGCTTTCATCTCATCCGGGATCTCGGAGGCGGCGGGCGCCGCCTCCTCCGCTTTCGCCTGCTCTGCGTCCTGCGCCGCTGCGGCGTCCTGCGCCGCTGCGGCGTCCTCTGCGGGCCCGACCTGATCGCCCTGCTCCTCGGGCGCGGCGTCCGCCGCAGGCGCGGGCGGAGCTGGCGGCGGATCGGCCTCGGCCGGGGCTGGCAGCTCAGCTGCCGCCGGCGGCTCGGTAGCCGCTGCAGCCTCGGCAGCCGCTGGCGGCTCTTCTGACCCGGCTGGGACCTGCGCTGCGGCCGCAGCCTCGGCGCCAGGAGCCCCCGATGCAGCCGGCGCCTCGGCGAGGACCGCGGGCTCTGGCTCGGCGGGCGCCTCCGGCGAGCTCTGCGCCGGCACGGCGGGCGGCGCGTGCGTCGGCGGCGTGACCGCGGCGGCGGCAGCCTGCTCGGCCGCCTCGCGTGCGGCGCGCTCCTCGGCTTCGCTGGCGCGCTGGGCGGCGGCCTGCTCCTCGGCCTCACGTGCGGCCTGTTCCTCGGCTTCGCGCCTGGCCCGGGCCTCGGCCTCGGCCCGCACCTTTTCCTCGGCTTCCCGGCGCGCGCGCTCCTCCTCGGCGCGGAACACCGAATGCCCATCGGAGACGACCTGGCCGATCGCCTGCGTGATCAGAGCACACGAGCGGATCGCGTCGTCGTTGCCGGGGATCACGAAGTCGATACCGTCGGGGTCGCAGTTGGTGTCGACGAGACCGATGATCGGGATCCGCAGCCGCTGGGCCTCTTTGACCGCGATCACCTCTGTCTTGAGGTCGATCACGAACATCGCGTCGGGCACGCGCTGCATGTTCTTGACGCCGCCGAGGTTCGCGCGCAGCTTGCTGAGGTCGGCCTGGGCGGCCATCCGCTCGCGCGTGGGCAGCAGCTCGAGCTGCCCCTCGGCCTCGTAGCGCTCGAGGTCGTGCAGGCGGCGGATGCGCTGGTTGATCGTCTGGAAGTTGGTCAGCAGGCCTCCGAGCCAGCGGTGGTTGACGAACGGCATGTCCGCCGCTTCGGCGACCTCGCGGACGGTGTCGCGTGCCTGCTTCTTGGTCCCCACGAACAGCACGGTCCCGCCGCGATGGGCGAGGTTGCCGGCGAACTCCTGCGCCTGCGCGAGCAGCGCCTGCGTCTTGAGCAGATCGATGATGTAGATGCCGCCGCGCTCGCCAAATATGAAACGGCGCATCTTGGGGTTCCAGCGTCGCGTCTGGTGGCCGAAGTGGACGCCGGCCTCCAGCAGCTCCGCGATGCCTACTTCGGCCACGGGCCACTCCCTTTTGTTGTAATTCTTTGATTGGTTCCGCGCGGTAGGAGGCGGACCCGGAGCGCGTGCCGTCTGGCTCGCTCACCGGGCAGGGCCACGTCCCGACCCCGCGCGGGTCGGGGACTCTTGAGTCCCTCAGGATAGCTGTTCGGCCCTCGCCAGGGCGTCGAGCAGATCCGCGGGCAGTGGCGAGACGACCTCCACGCGGCGCTGCTCGATCGGATGCTCGAACGCGATTCGCGTGGCGTGCAGGAACTGCCGCTGCAGGCCGAGAAGCCCCGCCGTCCCGTAGTCGGGGTCGCCGGCGACCGGATGGCCGATCGCCTGTAGGTGCACGCGTATCTGGTGCGTGCGCCCCGTCTCCAGGCGCAGGCGCAGCAGCGAGGTTCCCGCCAGCGCGCGCTCGAGCGTGAAGTGCGTGCGCGCCTCCCGTGCGCCCGCTCCCCCGACCGCCATGCGCGTGCGCACACGCGGGTCGCGCCCGATCGGCGCCTCGATCGTGCCCGTGCGCGCGGGCGGACGCCCCTCGATGAGGGCGAGGTACTCGCGTTCGATGCGGCGCTCCGCGAGCGCTCGTTGCAGCAGGCGGTGCGCCTCCTCGCTGCGCGCGAGCACGAGCAGCCCGGAGGTGTCGCGGTCGAGCCGGTGCACGATGCCGGCGCGGGCCTGCTCGCCGCCTGCGAGCAGCGGGCCGAGCAGCTGCGCGAGCGTGCGCTCGGGGTGTCCGCGTGCAGGATGCACCACGAGTCCGGGACCCTTGTCGATAACGAGCAGGTGCTCGTCCTCGTATGCGATCGAGAAGGGATCTGAGGCGCTCATTGCTGGTGGCGCCGAGCATGCTCGAGGATCAGGAAGAGGGCCACGATCCCGAGCGTGATCGCGGCGTCTGCGAGGTTGAACGGCGGCCATCCGAGCGGGAGCTTGATGAAGTCGGTCACCGAGCCGTGGCGCAGCCGGTCGAGGATGTTCCCGAGCGCACCGCCGAGCAGCAGCCCGGTGGCGAGCCAGATCAGCGGCTCCTCGGCGTTGCGCGCGAAGTAGACGAGCAGCAGGACCAGGGCCAGCCCGATCAGGATCGTGACGAGCGTCTGCTCGCCCGGCAGGAAGCCGAAGGCGACCCCCCGGTTGCGCGTGTTGACGAGCTCGACGCCGGGCAGGAATGAGCGTTCTTCGCCGCGCACGATCGAGCTGTTTACGAGGTGCTTGCTCAGCTGGTCGGCGCCGAGCACGAGCACGAGCGTGAGCAGCGCCAGCAGCCATGGGCCGCCGCGCCGATCGTGCAGCGGCCTCATCCCCCGATCAGCCGTGGATCAGGCGTTCGACCACGATGTTGTTGAAGAGCGAGAGCGTGATGATCGCGAGCAGCGGGCTGAAGTCGAAGCCGCCGAAGGACGGCAGCACGCGACGGAAGATGCGCAGGAACGGTTCACACACGTCGCGCAGGAAGCCGAGGATCGCGTCGGTGGCGCGCGAGTACGGCGGGCGCAGGCCGACGGCGAACAGCAGTTGGATGACGATGTAGACGATGATCAGCAGCGTGTAGACGTAGATCAGCGCCGACAGGAAGTCGGCGATCTGCGTCCGCGCGCTGGCGAGAACGACCGCGCTCATGGCTCGAGCACCGCATCGAGCGCGTCGCTGAAAGCCGCCCGCAGGCCGCCGCGCTCGAGCGCGTCCAGGCCGCGCGCCGTGACCCCTCCCGGGGAGGCCACCTCGCGCCTTACGGCGAGCGTGTCATATCCGCGCCTGCGCAGCAGCTCGGCTGTGCCGGAGAGCGTCTGCACGACGAGCTCGGCGCCCTGGGCAGCGGGGATGCCACGTCGCGTGCCGGCGTCGATCTGCGCCTCGGCGACGAGCGCGACATACGCGGGCGCACACGACATCAGCCCCATCGCGACGTCGACGAGCCCATCGTCGAGCACGACCAGCGTGCCGAGCTCGGCGAACAGCGCGGAGACCTCGGCGTCGAGCGCGGCGCCCGCCTCGCGGGCCTCGGGCTGGCCGGCGCCGGCGGCCTGGACGACCGCGCCCTGGCGCACCTCGACCGGCAGCGAGGGGATGAAGCGATAGACGGGGCGGTCGGGATAGGCCGCGCGCAGCGCCGAGAGCGGCGTCGCGGCAAGGATCGAGGCGACCGCGCGCGCGTGCGGGGCGACCTCGCGGGCGACCTCGTCAAGCTGGGCCGGCTTGTGTGCGAGCACGACCAGATCGGCGCGCTGGGCGACCGCGGCGTTGCCGGCGAGCGCCTCGCCGCCGAGCTCCTGCGCGAGCGCCCGCGCCCGTTCGGCGACCGGGTCCGAGCACAGCACAGGCCTGCCCCAGCCGCGCGCGAGCGCGCGCGCCATGTTCCCGCAACCGATCAATCCAATCTGCATCGCTGGCCCAGGGTATCGGCGGCTGAAGTGACGACGAGGAGCCCGCCCCGCGCACCCGCCGAGCCGCCGGATCTCGCGCGCCGCGTCAGGATTGGTTGAAGAAGCCCTTCTCGATCAACCGCGCGCGCTCCTCGGCCGAGATCTCCACGTTGCGCGGTGTGAGCATGAAGACCTTGTCCGCGATCCGCTGCATACCGCCATCGAGCGCGTAGGTCAGACCCGAGGCGAAGTCGATCAGGCGCTTCGATAAGTCTGTGTCGGAGCTCTGCAGGTTGAGGATCACGGGGATCGAGTCCTTGAACTTGTCCGCGATCTGCTGTGCGTCGTTGAAGGACTTCGGCACCACCAGGTGCACGCGCACGTCGCCGTTGCCGCGCCCCACGGGTTTGAGCGCCGTGGCCGAGCGTCCGCGCGCTCCGCGCGAGGACCCGCCGGCTGCGGCCACGTCCGTGGGTTCGTCCTCGGCGAAGATGTCGTCGTACTCGTCGCGCCGACGGCGCAGGCGGCGCACGTTGGGTCGCTCGCGGTAGCGGTCCTCGATCTGTGACTCGGGGCCCGCCCCCCCCACCGTCCCGCCCGCTGCCCCGGGCTCGTCGTCGTAATCGTCGTGATACTCCTCGGCCAAGCCGAAGTACACGAGCGCGCTGTGCCAGGAGTCGCGAAAGGCCATCAGTAAGTTGCGTGTTCGCCCGGCGAGCCGGATTCCCTGCAGATGCTAGTAATTCGCCGCCCCCGAGGAGTTCGCGAGGCGACCCCTCAATCGTACAGGCTCGTACCGATACGCACGATGGTGGCGCCCTCCTCGGCCGCGACGACGTAGTCCTGGGAGGTGCCCATCGAAAGATGCTCGAGGCCGCGCTCCTGCGCAAGCTCGCGCAGCGCCGCGAACGATGGCCGACTGCGCTCGGGATCCTCGCTGCGCGGCGGCATCGTCATCAGGCCGGCCACGGGCAGCGGGCAGCGCGCGATGAAGCCGTCGAGCTCGCCCGGCGCGATGCCGGCCTTGCCCTCCTCGCCGGCGACGTTGACCTCGACGAGCACGCGCAGGCCCGGTCGGGCGAGTGCACGGTGGCGCTCGAGCTCGCGCAGCGCCGAATCGGACGCGAGCGAGTGGATCAGGCGCACGTAGGGCACGATCGTGCGCACGCGCCGGCTCTGAAGAGCCCCGATGAAGTCCCACTCGAACAGATCGCCGTGCGCGCGGTGCTTGAGCTCGAGCTCCTGCGCGCGGTTCTCGCCGACCAGCGTGACACCCGCCTGCGCGAGCGTTGGGAGGGCCTCGGCCGCGAGGTACTTGATCGCCGCGAGCACCTCCACGGGCCGCCCGTTCCCGGATCGGCCGGCGGGCGAGCGCAGCTGCGCCGCGTCGAGCCGCTCGCGGATCCGCTGCAGGTTCGCCCGCACGCGCGCGGCGTCGAGGGCGACGATCAGCTCAACCACGCGACCCCCGCCTGGCGCCCCGCGCTCGGGCCTTCGCGGCGATGGGAGAAGAAGCGCCGATCGCAGATCGTGCACGCCTGCACGTGGCGAACGTCCGTGACGCCCGCCGCCGACAGCCGCGCCGTCGCGATCGAGCGCAGGTCGATCGTTCCGCGCTCGCTTGCCCGCTCGCCTGCCTGTGCGCCCGTCAGGGTGTGCCCGCAGGGGTGCGCCCGCCAGGGTGTCCGTGCGAAGGGAGGGCGGGAGCCCGCTCCGAGGGCCGCATGCACCTCGGGGCCGACCTCGTAGCAGCAGGGCCCCGCGCACGGGCCGATGACGGCGGCGATCGCGTCTTCGCCGAGCAGCTCGCGCAGCGCGATCGCGCCCTGCTCGAGCACGCCTGCCGCGATCCCACGCCAGCCGGCGTGCACGATCGCCACGCCGCCGCGACCGCCGAGCGCCACGGGCAGGCAGTCGGCGGCGAGCACCATCACGCCCACGCCGGCCAGCGCCGTCGCCTGTCCGTCGGCGTGCGCGAGCTCGGCGCCCTCCCGATCGCCCGCGGGCGCGCTGCTCACGCGTGCGACGGTGCTGCCGTGCACCTGGTATCCGCGCGCCAGCGCGGCCACGCCGATCCTCTCGCGCAGCAGCTCGCGGTTGTGCGAGCCGCGCTCGGACTCGAGCCCGCCGACGCTCGAGAGGTTGCCCTCGCTGCGCGAGGTGAACAGCGCGCGCCCGCCGCCCGGCAGCTCGACCTCGATCGCTGCGGTGCTCAACACGGTAGCTCCAGCGCCGCGCGCAGCTCCTGCTCCCTGCCCGGGGCGAGCTCGCCGTCGAGCTTCAGGTCGAGGACGCGCTCCAGTCTCCGCCCGATCTCGGGGCCCTCGGACATCCCCGCGGCAAGCAGGTCCGCGCCGTTGATCTCGAGCTTCACCTCGCGCAGATCGCTCAGCCACGTGCTCACCCTGCGCGCGATCTCGGGCGAGCGCCTGCCACCGAGCGCGCCCGCGATCGCGATCGCCTCGACGGGCCGGCCGGCGAGCAGTCCTCGCAGCTCGGAGGGTTGCTGCGCGCGCTCGATCCCGGCGCGCAGCGCGAAGGAGTCGAACGCGGCCGCTAGCACACGCTCGCGCGTCTCGGCAAGGAACTCGAACCGCTCCATCAGCGCCCCCGCGGCCTCGCGCGCGTCGTCGCCCGGCGGCGCGACCGGGTGGAACAGAACAGCCATCTCGAGGACGCCGGCGATGCCATCGGGCGGCAGCAGCGAGATCGCCTCGAGCAGGAGCTGCTCGTCGAAGGCGGCAGGCAGCGCCAGCGCCTGCAGCACGCCGAGCTCGCCGAGCGCCGCGAAGGCGCGTGCGTCGCTTTCCTCGGTCACGAGCCACAGCTCCGCGGCGATGCGCCCCCCCGAGACGCTCTCCAGGGCGCCCGAGGCGAGCGCCGACTCGGCCAGGCGCGCGGTGTCGGGCTCGACCTCGAAGCCGAGCCTCGCGCGGTAGCGGCCGAGCCGGAGCAGGCGCGTGGGGTCGTCGATGAAGCTGCGCGCTTGCAGGACGCGCAGGCGGCCTGCCGCGAGGTCTTCGAGCGCGCCCTCGACCGCCTGCAGCCGCCCGCGCTGCGGCCCGCCGAGCGGCAGCGCGATCGCGTTGACGGTGAAGTCGCGCCGCGCGAGGTCCTCGGCGGTCGTGCCCGGCCTCACGTCCGGCAGCGCGCCGGGATGCGCGTATGTCTCAGCGCGCCGCCGCGCTATGTCGACGCGTCCGTGGATCCAGTCCACGACGGCGGTGCCGAAGCGCTCGTGCACCGTCGTCTCGGGCATTCCTGCCTCGTGGCGGGCAAGCCGGGCGGCGAGCTCGGCGGCGAGCGGCGCCGAGTCGCGCTCGACCGTGACGTCGAGCTCTCTGGGCAGGCCGCCGAGCAGCAGATCTCGCACTGCCCCGCCGACCAGCGCGAGATCGCGGCGCTCGCGGGCGAGCGTCAACAGCTCGCTCCCGCCCGGGAGCTCGGCGAGTGCATCGATCGCCTCGGGCCCGGAGCGCAGCACGCGCGAGCCCCTCACGCCCGTCTCGCTCACCGTCCGGCGCCTACCCCTCGCGCACGGCGATCCCGGCGGCCGCGATGTGGGCCTTGGCCTCGGCGACGCTGTGGCGCCCGTAGTGGAAGATCGACGCGCACAGCACCGCGTCGGCGCCCGCCTGCAGGGCCTGCACGAGGTGCTCGAGCTCGCCGGCGCCGCCCGAGGCGATCACCGGCACGCTGACGGCGGCGCTGACCGCTGCGATGAGCGGCAGGTCGTAGCCCTCGCTGGTTCCGTCGCGGTCCATGCTCGTGAGCAGGATCTCCCCCGCGCCGCGCTCGACGCCCTCGCGCGCCCACTCGACGACATCGCGCCCGGTCGGCGTGCGCCCGCCGGCGAGGAACGCCTGCCACGTGCGGTCCTGCCCCTCGCCGCCCCGGTCGGCATCGGCCTTGGCGTCGATCGCGAGCACGACGCACTGGGCGCCGAACACCTCCGCCAGCTCGTTGATCAGCTGCGGTCGCGCGAGCGCGGCAGAGTTCACCGAGACCTTGTCGGCGCCGGCGTCGAGCACCGCCTGGGCGTCTCCCACCGAGCGCACGCCGCCGCCGATCGTGAACGGCACGAACACCTCGTCGGCGGTGCTGCGCGCGAGCCTCGCGATCGTCTCGCGCTTCTCATGCGTCGCGGTGATGTCGAGGAAGACGAGCTCGTCGGCGCCCTCGCGGTCGTAGTGGCAGGCCAGCTCGACGGGGTCTCCCGCGTCGCGAATGTCGACGAATTCGACGCCCTTGACGACGCGCCCCGCGTCGACGTCCAGGCATGGGATGACGCGCTTGTAGTGCACCGCTCCACGGTACCGTCCGACCGGCGCTCACCCCTGCAGGGCGAGCTGGGCCTCGCGCACGCTGAAGCGGCGCTCGTAGAGAGCCGTGCCGACGATCACGCCGTCGAGCCGCTCCAGCGAGAGCTCGCGCCGCAGGCGTGCGAGCGCGCGCAGGTGCTCGAGCGTGCCGATGCCGCCGGAGAAGATCACGCTGCCCTCGCCGGCAGCCCCCGCGACCCACTCGACCTCCTCGCGGTTGGCTCCGTCGAGCATGCCGTCGTGGTCGATGTTCGTGAACACGAACGACTCCACGCCGCGCGAGCGCAGCTCCTCGAAGGCGTCGCGAGCCCTGAGCGGGGTCGTTTGCAGCCATCCGTGGGTGGCGACGAAGCCACCGCGCACATCGACGCCGACGAGCACCCGCTCGGGAGGCTGCGAGGCAAGGATCTGCTCGAGCAGACACGGGTCGCTGAACGCGGCGGTGCCGACGATGACGCGCGCCGCCCCGGCGTCGAGCGCCTCCTGCACGGACCGCGCCGTGCGCAGGCCGCCGCCGTACTGCACCGGCACGCCCGCCTCGGCGGCGATCCGGCGCAGGTGCTCGAGGTTGACCGGTCTGCCCTCGCGGGCGCCGTCGAGATCGACCACGTGCAGGTAGTCGGCGCCGTCCTGGACCCAAGCGCTGGCGGCCGCCAGCGGATCGGCGTCGTAGACGCGCTTGGCCTCGAAGTCGCCGCGCACGAGCCGTACGGCGTTGCCGGCGAGGATGTCGATCGCCGGGTAGAGCCTCACCGGGCGACTGGCGAGCGGGAGGCGGCGCAGATGCGTGCGAAGTTGGCGAGCAGCCGCAGGCCCGCCGCCGAGGACTTCTCGGGGTGGAACTGCACGCCGTAGAAGGAGCCGCGTTGCACCGCGGTCACGAACTCCCCGCCGTAGTCGGCAACGCCGAGCACGTCTCCCTCCTCGGCCGCGACGGGCGCGTAGGAGTGCACGTGGTAGAAGGCGCAGCGCCGCGGCAGGTCGCTCAACAGCGGCGAGGGGTCCGTCGTGAAGCGGACCTCGTTCCAGCCGATGTGCGGCAGCTTCAGCGACCCTGGTCGCAGCGCCACGACCTCGCCGGGCACGATCCCGAGGCCCGTCGCGCCGCCGAGCTCGCTCGAGCGCTCGAAGGCGATCTGCATGCCCAGGCAGATGCCGAGGACCGGGGTGCCTTCAGCGACGCGCTCGAGCAGCACCTCGTCGAGGCCGAGCTCGCGCAGGTTGCCCATCGCGCGCGGAAACGCGCCCACACCCGGGACCACGAGGCCGTCTGTGGCGAGCAGCCGATCGGGCTCGCGGCTGATCACGGCGCGCGCCCCGACGTGCTCCAGCGCCTTCTCGACCGAGCGGCGGTTGCCCATGCCGTAGTCGACCACGGCGATCTCCACCGGATCATCGATCAGCGGGCTCACGCCGTCAGCGTTCCCTTCGTGCTCGGCACGCCGCTCTCCTCGGGGTCGATCGCCACGGCCTCGCGCAGCGCGCGAGCGAACGCCTTGAAGGCCGCCTCGATCATGTGGTGGGCGTTGCTTCCGGTCTCCACGCGCAGGTGCAGGGTGAGCTTGGCAGCGTTCGCCAGCGCGCGGAAGAACTCCTCGGCGAGCTCGTGCTCGAATCCCCCGGTCGAGCCGCTCGGGAGGTCCGCTTCGAAGAGCGTGAACGGGCGCCCCGAGATGTCGATCGCGCAGAGCGACCGCGCCTCGTCCATCGGCACGATCGCAGCGCCATAGCGCACGATTCGCGCCCGGTCCTCGAGCGCCGCGTCGAGCGCCTGGCCGAGCGCGATCGCGGTGTCCTCGGCCGTGTGGTGGGCGCCCGTCTGAAGGTCGCCGCTGACGGCCACGTCGAGGTCCAGGCGCCCGTGTCGCGCGAGCAGGTCGAGCATGTGGTCGAGGAAGCCCACGCCCGTCGACCGCGTCCCCGCGCCGGACCCTTCCAGGCTCAGCGACAGGCGCACGTCGGTCTCGGCGGTAGCGCGCTCGATGGTTGCGCTGCGGCTCACGATCCCGGATTCTCCCCGATACGCGCCTCCATCGATTCGGCGTGCACCTCGAAGCCCTCCGCGCGGGCTATTGGGGCCCCCGCGGCGGCGAGTCGGGCAGCTCCCTCTTCGATGCGCACCTCGGGCATGCGCCGCCGGAAGTGCCGCGGCGAGAGCGAGGAGGCGAAGCGCGCCGCGCCGGCGGTCGGCAGCACGTGGTTGGAGCCTGCGGTGTAGTCGCCGAATGCGGTCGCGCTTGCGGCCCCGACGAACAGGCAGCCGGCGCAGGTGACCGCCGGCGCCAGCGCCTCGACGTCGGAGCCGATCAGCTGCAGGTGCTCGGGGGCGAAGGCGTTTGCGAGCGAGATCGCCTCGCGCGCGCCCGCGACCTCCACGAGCGCGAAGGCGGCGTCGCCGACTGTGGGGCGTTCGACGATCAGCGCCCGCAGGCGCTCGGCGAGCCGATCGCTGACGGACGGGGCGGGCGTCAGCGCCGCGATGAGGCTCCCCTCGCCGTGCTCGGCCTGGGCGAGCATGTCGAGCGCCGCGAGCTCCACGTCGCGCTCGCTGACCTGGCTGCCGAGCGCTATCAGCAGGTCGCTCGGGCCCGCGAACCCGTCGATGCCGACGCTCGCCGAGAGCTGGTGCTTGGCCTCCTGCACGTAGAGGTTGCCCGGGCCGACGATCACGTCGACGGCCGCGACCGTCTCGGTGCCGTAGGCCAGCGCGCCGATCGCCTGCGCGCCGCCCATGCGATAGACGCGCTCGACGCCGCACAGCCTGCAGGTGCCGAGGATCACGCGGTCGATCTCGCCGTCCCCTGCGGGAGGGGAGCAGACGGCGACGTCGAGCACGCCCGCCGCCCGCGCGGTGACGACGCCCATCACGACCGTGCTCGGATAGGGCGCGCGTCCACCGGGGACGTAGACCGCCGCCGATCCGACGGGCACCTCGCGCAGCACGATCCGCTGCCCCTGGGGCAGTAGCACGGGCACGTCGGAGCCGACGCCGGCGTCGGCGACGACGGCGACGTTAGCGATCGCGACCTGCAGGCCGGCCACGAGCTCGCGCGAGAGTGAGAGCAGGGCCTCGTCGAGCTCGCGCTCGCCGACGCGCAGCACGGTCGGCTCGGCGCCGCCGGTGTCGAACGCGCGCGTGTAGCGCAGGACCGCCGCGTCGCCCTCGCTGCGCACGGCCGCGAGGATCTCGCCGACGGCCTCCCGCACCGAGGCTCCGCCCGGGACGAGCGCGCGCACGTGGCGCGCCGCTGCCTCGACGCCGCCGAGCCGCGCCACCGCGGCCACGTCCAGGCGCTCCAGGCGCATCTCAGTCGGCGCCGCGCGGCGCCGACCCGGTCGCGGCGGGCAGCGCGCGCAGCTGCTCGAGCAGGTCGTCGATGGGCGCCGCCTTGAGCTTGTGGGCAACCGGGTTGGCGATCAGCCGCGCGGTGCACTCGACGATCTCCTCGCGCACGAGCAGGTTGTTCTCGCGCAGGGTGGTGCCGGTGGCCGTGAGGTCGACGATCGCCTCGACCATCCCGGTCAGCGGCGCGAGCTCGACCGAGCCCTTGACCTCGACGATCTCGGCCTGGCGGCCCGTCTCCTCGAGGTGTCGCGCCGCGATCCGCGGATACTTCGTCGCCACGCGCATCACGCCGAGGCGCCGCAGCGCCTCGTGTGCCGGGTCGACGGGCGCGTCCCTGCTGGCGAGCACCATCGTGCAGCGGCCGTAGCCCAGATCGAGCAGCTCGTAGACCTCGCGGCCGCCTTCGCCGGGACGCTGCGCGGTCTGCTCCAGCAGCACGTCCTTGCCCGTCACGCCGAGGTCGGCCGCGCCCGCCTCGACGTAGGTGGGCACGTCGGTGGGTCGCATCGTGATCACGCCGATGTCGTCGAACAGCAGCTTGCGATCGTTGGAGGAGAGCTCGGCGGTGTCGAGCCCGAGCGCCGCGAGCAGCTCGACGGTGCCGGCGAAGAGCGCGCCGCGGGGGACCGCGATCGTAAGCCCGTTCGTGGGGCTCATCGCGCGGGCCTGCCCGCGCCGCCGGGCGCGCCCGATGCGGCCAGACCGGCGCCGTCGGTCCTTTCCAGCAACGCGCCGGTGCCCCGCTCCTCGCCCGCCAGCGCCATGTGCAGGCGGTCCACCCCGAGCGCGAAGCCGACCGCCGGCAGGCTTCGCCCGAAGCGGGCGAGCAGCTCGTCATAGCGGCCGCCGCCACCGATCGGCGCGCCGAGCGCGGGGTCGTATACCTCGAACACCGCACCTGTGTAGTAGCCGATATTGCGCACCAGGCCGAGGTCGAAGATGACGCGCTCGGCGGCGCTCGCGGACAGCAGCTCGTGAACGCGCGCGAGCCCCTTCACGGCCTCGTCCGCGGGCGCAGGCAGGTCGGCGAGCACCTCTGGCCCGCCGCGGCGCTGGGGAACCTCGAGCAGCACCTGCGCCGCGGAGCGGTCGATCCCCGACTCGGCGAGCATCTGATCGAGCCCGACGAAGTCGCGCATCACGAGCGCCTCCAGCAGGCTCGCCTGGCGCTCCTCGCGCACCCGCAGGCTGCTCATCAGCGCCGGAAACAGCGACGCGTCGCCGAGGCCGATGCGGAAGTCCTTCAGACCGGTCGCGTCAAGCGCGTCGCAGAGCACGCTGAGTGCCTCGGCGGTGCCGCTGGGAGCGGGTGAGCCGATCAACTCGATGCCCGCCTGCAGCAGCTCTCGCGGCTGGCCGCGCTGGGGGCGCACGCCGCGATAGCAGTGCGCGAAGTAGCAGAAGCGCAGCGGCGGCTCGCTGCCGGCGTAGCGGGTGGCGACCACGCGCGCGATCGGCACGGTCATGTCCGAGCGCAGCACGAGCACCGCCCCGCTCTCGTCGAAGACCCGGTATGCGGGGCGCGCTTCGGCCATGTCTGCGCGCGCGAGCACGGACTCGTACTCGAGCGCCGGCGTGTAGATCTCGCCGTAGCCGTGGCTCTCGAACACGCCTCGCAGCGTGTCGGTGATCGCGCGCACCTCGCGCGTCTCGTCGGGTAGCACGTCGCGCGTGCCGCTGGGGATCGGATGGATCAACGCGACCCCGAGGTTACGCGTGAACGGGCTCCGTGGCCACGCGCTCGATGTGCGCGCCGAGCTCGCGCAGACGCTCGTCTATGCGCTCATAGCCACGGTCTATCTGGCGGATGTTGCCGATCTCGCTGCGGCCCTCGGCGCAGAGCGCCGCGAGCAGCATCGCCATGCCGGCGCGGATGTCGGGCGACTCGACGCGCTCGCCGCGCAGCCGGCGCGGTCCGGTGACGATCGCGCGATGCGGATCGCACATCACGATGTCGGCGCCCATCAGGATCAGCTTGTCCGCGAAGATCAGGCGGTTCTCGAACATCCACTCGTGCACGAGGATCGAGCCCTCGGCCTGCGTGGCGAGCGCCACCGCGATCGAGGTCAGGTCGGCCGGGAACGCCGGCCACGGGCCGTCCTGGATCTTGCTCTTGTACTCGCCCACGTCCGCCTGTACGACGAGCTTCTGGCCGCCGGGCACGTACACGTCGTTGCCGTGCAGCTCCGAGCGCAGACCCACGCGTTCGAACACGAGGCGGATCATGCGCAGGTCGTCCGGGACGGTGTCCTTGATGCGCAGCTCGCCGCCGGTGACGCCTGCGAGCGCCATGAAGCTCCCGATCTCGATGTGGTCCGGCGCGACCTCGTGCTCGCAGCCGTGCAGGCGCTCGGCGCCGTTGACGGTCAGAAGGTTCGAGCCGATCCCCTGGATGTCGGCGCCCATCTTGACGAGCATCCGCGCGAGGTCCTGGACGTGCGGCTCGCACGCCGCGTTGCCGATCACGGTCGTGCCGGGTATCAGCGCCGCGGCGAGCAGCGCGTTCTCGGTCGCCATCACCGACGGCTCGTCCATGAACACGTCCGACGGGCGCAGCCCGCTGGGCGCGCTCAGCACGATGTCGCGTCCGCACTCCGTCAGCGCGCCCATCGCGCGGAAGGCGTCCAGGTGCGGATCCAGCCGGCGGCGACCGATCACGTCGCCGCCCGGCGGCGGCATCACGGCGCGGTGAAAGCGGGCGAGCAGCGGGCCGGCGAGCAGGAACGAGGCGCGGATCAGCTCGGCGAGCTCCGGCTCGATCTCGACCTCTTGTGCGCGCGCGGCGCAGAGAACGACCTCGTTGGGGCCCCGCCAGGCGACCTCGACGCCGAGACCGCGGAGGATCTCGAGCATCGCCTCGACGTCGCGGATGCGCGGCACGTTGCGCACCACGACCTCGTCGTCGGTGAGCAGGCTCGAGGCCAGGATCGGCAGCGCCCCGTTCTTGTTGCCGGCCGGGACCATCGTGCCGGACAGGGGGACGCCCCCTTCGATGACGAACTTCTCCATGAGCTTGGGTCGCGGGCGCGCGGCCCTGATCGGGCCCTTCGCGAGGCGTTCGCCAAGCCTAACAGCCATCTCAGAAGTCAAGTTCTAGCCCCACGCCGATCGACCTGCGAGGGCCCCTGAGAGTCCCTGCGCGAGCGCCGCCGTGCAACGCCGATTGCAGGACCGGAGGCTCGATTGTGCTCTGCAAAGCGATTTTCGGGCGAAGGCGCCGACACGTACGCATGTTCGCAGAAGATCCGTCCGCAGGCCGGCGTAGCTTGCGAACACATGTTCTGCTCAACGCGAACATCCACGCTTGCACAGCGCGCGCTCGGTGCCCTGCGCCTGACCCGCTCGTTCCTCTTGCTCGAGGACGACCACGACGTCGACTGGGAGGTCGACCGGGACGAGCACCTTCGGGCGTCCCACCCGCACCGAGCGCCGCTGCGCGGGCGTCCCGCACGGCGCCGCGCCGGCCAGCCGGCGCCCGCCGCGCAGCTCTGCCTCTGCCCCGTCGGCGGCGAGCGCGAACGGCGCCTGCTGCTCACGAGCGCCCGCGGCGGCGGTTGCGGCGTATGCTCGGGCGCGGCACACGACGACTGACCCGACTGGAGGCGAGATGGAGCAGCGCGTGAGCCTCGTGCCGCTTGGCGTCGAGGACCTCGCTCGCGCCCGCAAGTTCTACGAGGCGCTCGGATGGAGCAGCGGGGCGAACCCCGCCGAGGACGTCGTCTTCTTCCAGGCGGGGGGAATGATCCTCGGCCTATGGGGACGCGCCCACAACCCGCACTGGACGCTCGCGCCCGACGGCCGCGTCTCGCTCGGCGGCTAGGCTCGCTCGACCGTGCCCGATCGCGCTCGATCAGCTGGCAGGCGTGAGAGGATCGCGCTCGTGCTCGCGGGCGGAGGGGCGCGCGGCGCCTACGAGGTCGGCGCGCTGGCGGCGCTGGCGCCGGCGCTGGCCGCGCAGGGCGTGGCTCCCGACATCGTCGTCGGGACCAGCATCGGCGCGCTCAACGGCGCGTTCTTCGCCGCGCGCGCGGACGAGCAGCTCGAGGACGTGGCCGTGGCCGCGCTCGAGATGTGGCGCGAGCTGCGCTGGGGCGACGCGCTGCGTCCGTTGGCCTCGCCCTCCGAGCTCGGGCGTTTGCTCGGTGCGGGCGCGATGCTCGCTGGCTTGCCGGGCGGGGGCCTCGCGGGGCTGCTTGACCCCTCGCCGCTGCGCAGCACGGTCGAGCGCCTCGTGTCCTTCGACCGGATCGCGCGCAACGTCAAGAAGGGAGCGCTCACGGCCGCCGCCGTTGTCGCGACGGACTACGCCACGACGCGCAGCGTCGTCTTCCATCACGGCGGCCCGCAACCTGGCCTCGACGCTTCGCACGCGATCGACTACTTCGAGACCAGGATCGCCCCCGATCACGTGCTCGCCTCGGCGGCGATCCCGGGCGCGTTCCCAGCGGTCGAGATCCGGCGGCCGCCGGCGGCGGCGGGCTGGTACGGCGACGGCGGCGTGCGCCTCAACGCGCCGCTTGCGCCCGCGCTCGCGCTCGGCGCCGACCGAGTCGTCGTGATTGGCCTCAACTCCTCGGTGACCCGCGCCCGCTCGATACCGCGACCGGACGCCATCGACGGCATCGCGCAGCTGCTCCAGGTCGTACTCGCCGATCAGCTCGCCGAAGACGTCGCGACGCTCGCCGCCGTCAACGAGACGCTCGCGCCGGCGGGGTCCTCTCAGGCCGGCAGGGACTCCGGCCACAGGCGCCGCCGACGGATCCCATACATCTTTGTCGCGCCGTGCGATCGCCTGGAGATTGGCCGCCTTGCACGTAAGGTCTACAAGCGTCACTACGCCGGCATCCGCGGCCTGGCGCACGACGCCAACCTCGCGTTGTTCGGGCGATTGGTCAACGCACAGCGCGGCGCGGTCCACGGCGAGCTCCTCAGCTACCTGTTCCTTGCGCGCGAGTTCATCGACGAGCTGATCGCGCTCGGTCGCCGCGACGCCCGGCGCTGGCTGGACGAGCAGCACGACGACGGCCTCTGGCAGGTGGGCGTGCTGCCGGCCGGCGTGAGCGAACCGGAGCCGCCCGGCCGCCGCTCGCGCGCGCGTAAACCTCGCGCAGCCGGTGCCTGACGGCCGCGCGCAGGGCGGCGAGCCGCCCAGGGGCGGCTCGCGCTGTGCGAAAAGACCGGCGGCGTCCTACTCTCCCAGGCCCTTGCGGGCCAAGTACCATCGGCGCTGAGGGGCTTAACTGCTCTGTTCGGAATGGGAAGAGGTGTTTCCCCCTCGCCAAAGCCACCGGAAAACGGTGAGAGACCCGCCCTCGCGGTCCTTCAAAACTGCACAGCGCCACACCGGGTATCACAAAAAAATCCGTCAAGCCCTCGACCCATTAGTACCGGTCTCCTTCAGACGTTACCGTCCTTCCAGATCCGGCCTATCAACCTGGTGGTCTACCAGGGGTCT
>Ga0209040_10000214_pt1 | contig 41112 bp, 37 predicted proteins | sample BogFormECP12_OM3_FD_188240 | JGI IMG/M metagenome (GOLD analysis project Ga0209040, IMG submission 188240) | Bog forest soil microbial communities from Calvert Island, British Columbia, Canada - ECP12_OM3 (SPAdes) (version 2) | ecosystem: Environmental > Aquatic > Freshwater > Wetlands > Bog ... | reverse complement strand
CGCAGGCGGAGGCGCCCACTATCAGGATCGCGGTCCACACGTCGCTGACCGGCAGCGCAGCGTTCGGCGGCAAGGCCTACCTCGACGCGGTGCGCTTCGCGGTCGACGAGGCGAATGCCGCCGGCATCGGGCCCCGCTTCGAGCTGGCGGTGTTCGACGACGGCAGCACCGCGGACGGGGCGCGCGCCGTCGCGGGCCAGGTCATCGCGAGCGACGCCGCCGTCGTGCTCGGCCCGGTGAGCAGCGCGCTCGCGATCGTGGCGTGTCCGATCTACGGCCAGGGTGGTGCGCCGGCGATCGCGACCACCGTGCATGCCGATGAGCTCACCGCCAATCCGACGACGTTCCGGACCGTCATCAGTACCGGCGAGATCGGCGAGTCGCTCGCCGAATACCTCAGCCGCGTCCTGCACGGCGCGCGGGCCGTCGTGCTCTCGAAGGACAACGGCTACGGGCGTCCGCTGGCCGCACGCTTCAAGGCCGCGGCCGAGCGCGACGGCATCAACGCGACCTATCGCAGCTTCGGCACGCCCGCCGAGCGCGACGCCGCCGCGCGCGAGCTCGGGGCGGTCGCCGATCAGGCGCCGATCGTGCTCGGCATGACCTACGAGGACGCCGTGCCGGTGATGATCATCCTGCGCCGCGCGGGATACCACGGCCTGATCCTGGGCACCGCCACGATGGCGCGCGCGTCGTTCAACGACCTGTTCGACAAGCAGCCCGAAGCGCACACGACGCGCGGCTATTTCACCGACAACGTCTACGCGACGTCGCCCATGATCCTGGACAGCGCGAACGCGGAAATCCTCGCCTTCGCCGATCGGTACGAGGCGCGGTTCCACCAGGAGCCGTCCTGGGAGACCGTGCAGGCCTATGACGGTGCGCTGCTGGCCATGGCGGCGCTGCGCGCGGCCGTGGCGCAGCATTCCGCTCTGACGACCGAGGACCCGCGCGCGCGACGCGCAGCGACGCTGGCGGCCATCGCTGCCTTCGATGCGCCGAGCCGGGCGGTGCAGGGGATCAACGGGCCGATCTGGTTCACCCCCGACCGCATCCGCCAGCAGGCGGTGAGGATCGGGCGGTTCCATGACGGCGGCTTCGAATCCGCACCCGTGCAGATCGTTCCCGTCGCGGCGCCATCGGCCAGCGACATCGCCTCGGGCGCAGTGTTCGAGACCGCACCGGGGCGCTATGCGCGGCTGCAGCGCGTCGTCTACACGGGCCTCTATCTGAACGGGATCTCGCACATCGACCTGTCGAAATCGAGCTTCGCCGCCGACTTCTACGTCTGGCTGCGGTTCGCCAAGGATGCCGGCACGGACCGCCTCGATCCCGGCGACATCAGCTTTCCCAACATGCTCTCCGGCAACTTCGACCCCGCACACCCGGCCGAGCAGGGCCAGATGCCCGACGGCACGACCTACCGGCTGTGGCGGGTGCAGGGCGAGTTCCGCAACGATTTCGACCTGCACGAATTCCCGTTCGACCGGCAGCGCCTGCAACTGCCATTCTACCACGCCAGCGCCGCGTCGGACCGCGTCGTCTATGTGGTGGACCGGCGAACCGCCGCAGCGGGATCGCCGGCGATGTCGACCGCTGCGGGCCGGCCGCCGGCGCTGACCGCACCCGACGCGTTCAACGACCTGACGCAGTGGCGGTCACTCGGCGCGACCGAGCGGCGACAGAACCTGGTCACCGACTCCTCGCTCGGCAATCTGCGCCGCGCCGGGACCGAGCGGTACCGCGAGCTGTCCGGCTTCGTCGCGACGTTCGACCTGCAGCGCCGGGCGATCTCCACGATCGAGAAGTCGCTGATGCCGCTGTTGCTGATGACGCTCATCGTCTACGCGACGCTGCATTTCCCGGCGGCGCTGATCAAGGAGAGGGTGACGGTGGCGATCACCGGCGCGCTGTCCGGCGCGGTGCTGCTGACGGCGATCAACAGCCAGCTCGGCAGCGTCGGCTACACGATCGCGATCGAATACGCGTTCTTCGTCTTCTTCGGCCTGGCGACGTTCACCATCTTCGCGGCGCTGGCGGCGCAGCACTTCCGCCACGTCAAGCGCGATCATCTGGCGGCCGCGACCGAGCACGGCACCCGCGCGGTGTTCATCCTGGCGGTCATCGGCCTGCTCGCCGGCGCATGGTGGGTGTCCGCGGCGGCCGGGGTTCCCGGGTGATGCGCGCGCGTCTGGCCGCGGCGCTGGTCGCGGCACTCGTCTGGCTCGTCGGCGCGCCGCGCGCGCACGCCGATACCCCGACACTCAAGATCGCCGTGCAAAGCTCGTTGACCGGCGTGTCCTCGGCGGCGGGAAATGCGTTCCTGGAAGCGATACGATTCGCGGTGGATGAGGCGAACGCCGCCGCCACCGGCCCTCGCTTCGAGCTGCGCGTATTCGACGACGCCAGCACGGAGGACGGCTCGCGCGCGGCGGCCAGCCAGGTGGTCGCCAGCGACGCGGACATCGTGCTCGGCCCCGCCCGCACGCCGCTCGCCATTTCGGCGTGTCAGACCTATGCCGACGCGGGGTTGCCGATCATCGCGACCACGCTACACGCCAACGAGCTGACGAAGAACGCGACCACGTTCCGCACCGTCATCAGCACCGGCGAGATCGGCGAGGCGCTAGGCGACTATCTCGGCCGCGTCCTGCGCAGCCGGCGAGCCGTGGTGTTCACGATCGACAACGGCTACGGCCGCCCGCTCGCGCAACGGTTCCGCGACTCCGCGACAAGGCAAGGGATCGAGGCGAGCTATTTCAGCTTCGCCACGACAGCCGAGCGCGACGCCATCGCCCACGACCTCGGCGCCGTGAAGGATCAGGCGCCGATCGTGCTCGGCATGGAGTACGAGGACGCCGTGCCGGTGATGATAACCCTGCGCCGCGGAGGGTATCACGGCCTGATCCTGGGCACCGCCACCATGGCGCGCGCGTCGTTCCCTGGAGCCTTTGCCAAGGAACAAGAGGAGCGCAGCACGCGCGGCTACTTCACCGACGAGGTCTACTCGGCCTCGCCGATGATCCTGGACAGCGCGAACGCCGAAATCCTCGCCTTCGCCGACCGCTTCGAGGCGCGGTTCGGGCGTGAGCCGTCATGGGAGGCGGTGCAGGCGTATGACGGAGCGCTACTGGCGATGGCGGCGCTGCGCGATGCCGCGGCACGCCATCCCGATCTGGCGACGCTATTAGATCGGGGTTTGCAGCGCGAGGTGGTGCTGTCGTCCGTCGAGTCGTTCGACGCGCCCACAAGGGCGGTGCTGGGAATCAATGGTCCGATCTGGTTCACCCCCGACCGAATCCGGCGGCAGCCGGTGCGGATCGGCCGGTTCCACGCAGGCGTGTACGAGTCGGCACCGTTGCAGCTCTTGCCGGTGGCGGACCCCGATCCGGGCGAGGTCGCCTCCGGCGCGGTCTTCCAGACCGAGCCCGGACAGTTCTACCGGCTGCAGCGGGTGGTGCAGACTGGTCTGTTCCTGAACCGGATTCCGCGCATCGACGTGGCGAAGTCCACCTTCGGTGCGGATTTCTACCTGTGGCTCCGCTACGCCCACGACGCCGGGCCGGGTGCTGCCGATCCGGTCGATATCGCGTTCGCCGACCTGGTCAGCGGCCGCTTCAACGGGGCCAAGCCGGCCGAGGCGACGGAGATGGCCGACGGGACGGAATACCGGCTCTGGCGCATCCAGGGCGAGTTCCGCAACGACTTCGACCTGCATCGCTTCCCGTTCGACCGGCAGGCGTTGGCGATCCGCTTCTTCAACGCGCGTGCGTCGTCCGATCGGATCGTCTACGTCCTCGACCGGCGGTCGGGCACCATCGCGCGCCCGCAGGCGCGTCCCGTCACCACCGCTGCGGTGCCCGGCGTCAGTCCGGCGGCCGCCGCCACGCAGCCGGTCCCCGCCGCAAGCCCGATCAGCAGCACGCTGGCGTCACCCGCGGCGTTCAACATCCTGACGCAGTGGGATCCGGTCGGCGCGCATGAGCGGCGCGATACGCTGGTCACGACATCCGCGCTCGGCGACCTGCGGCGGATCGGGCTTGAAACGCCGCGCGAATTGTCCGGCTTCCTGGTCACGTTCGACGTGCAGCGCCGAACCGCGGCCGCACTCGGCAAGATGCTGTTGCCGATGCTTCTGATGACCGTCGTGATGTACACGACGCTGCACTTCCCGCACGCCTTGACAAAGGAGAAGGTCACCGTCGCCGTCACCGCCGTGCTGTCGGGGGCGGTGCTGTTGTCGGCCGTCAACAACCAGCTCGGCAGCGTCGGCTATACGATGGCCGTCGAGTACGCGTTCTACGTCTTCTTCGGCCTCGGCCTGCTCTGCGTCATGTACGTGATGGCGTTCGAGGCGCTGCGCCTGAGCGGACGTGAAACGGCCGCCAGGCGTGTGGAGCACGTCACCCGCGCGGTCTTCCTGATCACGGTGGCCGTGACGGCCGCGCTCGCCATCGTCGTGTTCGAGAGCAGCCGAACGTCAGTGTAGCCGCTCGCTGCCATGCGGCCGCGGCATCCCGATACCGTCACCGGGCACGTGGCACGACGATTGCCTCTACCTTTCCGTATCGTTTCGCGAAGTCCTGCGTGCAGACAGGACAGGCCGGGGGACTCGTTCGTCAACCCTCAGCCGAGGTTCGCTCATGATCCAGCTGGTTCTGATTTTCTGCCTCGCCGGCGACCCGCATTCCTGCAAGGAGGTCCGCCCTGTCGTCGAGGACATCAATTCGCCGATGGCCTGCATGACCATGGGGCAGATCGTCGCGGCCAACGAAATCAACAGCAGCCTCGGCCTGCAGGGCTACGTGCTGTCAAAATGGCGCTGCGAGATCGGCAAGCGGGCAGAGCGCGCCCTCTAGCCCGTGCCGGCCGTCCAGCCGCCGTCCCTTCGCGGACGGCGGCGGCAGGTCCATATCCGGCCACATGGACCTGCACTCCCCACTCCGCCCGGCGCGCGGCCGCCGTGCCGACCGTCTGCCCGAAGCCTGGGCGATCGATGTCGCACATCTGACAAAGCGCTACGGCGACGTGCTCGCCGTCGACGACATCGGCTTCACCGTCGCACCGGGCCAGACCGTCGGCCTGCTCGGCGGCAACGGCGCGGGCAAGACCACCACCATCGCCATGCTGCTCGGCCTGCTCATCCCGACCTCCGGCAGCATCCGCGTGCTCGGCCACGACATGGCGACCGACCGGTTCGCCGCCCTTGCTCGGATGAACTTCTCCTCGCCCTACGTCGCCCTGCCGCACCGCCTGCGCGTCGTCGAGAACCTGCGCGTCTACGGCCACCTCTACGGCGTGCGCCACCTCGAGCGCCGGATCGCGCAGCTTGCCGGGACGCTCGACCTCGGCGCCATCCTCGACCGCCCGTCCGGCGAGCTGTCCGCCGGCCAGAAGACCCGCGTCGCACTCGCCAAGGCGCTGATCAACACGCCCGACCTGCTGCTGCTCGACGAGCCCACGGCGAGCCTCGATCCCGACATCGGCGACCTCGTGCGAACGCGGCTGGAGGACTACCGGGCCGACACCGGCTGCACGATCCTGCTCGCCTCGCACAACATGGCGGAGGTCGAGCGCCTGTGTTCGCACGTGCTGATGATGAAGCGCGGGCAGATCGTCGATCGCGGCTCGCCCGCCGAGTTGCTCGCGCGCTACGGGCGCGAGGACATGGAGGAGGTGTTCCTCGACATTGCCCGCGACCGCCAGCGGACCGCCGCATGAGCGCGGCGCAGTTGGCCAACACGCCCAGCGGCGGATCGACCCGCCGCGTCTGGGGCCTGATGTACCGGCACCTCGCGCTGTATCGCCGCTCCTGGCCGCGGCTGCTGGAGCTGATGTACTGGCCGGTGCTGCAGATGCTGATCTGGGGCTTCACCGCCCAGTTCCTCGCCATGCGCAGCGGCAATCCCGTCGCGGTCGCCGGCGGCGTGCTGATCGGCGGCGTGCTGCTGTGGGAGATCGCGCTGCGCGGCCAGATGGGCGTGACCATGACGTTCCTGGAGGAAGTCTGGTCGCGCAACCTCGCCCACATCTTCGTCAGCCCGATCCGGCCGTGGGAGATGGTGGCGGCGATGCTCGGGATGTCGCTGGTGCGGCTGTTCGTCAGCGTGCTGCCGGCGATCTTCCTCGCCTGGGTGCTGTACAGGTTCAACCTGTTCGCGCTCGGCCCGGTGCTGGTGCTGTTCGCCGCCAACCTGCTGGTGATGGGCTGGTGGATCGCGTTCGGCGTGACCTCGCTGGTGCTGCGCCACGGCCAGGGTGCGGAGCCACTGGCCTGGACGCTGCTGTTCGCGCTCACCCCGTTTTCCGCCGTATTCTATCCGGTCGCCGTGCTGCCGTTCTGGCTGCGGCCGGTCGCGCTGGCGCTGCCCTCGGCGCATGTGTTCGAGGGGATGCGCGCGGTGCTGAACCAGGGCGTGATCCGCTGGGACCACCTGGCAGCGGCGGCGGCGCTGAACGTCGTGTGGATGACGGGCGCGATCGTGCTGTTCGCCGCCCAGCTCCGCGCCGCCCGCACCCGCGGCGCACTGCTGACGATCGGCGAGTAGCCAACACCGCTCGCCGCTCGGTCAACGGCGAAGCGAGTCGGAACGACGGCTGAAAAACCAGCGCAAACATAAGCGGCTTGGTCTAGGTCCGAACGGGGCTGTAACGTCTTGCATCGAACCCAGGAGCGGCTGATCCATGAGCGAAGGATCCGGAGCAGTTCCACCTGACCTCGACTACGAGAAATGGCAAGCCGAGATGGAGCTTCGGCGCCGCGAGGTCAGCGTCAGGGAACGCGAGCAGGACCGGCTTGACGCGGAGTCGAAACGCGCCCGCTGGTTGAACCCGCTCATCATCGCCATCGTCGGCGCGACGATCACCGGAGTCAGCAGCGTCGCCGTGAGCTGGTGGAACGGCAAGAACGATCACGAAATGGAGGCGTTCAAGGCCGAGTCCGCCCGCATACTCGAGATGATTCACGTAACTGACCTCAAGAAAATGCGGGAGAATCTCGCGTTCCTTGCCGGCTCCGGCCTGATCAGCAAAGAAACGGCCGACAAGATCCGCACCTATCTCGCGTCGTTGCCGCCCGACCAGGGCCCGCTTCTGCCGGTATTGTCTTTGACGCAACCGGCCAGCCCCAATGTAGAGGCCTCGATTATCACGGTGTTCACGTGCCTGGGCGAACGCGCCCAGAGGCAGTACTGGATCTACCAGTACACAACACGCCCGCCCGGCCAGCCGACCTTCCGGGTGGTGCTCCCGCCCAACTGGGGGCAGTCGATCGGCGGCCATGACCTGTTCAGCCGGCAGGACGCGGAGAAGGTCGCGTCGGACGCGTGCAACTCGAAGGGATGATCGCCTCGCCCGGGCCACGCCGCAGGCCCCGCTCGTCGGGCGGTATTCGCCAGGCTTGACCCGACGCGCTTAGCCTTCTTACAGTGCTATGCCCAAATCGAGCCGCAAACCTTTGGTATCACTGGGCAGCTCCCCCGGAGGCTTCGCCATGACGCGCCTGACCAAGCGCCTCGCCGCCGTCGCCCTTGCCGCCCTGCTGGCCGCGCCCCAGGCGGCGCGCGCCCAGGCCGACCAGCAGGAGTTGGTCGACCGCGCCACGCTGACCGTGCAGGACCTGTTCAGGCGCATCCAGGGCCGACCTGACGATCCGCTGCGGCTCATCCGAAGCGCCCGCGGCGTGATGGTTTGCCCCGAGGTGTTCCGCGCCAGCTTCCTCTTCGGCGCCTCCGGCGGCGGCTGCGTGCTCGTCGGCCGCGACGCCGCCGGCAACTGGTCCTACCCGGCCTTCTACGGCATGGGCAGCGGCAGCTTCGGATTCCAGGCCGGCATCCAGGACGCCGAGGTCCTGATGCTGATCCTGACAAACCGCGGCATGGCGGCCGTGATGGACGACCAGTTCAAGGTCGGCGGCGACGCCAGCCTGTCCTTCGCCACCCTCGGCACCGGGATCGAGGGCGCGACCACCGCCGGCCTCGGCGCCGACATCGTCATGGTCAACAAGTCGCGCGGCCTGTTTGCCGGCATCTCGCTGGAGGGCAGCATCATGTCCAGCAGCACGGGCGGCAACCAGGCGTATTACGGCCAGCCTTTGGCGGCGCGGCAGATCGTCGTGCAAGGCGTGGCCCGCAACCCGGGTGCGGAGCCGCTGCGCGAGACGCTCGCCCGCTACAGCGCGCCGGTTCCCGCCCCGATCGCCACCGCGTACGCGCCCCCGCCGGGCTATCCGCCGCCGCCCGGCTATCCCCGGCCGGCTTACGGACAGGTGCCGCAGCCCGTGGCGCCGGGCGCGCCCGGACCGGTCACCGCCACGCCGCTCCCGCCGCCCCGGTAAGGCAGCATCGGCAAGGCAGGCGTCACCGCGCCGCGCTTGCCCGTCGGCCGCACCGGCGTAGGGTGCGGCCGATGGACCGGCCTTTCTGGAAGACCAAGCGCCTCGACGAGATGACGCAGGATGAGTGGGAGAGCCTGTGCGACGGCTGCGGCCGCTGCTGCCTGCGCAAGCTGCGCTACGAGGACGACAACAGCCTCGCCTTCACCAACATCGCGTGCCGTCTGCTCGACACCCAGACCTGCCGCTGCAAGCACTACGCGACCCGCCAGAGCCAGGTCCCCGATTGCGTCAGCCTCGCGCCCGAGGCGCTGGCCGAGATCGACTGGCTGCCGCCCTCCTGCGCCTACGTCCGCATCGCCGGCGGCCTCGACCTCGCGTGGTGGCACCCGCTGGTGTCCGGCGATCCGGACAGCGTGCACCGCGCCGGCATCTCGGTGCGTGGGCGCGTGATCGACGAACGCGTCGCGGGCACCGAGGAGGACCACATCGTCGAGTGGCCCGGGCAGATGCCGCGACCCCGCCGCCTGCGCGTGCGTCCACGTCCCGACGCGGCGCCCCAGCCCGATCCACGCTCACAGCCCGCCCGGAACCCGTGATGGCTCAAGCCCTGTTCGCCGGCGTCAACGCCGCCGTGCTCACCCCGATGCGCGACGATCTCTCGGTCGATCTCGACCGCATGGCGGCGCACTGCCGCTGGCTGCTCGCGCGCGGTTGCAACGGCCTGGGCGTCCTCGGCACCACCGGCGAGGCCAACAGCCTCGGCATCGACGAGCGCATCGCGGTGCTGGAGGGGCTCATCGAGCGCGGCATCGACCCCGCCTGCCTGCTGCCGGGCACGGGCACCCCGGCGCTGACCGACACCGTGATGCTGTCGCGCCGCGCCGCGCAACTCGGGTGCCGCGGCGTGCTGGTGCTGCCGCCGTTCTTCTACAAGTCGCCGAGCGACGACGGCTTGTTCGCCTATTTCAGCGAGGTCATCAACCGCCTCGGCGACGGCCCGGCCGTCTATCTGTACCACTTTCCGCAGCAATCGGCGGTGCCGTTCTCGCTCGACCTGATCGGCCGCGTGCTGCGCGCCTTCCCCGGCCGCCTGCGCGGCATCAAGGACAGCAGCGGCGACTGGGCCAACACGCACGCGATGATCACCGCCTTCGGGGCGGACGGGTTCGAGGTCTATCCGGCCGACGACAGCCAGTTCCACGCCGCGCTGCACGCCGGCGCGGCCGGCTGCATCACCGCGGCGGCCAATGTCGGCAGCGCGGTCAGCGCGGTGGTGTATGCCAACCGCAACACCAAGACCGGCGCGGACGCCCAGGCGATGCTGACTTCGGTGCGCCGCGCGGTGACGTCGGTGGCGCTGATCCCCGGCCTGAAGGCGCTGATCGCCCGCCACACGGGCGATCCCGCCTGGCACACGATCCGCCCGCCGCACCTGCGCCTGCCGGACGCCGACGCCGCGTGCCTGTTCGCCGCCTTCGACGCCACGGGCGCACGGCTGACCGATCCGGCCGAGGCCGCCTAAACGCCGGTTCGATATCTCCGCGACCGCGACCCATTGCCACGCGCGGGGCGGGGCGTAACCTCCCGGCCTTGCAACGACGGGGAACTGGGTCATGAAATACGTGCTGTTGGCAGGCGTTGCCTTGATCGCGCCATGCGCGCCGGCGCTGGCGCAGTCGGAGCCTCTTCTCGGTCAGATCATGATCTTTGGCGGCAATTTCTGTCCGCACGGCTGGGCGAAAGCCAACGGGGCAGACTTACAGATCTCGCAGAATGCGGCGTTGTTCTCGCTGCTGGGCACCACCTACGGCGGCAACGGCACGACCACGTTCAAGCTGCCCGACATCGCCCCGATGGAGACCAAGAAGAACGAGAACCTGACCATGTGCATCGCCCTCCAGGGCGTTTATCCCTCGCGGGACTGAGTATCGGCCTCGACACGGGCAGGGTCGCCTCGACCGATCCGGCGCCGACATCAGCTGCAACCAGAGCGCGTGCTGCGGCGCAAAATTGCTTGCGGCGCTTGCGTTGCCGCAAAGCAAGGGCATTCCGGTTATGGCAGCCCGGCGCAGCCGGGGACTGCGCCGTGATTGACGAATCCGACGCCGAACGCCTTGTGTGGCCGATCATGGAAGATGGCTCTCCCGAACTCCTGACGCTTCCGGGCGGTCAGGCCCTCGTTGCTTGGCGGCGCTCCCCCCGTGCCCGCCGGGTCAGCCTGCGCATCGACCCCCGCGAGGGCTCGGTCGTCGTCACGCTGCCCACCCGGGCCAGCCGCGGCGCCGGCATGGCGCTTCTGATCGATCACGCCGACTGGGTATCCGACCGTCTGGCCGCGTTGCCCGACGCCCTGCCGTTCGCGGACGGCGTGGAGGTACCGCTGTGCGCCGTGCCCCACCGCATCCGCCACCGCCCCGACGCGCGCGGCGGCGCCTGGGTCGAAGAGGGCGAGATCCACGTGACCGGCCGGCTGGAGTTTCTGCCCCGCCGGGTCCGCGACCTCCTGCGCGCCGAGGCACATCGCCGTCTGACCCAGCTGACCGCCGAGAAGGCCGCCCAGGTCGGCCGACCCGTCAAGCGGGTGACGGTGAAGGACACCTCCAGCCGCTGGGGCAGTTGCGCGCCCGACGGCGCGATCGCGTTCAGCTGGCGGCTCGTGATGGCGCCGGAGTTCGTGCAGGATTACGTCGCCGGCCACGAAGCCGCGCATTTGCGCCACATGAACCACGGCAAGCGGTTCTGGGCGCTGGTCGACAAGCTCACCGCGCACCGCACCGAGGCGATCGCCTGGCTGCACGAGAACGGCTCGGCCCTGCTGCGGATCGGCTGACGGGCTACCCGTAGTACCGCGCGACCACCGCCTCGACGCTCCCGACGAGCGACGCGATCGGAAAAGCGCCGAGTAGCCCCAGCGCCAGCAGCGCCGGGGTCCGCAAGCGCGCACCCGCGGACGCATTCGAGGGTGGCAGCAGGCAGGGCAGGAACAGCAGGATCGGGATGAAGTAGCGGCCCTGGATGCCCTCGACCCACGGGAAACCGACCGGTACCATGGGCGACACGAAGGCCATCCAGCCGAGGCACCCGCTCCAGACCACCGCCACGCCGGCGAGACGCACGCGCAGCCGCATCGCGGGGACGGCCAGCAGCACCAGGGCGAGCGGCGCGAGGGGAGGGCGGTCCACCGCCAGCAGCAGCAACGCCAGGGCACACGCCGCGAAGCCGCGCGGGTGCAGGCGGCGCTCGCTGCGGATCGCCGATGCCGCCAGTGCCGCCGCCAGCGCCGCGCAGCCGATGGCCGGCCCGTCGTGCGAGACCGACGCCATCTGCGCCAGCGTCGCCGGCAGGCAGAGCACCACGAACGCTCACGGCGCCACGGTCCCGGCAAGTCCGATCGCCGCCGGCTCCGAGCGCCACGCTCGCGGCACCCGAAGCGAGCCGCGCCAGCTGCAGGCTATGGACGATCGACAGATCGAGGGCCCGCGCCAGAGCCGTCGCCAAGGCTGCCGGCAGATAGAAGACCGGCGGATAGATCGCCGTGTTCGCGAAGCCTTGCGGCTGCGGCGCCGACCAGTGCAGCGCGGTCGCGGCGGGAAGCAGCGGGCCGGCCTTGCGCTCGGGGTGGAACTTCAGCGGCAACAGCGCCTCGGCCGCGCGGCCGATGTTGGGCTCGGTCAGTCCCCCGTCGATCGCGGCGCGCGGATCGGGCAGCAGCCCGCCGCGGCTGACCTGGTCGGCGCGCAGCAGATGGTTCGGCTCGTCGGGGTTCTGGAACGGCGGCATCAGGACCGCCTGACACGCCACCGCCGGCAGGCCGACGACCAGGAACCACAGCGCCGCCGCTCTCGGTACGCCGACGCGCAACAGGAGCCGGCGCACCGCCTCGCCCGCGCCACCGTCGCCTGGGGCGCGCGCCTCGACTCCCCGATCCATTTGCTTGCCCAAGCCCCCGGGGCGTTCAACGCCCGAGATAGCCGGCGGCGATGTCGTGGAACAGCCGGGCCGGCAGGCTGCCGCCGATGACGTTGCGCATCGGATGGTCATCGTCGTTGCCCAGCCACACCGCGATCACCAGCCCGTCGACGCTGCCGACGAACCACGCGTCCCGGCTGTCCTGCGTGGTGCCGGTCTTGCCGGCGACGGCATGGCCCGAGACCGCCGCTAGATGCCCGCTGCCGTCGGTCACCACGGCACGCAGCATGCGCGCCATCTCCTCGGCCTGCTCCGGCTCGATGACGCGCCCCGGCGGCGGTTTCGCGAGGGTGGCCGCGCGGCCGTCGATCTGCGCGCCCTCGATCCCGTACGGCGCCACCCGCATGCCGCCGTTGAAGAAGGCCGCATAGGCGGACGCCAGCTCCAGCACACCCACCTCGCCGGTGCCCAGCGCCAGCGACGCATTGTCCGGCAGCTTGTCGGCGATGCCGAGTCGGTGCGCCGTCGCCGCCACCGCGCGCGGCCCGCCGTTCTGCAGCAGCAGCCGCACCGAGACGGTGTTGATCGACTCCGCCAGCGCCTGCTCCAGCGTCACGTCGCCCCTGAAACGGCGGTCGAAGTTCTCCGGGCTCCAGTTGCCCACACGGATCGGCGCGTCGGTGACGACGTCGTCCGGCGTGCGTCCGTTCTCCAGTGCTGTCAGCCAGACGAACGGCTTGAACGCCGAGCCCGGCTGCCGCCGCGCCAGCACCGCGCGGTCGTACGGACTGCTGCGGTAATCCCGCCCGCCCACCATCGCGCGCACCGCACCCGTCTGCGCATCCAGCGCCACCACCGCACCCTGCCCGGCATCCGCCGCGAGGCCCGGCCCGTCCAGCGTGGCCGTCAGCGCACGCTCGGCGATCGCCTCCAGCCTAGGGTCGAGCGTCGTCCGCAGCACGGCATCGGCGTTCGGCGGTACGACGCTCGGCGCCTCGTCGGACACCCAGTCGGCGAACCAGCTCGCGGCCGACGCCGGACGCGGCGCGAACGCGATCGCGGCGCTCGCCTCCTGCGCCTGTGCGGCGGTGATGGCGCCGGTGTCCGCCATTGCCGCCAGCACCGCGCGCGCGCGCGCCGCCGCCGCGTTCGGGTCGGTGCGCGGATTGAACCGCGACGGCGCGCGCGGCAGCCCTGCCAGCACCGCCGCCTGCCACAGCGACACGTGCCGGGCGGAGATTCCGAAATACACCTTCGCCGCCGCGTCGACGCCCCACGTGCCGGCGCCGAGATAGACGCGGTTGAGCCAGATCTCGAGGATCTCGCGCTTGCTGAAGTGCTGCTCCAGCCATAGCGTCAGCAGCAGTTCCTGCACCTTGCGCCGCAGCGTGCGCGCGTTCGACAGGAACAGCGTCTTGGCGACCTGCTGCGTGATGGTCGATCCGCCCTGCACGACGTGGCCTGCGCGCAGATCGACCCACGCGGCGCGCAGCATGCCGACGATGTCGATGCCGGGATGCGACCAGAAGCGCCGGTCCTCGATCGCCACGGCGGCTTCGGGCAGGTAGGCCGGCATGTCCGACAGGCGCAGGCTGTCGCCCACCACGTCGCCGTAGGTGGCGATCACGCCGCCGCCGTGGTCCTCGATCGTCAGGCTCGGGCGGCGCGCCGCGTCGAGTGCCGATTCCGGCCGTGGCAGGTCCCAGGCGCAGACGACGACGAAGCCGCCGAGCGCCACGCCGCCCCAGATTGCGGCGATGACGGCCCAGCGGAACAGCCGCCAGCGCAGCCGGGCGCGAGGACGCGGCACGGGCGTGGCAATGGGCGGAGGCGCCGGACGCGAGGGCGGCGTCGGCGGCCAGGGCCGGTTGGCGGTGCGGTAGAGGCGCGGCACGACGCCCTGCTTAGCCGCTCGCGTCGCGTCGGGGGAATGCCGCGCTTGCCCGCCCCTGCCGGCGCCGCGACACTGAAGCGACCACACGGAGACGACGCCGATGAAGGGTACTTTCATAGACGCGAGCGACGCGCTCGCCGAGGTGTTCGCGCGCATGCGCCAGCCGGGCGATCCGCCCTGCGACGTCAACGAAGAGGCAGACGTTCCGGCCGACGCGCTGCCGACCCTGCTCGCCGGCTACGACTACGTCATCGACGACCACACCGCGCTGCCGACCGAGACGATGCGCCAGATCGCCGGGCTGAAGCATGTCGTGTTCCTCGGCACCGGCGCGCGCAGCTACATGGACCCTGAGGCGCTCGCCGCACTCGGCATCACGGTGCACACGATCAAGGGCTACGGCGACACCGCGGTCGCCGAGCACGCGATCGCGCTGATGTGGGCGGCCGCGCGCGGGCTCGCCTCGATGGACCGCGCGATGCGCGACGGCCAATGGCTGCGCACCGAAGGGGTGCAGCTCACCGGCAAGACGATCGGTCTGCTCGGCTTCGGCGGCATCGCCTCGGAGGTGGCGCGCATCGCCGGCGGCGGCGGCATGCGGGTGATCGCCTGGAACCGCACGAAGCGGACCGCGCCCGGTGTCACGTTCGTCGACCTCGACACGCTGCTCGCGGAAAGCCACGTGCTGTCGATCCACCTGCTGCTGAACGATGACACGAGAGGGTTCCTGTCGGCGCAGCGCCTCGCCCGGCTCCGCCCCGGCGCAATCCTGGTGAACACCGCGCGGGGTGCATTGGTCGACGAGGCCGCGATGATCGCCGCCCTGCGCAGCGGCCGGCTGGCGCATGCCGCGCTGGACGTGTTCGACGTCGAGCCGTTGCCCGCCGGCCAGGAGCTGACCACACTGCCCAACGTGACGCTGTCGGCGCACAGCGCCTTCCGCACGCCCGAGGCGAGCGACACGCTGATCCGCCGCGCCCTGGACATCGCCAAATCCGTGGCTAAGGGATAGCCCCACGCCCGCCTGGCGGAACGGTAGACGCAGCGGACTTAAAATCCGCGGCCAACGGCGTGGGGGTTCGAGTCCCCCGGCGGGCAGATCGCGCCTAACGCCGGCGCCAGGCCTGCGTGCGCCGGTCTACCAAGCCGCCGACGCCAACCTGGCACAGCTTCAGCATCGTCGTGGCCGCGAGGATGGTCACCGCCATCGCCGCCGCCGCCGACGCCTGACCCGCCTCGTCCATCTGCACTACCGCCACCGACGCGGGCTTGGTGTCCGGCCCGTACAGGAAGATCACCGCGGACACCGTCGTCATCGCGTTGACGAACAGATAGACCAGGATGTCGAGGATCGCCGGCAGGCAGATCGGCACGGTCACGCGCAGGAACGTCCGCCAGATCGGCACGCGCAGCGACGCGGTCACCGCCTCGAACTCGGGATCGAGCTGGCGGATCGCCGTCTTCGCCGTCAGATGGCACACCGTGTAGAAGTGCGTCATCGAGTTCAGCACCAGGATCCCCAGTGTTCCGTAGAGGAACGTCAGCGGATTCAGCGGATCGTTGAAGAACAGGATGTACGCCAAGCCCAGCACCAGCCCCGGCACCGCGAGCGGGATGGTGATGAAGAAGCGCAGGATGCCGATCAGCGGCCCCTGCTTCGGCCCGCGCTCCAGGATGTAGGCGACGACGAACACCACCGTGGTGCCGAACACCGCCGTCCAGGTGGCCATCCGCACCGACACCCAGAACGACGACCAGCCGGACCCGTCGAAGCGGGCGAAATCGTAGTTCGCCCAGGTCAGCGACAGGTTGTACGGCCAGAACTTGATCAGCGATCCCCAGATCGCCACGCCGACGATCCCCAGCAACAGGCCGGCCACGATCGCGCACAGCACCAGCAGCGGCACGTCGCGCCGCGCGCGCGGCTTGGGCACATAGGGCACCGCACGGCCGGTCAGCGACCCGGACTGCTTGCCTTGCGCCCAGCGCTCCAGCAGGAACGCGCCGACCGCGGGCAGCAGCAGCACGACGCCGACCACCGCGCCCATGTTGAAGTTGTGCAGCCCGACGACCTGTTTGTACACGTCGGTCGCCAGCACGTTGAACGAGCCGCCGATCACCTTCGGGATGCCGAAGTCGGTGACCACCAGCGTGAACACCACGACCGACGCCGATACCAGACCGAACCGTGCGCCCGGCAGCGTCACAGTGCGCAGGATGCGCGAGCGCGACGCCTTCAGCACCTCCGCCGCCTCGTACAGCCGCGCGTCGGCCATGCCGAGGGCGACGCTCAGGATCAGGAAGGCGTGCGGAAACGTGTAGAACACCTGCGCCGTCACGATGCCGCCCGGTCCGTAGATCGAGCCGCCGCCCAGCAGCCAGCGCAGCATGCCCTGGTTGCCGAACAGGTAGATCAGCGCCAGCGCCGGCAGCAACGACGGCGCGAGGACCGGGACCAGCGCGATGGCGCGCAGCAGCGGCTTGCCGGGGATGCACGACCGCATGATCGCGTAGGCGAAGGCGAACGCGGTCGGCACCACGATGATCGCCGTGATCGCCGCCGTCCACACGCTGTTCCAGATCGACGACAGCAGCGCCGGCGTCGTGACATACGAAACGTAGTTGGCGAGCCAGACGAACTCTCCATCATGGCCCTCGAAGCTGCGCAGGAACAGCATCGCGAGCGGCAGCACGAGCGCGCACAGCAGGAACAGCGTCGCCAGCCACAGGCCGATCCGCATCCGCTTCTCGTCGGCGGAGGCGACGATCCTGACCGGCGGAATGGGACCGAGTCGGGGCGCGAGAGGTGCCGCGAGCGTGTCAGCCATCGGCGGGGAAGACCATCACCCGCTCGGGAGGAATGCCGACCGGCACGCTGCTGCCCTCGGCAAGCCCATCCCGATGCACGCGATCCGACGGGATGTCGGCCGTCAGCGCCAGCGATCCCAGATCCAGGCTCAGCCGGCAGACCGGGCCGAGATACTCGATGCTGGCGACCAGCGCCTGCGGGCCGTGGACGCCGGCGGCGACATCGACATCCTCGGGCCGGATCAGCACACGCACGGCGGTGCCTTGCGTCATCGTCCGGGCCGACGCCGCCTCCAGCCGCACCCCCTTGGCATCGACCAGCCCGCCCGGCTGCACGACGGCATCGAAGGCCGAGCTGCGCCCGATGAAGTTGGCGACGAACGCGGTGCGCGGCGCGCGGTAGATCTCCTCCGGCGTGCCGATCTGCTCGATCCGGCCCTTGCTCATCACGACCAGCCGGTCGGACACCGACAGCGCCTCTTCCTGGTCGTGCGTGACCATGATCGTCGTCACGCCGAGGCGGCGCTGCAGCGCACGGATCTCGGAGCGCAGATGCAGGCGCACGATCGCGTCCAGCGCCGACAGCGGCTCGTCGAGCAGCAGCAGCCCCGGCTCCGATGCCAGCGCCCGCGCGAGTGCGACGCGCTGTTGCTGCCCGCCCGACATCTGCGCCGGATACTTCTTCGCGTGCTCGCCCAGGCCGATCAGGCCGATCAGCTCGGCCACCCGCTGCTTCCGGCGCGCAGCCGGCCACAGCGGGCCGCGCAGCCCGTAGCCGATGTTCTCCTCGACCGTCATGTTCGGGAACAGCGCGTAGGACTGGAAGACGATGCCGAAATCGCGCTGCGTCGTCGGCAGCCCGGTGATGTCCTTCCCCGCCTGGATGATGCGCCCGCTGGTCGCCGGATCGAGCCCGGCGATGGCGCGCAGCAGCGTCGTCTTGCCGCAGCCCGACGGGCCGACGAAGGAGACGAACTCGCCCGCGTCGATGGTCAGCGACACGTCCTCAAGGGCGACGAAGTCGCCGAACATCTTGCCGACCCGTTCGACGACGAGATACGGCGTGCCGGGCTGCGGCGGCACGGCGGCGGCTGCCGCGGACCGGGGTGCCGGAAGCGTTGCCGCGGTGGTTATGGCACGGCCTCCCTCAGTTCCGCGGGGCGGACTTGGTGTCGAACTTCGCGGACCACTGGGCCAGGATGTCGGCCCGCTGCGCCGCCAGCGCGTTGAAGTCGAGGTGGGCGAGCCGCTTGATGAAGTCGTCCGGGTATCCCTCGACGCTCGGCTCGACGCCGGGCAGCGCCAGCAGCGCGTAGAACTTGCCGTACAACTTGGCGGCGTCGGCGGTCACGGCGAAATCGGCCAGCCGCTGCGCCGCCTCGAGCTTGCTCGTGCCCTTGACGATCGCCGTGCCCTCGAGGTCGTAGCCCACACCGTCGGTCGGCACGATGATGTCGATCGGCGCGCCCTGGTTCTTCAGTGTCACCGCGCGCATGTCGAGCCCGATGCCGGCGGCATACTCGCCGCGCGCGGCGTTGGTGCACGGCGCGGAGCCGGAGTGCAGGTAGACGGCGATGTTGTCGTTGAGCTTCGACATGAAGTCCCACGCCTTGTCGCTGCCCATCTCGCCGATCCAGCCGGCGATCGTCAGGAAGCCCGTGCCCGACGAGTTCGGGTTCGGCATGACGATCTGGTTGCGGAACGCCGGGTTCAGCAGGTCCACCCATTGCACCGGCGTCGGCAGGTTCTTCTGCTTGGCGAGCACGGTGTTGAAGCAGATCGCCGAGGCGAAGGCGTCCATGCCCGTCCAGGTCATCGGCGACCGCTCGGAGCGGAAGTTCTCGCGCAGCTTGTCCGCACCCACCGGGGTGTAGGGCTGCAGCATGTCCTGCCCCTGCAGCTGCAGGATGCTGAACACCGACAGGCCCCAAATCACGTCGGCACGGGGATTGGCCTTCTCCGCCAGCAGGCGCGCGGTGATCACGCCGGTGCTGTCACGCACCCAGGCGATCTCGATGTCCTTCAGCGCCGCCTCGGCCGCCTGCTTGAACGGCTGCAGCTGCTCGTTCTCCAGCGCGGTATAGACGGTCAGACGGGTTCTGGTCTGGGCCAAGGCCGGCAAAGCCAGCAAGCACACGGCGAGCGTCAACAGCAGGCGGCGCATGGCGACCCCTCACGCTTTTGCGGCCGCGAAAGGTAACGCCGACGAGCTCACGCGTCCGTGAACATTCCGCGGCGGAATGATTGCAGTTCGGGTGTCGCCGACAGCCGCTCCCGGCGGGCGGCCCAAGACGCGGTCAGGCGTAGTCGCCCGCCAACCTGCTTTTCTGCTGCTTGTCGGGCCCGAAGTTCTCCGGCGAGAGCCACGCCTCGTAACCGGGCTTCAACCGTGCCCAGTCGCCGTCGGTCATCGCGAACCACGCCGAGTCCCGGTTCTGGCCCTTGACCACCATGTGCTGGCGGAACACGCCCTCGAAGGTGAAGCCGAAGCGCTGCGCGGCACGCTTGGACGGCTCGTTGAGGTTGTTGCACTTCCACTCGAAACGCCGATACCCGAGCGTGTCGAAGACGTAGCCGGCGAACAGGTAGAGCGCCTCGGTGACCACGCGGGTGCGCGCAATCGCCGGGCCCCACAAGATGTTGCCGATCTCGATGACGCCATGCTCGGGGACAATCCGCATCAGGGCCTGACGGCCCTCGGCCCGCCCGGTCTCCCGGTCGATGACCGCGAAGAACAGAGGGTCGGCGGAACCCGCCGCCTTCTCGAGCCACGCCAGCATGGCCGCGCGATCGGCCGGGGGCTCGTCAGGCAGATAGCGGAAGCGGTCCTCGGCCCCGGGCTGGCTGGCGGAGGCGAGCAGGTCCGGACCGTGCCGCACCGGATCGAGCGGCTCCAGCCGCGCGTAGCTGCCATCGAGGGTAACGCGGTCCGGGCGGGGCACGCCCTTCCAGTTGCGAAGGTCCATGTTGTCTCGTTCCCCGCAGTCTCCGCAGATCAGGCGTAGTCGCCCGCCACCGTCACGTCCTTGTGGCGATCCGACGCCACGCGATTGAGCGGCAGCGACACGATTACGGCGACCGCGATGTTCATCGCCACCGAAGACAGCGCGATGAAGCAGGGTACGGTGGTGCCGAACAGGTGCAGCGGGTAGATCGCCACCTTGAACTGGTTCTCCGCCGCCATCCAGGTACCGGTGCCGATCCCCGCCGCCCAGCCCATCAGCAGCGCCCAGCCGTTGAAGAAGCGGGTGTAGGCGCCGATCAGCACCGACGGCAGGATCTGGATGATCCAGATGCCGCCCAGAAGCTGCAGTTGCAGCGCATACGGCACGTCGATGGCGAAGACGAACAGCAGCGCGCCGACCTTGACCACCAGCGACGCTAGCTTGGCAACCTGGCTCTCCTGTGCGTCGGTGCAGGCCGGGTTGATGAACTCGCGGTAGATGTTGCGGGTGAAGATGTTGGCGGTGGCGATCGACATGATCGCGGCCGGCACCAAGGCGCCGATGGCGATCGCCGCGAACGCGATGCCCACGAACCACGACGGGAACGACGCCATGAACAGCGCCGGGATCGAGAAGTTGTTGCCGTACTGCTTGAAGCCCGCGGCGAACGTCGGGTCCTTGGACAGCCCGAGTGCGACCGCCATGAACCCCAGCAACGCCAGGAAGCCGAGCACCAGCGAATAGGCCGGCAGGATCGCGGCGTTGCGCCGGATCACCCGACCGCTCGACGAGCTCAGGATCGCCGTGAAGCTGTGCGGATACAGGAACAGCGCCAGCGCCGATCCCAGCGCCAGTGTCGCATACGCCGCGTACTGGCCGAGCGACGATCCGTCCGGCGGCGGCGGTGCGAGCAGCAGCTTGTTGACGTCGACCGCGTTGAACACCGCGCCATAGCCGCCGAGCTTGATCGGCACCACGATGATCGCCGCGAACACGGTGACGTAGATCAGCACGTCCTTGACGATCGCGATCATCGCTGGCGCGCGCAGACCGGCCGAGTAGGTGAACGCGGCCAGGATGACGAAGGCGATGATCAGCGGCACGTCGCCGGACAGGCCCGTGGTGTCGAAGCCCAGGCCGCCGATCACCACCTGCATGCCGACGAGTTGCAACGCGATGTAGGGCATCGTCGCGAAGATCCCCGTCGCCGCCACCGCCAGCGCCAGCCAGCGGTTGCCGAAGCGTCCGCGCACGAAATCGCTCGACGTCACGTAGCCGTGCCGGTGCGCCACCGCCCACAGGCGGGGGAACACGACGTACAGGATCGGATAGACCATGATCGTGTACGGCACGGCGAAGAAGCCGATCGCACCCGCGCCGAACATCAGCGCCGGCACCGCGATGAACGTGTAGGCGGTGTACAGGTCGCCGCCGAGCAGGAACCACGTGATGAGCGTGCCGAACCGCCTTCCGCCCAGCCCCCACTCATGCAGCTGCGTCAGGTCGCCGCGCTTCCACCGGCTGGCGACGAAGCCCAGCACGGTGACGAAGACGAACAGCAATACGAAGACGGTCGTCGCGACGGTGTCCATGATCCGCTCGCCCCGCCCTCAGTGCTCGATCCGGTAGACGATGCCGATGACAACCGTTCCCAGCACCACCCACAGCAACTGCCACCAGTAGAAGAACGGCACGCCGAAGATCTTCGGCTCGATCGAGTTGTAGAAGGGCACCCAGAGCACCGCCACGAACGGCGCCAGGAGCAGCAAACGCGCCCAGCTTGCGCGCGCGCCGGTCTTTTCCTTGTTGTCCATGTCGCCCTCCCGTCACACGCGACTAATAGAAAACGCGACGTGGGTAAACGGGTGAGACGGGTTGGGCCGCGTCGACGGCGGGGTCAGGCGGCGAGGCGCGGCGGCTCGTTCTGCTGCTCAGCCACCCGGTCGGCGAACTTGCGCTGCCGCCACTGTATCAGCCGCCAGCCGGCGCGCGCGGCGAGGTCGGACACGCGGCCGCGCGGCGGCAGGCCCACCGCCTTGAGCATCATCCCCGTCGCGCGCTCGACATGCGGGTAGCGGTAGAACGCCATCGCCCGCCCCATGTACGCGGCACAGCAGCGCTCGTGGTCGTAGGCCAGGCCTTCGGGCTCGTTGCTGCAATGGTAGGCGAAGGCCAGCTCGTCGTCCTCGGTCTCGCCCACCCGCCCGGCCGCGATACGCAGCCGCTTGAGCACGCTGATCTTCTCGCGCGCGAGGTAGCGGCGCATGTGGTCGTAGAACAGCTTGAAGTGGCGGTACTCGTCGCCGGCGATCAGGCGGCAGATCTCCTGCAGCGCCGGCTCGCGCGTCGCCTGGCCGAGTGCGGTGTAGTACGATGAGGTGCCGGTCTCCACCATGCAGCGCGCGATCAGCTCGCCGGTGCGCGACCCGCGGACCGAGGCGTCGACATCGATCGGCACCGAATAGCCGGTGCGGTAGCGCTCGAAGGCGGCGGGGTAGTCCCATGCCGGATCGGCCAGCGACGCCCAGCGGCCGAGCGCATCGCCGTGCTGGACCTCCTCGACGGCCCAGTTGTCGGCCGCCCGGCAGAAGTCGGGGTCATCGTGGAAGACGCGCTTCAGATAGGTCGCGTAGTCGGTGCCGTTCCGCTCGACCATGGCGGCGGCCTTGACCAGCGGCACGATCTCCGGGTCGACCTTGCTCGGGTCGAAGGCGGCCCAGGACACGTCCTCGATACGCCAGTGCTTCATCGGTCGGCCAGTTTCGGCTCCCTCCTGCCTGCCCCCCTTACGCGACAGGAGGGGCGGCGGATAATCAACGGATGGAAAATGGCACCGGTTGCCTCGCATCGGAAGCGGGAGTGCGGTACCCGCCCCACGCTGTGACCCCCCGGCCACAAAGCCCGGTCAGGTCCCTTACCCGGCCTGGGCGGCTTCCTGCATCGCCCGGGCGGACTGGATGCGGTCCATCGCCGCGTCCAGGGCCGGGACGTCGTTGCGGTCGGTCGCCGCATAGGCCGCTTCGGCGTCGGCCAGGCGGCGGTCGGCCTCCTCGCGCGAGACCTCGGCGACCGGGATCGCCTCGTTGGCCAGCACCGTGCAGCGCTCCGGCGTGATCTCGGCAAACCCGCCGGCAACGTACAGGCGTTCGGTGACGTTGTTGCCCTCGTAGATGCGGATCGTGCCACCGCGCAGCAGCACGATCATCGGGGCGTGCTGCGGCATCACGCCCAGCTCCCCCTCGGCGGCGGGGATCACCACCATGTCGACGGGGCGCGACAGCAGCAGTCGCTCGGGGCTGACGATTTCCAGGGCGATCGGCATCAGGCGGCCTGCTTGAGGCTCTCGCCCTTCGCCACCGCGTCCTCGATCGTGCCGACCATGTAGAACGCCGATTCCGGCAGGTGGTCGTATTCCCCGGCGACGATCCCCTTGAAGCTGCGCACCGTGTCGGCCACGGGGACGAAAATGCCGGGGAAGCCGGTGAACACCTCGGCGACGTGGAACGGCTGCGACAGAAAGCGCTGGATCTTGCGCGCCCGGGCGACGACCAGCTTGTCCTCCTCCGACAGCTCGTCCATGCCCAAGATGGCGATGATGTCCTGCAGGCTCTTGTACGTCTGCAGGATGCGCTGCACCTCGCGCGCCACGGCGTAATGCTCCTCGCCGACGATGCGCGGGTCGAGCGAGCGCGAGGTGGAGTCCAGCGGATCGACCGCCGGGTAGATGCCCAGCTCCGCGATCTGCCGCGACAGGACGGTGGTGGCGTCGAGGTGGGCGAAGGACGTGGCCGGCGCCGGGTCGGTCAGGTCGTCGGCCGGCACGTAGATCGCCTGCACCGAGGTGATCGACCCCTTTTTGGTGCTGGTAATGCGCTCCTGCAGCGTGCCCATGTCGGTGGCCAGCGTCGGCTGGTAGCCCACCGCCGAGGGGATGCGGCCGAGCAGCGCCGACACCTCGGCACCCGCCTGGGTGAAGCGGAAGATGTTGTCGACGAAGAACAGCACGTCCTGGCCTTCCTCGTCGCGGAAGTACTCCGCCACCGTCAGGCCCGACAGCCCGACGCGGGCGCGTGCGCCCGGCGGCTCGTTCATCTGGCCGTAGACCAGCGCCACCTTGCTGCCTTCGGTCGTGCCCTCGCCGAGCTTGATGACGCCCGCGTCGATCATCTCGTGATAGAGGTCGTTGCCTTCGCGCGTGCGCTCGCCGACGCCGGCGAACACGGACACGCCGCCATGCGCCTTGGCGATATTGTTGATCAGCTCCTGGATCAGCACGGTCTTGCCCACGCCCGCGCCGCCGAACAGGCCGACCTTGCCGCCCTTCAGGTAGGGTGCCAGCAGATCGACGACCTTGATCCCCGTGACCAGGATCTCCGTTGTCGCCGCCTGATCCTCGAAGCTCGGCGCGGGTCGGTGGATCGGATAGCTCATCGTCGCACCAATCGGCCCGCGTTCGTCGATCGGCTCGCCGATGACGTTCAGGATGCGGCCCAGCGTCTGCGGACCGACGGGCATCATGATCGGCTCGCCGGTGTCGGTCACCTCCTGCCCGCGCACCATGCCGTCGGTGCTGTCCATGGCGATGCAGCGCACCGTACGCTCGCCGAGCTCCTGGGCGACTTCGAGCACCAGCGTGCGCTCGCCGATCTTGGTATCCAGCGCGTTCTGGATGAACGGCAGGTCGCCTTCGAACTGCACGTCCACCACCGCGCCCAGCACCTGCGACACGCGGCCAACTACGTTCTTTGCCATCTTCCTGTCCTTCGCCCGGACCGCCTCAGACCGCTTCCGCGCCCGAGATGATCTCGATCAGTTCCTTGGTGATGTTCGCCTGGCGTGCGCGGTTGTAGTTCAGCGTCAGGCGCTTGATCATGTCGCCAGCGTTTCGCGTCGCGCTGTCCATCGCCGTCATGCGCGCGCCATGCTCGCCGGCCGCACTCTCCAGCAGCGCATGATAGATCTGCACCGACAGGTTCTGCGGCAGCAGGCGCGCGAGGATGGTCTCCTCGTCCGGCTCGAACTCGTAGATCGCGCGCGGGCCGGTGCCCTGCTCCTCGTTCTCGTTGGCCGGCATCGGCAGCGGGATCAGCTGCTGCTCGGTTACAATCTGGGAGATGACGGAGCGGAACCGGTTGTAGACGATGGTGACGACGTCGACCTCGCCCCGCGCCAGCATTCCGGCGACGCGCTCGCCGATCTCCTGCGCGTCGGCGAACGCGATGTTCTTGCGCCCGGCGTAGCTGATGTCATGCACGATGCGGTCGGCCATCTCGCGGCGCAGGAAGTCGCGGCCCTTGCGCCCGACCGCGATGATCTTGACCGTCTTGCCCTCGCCCTCGAGCTTGCGCGCGAGGTTGCGCGTGGCACGGCCGATGCTGGCGTTGAACGCGCCGGCCAGCCCCCGGTCCGCAGTCACGGCAATCAGCAGATGCGTGTGGTCCTTCCCCGTACCCACCAGCATCGCCGGCGCCGTCGGGCTGCCGCGCACGCTCGCGGCCAAAGCCAGCAGCATCCGCTCCATCCGGTCGGCGTAGGGCCGCCCGGCCTCCACCGCCGACTGCGCGCGGCGCAGCTTCGACGCGGCGACCATCTTCATCGCCGAGGTGATCTTCTGCGTCGATTTCACGCTGGCGATACGCCCGCGCAGGTCCTTCAGGCTGGGCATCGCGTGCGCCTCAGTTGAACGCCTTGGCGAACCCGTCGAGGAACGCGGTCAGCTTGTCCTCGGTCCCCTTCTTGATCTCGCGGTCGGTGCGAATCGCATCGAGCACGTCGCCGTGACGCGAACGCAGCTCGCTCAGCAGCTGCTGCTCGAACCGCGTCACCTTGCCGGTCTCGACATGGTCGAGGTAGCCGCGCGTGCCGGCGAAGATCGCCACCACCTGCTCCTCCACCGGCATCGGGTTGAACTGCGGCTGCTTGAGCAGCTCGGTCAGCCGCGCGCCACGCGCGAGCAGCCGCTGCGTGCTGGCGTCGAGGTCCGACGAGAACTGCGCGAACGCCGCCATCTCGCGATACTGCGCCAGCTCCAGCTTGATGCGCCCCGCGACCTGCTTCATCGCCTTGATCTGTGCGGCCGATCCCACGCGGGACACCGAGATGCCGACATTCACCGCCGGGCGGATGCCGCGGAAGAACAGCTCGGTCTCCAGGAAGATCTGGCCGTCGGTGATCGAGATCACGTTGGTCGGGATGTAGGCCGACACGTCGCCCGCCTGCGTCTCGATGACCGGCAGCGCCGTCAGCGAACCCGCGCCCATCGCGTCGGACATCTTCGCCGCGCGCTCCAGCAGGCGCGAGTGCAGGTAGAACACGTCGCCCGGATACGCCTCGCGTCCCGGCGGCCGGCGCAGCAGCAGCGACATCTGGCGATAGGCGACGGCCTGCTTGGACAGGTCGTCGTAGAAGATCACCGCATGCCGGCCGCTGTCGCGGAAATACTCGCCCATCGTGCAGCCGGCGTACGGCGCGAGGAACTGCATCGGCGCGGGCTCGGACGCGGTCGCGGCGACCACGATCGAGTACTCCATCGCGCCCCGCTCCTCGAGCGTGCGCACGAGCTGCGCGACGGTGGAGCGTTTCTGCCCGACCGCGACGTAGATGCAGTACAGCTTCTCCTTCTCGTTGCTGCCGGCATTGATCTTCTTCTGGTTGATGATCGTGTCGATGATCACCGCCGTCTTGCCGGTCTGGCGGTCGCCGATGATCAGCTCGCGCTGGCCGCGACCGATCGGGATCAGCGCGTCGATCGCCTTCAGCCCGGTCTGCATCGGCTCGTGCACCGACTTGCGCGGGATGATGCCGGGCGCCTTCACCTCGACGCGGCGGCGCTCGTCCGACACGATCGGGCCCTTGCCGTCGATCGGGTTGCCGAGCGCATCGACCACGCGGCCGAGCAGGGCCGGGCCGACCGGCACGTCCACGATGGAACCCGTGCGCTGCACCGTGTCGCCCTCGCGCACCGTGCGGTCGTCGCCGAAGATCACGATGCCGACGTTGTCGGTTTCCAGGTTCAGCGCCATGCCGCGCAGGCCCGAGCCGGGAAACTCGACCATCTCGCCCGACATCACGTTCTGCAGGCCGTAGATGCGCGCGATGCCGTCGCCGACCGACAGCACCTGACCGGTCTCGGCGACATTCGCCTCGGTGTCGAACGCCGCGATCTGCTGCCGCAGGATTTCCGAGATCTCGGCCGGGCGGATATCCATCTCAGGCAGCTCCCTTCATCGCGTACTGCAGGCGTTGCAGCCGGGATTTCAAACTTGTGTCGTACAGGCGCGCGCCGATCTTCACGACCAGGCCGCCCAGCAGGTCGGGCTCGACCAGCTCGACGATATTGACGTTGCCGTAGCCGGCCTCAATCAGGCGCGCGCGCAGGCTCTGGCGCTGCACGTCGTTCAGCGGCTGCGCGCTCGCGACCTGCGCGGTCACCACGCCGCGCTTGTCCGCGACCAGGGTCGCGAAGGCGGCAACGATCTGCGGCAGCGCGCGCAGGCGGCGGTTGTTGGCGATCACGCCCACGAAGTCGCGCACGGTCTTGCCGAAGCCCTCGGCGCCCAGCACCGCGAGTGCGGCGCGGCGGCCTTGCGTGATATCTATGAGCGGGCTTTCGATCAGCCGGCGAAAATCGGCGCTGCCGGCGATCAGGTGGCCCAACCGCTCCATTTCGCCGACGACTTCATCCAGCGCATGTCGTTCGCCGGCCAGCGCGTAGAGCGCCGCGGCATAGCGGTCGGCGAGGCCGCCGCGAGTTGATGTCGTGCCTTCCGAGGCCACCGTGTGTTCCCGAGATAAAGGCCGCGAAGGAAACGGCCAGTTTGTGCGCGGACCGGCCCGGTCCCGCCGGCCGCGGCTGGTAACACGGGGTCTGGAGGGGTGCAACACGGCGCCGTGACGGCCGACCCCTCGTGTTTTCCGCAATTGCGGTCCACGCAATCCTACAGAAACGAAACCGGATCGACGTCGACGTCGATCCGTGCCCCCCGCGGCGCCTGCACCTTCCCCAGCCACTCCCGCAGGATCGGCTGCACCGCGATATCCCGCCGCGTCTTCAGCAGCAGCCGCCGCCGATGCCGCCCGCGCAGGATCGCGAGCGGTGCCGGCGCGGGACCGAGCACCTGCACCCCGTCGGCATGCGGCGCACTCCGTCCGAGCGCGCGGGCCACCTCGTCGGCCACCCCGGCATCCCCGGCACTGACGATCAGTGCCGCCAGCCGTCCGTAGGGCGGCCAGTGCCCGGGCCGGCGGGCCGCCGCCTCGCTGGCCATGAACCCGGCGAGGTCGCCCACGCGCAGCGCCTCCATGACCGGATGGTCGGGGCTGTACGTCTGCAGCATCACGCGTCCCGGCGCCTCGGCCCGCCCGGCGCGGCCGGCCACCTGATGCAGCAGCTGAAAGGTCCGCTCCGACGCCCGCAGGTCCCCGCCCGCGAGTCCCAGGTCGGCATCGACCACGCCCACCAGCGTCAGCATCGGGAAGTGCCAGCCCTTGGCGACGATCTGCGTGCCGATGATCAGGTCAACCTCGCGCCGCTCGATGGCGGCCGCGGCCGCCGCGGCGGCGTGCGGGCCGGGCAGGGTGTCGCTCGCCATCACCAGCCGCCGCGCGTCGGGAAAGACCGCGGCCGCCTCCTCGGTGATCCGCTCCACCCCCGGCCCGACCGGCGTGAGGCTGTGGACGGCCCCGCAGGACGGGCATGCCTCCGGTGCGGGCACCGTGTGGCCGCAGTGGTGGCAGGTGAGCGCGCGGCGGACCCGGTGCTCGACCAGCCACGCCGTGCAGTTCGGGCATGCCATCCGATGCCCGCACACCCGGCACAGTGTCAGCGGCGCGTAGCCCCGGCGATTGAGGAACAGCATCGCCTGCTCGCCGCGGGCCAGCGTCTGCGCCACCGCCTCGATCAGCGGCGGCGACAGGAAACGGCCGCGGGCGGGCGGCGTTGCCCGCAGGTCGATCAGCGCGACCTCCGGCATCGCCGCCCCGGCATGCCGCGAGGCCAGCGTGATCCGGCCGTAGCGGCCGGCCTCGACATTGGCGAGGGTCTCCAGGCTGGGCGTGGCGGAGACCAGCACGGCGGGCGCCTCGGACAGCCGGGCGCGCACCACCGCCATGTCGCGCGCGTGATAGACCACCCCGTCTTCCTGCTTGAACGCGGTCTCGTGCTCCTCGTCGACGACCACCAGGCCGAGGTCGGGGAACGGCAGGAACAGCGCCGACCGCGCCCCCACCACGACGCTCGCCTTCCCCTCCGCCACCGCCCGCCAGGTGATCCGGCGCACCCTCGAGGTCAGGTCGGAGTGCCACACCGCCGGCTCGACGCCGAACCGTCGCGAAAACCGCGCCAGCCACTGCGACGACAGCGCGATCTCCGGTAGCAGCACCAGCGCCTGTCGTCCTTCGCGCAGACAGGCCGCGACCGCCTCCAGATAGACCTCGGTCTTGCCCGACCCGGTCACGCCATCCAGCAGGATCGCTTGGAACGCCCGCGCGGACACCGCCGCCCGCAGCGCGCCGGCCGCCTCCTGCTGCTGCGGGCTCAGCGTCTGGCCGGGATGCTCCGGATCGGGCCGCGCGAACGGCGCGCCCGCCACCATCGGCGCCGGATGCAACAGCCCGGCCTTCGCCATCCCCCGCACCACGCCTTCGCCCACCCCGGCCGTCTGCGCCAGCTCACGCGTGGTGTGCGGCTCGCCGGCGGCGGCTTCGAGCACATGGCGCCTCGCCTCGGTCAGCCGGACGTCGGGCCGCGTCTCGGCCGCGACCCAGCCATGCAGAGTCCGCTCGGCGGCTGGCACGCGCAGCGCCATCGCCAGCACCTCGCCGGGCGGCGCGAGCGTATAGCCGGCCACCCAGTCGACGAACCGCCGGCTCGCCTCGGGCAACGGCGGCGTGTCGAGCATGCCGGCAACCGGTTTCAAACGAGACGCCGCGACTGTTGCATCGGGCGGACCGTCCCACACCACGCCGACCTCCTGCCGGCGATTGAGCGGCACCAGCACGACGTCCCCCGGTTTCAGCGCAAGACCGGGCGTCACCGCGTAATCCAGCGGTCCTGCAAAGGGGTAACAAAGCATCACCGGGACGCGAAGCGGTGTCGCATCGCCGCCCGAATCTGTATGCTCCTTCCCCATGAGTGCCGCCGTGATGATCGCGCCGCCCGGCGGGTGCAAGCACGCATGAGTGCCACCACCCGCAAGCTCGACGACGAGGCCGAGGCCGTCGCCGCGTTCCTGCGCGCGCATCCGCACTTTCTCGCCGAGCGCCCGGACCTCTACCGCGCGCTGATCCCGCCGGTGCGGGTGCATGGGGAGACGCTCGCCGACCACATGGCGGCGATGATCCAGGCCGAGCGCGCCCAGTCGGCCGTGCTGGCCGAGCGCGCCGACGGCGTGCTGGCGGCCGGACGCGCCGCGGCGGGCATGGCCGCACGGGTGCAGGAGGCGGTGCTGCGGCTGATCGCGTCGTCCGACCCGATCGACTGCATCACCGCGGAGATGCCAAGCCTGCTCGCGCTCGACGCGGTGGCGCTGTGCACCGAGTTCCCGCTGCACGGCGCCCACCGCCTGCCGCGCGGCGCGGTCTCCGCGCTGATGGGATCCCGCGATGTGCTGTTCCGCGATGCGCCCACCGACATGGCCATGCTGTACGGCGAGGCCGCCGCCCTGGCGCAGCGCGACGCGCTGGTCCGCGTGCCGGCGGACTCGGGTGCGGCGCTGCTAGCGCTGGCCTCGCGCGGCGGCGCCTCGCTGGACCGCAGCCAGGGCGCGGGCGCGCTGAGCTTCCTCGGCCGCGCCGCCGCTGTCGCCCTGGAGCGCCTGGGATGACGGCCGAGCAGGCCCGCGAGGGTTTTCTCGCGTGGCTGGCCGAACAACGCCGCAGCCCGCCGACGACAATCGAGGCCTATGGCCACGACCTTACCGGCTTCCTCGGCTTCCTCACCGGCCATTGCGCTGCCGAACCGGACCTCGCCGCGCTGGGCGCCTTGCGCCCAGCCGACATCCGCGCCTGGCTCTCGCACGAGGCCGCCGAAGGCCGTGGCAACGCGACGCGGGCACGTCGGCTTTCCGCGGTCCGCAGCTTCTTCCGCTGGCTCGCCCGCCACCACGACGTTCCCGGCGTCGCGCTGACGCTGATCGCCACCCCGAAACGCCGCCCGCCAGTCCCGAAGGCGCTCACGCCCGCGGATGCACGGTCCGCCGCCTGCGACATCGGCGAGGTGTCCGACCGCGCGATGGTGCAGGCGCGCGACACCGCGCTTCTGACATTGCTATACGGCTGCGGCCTGCGCATCGCCGAGGCGCTATCGCTCGACGTACGCGACGCGCCTCGCACGGGTGCGCCGCTGCGCGTGCGCGGCAAGGGCGGCAAGACGCGCGAGGTGCCGGTCCTGCCGGTAGTCGCGTCCGCGATCGACGCGTGGTTGCGTTTGTATCCGTTCGCGACGCCCGATGCGCCGCTGTTCGTCGGCGTGCGCGGCGGGCGGCTGGATCCGGCGGTCGCGCAACGTGCGCTGCGGCATTTCCGCCGCCTCAACGGCCTGCCCGAGCACGCGACACCGCACGCGCTCCGCCACTCGTTCGCAACGCACCTGCTCGCGGGCGGCGCCGACCTGCGCGCGATCCAGGAACTGCTCGGCCACGCGAGCCTGTCGACCACGCAGCGCTACACGTCGGTCGATTCCGACCGCCTGATGGCGGTCTGGCGCGCGTCGCACCCGAGGGCGGAGTGACATGATCCTGCGCGGATGGCGTGGACGCGCATCCAGGCTGCGCGCCGACGCGTACCCCGCGCACTTCCGCACCTCGGTGCTGCCCGAACTCCGTCGTCTGCCTGGATTCCGCGGAGCGATTCTCAGCCAGCGCGAGAGCGGCGACACGATCGAGTTTCTGGTTCTGACGCGCTGGGACTCGATTGATGCCATTGCCCGCTTCGCCGGCAGCGACATCGGCAACGCGGTGGTCGAACCCGGCGCGGTGGGCGCCCTGCTCGACTTCGACACTACTGTCCAGCACTACGAGGTGATTGAGGAGGTCCGCCCGGAGTAAACTCCGTCACGACGTCGCTCGCCGCCACGCTCTTTGACAACCTCGTCCGACCAAGCCGCCCTCGCCGGGTCAGTGCGCGAACAGCACTGCCCGCAGCGCGAACGCCACCCCGCCGGTCACCGCCACCCCGGCCAAGTACAGCCCGAAGAACCACAGCAGCCGACGGCTCAATGGTAGTGGTCCCCGGCACGTACCTTGCCGCGGAACGTCCAGTAGGCGAACGCGGTGTAGCAAAGGATCATCGGAATCAGCACCGCCGCGCCCACCAGCAGGAACAGCTGGCTGTCGCGCGGCGAGGCGACGTCCCAGATCGTCAGCGACGGCGGCACCATGTACGGATAGATGCTGATTCCCAGGCCCGCGTAGCAGAGCACGAACAGCGCCTGCACCCACAGGAACGGCGCGTAGTCGCGGCTCCCGTGCAGATCGCGCCAGAACATCAGCGCGATGATCAGCACCAGCGCCGGCACCGGGCTGACCAGCACGATGTTCGGGAAGCTGAACCAGCGGATCATGAAGCCCTCGTTCAGGAACGGCGTCCACGCGCTGACGGCGACGATCCCGGCGAGCATCGCGAACAGTAGCACGCGCGCATGCCGACGCACACGTGCCTGCAGCACGCCCTCGGTGCGCCACACCAGCCACGCTGCACCCTGGAGCGCATAGGCGCACACCACGGCGACCGCGCACAGCACGCTGAATGGCGTCAGCCAGTCCCACCAGCCGCCCGTGTAGTGCCGGCCGTAGACCTTGATCCCCTGCAGCAAGCCGCCGAGCGTCAGCCCCTGGCAGAGGGCCGCGACCAGCGAGCCGCCGAAGAACGCCATGTCCCACCAGTACCGCCCGCGCCTGGACCGTGCGCGGAAGCGGAACTCGAACCCGACGCCACGGAACACCAGCGCGAGCAGCATGCCGATGATCGTCGGATACATCGCCGGCATGATCGTCGCGTAGGCGAGCGGGAAGACCGCGAACAGCCCGCCGCCGCCCAGCACCAGCCACGTCTCGTTGCCGTCCCACACGGGCGCGATGGAGTTGACCATCACGTCGCGGTCCTCCGCCTCCGTCTCGACGGCGAACAGGATGCCGATGCCGAGGTCGAAGCCGTCCAGCAGCACATAGGCGAGCACCGCGACCGCGATCAGCACGGCCCAGATGAAAGCGATCGTGTCGGACACTTCCATCGCACTACTCCGCCGGCTGCGGATGCGTCGGGTCGGCGACGCCGTCGTCCAGCGACGGCAGCGGCGTGATGCCGGCCGTGCGGACGGGCACGCCCTTGGGCGGCCCCGACTCGCCCACGCTCGGCGGCCGCATGATCAGGCGCGCCATGAACGTGAAGCCGGAGCCGAACACGATCAGGTACACGATCGCGAAGGCGGCCAGCGACGTCGCGATGCCGGGCAGCCCGATCGGCGAGTGGCTGTCGTCGGTGCGCAGCAGGCCATAGACGGTGTAGGGCTGCCGGCCGACCTCGGTGACGACCCACCCGCACAGCAGCGCGATGAATCCGGCCGGCAGCATGAACGTCATCACCCGCTGCAGCCAGCGCGTGTCGTACAGGCGGCCGCGGACCCGGTAGTACAGGCTGGTCAGACCGAGGGCGGCCATCAGGAAGCCGATGCCGACCATGATGCGGAAGGCGAAGAAGACGAGCGGCGAGTATGGCCGCTCCTCCGGCGGGAACTCGGCCAGGCCTTTGATCGACCCGTTCCAGGTGTGCGTCAGAATGAGCGCGCCCAGATGCGGGATCGAGATCTCGTAGTCGGTGCGCTCCTGCTGCATGTTCGGCCAGCCGAACAGGATCAGCGGCTGGCCCGGCTCGCTGTGCCAGTCGCCCTCCAGTGCCGCGATCTTGGCGGGCTGGTGCTCCAGCGTGTTCAGCCCGTGCTGATCGCCCGCCACGAGCTGCACCGGTGCGACGATCGTCGCCATCCACATCGCCATCGAGAACATGAGCCGGGCTGCCTGGTTCTGCCGGTCCTGCAGCAAGTGCCACGCCCCCACGGCGCCGACCACGAACGCGACGCTCAGGTACGACGCCAGCACCATGTGCGCGAAGCGGTACGGGAAGGACGGGTTGAAGATGACGTGGAACCAGCTGTCCGGCAGGAACTCGCCGTTCGGCGCGACCGTGTAGCCGGAAGGCGTCTGCATCCAGGAATTCACCGACAGGATCCAGAACGCGGAGATCAGCGTTCCCACCGCGACCAGGCAGGTCGCCAGAAAGTGCAGCCGCGGGCCGACGCGGTTGAGGCCGAACAGCATCACGCCGAGGAACCCGGCTTCGAGGAAGAACGCCGTCAGCACCTCGTAGCCCATGAGCGGGCCGACCACCGGACCCGCCTTGTCGGCGAACTGGCCCCAGTTGGTGCCGAACTCGTACGACATCACCAGCCCGGAGACGACGCCCATGGCGAAGCTGATGGCGAACACCTTCAGCCAGTACTGGAAGACGTCGAGATAGACCTGCCGCTTGGTGCGCAGCCACAGCGCCTCCAGCACCATCAGGTAGCTGGCCAGCCCGATCGAAAACGCGGGCAGCACGATGTGGAAGCCCACGGTGAAAGCGAACTGCAAGCGGGCGAGGAAAACCGCCGGGTCGCCGATCTGCATGACCGCCTCCTTCGTCGCGACAACGGCGATATGGGCGCAGCAACGCGTCCGGGCAGACCATGCCCGGATTGCATCTAAGGCAGGTTCAGCGCGGGCACTCTAACCAGCGGAAAGCGATCGAGCATCAGGATTCCATCCTTCAGCGTCACGGGCACATCGGCCGAGCGGATGTCGGAATTGTCGCTGGCCTGCGAGACGACGGACAGCACCGCGCGCGCGCTCAAGGCGGCGCCCGCGCCGATCACATGTGCGCGCGTCAGCGAGTCGATCGCCGCGCTGTAGTCCACCACTTGCGCGTCGCCGCTCCCGGACGGCTGCAACCCAGCGTCGAGCGTCATCGACCCCCGCCCGTGCAGCGCGAGCGTGCCCCACCCGAGCACGATGCGGGTGATGTCGAGCCGCCCGCCGGCGTCGCGCCACTGACGCGCGCGCTGCGCCGGATCGCCGGGCGGCGGCACCGGACCGGTCAGCAACGCCTCGATGACCACCGACGGCATGCGGTCGCCGAACGCGGCGCCGAGCGGGGCGACGGCGTCGGGCCGGACGCTGACGGACTCGGCGGCGATGACGGCGGCGAAGGCGGGCTCCTTCGCGTTTGCATCGGCGGTCGCCCGGAGATGGGCCGAGAGCAGCTCCACGCCGAACCCGGTCGCATCCGCGTCCGCGCCCTTCTTGCCCTCGATACCGGACCCTCGCACCTCGACCTCCGACGTCGGTCCCGGCTCGTTGAGCGGCACCGACACGGTCAGCCGGTCCGCCTCGTACGGGATCGCCGGCCCGTCGCCGAACCGGAGCGACTGCGCCCCGTCGGGCTCGATGCGCAGGTGGGTCGGCGAGAACAGGTCGACGCTCAGGCTGGCCTTGTCGGCGTGCCACGACACGCCGACCGGCAGCGTCGCGCCGGTCGCCGAGAGCGTAACGTCCGGCATCGTCAGGGTCGCCGAGAGCGGCCACCCGCCCGCGACCGGCTTGCCGGCGCGGATCGTCCAGCCCGCGCGGGTCCGCGCCGCCGCCCAGTCGTCGAAGCCAGTCTGCAACCTGTCGACGGCGACGCGCCAGTAGGCGAACTCCCCCACGAGCGCGACGGCGAAGATCAGCAGCAGGGCGGTCGAGACGCGCTTCATGGGCTCCGGAGACGCCAGCAGGGCGGCGGCTTATACGCCCTCCGCCGCCCGGCCCGAAGCCGTCTCGCGCATGCCAGACGCATGTCATCCCCATCCTGCACAAACGCCGCGCCGCACGCACTATCACATCATTTTCCCGCTCTAAATCAGGCGATTATGACATCAAGCTGCTGTAACCTTAAAAGTGCGGAAGGTCCGAACACACAGTTTCGTCCACAGGTGGGATCTGCAAATTCGCCACAAGCTGTGCCATGAACTCCGGTCTCGGGAGGCTGGCCGGGATGGGCTTGCCGATCCTGATCCGGACGGTGCCCGGGTATTTGCGAAACGCCCGCCGCGCCCAGAGGCGGCCTGAATCGGTCGCGACCGGCACCACCGCCGCGCCCGTCCGCGACGCGAGCAGCGCAATCCCCGGCTGCAGCGCCACCGGCGTCTCGTGCGGCACCCGCGTGCCCTCCGGGAAGATCACCACCTGCCGCCCGGCGTCCAGCGCCGCCGCGACATCGGCGGCCAGGCGGCGCAGGGCCGCGGGGCCGGCGGCGCGCTCGACCGGGATCATCCCGGCCAGCGGCATCAGCGGACCGAGCAGCGGGATGCGCACCAGCTCGGCCTTCACGACATAGGCGCAGCTCGGCACAAGCAGCAGCCAGACGAAGGTGTCAAAGGCGGATTCGTGGCGCGAGGCGATCAGCGCGGCGCCCGCGGGCAGGTTCTCCCTCCCCTCGACCACCCAACGAATGCCGCAGATGACCCGCGCCCCCCACAGCGTCGTGCGGCCCCACAGCGTTGCCACCCATAGCGCACGGGACGGCGCGAACAGCCGCACGGCGATCCCCGGGATCAGCAGCAGGATCGTCGCGGCGTAGAAGAACGCGTTGAACACCGCCGAACGCAGCCAAATCATCCGGCCGGCCGGTCCGACAGGCCGAGCGTGGCGGCGAGCCACTTGGTGTATTCCTCTGCCAGCAGGCGGAGCGTGCCGGCATCCCGCAGGCCCCCCGGCCCCTGCATCGCCGGCGGCACCACCGTGAACGGATACAGCCGCACGCCGGGCAGCGCTCGTCCCAGCTCGGTCAGCGCGCGCGGCATGTGGTAGCCGGCGGTGACGACGATCAGCGAATGGATGTCGTTGGCCCGCACCCAGGCCGCCGTCTCCTCGGCGTTGCCATGGGTGTCGCGCGCCGCCCGCCCCAGGGTCACGCGGCCCGCGAGTGCGCCCGGAGCGATGCCGGCCAGACGGGCGATCTCGGCGAGGTCCGCACCGCCGCCGATGCCCGACAGCAGCACCCGCTCCGCACGCCCCTGCTCCAGCAGGTGCAGCGCCGTCTCGACCCGGTCGGCGCCCCCCGTCAGGGCGACGATGCCGTCGGCGCGGGCGGGCGGCTCGGCGTGACGGTTGGCAGTGTAGATGAACCACGCAAGGCCCAGAGCCCACGCGGCGGCGGCGATCGTCAATCCGCCCGCGACGGCGCGCACGACCCTCATCGCAGACGCCTCAGCCAGCGCCGGACGGTGACCTGCGCCGTCGCCCAGCCGATTGCGCCTGCGAGCACCGGCAACGCCGGCAGGGTCCCGATCAGTGCCGAGGGCGCCGAGGTGCCTTCGCCGCCGCGGGCGAACGGGGCGGCCAGATGCGCGAGCTCGAACAGCAGCGGCACGCCGGCCAGCGCGCCGAAGACCCCGCCCCAGCCGGCCAGGCGCATGGCACGCGTCGCGAAGCGGCCGGCGATGTAGCCGTCGGTGGCGCCGAGGCCGTGGATGATCTCGACCGCCGCGCGCCGCGCCACCAGTCCCGCCCGCGTCGCCACCGCGACGACCGCGACCGCAACCGCAGCGACGACGAGCAACGCCAGGGCCGCGAGCGCCTGCAGGCTGCGCGCGAGAGCCGTCAGCCGGGCCAGCCACGGCCCGTGGTTCTCGACCAGCGTGCCGGGGGCGATCGAGTCGAGCTTGCCGGCCAGATCCGGCGGCAGGTCCCGGCCGTCGCGCAGCCGCGCCTCGATCACCGAGGGCAGCGGCAGCGACAGGCGCTCCACACCGGTGCCGAGCCACGGGGCCAGCAGGTCGCCCAGCTGGTCGTCGCTCAGCAGGTTCGCCTCGGCGATCGCGGGCGTGTCGCGCAAGGCGGCGAGCACCGCCGATGCCCGCGCCGCCTGCGCGTCGGCCGCCTGCGCGTGCGGCACCTGCACAGTCAGCGCCGAGCCCGCGCCATGCCGCCATTCCCGCGCGAGGTTGGCGGCGCCCACCGCGCCGGACAGCGCGAGCAGTGCGAGGAACGACATCGCCGCCACCAGGAACGGCAGGATGCGGTCGGCCATCGCGGTGCGCAGGCCGAACTCGTCGAACCCCGCCGGACGCAGGCGGCGGGCGTGGCGCTGGCGCTGGCGTTCGACCAGCCGGCTCACGACGCGGACCGCCGCTCGTGGATACGGCCGTCGACCAGCCGCAGGGCCGGCGCGGGATGCCGCGCAACCATCGCGTCGTTGTGGGTGGCGACGATGACGGTCGTCCCCAGCCGGTTCATCTCCTTGAACAGCGCCATCAGCCGTTCGGCCTGCGTCTCGTCGAGGTTGCCGGTCGGCTCGTCGGCGATCAGCAGGGTGGGACGGGCGATCACGGCGCGCGCGATCGCTGTGCGCTGCTGCTCGCCGCCGGACAGCGCGTTGGGGCGCGCGTCGCTGCGGCCCGAGAGGCCGACCCAGCGCAACATCTCCAGCACGTCCGCCCGGATCTGGCCTTCGGGGCGGCCGGCGATGCGCAGCGGCAGGGCGACGTTGTCGTAGACCGACAGATGCCCGAGCAGGCGGAAGTCCTGGTACACGACGCCGATGCGCCGGCGCAGCGCGGCGAGCGTGCCGCGGCTGGCGGATGAAACGTCGCTGCCCAGCACGCGCAGCCGCCCCTGTGTCGGACGCAACGACAGGCCGAGCAGGCGCATCAGCGTCGTCTTGCCGGCGCCCGACGGGCCGAGCAGCCAGCGGAACGAGCCCTGCGGCACGATCAGCGTGAGGTCGCGCAGCACCTCGCGGCTGCCGGCGGACGCGCCGGCCGGGCCATAACGAAGTGCCACGTTCTCGAACTCGATCACATCAGGCCTGCCGTTGCGGCTCGCTCGTTCTTCGGGGCGCGGCACGACGCGACTCGGGCGGCGCCGACCTCGTCCATATTCCCATGCCGGAAGCCGGGCGGGGAACCGGGTTCTGCGCCGCGGCCGGCGAGCACGACATTGCGCGCCGGCTTGAGTGCGACCTAGATACCGGTCGTTGTTCGGCCGCCGGGGTTCTGGCCGAGGAGACCCGATGCGGATCGCCTGTCCGAATTGCAGCGCCGAATACGAAGTGCCGCCAGCGATGATCGGCGCCGGCAAGAGCGTCCGCTGCGCGCGGTGCCGGACCGTCTGGTATGTCGGTGGTTCGCAAACGCCCGCCACCCCGCCGCCTTCCGCGGCGACAGCGGCCGGAGCCGCCCACCCCGCCCCGACTGTCGCCCCAATGGCCATCCCAATTGCCGTCCCCGCACCCGTCGCGTCCCCTGCTGTCGTCCCCCCAACCGTTGCGGTTGAGGCCGAGCACCCGGCGGCAGCCGAATCGCCCGCACCGCCACCGTCGCCCGAGCCGGTGGCGCCGCCGGCTCCGCCGTTGCCCGAACCGATGGCCATCGCTGCGACGACCGAGCTGGTGCCGATCTCCCGCGGCGAGCTGGCAGGCGAAGCCGAGGTAGCTCCGCCGGACGACACCGCGATGGCGGACCTGATGAGCGAGGTGCGGGGACGGCGGCGGCGAATGGCGCCGGTACTGGCTGCCTGGGTCCTGAGCCTCGCCGTCGTCGGGGGCGGCCTCGCTGCGGCCTATAAGTACCGCGGAGACGTCATGGACGCGTGGCCCGCGAGCCAGCGGGTGTATGCGGCGCTCGGGATCGCACGTTAGTCCTTTTGCGTAACGGTTGCGTACGCCGCGAGGCTCAGTGCCGGAAGTGGCGCATGCCGGTGAGCACCATCGCCACGCCCGCGGCATCGGCGGCGGCAATCACCTCGGCGTCGCGCATCGAACCGCCCGGCTGGATGACCGCGGTCGCACCGGCCGCGATCGCGGCCTCCAGCCCGTCGGCGAAGGGGAAGAACGCGTCGGAGGCCACAACGCTGCCGCGCGTCAGCGGGGCGTCCAGGCCGGCGACCTTCGCCGCCTCCGCCGCCTTCCATGCGGCGATCCGGGCGCTGTCCACCCGGCTCATCTGCCCGGCGCCGATGCCGACGGACGCCGCGTCCTTGGCATAGACGATGGCGTTCGACTTGACGTGCTTGCACAGGCGGAAGGCGAAGATCAGATCGGCCAGCTCCGCCGCGGTCGGCGCGCGTTTGGTCACCACATTCAGCGACGATGCGTCGGTCCGGCCGGCGTCGCGCGTCTGCGCGAGGAAGCCGCCGGCCACACTGCGGAACGACAGGCCGGGTGCGGCCGAGTCCGGCACGCCGCCGGTCAGCAGCAGGCGCAGGTTCTTCTTGCGGGCGAGCACCGCCTTCGCGGCGTCGTCCGCATCGGGGACGATGATCGCCTCGGTGAAGATCGCGGCAATGCGCTCGGCCGTCGGCGCGTCGAGTGTGCGGTTCAGCGCGACGATGCCGCCGAAGGCCGAGACCGGGTCGCAGCACAACGCCCGCTCCCACGCCGTCGGCAGGTCGTCTGCACTCGCGGCCCCGCAGGGGTTGGCGTGCTTGACGATCACCACGGTGGGGGCGTCGAACTCGGCGACGCATTCGAACGCGGCGTCGGCGTCGTTGATGTTGTTGTAGGACAGCTCCTTGCCCTGCACCTGCGTGGCCGTGGCGACGCCCGCGCGGTCGCCGGTGACGTAGAAGGCGGCCGACTGGTGCGGGTTTTCGCCGTAGCGGAGGCGCTGGCGCAGGCGGCCGGCGATGGCGACGCGGTCGGGCAGCGCGTCGCCGGCGAACCACGCAGCGATGGCGGCGTCGTAGGCGGCGGTCCTCGCATATGCCTCGCCGGCCAAGCGGCGGCGCAGCTCGAGCGTGGTGCCGCCGTACGCGGCAATCTCCTCGGCGATGGCCGCATAGTGCGAGGGTTCCGTGGCAACCACGACGAAGTCGTGGTTCTTCGCCGCCGCGCGGATCAACGCAGGGCCGCCGATGTCGATGTTCTCGATGCAGTCGGCTTGCGATGCGCCCGCGGCGACCGTGCGCTCGAACGGATAGAGGTTGACGCACACGAGGTCGATCGGCGCGATGCCGTGCGCCGTCAGCTGCGCCTGATGCGCCGGATCGTCGCGCCGGCCGAGGATGCCGCCGTGCACCTGCGGCACCAGCGTCTTCACCCGCCCGTCGAGGATTTCCGGGAAGCCGCTGAGCGTGGCGGCGTCGACCACCGGCAGTCCGGCCGCGCGCAGCGCCGCGGCGGTGCCGCCGGTGGAGACGACCTCCGCACCC
>Ga0209040_10000213_pt1 | contig 41132 bp, 40 predicted proteins | sample BogFormECP12_OM3_FD_188240 | JGI IMG/M metagenome (GOLD analysis project Ga0209040, IMG submission 188240) | Bog forest soil microbial communities from Calvert Island, British Columbia, Canada - ECP12_OM3 (SPAdes) (version 2) | ecosystem: Environmental > Aquatic > Freshwater > Wetlands > Bog ... | reverse complement strand
CACCAGTTCCTCGGTGCTTACCGCACCCAATCCCGGCCAGTACAGGCTTGCCTGCATGCCGTGGCGGGCGGCGTCGACGAAATTCTGTTGCGCCGCAGCGAAGCTCATCTTGGTCCACAGCGGACGATCCTCTTCGGACAGCGTGCGCAACATGCCGTAGTAGAAGGCGGAGTTGGCCAGCATATCGATGACGGTCGGACCGGCCGGCAGCACGCGATTCTCTACCCGCAGATGCGGCCGGCCTTCCACGACGTCGTACACCGGCCGGTTCCACCGGTACACGGTGCCGTTGTGCAGACGTAACTCCGACAGTTGAGGGGTGCGTCCGGCGGCGAGTTCGGCGACCGGATCCTCGTCGGACACCTCCGGCAGCAAGGACGGGAAGTAGCGAACGTTCTCTTCGAACAGGTCGAAGATCGACGTGATCCAGCGTTCACCGAACCACACCCGCGGCCGCACGCCCTGGGTTTTGAGCTCATCGGGCCGGGTATCGGTGGACTGCGCGAACAGTTCGATCCGAGTTTCGGACCATAGCTGATGACCGAAGAAGTACGGCGAGTTCGCCCCGAGCGCCAACTGCGGCCCGGCCAGCACCTGCGCGGCGTTCCAGTTCGCGGCGAAATCGTCGGGCGACACTTGCAGATGCAATTGCGTGCTGGTGCAAGCCGATTCGGGAGCGATGGACGCCGAGTTCACACTGAGTGGCTCCGGTCCGCTGATGTCGATCTGGATGTCCTCGCCGCGCGCGTTGAAGATGGATTCGTTGAGGGCCGCGTAGCGGCTCGACTGACTCATCCATCCGCCGGTGAGGTGCTCGGGCATCAGCGTCGGCAGAATCCCGATCATGACGATGTGGGCGCCGCCGGCGTCGGCCTTGGCCTCCGCGGCATTCAAACTAGCCCGCACCTCGGCTTCCAATTCGACCCCGGTGTGCCCTCCCAGCTCTCGCGGCGGCACGTTGAATTCGATGTTGTAGGAACCTAATTCGGTCTGGTAGGCAGGGTCGGCGATGGCGGCCAGGACGTCCTGATTCGACATTGCCGGCTGATAGTCGTCATCGACCAGGTTGCACTCGATTTCCATCCCGGTCAGGGGCCGATCGAATTCGAAGCTGGCCTGCGAAAGCATCGTTTCGAAGACGTCCAGGCACAACTGCACCTTGCGGCGGTACTCCTGCCGGTGTACCCGGTCGTAGGTGGTCCGCTTGACCTCTTCGCCCACACCGCCGATGCAACCGGTTTAGGAAGAGCTGCGCAAGCGTCGGGGCACCGGCGTCGTGAAAGTCGAGCGTATTGTCAGCGCTGCGACAGCTCGATCGCCGCCGTCCCGCGGAGGAAAAGCAATTGGCCGAATTCATCGCTTCGATCGACCAGGGCACCACCAGCACCCGCTGCATGATCTTCGACCACGACGCCACTGAAGTGGGCCGCCATCAGCTCGAGCATGAGCAGATTCTGCCGCGCGCCGGCTGGGTCGAGCACAATCCGATCGAAATCTGGGAGCGCACCACCTCGGCCCTCATGTCAGTGCTTAATGCGACCAACCTGTCGGCGAAAGATATTGTTGCGCTGGGGATCACGAATCAGCGGGAGACGACGCTGGTGTGGAACCGCCGCACCGGCCGACCGTACTGCAACGCGATCGTCTGGCAGGACACCCGCACCGACCGCATCGCGTCGGCATTGGACCGCGACGGCCGCGGCGACGTGATCCGGCGGAAGGCCGGTCTGCAGCCTGCAACGTACTTCTCCGGCGGCAAGCTGCAATGGATCCTGGAGAACGTCGAGGGGGTGCGGTCAGCAGCCGAGGACGGTGACGCCTTGTTCGGCACCTCGGACACGTGGCTGCTGTGGAATCTGACCGGAGGTCCCCTCGGCGGGGTGCATCTCACCGATGTCACCAACGCCAGCAGAACCATGCTGATGGATTTGGAGACGCTGGACTGGGACGACGAGTTGCTGTCCTTTTTCGACATCCCGCGCGCGATGCTGCCGTCGATTGCGGCGTCTTCGCCGCGCCAGCCGTTCGGCGTCACGGTGGAGACGGGACCGCTCGGCGGTGAGGTGCCGATCACCGGGATTCTCGGTGACCAGCACGCGGCGATGGTCGGCCAGGTATGCCTGGACCCCGGGGAGGCCAAGAACACCTACGGCACCGGAAATTTTCTGCTGCTCAACACCGGCGAGCAGATCGTTCGGTCCCGCAACGGTCTGCTGACGACGGTGTGCTACCAGTTCGGCGACGCCAAACCTGTTTACGCCCTTGAAGGTTCGATCGCGGTGACCGGCTCGGCGGTGCAATGGCTGCGCGACCAGTTGGGCATCATCAGCGGAGCTGCGCAGAGCGAGGCACTGGCCCGGCAGGTCGATGACAACGGTGGGGTGTACTTCGTTCCGGCGTTTTCCGGTTTGTTCGCACCGTACTGGCGCTCCGACGCTCGTGGCGCGATCGTGGGGCTGTCCCGTTATAACACCAATGCGCATTTGGCCCGGGCGACACTGGAGTCCATCTGTTACCAGAGCCGCGACGTGGTCGACGCGATGCAAGCCGATTCGGGTGTGCGCCTTGAGGTGTTGAAGGTCGACGGCGGGATCACCGCCAACGAGTTGTGCATGCAGATCCAGGCCGACGTACTGGGTGTCGACGTGGTGCGGCCGGTGGTCGCAGAGACTACCGCGTTGGGGGCGGCGTATTCGGCAGGTCTGGCGGTCGGCTTCTGGGCAGACCCGGACGACCTGCGGACTAATTGGCAGGAGGGCAAGCGGTGGACGCCGAGGTGGAGCGATGACGAGCGCTCCGCAGGATATGCGGGCTGGCGCAAAGCCGTGCAGCGCACCCTGGATTGGGTCGAGGTGTCCTGAGTTCTGGCGAGCAGACGCAAAGGCCCCCGACACGCCGGGCGAGCGGGGGCTTTTGCGTCTGCTCGCGTGACGACGATCAGTCGTCTTGGCCGAGGATCGTGTAGATCTCGCGGCGAGCGTTGTTGACGATCTCGATGATGCGTTGCTGCTGCTCAGTACTGGCAGCGTGAGCGGATTGCGCCACGGCGCCGAACAGCTGCCCGACGGCAGCCCGCAGGTTCAGATGCGCGGGATCGACACCGTCGGCGATCTCGTCCCACGGCGGCGTCTCGACTTTCTCGGCGGCAGCTTTGCCGGCGTCGGTCAACTCGAAGAGCTTTTTGCTGCCTTCGGTTTCCGTGCCGATGATCAGCCCCTCGTCGACCAGCAGTTGCAGGGTCGGGTAGACCGAGCCGGGGCTGGGTCGCCACAGGTCCTGGCTGCGTTCGGCGATTTCCTGGATCATCTCGTAGCCGTGCATCGGCCGCTCGGCCAGCAGCACCAGGATGGCGGCGCGGACGTCGCCACGGCGGCCGCGGTGACTAGATCCGCCACGGCGCCTACCGCGCGGGCCGGGGCCGAAGCCGAATCCGCCGGGACCGAAAGCCCGGCCGAAACCGGGCCCGAAACCGGGCCCGAAGCCCGGGCCGAACGGCCCGTCGTGGCCGGCGTCGTGACCGCGGACGGAGTCGCGGAACTCGCGCCGGGCCTGCCTACGCTGTTCGTGAAGGGCACGCCGTGCATGCGGGTGGAAGCCGAAGCCCTGGGCGCCGGGGCCCCCGGGGAACGGCCCGCCTTCATGGGGGAATGGGTTGTGCATATATCTTCTCGTTTCTGGAAAGGTGGCACCGAATGCGCCACCGATACGATGACGATATATCGAAAACTATCGTGATGCAACGTTGAGTTTTCGGCACGGCGTTTGACCAGGGGTTTGTGGCTAGACGCAGCGGGTAAGCACACCCAGTGATGAACGAAGAAAACCGCGATCTGAAGATCGATGTCGGTGTTGACCCTGACAATCAACCCGCCCCGAGCGGCGGTCCCCATCGCAGGACGCGCCTGCGGTTATGGGTGAACTGGGCGCTGGCGCTGTTGACAGTGCTGGGCGCAGCGTTTGTCGTGATCTATTGGGTCGGCGCCGTGATGAGCACTGCCGCCTGCAGCGAAAAGCCATGCCAGCACCTCGGGCCCAACGGGATCAGCCCTGACGTGCTGCTTTACGGCGCCCCGGTGGTGGCCGCGCTGACGGTCATCGTTTCCTTCTTCACCGCGCGGCGTCGATGGGGCATCGTGGCGCCGGTCTTCGCGTTGGCACTGTTGGCTACCGACATCACCATCCTGGCCGTCACGGTCGCGCAGTAGCTCGCGTCAACATTTGTACCTAGCGGGGCGGCGAAAAGCCTCCGGTCGATGGTGGTCCCGAAGGCTCGGCGGGTGGCCATGGTGCCTGCCCATTCGGAGAGGGCCGTAACCGTGCAAGTTCCCGGCGGTGTCGTTCGGCCAACACCGCGGCCAAAACGAGTTGCGGCGGGGTTCCGGGCGGCGGCGGAGGGGCGACCCGACTCAGCACGTCCCCGGCGATCCGGTAGGCGATCTGATCGCGTAGCTGCGGATCGAGCTGCGATGCACGGGAGAGGAATTGGCGCGCAACTTCGGCTTGCTCGGCGCCTAGCCCGGACAGCTGCAGCGACGCAGCCCACCAAGCCAACGGCGGTGGCATCACCGGCGGTGGCCCCAACTTGGGCCCGCGTTCGCTGATCACCACCGTGCCCGCGAAGATATCTCCGATCCGTTTGGCTTTCGGCGAGAGCATGCTGCAGATCACCGCGGGGCTGCCCAACAACATCCAGATCTCGACGACGGACGCCAGTGCGCGAAACAGTGCCTGGCGGAAGCGCTCCGGGCCGCCGTCGTCCGACACCACCCGCAGTCCCATCACCATCTTGCCCACCGAGCGACCACGCGTTGCGGTTTCGAAGACGAGGGGATATCCGACGAACACCAGCACGGTGAAGATGACCATGATCGCCGCGGTCACGGCCTCGTCGAATTCGCTCAGCGTGGCCGCCCACAACATCAGCGCCACCAGATAGCCGATGACGATGACCGCGATGTCGATCAGGGCGCCGACTGCGCGCATCGGCAGTTGAGCGATCGGCACGTCGAGCACCACCGCGTCCCCGGTCACCACTTCCGGCATACTGCGAACGCTACCCGGCTTGTCAGACGCCGGCCTGCGCTGCGTCAGCATGCCCAGAGTTTGCCCGCAACGCTAGGCTCCGAGTAATGGATGTCGACGCGTTCGTGCTTGCTCACCGCGACACCTGGGATCGCCTCGAACGATTGGTGAAACATCGCCGGCAGTTGACGGGCGCTGAGATCGACGAACTCGTCGAGCTCTACCAGCGGGTGTCGACGCACTTGTCGATGCTGCGCTCGGCGTCGTCAGATTCAGCCCTGGTCGGCAGCCTTTCGAGTCTGGTGGCCCGCGCCCGGGCCGCGGTAACCGGTGCTCACGCCCCGCTGTCTCGCGAATTCGTCCGGTTTTGGACGGTGTCATTTCCGGTGGTCGCCTACCGCGCCTGGCGGTGGTGGCTGGCGACGGCGGTGGTGTTCTTCGCCGTCGCGACGGTTATCGCGGTGTGGGTAATCGGCAGCCCGGAGGTGCAGTCCACCATCGGAACACCAAGCGAGATAGACGAATTGGTCAACCATGAGTTCGCCTCGTATTACAGTGAGCACTCCGCAGCTGCGTTCGGGCTGCACGTCTGGGTCAACAATTCCTGGGTGGCCGCCAAGTGCATTGCGTTCTCGGTCGTGCTGGGTGTGCCGATCCCCTTTGTGCTGTTCGCCAACGCCGCCAACCTCGGCGTCGTGGCCGGGCTGATGCTGCAGGCCGGTAAGGGTGGCGTGATGCTGGGGTTGCTTATCCCGCATGGTCTTTTGGAGCTGACGGCGGTGTTTCTGGCGGCTGCCGCGGGCATGCGACTGGGGTGGGCGGTGATCTCGCCGGGTGATCGCCCGCGGGGACAGGTGCTTGCCGAGCAGGGCCGTGCTGTCGTTGCGGTCGCCGTCGGGTTGGTTGTTGTGCTGCTCATCTCCGGTGCCATCGAGGCGTTAGTCACCCCGTCGCCGTTGCCGACATTCCTGCGGATCGGCATCGGAATCCTGGCCGAGGCGGGCTTTTTGACGTACATCGTGTACTTCGGTCGGCGCGCGGTTCGCGCCGGCGACACCGGCGATATCGCCGATGCGCCGGACGTGGTGCCAACCCGCTGAGTTAGAGCCGGCCGGTAGCTTTCATCGCCAGGTAACGGTCGGCCAGTGCCGGCGCGAGTTCGGTGGGCGGTGCGTCGATCACCTCCACTCCGCCGTGCCGAAGCCGCGAAGCGATTACCTGTCGGTCGTTCCGCGAGTGTTCGGCGGCCGCCGCGTCGTACACCGCGGCCACATCGGCGCGCCCGGCAGCCAGCTGGTCGACGCGCGGGTCGGCGACCGCGGCGATGAGCACCCGATGCTTGGCCGACAGCTGGGGCAGTACCGGCAGCAGCCCCTCGTCGAGAGCGCTCGCGTTGAGATCGGTCAGCAGCACCACCAGCGCCCGCCGCCGCGTCCGGCGGATGACAGCGGAAACCATTGCGGTGGAATCAGATTCGATCAGCGTCGGTTGCAACGGAGCCATTGCGTCGACCAGGCGGGCCAGCAGGTCAGTTCGTGAAGCGCCGAACACGCCGGCCCGGGTCACCCGGTCGTGCGCCATGAAGTCGACATGGTCACCGGCTCGCGAGGCGAGCGCCGCCAGCAGCAGAGCGGCGTCCATCGACCAATCGAGCCGTGGCCAACCGCTTGGATCGCTGGCTGTCGGATCGACACCGACACGGCCGGCAGCCGTGCGTCCGGTGTCGAGCACGATGACGACGCGCCGGTCACGTTCGGGCCGCCACGTCCGCACGACGACGTCGGCCCGACGGGCGGTTGCCCGCCAGTCGATTGAGCGGACATCGTCACCGACGACATACTCTCGCAGCGAGTCGAATTCGGTGCCCTGCCCGCGGGTCAAGGTCGGCAGCAGGCCGTCGATCTCCCGGAGTTTGGCCAGACGCGACGGCAGATGCTTTCGCGACAAGAACAGCGGCAGCACCCGGACCTGGCCGGGCACCGGACGCGATCGCTGCCGCCCCGCCAAGCCCAGTGGGCCGATAGACCGCGCAGTGACCGCCGCCGAGCGCTGATCACCGCGGCGGACCGGCCGCAGGCAGGTGTCCACGCGCTGCACCTGCCCGGCGGCGATGTCGACGGCGTGGCTGGCCGGCTCGGCGCGTGCACTGGGAGCCCAGGCGTCGCGAACCTGTCCGCGGAACCGCCGCCGGCCGGCATTGTGAATCAGCAGACCGGTATTCACCGCTTCGCCCAGCCGCACCGAGCCGTTGTGCATGCGGGTGTACTGCAATTGGGATGGGCTCGCAGCCCAACCGATGTCGGCGATCACCCCTACGGCCAGCACCATCAGCAGCACCAGAAAAGATGTTGCCGGCCAGGCTGATAGCGCGATTGGCAGAGCGCAGATGAGTGCAATCAGCCCGGTGCGCCCGGTCAGGATCACTAGCGTGGCACCGGGACCGAGGCCAAAATGCCGTCGAGTACGCCATCGGGTGTGGCGCCCTCCAACTCTGCCTCCGGCCGAAGCATCACCCGGTGGCGTAGCGTCGGCCGGGCCATCGCCTTCACGTCGTCGGGCGTGACGTAATGGCGTCCGGAGAGCCACGACCACGACCGCGCGGTGGCGAGCAATGCGGTTGCGCCGCGCGGTGAGACACCGAGTTGCAGCGCCGGCGAGTGACGGGTCGCGCTGACGATGTCGACGATGTAACCCAGCACCTCGTCGGCGACAAGTACCCGACGCACCGCGTCACGGCCCGCCGCCAGCTCGGTCGGCCCGGCCACGGGACGGATCGCGGACAAGTCGCGCGGATCGAAGCCGTGCGCGTGGCGGCGAAGGATGGCGATTTCGGCATCGCGCGGCGGCAGTGGCACAGTCAGTTTCAGCAGGAACCGGTCCAGCTGTGCCTCTGGCAACTGATAGGTGCCCTCGTATTCGATCGGGTTCTGCGTCGCGGCGACGATAAACGGGTCAGGCAGCGCCCTCGGTTCGCCGTCCACACTGACCTGACGTTCTTCCATCGCCTCCAGCAGGGCCGCCTGAGTCTTGGGTGGCGTGCGGTTGATCTCATCGGCCAGCATGAGATTAGTGAAAACCGGGCCGCTGCGGAAGACGAACGCGGCGGTGCGAGTGTCGTAGACCAGTGATCCGGTGACATCGCCGGGCATCAGGTCCGGCGTGAACTGGACGCGCTTGAACTCCAGTTGCAGTGCCGCGGCCAGGGAACGAACCAGCAGCGTCTTCGCCACGCCCGGAACACCTTCGAGCAACACGTGGCCGCGGCATAGCAACGCGATCACCAACCCGGTGATCACCGCGTCCTGCCCGACGACGGCCTTGCCGATCTCGCCGCGCAACGCCAGCAACGCATGCCGCGCCGATTCCGCGACCGGCGGCTGAGCCGAGGTGAGGCGCGAGTCAGTCATGTTTGTGCGACCTGCCTTTCGATGTCGTCGAGTGCACGGGCAAGCTGTACTAAGTCCGCATCGGTAGCCGGTGATGGGCCAAACAATATATGCCGCACTGACTCTGGCTGAGATCCGCTGCGCTGCGCAACGGCGATCACCACTGCAGGCGACGATGTGTCGACGCCCAGGCCGAGCCGGGGCAGCAGTCGCTGCAGGGTCGCAGCGCGCAGTGCTTGCGCCGCGCGATCGCGGGCTCGCCGCGACCGGTACAACCGGCCGCGGCCCTCGACCGTCTCCGACGCGCGCACTACCACGGGCAGTTCCTCGGCGACCAGCGGACCGAGTCGACGACCCTTCCATAAAGCGACCAGTAACACTGCCAGCCACAGCTGCAGAACCATCCAGATGACGTTGTCCGGGATCAGGCCGAAGATTGTTGTCGAACCGGATGATTCGCCTTCGACCCGCTGCGGTGCGTACCACACCAGGCGGGAGTCCTGGCCGGCAAGGTTCATTGCCAGCGCGGCGTTGCCAGCCTGCAACAGGCCTCCGTTGGTCATGAAGTCGGTGCCGCCGACCACTGTCACGGTGCGTTCGCCGTCGCGGTAGCGCACCAGCGCTCCGCCGTAGCAGCTGGTGACCGCCCGGTCACCGACAGCGCTGTAGGTGTTGGAGGGCCCGAAATCCACCGATCCAGCCCGGTCCGCTTCCCGCAGCGCACAATTCGGCTTGGTGTCGCGCACGCTGGCGCCGCTGCTGCGGATACCTGGGGCGAGGGCGGCGCGGGCGTGCGAGGTCGGCTCAACCAGCAGCAGATCGCCTGACGTGGCGGCCAGCCGGTGAAGCAGTGAATCGTTGGTGATGCGCTGGGTCTGGGCGAACAGCAGCAGTGTTCCTGAGCCAGCTGCGCTTTCCGCTTCGGCGACGCGGGTAGCAAGAACAACGGTGACGCCACGGTCCCGCAGCAGGGTGACCAGCGCGTGCGCGCCGTCAGGTCCAGTCGATGCCGGGTCCATCCGCCCGCCCGGACGTGGTGCGGTCAGGTACGTGCCGATCGCGGCGACGGCGCAGACGGCGGCCAGCACGAGTAGCATCCAACGCCATGACCTCCGTTGGCGCACCGGGATGACCCTGCTGGCGACGGTCATCGAACCGGTGCCCACGAGTCGACTGTGGCGGGCTGATCCAGCCCGGGCCGGCCGGTGGCGGACCGGAATCGCAGGTGGTCATCGAGGTCGACAATCGTCTGATAGGCAGCCGGTGTTCCCGGTGTTTCGCCGTAGGTGACGTCGTTGAATGCCATTGCGACTTGCAATAATTCGGACTCCAAGTGAGGTATGCGGGCGCCGGCATCGCGGGCGAGTTCGTTCGCAGTGCGGGCGGGAGCCGGGTCCAGGATCCGGGTCTCCTCGAGACCGCGGGCCACTGCACGCAGCCGATGTCGAATTGCCGCAGTCCAATTGCCCTCGGCGGCAAAGCGCTCCGCAATGGCGCGATGCTGGTCAGCGCTGAGCTGCGCGGTATCGAATAGTTGATAGTCGCCACCGTGATGAGTGCGGATGGTGCGCCGGGCGACGCGGATGCCGATCACTATCGCGACAATCAGCAAGGTGAACAGCACGCTGAGGGTCAACCATCCACCCGGCACGGAAGAGCCTTTTTCAAGAAGGCGAAACAGCAAGTCGTGGATCCATTCATGCACCTGCTGGCTCAGCGACGCTTTGGGATAGATCGGTTTGTCGAGTTCGCGTTGGGCGGCCTGGTGTGCGGCATCGTGGTCGATGTCGATGGCGGGCATCCTCAGCTGGTCCTTACACCGGCCGCGTCAGCCAGAGGTAGTCGGTGGAAGCAGTCGCCGCGGCTCCGCCGGCGGCGCCGGTCTGCAAGACCAGATCGAATGCCTCGGCGCGGATCCGGCGGTCCGTGTACAGCAAGACCACGACGCCGGCGCTGAATGGATCAGTAATGATTCGGCCGATCGCCGATCCGACTGCCCCCACTATCGCGCCGATCAGCGATGGGCCGCTGGGTCCGATCAGCAGGTGACCGATGAAGTTGAACGGCGCCGCCACCGCACCGGCGATCAAAACCACCACCACCCAAGTCAGCACCCGGATGGCGAGCACTCGCCAAAAACTGTTGCGGACCAACGTAAATGACCGCGTGATCGCGTCTATCACCGGCAGCCGCTCCAGCACTATCAGCACCGGCGCGAACGACAGCATTGTGTAGGAGTAGACCACCGCCGCTATCGACACCAGCACCAAGGGCACACCGATGAGTACGGCCGCCGCTGAGCTGCCGGCGGCGCCGATCGCTGCGATGATCAACCCCACCAGGCCGCTCAGCAATATCAGCCCAACGAACTCCAGCGCCACCAGCCCGATCAATACGGGCAGCCGACCACGAACCTTGGCCCATGTCTCGCCGGGTCCGATTGTTGAACCGAACACCGCCCGGCCCACAACGACCGTGAGCATGCCGCTGAGCAGGACGCCGGCCAGCCAGCCGACGATGCCGGTAAGCCCCGCTGACAGCAGCCAGGCGACCACGTCACCGCCGGTGAGTTCCTCGGGCGGGGCTGTCCTTAGCCGGCTGGCAGCAGCCAAGGGTCCGACGGCGGCGATCAACGAGACGATCTCGGTACTCACCACGACGATCGCGGTCAGCCCCAAGGTGGCCCTGATGTTGGCCCGAATGTAGGCGGCCGCGCCATTGAAGATGTCGCTGAGGCTCAACGGTCGCAACGGGATTATCCCGGGCTTGAGTGTCCCAAAGGCCTGCGGTGGCGGCCTGCCATAGCCGGACGGGAAGGCATAACCGGGGGCAGGCGGGTAACCCGGTGGCGGACCGGGGTGGCTGGGCGGCGGGTAGCCCGGCGGCGGGTAGGAACGGTAAACCGGCGGCGGGTAGGGACCGTAACCCGGCGGCGGATAGGGACTGTAATCCGGCGGCGGATAACCCCATGACGGATACCCAGGCGGTGGGTACGCGGGGGGACGGTAACCGAGCGGCGGATAATCCTGATCTGGGTAATCCGGGTAATCGGGCGGCGGCGCGCTCACCAGGTGGAGCTGTCGTCGTCGGTCATGAGCGCCGCTCGCCCTCGCGAGCGGGTGGTGGCCCCACCTCATCGCTGCTCGCTAGATTGTCGCCGGCGCGGATCATGGCTCCCATACTGTCGACCGCCGGATCATTTCTCAACGTCCCGCGACGCGCGCGGGTCGCTGTCTGAAGGTGGTGCGGCGCGTAGCGTCTCAGCTATGGCGGAACTCAAGTCCCGGTTGCGGGCAGATCTAACCGATGCGATGAAGACGCAGGACAAGTTGCGTACCGCGACGTTGCGCATGCTGTTGGCCGCAATCCAGACTGAGGAGGTCTCCGGCAAGGAGGCGCGGGAACTCTCCGACGACGAGGTCCTCAAGGTGCTGGCCCGGGAGTCTAGGAAGCGCAACGAGGCAGCGGAGATCTACACCCAGAACGGTCGCGGCGAGCTCGCGGCCAACGAGCACGCCGAAGCACGGGTCATTGACGAGTATCTGCCAACCCCGCTCAGTGAAGCCGAGCTGGCTGAGGTCGTCGACACCGCCATGGCGCAGGTGGCCGAGCAGTTGGGCGAGCGGCCGGGCATGAAGCAGATGGGCATGGTGATGAAGGCCGCCACCGCGCTGGCGGCGGGCAAGGCCGACGGGGCCCGGTTGTCCGCGGCGGTCAAGGACCGCCTCTAACCCGACCATGCGCCGGCGCGCCTAACTACTTCGCTGGCCAATCCGGTTTCGAGGGCCTGGTTTGTGGGCATGAATCAGCCAGAGCCGTGATCGCCACGGCGATCACGACCTCGGAAGGCCGACGTGACCATCGCCTACACTGCACCGCGCGATTCACTGGATGTCGACGGTGTTTACCCGCCACAACACGACTCTTTGTTGCTCATCGACACTTTGGAACGGGCCGAGCTGGCCCAAGGACGACGGGTGTTGGATCTGTGCACAGGCAGCGGCGTCGTCGCGATCGCGGCGGCCGCGCTCGGAGCGGCGAGCGTGACCGCATTCGACATTTGCCCGCGCGCTGTGCGGTGCTCACGCGGTAATGCCATTCGCGCCGGTGTCGGTGTCGATGTCGATGTCCGCGAGGGATCATGGCTGGGTGCAATGGATTTAGCGCCATTCGAGGTGGTCGTGGCCAATCCGCCGTACGTGCCCACACCACCGATCCCCGATCACAGGGTGATCCCACTTGCGGCGGGCCCGGCGTGGGCCTGGGATGCGGGCATCGACGGGCGTATTGTGCTGGATCCGCTGTGCAGGTCGGCGTCGAGCTTGCTGGCCGACGGTGGCTCCATGTTGCTGGTGCAGTCAGCCTTATCTGGTATCGAAAAGTCAATAAATACACTGCGATCAACGGGTCTGGATGCTGAAGTCATTGCTTCCCAATGGGTTCCGTTCGGGCCGGTGTTGTCGGCGCGGGCGGGCTGGCTAGAAGCTACTGGACGGATCCAAAAATGCTGCCGAACCGAAGAACTAGTGGTGATCCGGGCGAACAAGCCATGACCGATCGCACTCGGGTACAACTGATACCCAACGGGCCGGTGTTGGTATCCGGGCCGGTGCGGATCGAGACGCCCGACGGCAACGTCGTGGAATCCGACCGGTTCATGGTGGCTATCTGCACGTGTCGGCGCAGTAAGAACTATCCGTTGTGCGACACCAGCCATCGGCGTTGCCGACCTCCCCGGCGCTCAGCCCGGCGATCGTCGTAACGACGTTTCCCCGGCCTTCCACGCCGCCATGATGACGTCGGCAAGCCGATCCTCGACGACAGCGTGGGCACGGATTCCGAACACCACATCGGGGTCCAGTAGCGGTTCACGGGCGACGAGATCGCCCACCACGTCGACGCGTACCACCTGCTCGTGTACCGCGTCGGCCTCGACGTGCTCGCGGTAGAACGTGACACACTCCTGCGGCGCGGCCAGCCGCTGCAGCGCCTCGACCAACCGGCGCGAGCCGGGCGGAGAGGTGATTTCGGTAGCTGCGAAATGTCCGATGGCCGCTCCGCGTAACTGCCGATGCAAGCCGAACAACGACATCAGGTTCACCACCGCCAACGACTCGGCGGGGACCCCGTCAAGGTAAGCAAGATAGGTCGGATCCAGGCCCGCGGCGGTCAACAAGTCGGCGAACAACTGCTGGTGGGCATGCGGGCCGCGCCCGGCTCCGTATTCGTCGAATTCAACCGCGACGAACGACGCCTTGGCCTGGCCGGTCAGACGTGGAATGGCCCAGGCGTGTGGATCACCCTCCTTGAGGTGGTACAGCGATCGGTGCACGAAATACTCGCGCATCTGTTCCCATGTTCCGCCGTCGCGCAGCCAATACGACGGGCCCGTCCCACCGACGGATTCGACTGAGAGGGCATCCATTTCAGTTTCGGCGGTATGGCCGGGTTCGATGCCGCCAACGTCGCGACGCACTCCGGCCAGAAAAGCCCGCTCCAATTGCGCACGCAGATGCAGTAAACCGGGATTCCATTCCCAGGTGGGGTCGACGCCGGCGAAACCCCGGTAGTGCAGCTCGTAGCACATGTAGAGCGCCAGCTGCAGATCAAGCCCGTAAGGATCAGAGTCGCGCACAGAGGCGCCGATGCGAGTCAGTTGATCGCGAGGCGCCGGTTCGGTGAGACTGCACCGGACGGCCATCGACAGCGGCCCGTATGCAGCAGGCAGCTGAGGTTCGATTGTCGTCGGTGCGTGGGTCACGCAGCGGTTTACCCGCGAAGCCACACCTGTCAAACGCCTGCCGGAAACCTACCCCGCGTCGCTGTTCTGCCAGTCGCAGCCGGTCAGCTCGACCGACAACTCCCACAAACGGCGTGCCATCGCCGGGTCGCGCGCCTTCTTACGCAGTCTGGTCACCCGTGGCTTGCCCCACTGGCTGAAGCGCGGCGCGAGATAGCTGCCGCTGGGCAGGTCCGCGGTAACCGCTTGAATGCTGGACCGCGCGCCGGTGGCCGCGCTGTGCGCAGGAAACCGGCGGAAGGTGTGTTCCCGCACCCAGGGCAGCAAACCGGTGGTGTCCCTGGTGATATCGGTATCCGTCGCACCCGGATCGGTCATGTACGTCAGGACGCCGCGAAGAGCCAGCTCGCGGCTGAACAGCATGATGGCCAGCTTGGATTCCCCGTACGCCGCCCACTTCGAGTACTTGCGGGTGTGCCAGTTCAGGTCGTCGACGTGGAGGCGGCTAATTGCGTAGGCCGCGCTAACCACCGAGATCACCCGATCCTTGATCCTGTCGCCCAGCAGGCACGTCAAAGCGAAATGACCGAGGTAGTTGGTGCCCATGTGCGCCTCGAATCCGTCGGCCGTGCGCGTCAGTGGCAGACCCAGCACGCCGGCGTTGTTGATCAGCACGTCGACGCCATCCACCGAATCAGCGAACTTTCGCACGCTGGCCAGGTCGGCGAGATCGAGGTGGGCTACCTGAACGTCGCCGGCCATCGCGGCGGCGGCTTGCTCAGCTTTCGGCATGGTGCGGCAGGCGATCATGACGCTGTGACCGGCGGCTGCCAGTGCCGCGGCGGTCGCCTTGCCAACGCCGCTGTTGCCGCCTGTGACAATGACCTTCACCCGGCGATCATCCGATGTTTCTCGCAGTCGCGCAGTGGATCTGGACGAAGCGACGGATGTCGCGCTGAATGGATTCCCGCCCTTGACCGCTAGGTTGCCGATTGGCTGTCTTGCGGGTTGCCGATCGGCAGCCCCGTCTCGCCCTGGGGCACAGGCACGGCGGCGAGCTCGGTGCGGCTGCTGGTGGCCTCGCGGCCGCTGCGCTCGTCCCCATGGCGGTTGCCTATGCCGATGACTGCGACCTCGGCCATTGCACTTTAGTGTCGGGCGGAAGCCCGACGGATGTCGCGTATTCCGGGTTCCGGCCGTTCGCCACGGATTGGACGTCGAACCAACCGGTCAATGTTGTTGGCGAGGGTGTCGTTGCGTTGGTGTCCGCGTTCGAGCCGCGACGGCGATCAGCGTCACCGAAGCGGGGGATGTCGCCCCCGCTCCACAGATTGGGTCCACGCCCATTTCCGCACAGTATGACCGTCGCTGGTTTCCAGGCGTTCGTGCAACCAGAGCAGCGGCTTGGGGGCCCACCAATTCCACTTGCCCATCACATGCATGAACGCCGGGACCAAGACTGGCCGCACCAGCGTGGCGTCGGCGAGCACGGCCAGCGTCAGGCCGAGCCCAAACATCCGCATGAATGACACATGCGCAGCCATCAGCGCCGCGAAGGAGATCGACATGGTCAGCGCGGCCGCAGTGATGACCCGGCCGGTGCGTGCCACGCCCAGGGCGACGCTCTCGTCGTTATCCGCGGCGGTCCGCGGCGACGCCAGCCAGAACTCTCGGATCCGGGAAATCAGGAAGACCTCGTAGTCCATCGACAAACCAAAGGCTATGCAGAACAGCAGCACCGGAATGTTGGCAACCAGCGTCCCGGTGGGCGTCGTACCGAGCGCGCCCAGATGCCCGTCCTGGAATATCCACACCATCGCGCCGAACGCGGCGGACAGCGAGAGAACGTCGAGCACCAGGGCTTGCAGAGGAAGTACCACGCTGCCGGTCAGCAGGAAGAGCAGCCCGAGCATGATCATGGCGATGAGGCCGAGCACCAGCGGCAGCCGGGACGTGATGGCATCGACGCTGTCTCGGTTGATCTGGGCAGTACCGGCCATTTCGACCAGCCTGCCGCCAGGAGTGGGAACGGCGTGCAGGCGGTCGAGCTGGGTCTCCGAACGGTCCGAGAACAGCGGAGTCGTACTGTCGACGGTGAGCAAGCTGCTGCCCTGCGCCTGTCCGGTCGCCGCCGACGGTGGTCCTACACGACTCCCAGCAACGAACGTGCCCGTCGAAGCGGACACCGCCGGGACTTCGGGTACCCGAGAGAGATTGGCCGCGTATCGCTCGATCTCGTCATCCGCTAAGCCGCCGGCGTCGGTGATGACGATCGGCACGGCGGTCGCGGAGTTGTTGGCGAAGTCGGTGCGCAACTGGTCGCCCACCTGGTGCGCCGACGCGGACGTCGGGAGCACGCGGTCGTCGGGCATGCCCCAGTGCACACCAAAGAACGGCGCACCAAAGAGCAGCAGCAACGCAACCCCGGCCAATCCGATTGAAATAGCGCGACGCATGACCAACCTGGTTGAGCGGTACCAGAACTCCAGCTCGACAGGACCGCGCACCGGTTCAGGTCGGCCCAGCGCACGGCGGACAAGCCGGCGCACATCCAGCGAATCCAATCGGTCCCCGAGCAGCACGATGGCTGCGGGCGTCACCACGACGGCGGCCACCGCGACGAACGCGACGGTGGCGACACCCGCGTACGCGAACGACCGCAAGAAGTGCATCGGGAAAAGGACCATCACCGCCACCGACAGCGCGACCGTGGTTGCGGAGAACAACACGGTCCGCCCGGCCGATGCCATGGTTTGAACGAGCGCGTCGTCTCGGCTCGCCCCGTCGGCCAACGCGTCTCGGAAGCGGCTGATCATGAGCAACGTGTAGTCGATCGCCAGCGCCATGCCCATCGCGGTGCTCAAGTTCAGCGCGAAGATTGATACGTCGGTCATGAAGCTAGTCACGCGCAGGACTGCCAGTGCGCCCAAAATCGCCATCACGCCAACTGCTATCGGCAACGCCGCAGCCAATATCCCGCCGAACACCCAGACCAACACCATGAAGCTGAGGGGGACAGCGATCGACTCCATCAGCAGCAGGTCATGCTGCGATTGCTCGGTGACCTGGGCGTTCAGCATAGCGACCCCGCCAGAACGGACGGTGATTCCATCGCGGTCGTGCGCCACCTGGTCAGACAATGTCTTCGCGTACGTCTGGTCGTTACTCTCGCCGCCGGTTATGCCGGCGATGATCAGCCCGGACTTCCCGTCCCGGCTGACTAGCTCATTAGCGGCCAGTGGTGGCGCGGTCCATGCCGAGGTGACACTCGCGACATGCGTTGACCGGCGCAATTGATCCACGATCTGTGTGCCGGTCGCACGGGCCGATGAGCTGTCGAAGCCGTCCGGTGTGGAGACGGTGATCAGCAGCTGCAAGTCCCCCTGGCCGAACTTGTCGGTCAGCAGCTGCGTCGCCTTGGCTGATTCCGAGTTCGGGTCCTGCAATCCGCCCGCGGACAGGTGCTTGGCGACCGGCACGCCGAAGATGCCCACAGCGACCATTCCCATCGCTGCGACGGCGACGATACGTCGTGGTGCAGTGATCGCCAGCCGGGCGATCCATCGCAGCACGTCCCGTCCTTTCGCTCAGTGCTCGGGCAACATGAGGGGCCGTAACTACTCAGCGGCAAGTGAGGAGTGTACGGCTCTCCTCTACGCGACGCGTCGTCTCTGCATAAGGAACCAGGGCTGTGATCGTTCTTCAGGTCGCCAAGGTCCGCCCCCTGGGCGAGAGCCGGGTCGGCCAGGGTGGCGTCTGTGCCAGTCCCATCCCGAAAATTGGACAACGGCATCAAGAGGCCGTCGTGGAACCCAACGGGCATCTGGTCAATCCAATGCCGGAACGCACGCGTCGCCACACCCCGATAGATATTGAACTGCTGTCGGACGTAGCCGAGTGTCTTTGGCAACCCCAGTGGAATGCTAAAGGCCGAAATGGACCGTTGCGAACCCGGTGCTCAGCGAGATGTAGCGGGCATCTACGAAACCCGCTTCCAGCATCGCTTTGCTCAGCTCGTCCCGCGACAACCAGGTGCGGATCGAGTCGGAGGTGTAATGATGGGCGTCGCGATGCCAGGCCACGGCCCAGCCCACCTTCGGCATCACGCCGAAGTAGAACAGGTCGTGAACGGCTTTCAGCATCTTCGAGGTCGGCGTGCTGAAATCGAGCACCATCAACCGGCCGCCCGGCCGCAGGACGCGCCGGAACTCGCGCAGCGCCTGGTCGCGGTCGGCAACGTTGCGCAGCCCGAAGCTGATCGTGACTACATCGAACGACGCATCCGGGAACCGCAGGTCCATGGCATCGCCTTCCTGGAAGTCGACGGCCCCGCGCTGCCGCCCCCGGGCGACCTCAAGCATCGGTGCGCAGGAGTCGACCCCCACGACCTGACCTTCCGGCCCGACCGCCGCCTCCTCCAGGAACGCCAGATCGCCCGTCCCGGTCGCAACGTCCAGCACTCGTTCGCCGGGCCGGAGGGCGCAAAGCTCCATGGCCTGCCGCTTCCATAGGCGATGAAGCCCGAGCGTCCATACATCGGTCATCACGTTGTAGCGCTTCGCCAGCGCCGAAAACAGCTCGTTGACGTAGCTGCTCTTGGCCTCGTCCGACTCGTTCCATTGCCGTCTGACCATCGTGAGCCTCCGCACAACCACCGGGTACGACAGTCCGGGAATGTACCACGGCAATTCATAGGTTGAAATTGATAGAAAAAGCGTAGCCGGTACGCTGCAGCAAACCGCATAGCCTTACTGAATAAGCGTCTGAACTGCCGTTTCTTGGTCGGGGTGGCGGGATTCGAACCCACGGCCTCTTCGTCCCGAACGAAGCGCGCTACCAAGCTGCGCCACACCCCGCTTGAAGCCACGACAGCGTATCGCACCGACCCGGCGATTCGCCAAAGCCGATTGCGGTACCCACGCCTGGCTCGGGATCGGCAGGGCGTCGGTGCTCTGCGCCCACATCCGGCCCGGTCCAGGGGATTTGCAGCACGGTCCGGCGTGGAATAACCGGGATGTCGGCGACGTTAAATAGACTAATTACTGCACAGTCGGTGCAAAGGAAGCGAGAAAATCATGACGGTGTTAGGCGCCGTAGTGTTCGGCGGATTCCTGGCCCTGGGAGTGCTGTGGCTGCTGGTTACCGCTCCGGGCAGCGATGTTGACGAGGCCTGGGATCAGTCCCAGTGGCCCGAGCGTTCGAATTCGGTCAGGGCCGTGGCGGGCGCGGATGTGTCCAGTTCCTGGGTCTTGAGCCACTCGTCGCAGAAGTAGGTGTCGGCGTAGCGGTCGCCGCTGTCGGCGAGCAATGTGACCACTGAACCGCTGCGGCCGTCGGCGACCATTTCGGCGAGCAGGCCGAAGGCTCCCCACAAATTGGTGCCGGTCGAGGCGCCTACACGCCGGCCCAGCACCGCACTGGCGTGGCGGGCCGCCGCAATCGACGCGGCGTCGGGCCATGCGGTCAACTACCTCGGGCAGAAAGGACGGCTCGACGCGTGGCCTGCCAATTCCCTCGATCCGCGACGACGCAGAAATCACGATGTCATATCGAGATTCGGCGTAGGCCGGATAAAATGCCGAGCTCTCCGGGTCGACCACACATAGCCGGGTTGCATGTCGCCGATAGCGGAGGTAGCGGCCGATCGTCGCGCCGGTTCCACCCGTGCCCGCCCCGACCACGATCCAAACCGGGATCGGATGATTCTCGTTGCGCATTTGAAGGAATATCGATTCCAAAGGAACAGCGAGCGAGCCAATCGATGCTTGAGGCTGCCGGTGATGTGCGTGGTCTCGTCTTTGAGGTAGAGCTCGATACCGGCGTTGTCGGACCAGGCCGAGGGCAGCGGATAGCGCAGCAGGTGAGTGTCGGCGCTGCGATGGGCGTCCGCCTCGATCAGTCGGATCGCGTTGTTGACCCAGTCGCGTGGTCGGCTACGAACTGCGACCTGGGCCGGCGGGCTCAACGTGCTGAATACGTGGGTTCCGACCGGCCCAGATCGCTGTGCGAATCGCGGCCGCCTATCGGCGCCGCAATCAATGTCAGCAGGGTGGCTTCAGGCCTGCAGCAGAACCGCACCGGCGCATACGGCGACGTGCCGATCCCGGCGGAGACATGCAATCGCATGGTGGCGCCCCACCGTGATGGGCCCTTAACGCGGGACCGGTCCAGACCCGAATTGGTCACCAGGGCTCCATAGAACGGCAAGCACAGCTGTCCGCCATGAGTGTGGCCGGCCATCACCAGCTGGTAGCCATCGGCGGCGAAGCGGTCCAGCACCCGGGGCTCTGGCGAATGGGTCAGGCCCAGCCGCAGGTTGGCGGCCGGGCTGGCCGGCCCCGCGATCGCGTCGTAGCGATCCCGCGCAATGTGCGGGTCGTCCACGCCTGCGGCCGCGATGTGCAGTCCGGCCACCTCGAACTCGCGACGGTTGTGGGTCAGGTCCAGCCAGCCGCGTTCAGTGAACGCCGCCCGCAGGTCCTGCCAGGGCAGCGGCTGACCGTGCACGCGATGACCCGGGTTCGTCAGGTAGTTCAGCGGATTCTTGGGTCGTGGTCCGAAATAGTCGTTGCTACCGAAGACGAAAATGCCCGGCAGCGAAAGCAGATCGCTGAGGCTCTGGATGACCGCGGGCACCGCCTTGGGGTGCGCCAGGTTGTCGCCGGTGTTGACGACGAGGTCGGGCTCAAGGCCAACGAGTTCGCGTAGCCACGCCTGCTTGCGGCGCTGACCGGGCCGCATGTGAAGGTCGCTGATGTGCAGCACCCGCAGCGGCGACGAACCCGGCGCCAGCACAGGCATGGTCAACTCTCGCAGCACAAACGCATTGCGTTCGATGACAGCGGCGTAACCGATTCCGGCGACGGTCGATCCAAGCGCGATGGCGCCGGCAGCTTTCTGAGCAGAAATCGCGGAAGGCATGCAGGCCAGCCTACTGCCGTCGGTCGCCTGGCATCAGGCCACACGCTATTGCAACCGCCTACGGTGGGGGTGGTGCCAGAATTGGGATCGTGATCGGCGGGAGACCCGGAATCTCGATGACCTGGGAACCCACCGGCACCGGAACACCTGGGACACCTGGGCCGCCTTGTGGCGGTGGGGGCGGCGCCGGCGGGACGCCGTTGCTGGTTTGAATGGTGATCACCGCACCGGGGATCGTCTGGCCGTTGGGCGAGGTTCCGACCACCTCGCCATACTTCGCACTGCTGTTGACCGAGCTGGGTTGCTCGGCGACCTGGAACCCGGCGTCCTTCAAGCGCTGGCGGGCGGCGTCGACGTCAAGACCCGCGACGCTCGGCACCCGAGAACCGGGGCCGCCTTCGACGTACTGCGGGTCGGTCGGCGGTAGGTGCACATCGCCGAACATCGTGGCGATGGGCTTCATCGCGGTGAACCAGGTGCGCGCCGGCTCGTTGCCGCCGTAGAGGTTGCCGTCGCCGCAGCGCCGCAGCGGCGACGAGCACAGATCTGACGGCGAGGTGGAGTCGTCGTAGATGTAGTTGGCCGCGGCGTACTGATTGGTGAAACCCACGAAGCCCGACGACCGGTGTGCCTCGGTGGTGCCGGTCTTGCCGGACACCGGCAGGTTCCACCCCGCCGCACCGGCCGACCCGGATGCGGTGCCGCCGCCCAGGGCGTCCTTGCTCATCGCATTGGCAAGCGTGTTGGCCAGCCCTTCTGGTACCGCTTGGTCGCAGGCTTCGGTGCTGACGGCCACTTCGTTGCCGTTGCGATCGATCAGCTTGTCGATGGGGTTCGGTGGGCACCACATGCCGCCCGAGGCCAGTGTCGCCGCGACGTTCGACAGTTCCAGCGCGTTCAGCTCGAATGGGCCCAGCGTGAACGACCCGATGTTCTGCCGTTTGATGAAGTCGGCCAGGCTTTCGTTGCTGTCCGGGTCGTAGTCGCGGGCGGTCCCCGGATCGGCGTAGGACCGCAGTCCGAGCTTGATCGCCATGTCGACCGCGCGTTGTACCCCCACGAGCTGGATCAGCCGGGCGAAAGCCGTGTTGGGCGACGTGGCCAGCGCGTCGGTCACATTCATCGACCCGCGATAGTTGCCGGCGTTGATGACGCACCAGGTCTCTTTGGGGCAGCCCTTGGCGCCGCCGCTGCCCATGCCCTTGGCCTGGAACCGGCCTGGGACATCGAGTGTGGCGTTGATACCCATGCCCATCTGCATCGCCGCGGCGGTGGTGAAGATTTTGAAGATGGATCCGGCGCCGTCGCCGACCAAAGAGAACGGCTGCGATCGCATAGTCTCGCCGGCCTCGGTGTTCAGCCCGTAGGTGCGGTTGCTGGCCATCGCAACCACTTTGTGCGAGGTCTTACCGGGCCTGATCACGCTCATCACGCTGGCAATACCCTCGAGGGTCGGGCTGGCGTAGGTGTCGATCGCGTGTTTGATCGGCTCCTGCACATCGGGGTCCAGGTTGGTGCGGATCAGGTAGCCGCCCCGGGCGACCTGATCTTTGCTGATGCCGGCGCGGGCCAAGTAGGCCTGCACGTAGTCGCAGAAGAAGGCCCGATCACCCGCCGCGATGCAGCCGCGGGGTAGCTCTTTGGGCTGCGGCAAAATCCCGAGTGGCTCAGCCTTGGCGGCGCGCAGCGCGTCGGCCTCGTTGGGCAGGTTTTCGATCATGGTGTCCAGAACGAGGTTCCGGCGGGCCAGCGCCCCGTCCGGGTTGGTATAGGGATTCAGCGCGCTGGTCGACTGGACCAGGCCGGCCAGCAGGGCCGCCTGCTGCCAATTCAGGTCGGACGCGTTGACACCGAAGTAGGTTTGCGCTGCATCCTGCACACCGAAGGCGTTGTTACCAAAGGACACCAGGTTCAGGTAGCGGGTCAGGATCTCTGGTTTGGCGAAGGTCTTGTCCAGGGTGAGCGCCATCCGGATCTCGCGCAGTTTGCGCGCCGGCGTGGTCTCGATGGCTGCGCGTTTTTCTGCGTCGGTTTGCGCGATGACGAGCAACTGATAGTTCTTCACATACTGTTGCTCGATCGTCGATCCGCCGCGGGTGTCCACGTCGCCGGAGGCGTAGCCGGCCAACCCGGTCAGGGTGCCCTTCCAGTCCACGCCGTTGTGCTCGGCAAACCGCTTGTCTTCGATCGAGACGATTGCCAGCTTCATCGTGTTGGCAATCTTGTCGGTGGGCACCTCGAACCGGCGCTGCGAGTACAGCCAGGCAATCGTGTTGCCCTTCGCGTCGACCATCGTGGTCACCGCTGGGACTTCGCCCTCGAGCAGTTGAGCCGACGCGTTGCCGACGACTTCGGAGGCCCGATTGGATACCAGACCGACTCCGCCGACCACGGGGAACAGCAGGGCCGCGACCACGACGCTGGCCAACAGACAGCACCCGACGAGCTTTGCGGCCGTGATGGCAGGCGTGGGGCGCTCCGGCATGGCTACTAGATTAGCGGCGCTGCGACGCAAGTTGTCCCGTGTGGTGTCCGGGCGATAGTCTCGCCCGCGTGAGCGCTCAGGTTCCTCTCAGTGGCAGCTCAGGGGTGTTTCAGCCGTTGCCTCGGCCCATTTCGGGGGCCCCTTCATGATCGGACTGCACGGTCGTCCCAAAAAAGGGGGTAAGAGACTGTTGCGTAATTGACACCTGACCACGTAGCTTATGCACACAATGAGATACAGGTAACACCGACGTGCAGAGCGTGGCGCAGATCGCATCGGTGGTCTGGATATAGCACACAACCGCCGCACCGGTGGCAGGAGCGAAGGGGAATCGCTGGTGTCAGGTACACGGACCGCAGTGCGGAAGACGAGCGCAGCCCCGACAAGCAGCATCCTGTACGGGGCCGAAGCCGAGTCCAGGATCGCCTGGGTTTCCAAGGCGCTGTGTCGGGCGGCTGATCCCGATGAGCTGTTCGTGCGAGGGGCTGCACAACGCAAGGCCGCAGTGATCTGCAGGCATTGCCCGGTGATGCTGGAATGCGGCGCCGACGCGCTGGATAACCGTGTCGAGTTCGGCGTGTGGGGCGGCATGACCGAACGCCAGCGTCGGGCGCTACTCAAACAACACCCCGAGGTGGTGTCCTGGTCTGAGTTCTTCGCTGCGCAGCGCAAGCACCGCAGCGTTGGCTAAGTAGCCGCGCGACTAGGTAGCCGCGCGGCTAGCCCACTCGCCCCGCATCGTCGCCGACCGTTGTCATCTGGTCGGCGATTGCACGCAACGCCTCCAGATCGGAGACGTCGAACGGCAGCGACGGCACCCCGACAATGGCGACGTGGGGATTGGCCCCGGTGAACCGCGACAGCAGCCGGATCTCGCGCTTGGAAGTCGACGCGCGGTCAGCGTGGATCTGCAGGACGGCCATTGCCAAGGCCTTGGTGCCGTCGGTGCCTTCCGGCTCGCTCTCCAACGTCTTGGCTCCGTCGATGGCTCGCTCAACCGGCAATGAACACAACATCGGATGGGTTCGGTTCAGGATGAGTCCGGCCAGCGGCATACGCTCCTCCGAAAGCCGGTCCACGAAGAACGACGCCTCCCTGAGCGCGTCAGGCTCGGCGGCCGACACCACCACGAACTGGGTACCGCGGCGCTTCAACAACGCATAGGTGCGGTCCGCCTTCTCCCGGAAGCCGCCGAAGGTGGCATCCAGTGATTGCACGAAACTCGCAGCGTCGGAAAGCATCTGCGAACCGAGGACGGTTGATAGTGCCTTCATCGCTAAGCCGACCGCGCCGGTGACAAGCCGCCCGATCCCACGCCCGGGTCCCAACAGCAGCCGCCATAACCGGCTATCCATGAAGCTGCCCAACCGTTTCGGTGCGTCCAGGAAGTCCAGCGCGTTGCGCGACGGTGGGGTATCCACCACGACCAGATCCCAGCGGTCCTCGTTCAGCAGCTGGCCGAGCTTCTCCATCGCCATGTACTCCTGAGTGCCGGCCAGTGACGTGGCGACCGTCTGGTAGAACTGGTTGTCCAAAATCGCCTGCGCCCGATCGGGTCCCGAATATTGGATCACCATCTCGTCGAATGTCCGGCGCATGTCGAGCATCATCGCGAACAGCTGGCCGGGCACTTCCGGAGCCAGCGGCACGCGCTGGGGGGAATTGCCGAGGTCGCTGATTCCCAACGCCTGCGCAAGCCGCTTAGCCGGGTCGATCGTCAAAACGACTACCATGCGGCCGTATTCGGCTGCGCGCAGCGCCATCGCGGCGGCGGCGGTGGTCTTGCCGACCCCGCCCGCGCCGCAGCACACCACCACGCGATTAGCGGTGTCGCCCAGAATCGACGCGATATCGAGTGTCGGTGGTGTGGTACTCATCGAACCCCCTGCTGTGCAAGGGATTCAGAAAGTTCGTAGAGGCTGCCGAGGTCGACACCGTCGGCAATGGTGGGGAGCTCCAGGCGTGGGACCTTCAGCTCGTCGAGCTGCAAGGCGGTTGCTGCACGCGCGGTCATCCGGGTGGCGTGTTGGATGGTCTCGGTCAGTAAGCCCGCGAAGTCTGCATCGGGGAGCTTGATCCCGGCGGCGGCCAGACCCGCACGCACCGCGTCGGCATCGACATCGCCCTCAGCGGCTTTGGCGAGATCGTCGGGTTTCAGGTAAGCCTCGATATTGCGATTGACGATCACGCTACCGATGGGTAGGCGCAGCTCCTGCAGCTCGTCGATTGCCTCCATCGTCTCCTGCATCGGCAGCGCCTCCAGAAGGGTCACCAAGTGGATGGCCGTTTGATCCGAGTGCAGGATCTTCACCACACCTTCGGCCTGCGAGTACACCGGGCCGCCCTTGGCGAGATCGGACACCGCCCTGGTGACGTCCAAAAAGCGTGCGATACGGCCGGTCGGGGGCGCGTCGACGACGATTGCGTCATAAACCGGCAGCTTGTCCTTGTCGACGCGGATCACGGATTCCTTGATCTTGCCGGTGAGCAAAACGTCGCGCAGGCCCGGCGCGATCGTCGTGGCGAACTCGATCGCCCCGATGCGCCGCATCGCCCGGCCGGCGATGCCGAGGTTGTAGAACATGTCGAGGTATTCCAGGAACGCGGCTTCGATGTCGATCGCTAGCGCGTTGACCTGGCCGCCGTGCTCGGCAATCGCGATCTTGAGCTCTTTGTAGGGCAGCGGCGGCACATCGAAGAGTTGCGCAATCCCTTGGCGCCCTTCGACTTCGACGAGCAAAACCTTGCGGCCTCCGGACGCGAGAGTCAGCGCGAGCGCAGCGGCCACCGTCGACTTACCGGTACCGCCTTTGCCGGTCACGAAATGCAGACGGGCCTTCGACAATCGCGATGGCCAGCGGACAGTACTGCCGCCGCTCGGTGTGGTCGCCACCAGTGCATGCTAACCAGATCATCCGACGGCCCTGCCGATAAACTCGAAGTATGAGCCAACCGACCGCGTGGGAGTACGCCACGGTCCCCCTGTTGACACACGCCACGAAACAGATCCTCGATCAGTGGGGCGCCGACGGTTGGGAGCTGGTTGCCGTGCTGCCCGGGCCGACCGGTGAGCAGCACGTGGCGTATCTGAAACGCCCGAAATGAGTGCGTCTGCCCGGCTCAAAGAGTTGGGGGTCGAACTGCCCGAGGTGGCGAAGCCGTTGGCCTCCTACGTTCCGGCTGTGCGCAGCGGCAACCTGGTGTTCACGTCGGGTCAGTTGCCGACGCAGGCCGGCAAGCTGGCCGAGACCGGCAAGGTCGGAGCGGATGTCACCCCCGAGCAGGGCAAGGCACTGGCGCGGATCTGCGTGCTCAACGCGCTGGCCGCGGTCGATTCGCTGGTGGGCATCGACGCGGTAGCCCGAGTGGTCAAGGTGGTCGGATTCGTCGCGTCCGCACCCGGATTCAACGGCCAGCCGGGCGTCGTCAACGGCGCATCGGATCTGCTTACGGAGGTGTTCGACGATCGCGGCAGCCACGCCCGCTCGGCGGTCGGCGTATCCGAATTGCCGTTGGACGCGCCGGTGGAGGTCGAGCTGGTGGTCGAGGTCGGTTAACGACCGTGACCGGCAGCGCTGAATCGCTGACACATCCCGCCTACGGCCGGCTACGCCCGGTCACCGAAACCGCATCGGTGCTGCTGGCTGACAATCCGGGCTTGCTGACGCTGGACGGCACCAACACCTGGGTGCTGCGTGGACCAGGCAGCGACGAGATGGTAGTCGTCGATCCCGGTCCCGACGACGACGAGCACATCGCGAGAATCGCCGACCTGGGCCGCATCGCCCTGGTGCTGATCAGCCACCGTCATGGCGACCACACCGATGCCATCGACAAGCTGGTCGACCTGACCGGCGCACCGGTGCGCTCGGCGGGCAGCGGGTTCTTGCGGGGCCTCAGCGCTGAGCTGACCGACGGTGAGGTGATCGATACTGCGGGCCTGCGGATCACGGTGTTGGCGACGCCTGGCCACACCGCCGATTCGCTGTCGTTCGTACTGGACGACGCAGTGCTGACGGCAGACACCGTATTGGGTCGCGGAACGACCGTCATCGACACCGAAGACGGCAGCCTGGCCGACTACCTGGAGTCGCTGCACCGGCTGCGCGGACTGGGCGGGCGGAGCGTGCTACCCGGCCACGGGCCGGATCTGGCCAATGTGGAAGCCGTGGCGTCGGGATACCTGGCACACCGCGAGCAGCGGCTGGAACAGGTGCGCTCGGCGTTGCGGGATCTCGGCGACGACGCCACCGCACGCCAGGTTGTCGAGCACGTCTACGTCGACGTCGACGAGGAGCTGTGGGGCGCATCGGAATGGTCGGTGCAGGCGCAGTTGGACTATCTGCGGGGCTGAAATTGCACTCAGGGCTGTGAACTCGCCGAGGTCGCGACCCTGAGTGCAATCTCAACGTCAGGGAAGCTACCTGGCGCGCCGCGCCAGCCTCTCCGAGTCCGAGATCAGCACGCTCTTGCCCTCCAGGCGAATCCAGCCCCGGTGGGCGAAGTCGGCCAGCGCCTTGTTCACCGTCTCACGGGACGCGCCGACCAGCTGGGCGATCTCCTCTTGCGTCAGGTCGTGCGTCACCCGCATCGCGCCGCCTTCCTGGGTGCCGAAACGCTGGGCCAGCTGCAGTAGCTGCTTGGCGACTCGGCCCGGCACGTCGGTGAAGATGAGGTCGGCGAGGTTGTTGTTGGTGCGTCGCAGCCGCCGGGCCAGCACCCTTAGCAGCTGCTCGGCGATTTCGGGACGATCCGCAATCCAGGCCCGCAGCGCGTCGCGATCCATCGACACTGCGCGCACCTCGGTGATCGTGGTCGCGCTGGAGGTCCGAGGGCCGGGATCGAAGATCGACAGCTCACCAAACATGTCGGACGGACCCATGATGGTCAGCAGATTCTCCCGACCGTCCGGTGAACGGCGGCCGATCTTGACCTTTCCGGAAATGATGATGTAAAGCCGATCACCCGGCTCGCCCTCCGCGAAAACCGTATGTCCGCGAGGGAAGTCGACGGGCTGCAGCTGCTTGGTCAGCGCGGCGACGGCGCTGGGTTCAACCCCCTGGAAGATTCCGGCCCTCGCCAGGATCTCGTCCACGTTGCCCCTTAGCTATTTCAATGACTCTGATATGCACAGGTCTGGTGCCCGACTCCTCCTCGGGCCGCTTCGCGGTCCGCATCGTCATCGGGCGGGTCTGGTGCCCGGGCCGGGTTGTCTGGCTCCCCGAGGGGGTACCTCTACGCACTCGCAGGCTGAGTCTAGAGGTAAGCCATTAACTCGACGTGCCAACGCTACACACGATTGGCATGCTGAGGCGGGCCAAATTGCCGATTCGCCTGCGAATGCTTATGCGGCTGTCTGGGTAGGCCGGGGTGTCGGGGGGCGGAAATAACGGTGGCCCTCAGCAACGGATCGGTGACCGGCTCGACCCGGCCGGATCGATAAGGCGATTCATCTCCCACCCGCCCGATGCGGCGGTGCAGGCTCTCCAGAGCCTCGGGCATTCCTTCCCGGGCCAATGTGCGCACGTCAATAGGCTCGGCCTGCTCGAGAAACTCCGCGACATCGCTTGCCGTAACTGTGTTCTCTACCAAGCCCGCTTCCAGCCGTCCAAGTCCGAAAGTCGCCAGCATCAGCAACCCCGGGATGAATGCCACGAGCAACCAAGACACAAGTGGCAAGTAAACACGGCTAAGGTCTCAGCGGGATCACGAATTAGTACTCTGTTGAGAGTGATAATGGGCAAACCTTCGCGCGCCGCCGCCCCAGCGTCCGGTGCGGCCGCCGCCGCCGCCCGCCGTTGGTCTTCGGAAACCCATTTGGGTTTGGTGCGACGAGCGCGCCGCATGAATCGCAAACTTGGGCAAGCGTTTCCACACGTCTACTGTGAGTTGGATTTCACCACACCGTTGGAGCTGACGGTGGCGACGATCTTGTCGGCCCAAAGCACGGACAAGCGGGTGAATCTCACGACCCCGGCGCTGTTCGCCCGCTACCGCACCGCGGTGGATTACGCACAGGCGGACCGTGAAGAACTTGAAGCCCTAATTCGCCCCACCGGCTTCTACCGGAACAAAGCCTCGTCGTTGATCGGCCTGGGACAAGCATTGGTCGAGCGATTCGACGGCGAGGTGCCGGCCACCATGGACGAACTGGTGACGCTGCCCGGGGTCGGACGTAAAACCGCCAATGTCATCCTGGGAAACGCATTCGACGTGCCCGGAATCACCGTCGACACCCATTTCGGGCGGCTGGTTCGGCGCTGGCGCTGGACGGCTGAGGAAGACCCCGTCAAGGTCGAGCATGCGGTCGGTGAACTCATCGAACGCAGCGGGTGGACTGTGCTGAGTCATCGGGTGATCTTCCACGGTCGCCGGGTGTGCCACGCCCGCAAACCGGCGTGCGGAGTTTGCGTGCTGGCCAAGGACTGTCCCTCGTTCGGGACCGGGCCCACCGAACCGCTGATCGCGGCCGCCCTGGTACAGGGCCCGGAAACCGAGCACCTGCTGGCGATGGTCGGCTTGTAGCGCAGCACCGCCCACCAGAACCGGACTGAGCTGCAAACGGGGCCCAATTTGACCACTTTCACCCCTCGAGCCACCCGCTGGACCCTCGCGGTGCTGGCGGTGGTCGCGGCATTGATCGTGGCGTTGGTGGTCGAGCTGCGCGATAGCGCCCACCGGTCAACCGCCCCGCCAATCGGCGCCGGTCGCGAGCATCGCGACGCGGACAACCCGGCCGCGCTGGCCGGACCGCGGCAGCGTGCTGACCTCGCGGCGTGTCCCCACCCGGGCGCGGAGCCCGGTCCGCCGGCGTTGCGCGGTGTGACGGCGGAGTGCGCAGCCGACGGCTCGGTCGTCGACGTCGGCCCGGCATTGGCCGGGCATCGGGTAGTTCTCAACTTGTGGGCGTATTGGTGTGCACCCTGTGCGGCCGAACTCCCTGCGATGGCCGAATATCAACGACGGGTCGGGCCGGCTGTGATGGTGGTGACGGTGCACCAGGACGAGAACGAAACGGCCGCTTTGCTGCGGTTGGCGGAGCTCGGTGTTCGACTACCGACTCTGCAGGACGGTCGTCGTGGGGTAGCAGCGGCACTGCGGGTGCCAAATGTGATGCCCGCGACAGTAGTGCTGGGCTCGGACGGTAGCGTTGCGCAGACCCTGCCGCGAGCTTTCGCTAATGCCGACGAGATCGCAACTGTGCTCGGAGATCAGACGCGATGACGCACGGCGAGGATGCGGGCCGCGGAGCGGTGCGGGGGACCGGGCATCTGGACGCGCCCGGCGACGACGGACGAAGGAGGCGCTGGTGAGCGCAGGGGGCACTCCGCGACCGAGCGGTGGAGAGCTCACCCACGCGCGAGGGACGATTCCTTTGACGCCTGAGCTCGGTCCGTCCTGGCTGCGTCCATTGGTCGACAACGTTGGTGAGGTGCCCGACGCTTTCCGTCGTCGTCTTCCCGCCGACGTCCTGGCCATGGTGACCGCCGCCAAGGCGACGGCCTCGCTACGCAAAGACGGACGCGACGCAGCGGTGCTGGTGTTGTTTTCCGGCCCGCCGTCGGGCCAAACCAATGGCGCTCCGCCCGACTCCCTTCCTGAAGAAGCCGACCTACTGCTCACGGTGCGGGCCTCCACATTGCGCCACCATGCGGGCCAGGCGGCGTTCCCCGGTGGCGCATCCGATCCGGATGATGACGGGCCGGTGGCCACTGCACTGCGGGAAGCGCGCGAGGAGACCGGTATCGACACCGGCAGGCTGCATCCGCTGGCCACGATGGAGCGAACGTTCATCGCGCCGTCCGGTTTTCACGTCGTCCCGGTGCTGGCGTACTCGCCGGATCCGGGGCCGGTGGCCGTCGTCGATCCGGCGGAGACGGCAATCGTGGCCCGGGTCCCGGTGCGGGCTTTCATCAATCCGGCCAACCGGCTGATGGTGTACCGCAGCTCCTTCAGCCGCCGCTTCGCCGGGCCGGCTTTCTTGTTGAACGAGATGCTGGTTTGGGGATTCACTGGCCAAGTGATTTCGGCAATGCTTGATGTGGCTGGTTGGGCTGAGTCCTGGGACACCAGCGATGTCCGCGAGTTGAATGAAGCGATGGCCCTGGTCGGCGACGGGGATGATGCCTGATGACCTCCTCACAATGGCTCGACATCGCTGTGCTGGCAGTGGCTTTCATCGCGGCGATCTCAGGTTGGCGTTCGGGTGCGCTCGGCTCACTGCTGTCATTCGTCGGTGTGCTACTCGGAGCGATCGCCGGCGTGCTGCTGGCCCCGCACCTTGTCGCGCACATCAGCGCGCCGCGGGCCAAGCTGTTCGCCGCGCTGTTTCTGATCCTGGGGCTGGTCGTCGTCGGCGAGGTCGCCGGTGTGGTTTTGGGCCGCGCGGTCCGCGGCGCGATCCACAGCAACTCGGTCCGATTCTTCGACTCGCTGATCGGGGTGGCGGTGCAGCTGGTGGTGGTGTTGGTGGCGGCATGGCTGCTGGCGACGCCGCTGACGTCCTCGTCGGGCCAGCCGAACCTGGCTGCTGCGGTGCGCGGCTCGCGGGTGTTGGCACAGGTCAACGACTTCGCGCCGGAGTGGCTCAAGACCGTGCCCAAACGGTTGTCGGCGCTGCTGGACACCTCCGGGCTGCCGCAGGTATTGGAGCCGTTCAGTCGCACGCCGGTCGTGGCGGTGGCGGCCCCGGACGCGACGCTGGCCAACAACCCGGTGGTGGAGTCCACCGAACCCAGCGTGGTCAAGATCCGCGCGATTGCACCGAGTTGTCAGAAAGTGTTGGAGGGCAGCGGATTTGTCCTCTCTCCCGACCGCGTGATGACCAATGCGCACGTGGTGGCCGGCGCCAACAGCGTCACCGTGGAGGCCAGCGGCAATCCTTATGACGCCACCGTGGTGTCCTACGACCCGACTGTCGACATCGCGATCCTGTCGGTGCCCAACTTGCCGTCCGGACCGCTGGCCTTCGCCAACACCCCGGTGACGTCGGGCACCCAGGCAATAGTGATGGGCTACCCCGGTGGCGGTGGCTTTGTGCCAACTCCGGCCAGAATCCGGGAACTCATCGAGCTCAGCGGACCCGACATCTACCGCAGCGCGACGGTCAACCGTGAGGTCTACACGGTCAGAGCGAGTGTCGAGCAAGGTAATTCGGGCGGACCATTAATCGACCTCAACGGCCAGGTGCTCGGTGTGGTGTTCGGCGCGGCGGTCGACGACAACGACACCGGTTTCGTCCTGACGGCCAAGGAAGTGGCCGCTCAGCTGGCGCACATCGGCGACACTGCGCCGGTGGCCACCGGGGAGTGTGTCAGCTAAGGGGCGACCTGTACACCCGGTCGAGGAAGCGCTTCAGGTGACCGTTGACTTCCTGCGGCATCTCTTCGTGACTGAAATGTCCTGCGCCGGCGATTGATACGTAGCGACCGTGCGGCGCGTAGCGCTGCGTTCGCTCGACCGGATCGGCCAGTACGTACGGATCGGCATCACCGTGAATGTGCAGCATCGGAATCCCCAAAGGCCGGTTCATCGACTTCATAAAGCGGCGGCCCTCCTCGCGCAGCTGGCTACGCACTGCCCAACGCTGATATTCCAGCGCGGAGTGCGCCGCCGCCCGAATTTGGATCGCCTGCCGCAGATGGCCGATGGCCTCGGAAAAGTCTTCGGAAGCAACCCATTTAGCGCTGGCCCGACTACGGACCAGACGCTCGATCTCCGCGCCGTGATACCGAGTCAGCGCGCGCTCCGGCCAGATCGGCACCTGATAGCGCAGCAGCGAGGGCAACAGCGCACGGCCCTGATCGCGACGCGTCAACGCCGACCTGCGCAGTGCGGCGGGGTGCGGCGAGCTGATCACCGCGATGGCGCGAACCAGCCGCGAGTGCAGGACCGAGGTTGCCCAGCAGACCAGCCCGCCGTCGGCATGACCGACCAGGGTTGCCGACGTGTGCCCCAGCGCGCGGATCAGTCCGGCGGTATCCCCGGCGAGCGTCCAGCCGTCGTAGCCGCGGGGCGGTTTGTCGCTACCGCCGTAGCCGCGCAGATCCACCGCGACGACCCGGGCTCCGCGCAAACCGCGTAGTTGGTGACGCCACGACCACCAGAACGAGCCGAAGCCGTGCAGCATGATCACCAGCGGCTGCGCAGTCGGCGGGGTGGCCGCACTGCGGTCGGCGGGCACGGCCTCGACGACGTGGAACCGAATGCCGTTGGCGTGCACATCCAGATGGCGCCATGGCCCGTCGATACGGGTGATCGACGGATCTGGTGGCGCCATCTACCAACCCGAAGGGTCGGCGGGCGTCCCGCCCTGCGCCGAACTGAGCGCGCGACCCGGGCCCTTGTCATGACTCGGCGTGAGAGCGGTCCGTGTCTCTTTGACCGATTCGATGGTCTGCCGCGGTCCGCGGATGCGCCGCACCTTCAAGTAGCCGAACAACGCCAGCACCGCAGTCACCACCACCATGATCCCGAACACGATCAGGAAAGCGACCCAGCGCCACAGCCAGGTATCGAGCAGTTCGGCGAGGAAAAAGAAGAAAAAGAACGTCGAGTAGAACAACACCACCAGCGCCGAGATAAAGAAAACACTGCCGGTAAGACCTTTTTTGACATCGCGGGTGATTTCAGAGCGGGCCAATTCGACCTCGGCGCGCACCAAGGTCGATATCTGAGCCGTGGCGTCCTTGACCAGTTCACCGATCGACGGCTCGACGGACAGGGCGTGCGGATCGGTCAATGGAATGGTGGTCAGCGTGCGAGGAACCCCATCCTTGCGGTCGGCGCTCTTTCGATCTGTCTTGCTCACAGACGGTCCTCCCGGTTTGGCTGCCGGCTTCTCCTCGAGCCGTTGCCCGGCTCGCATCGTCGCCGGGCGTTCGCGGTCGTCGCGGTTCATGTTGCCATGCGGTCCGGTGCCAGACGAGGCCAACCGGACACCGCCGCCCGGCGACCATGCAGCCGGTACGGCTGAGGTGGGGGTACCACCCAGCCGCGCAGCGGCGAGGGGGCGAGGCGGGCGATCAGGAGAGGCCGGTTAGGGATCGAGGCTGGTGGGCATTGATCACGCTAGACTGGCGCCGCCGCTTCGGGTACGCGTCCAGGCTTGTCGACGGGAGTATTGCATTGGAGACCACGTACCGCCGGCTGCTTCGCTTCGCGGCGGCGTTGGTCACGGCGGCATCCGTGGGCCTGGCCGGTGTGCCGGGCATGCCTGCACGAGCTGACGACAAACTCCCGCTCGGCGGCGGGGCAGGCATCGTGGTCAACGGTGACACCCTCTGCACGCTGACTACCATCGGCACCGATGGCAAAGGTGAGCTGATCGGATTCACCTCGGCCCATTGCGGTGGCCCCGGCGCTCCGGTGGCCGCCGAGGCGGCAAAGGACCGCGGCACCCTGGGAACCATGGTGTCCGGCAATGACAACCTCGACTACGCGGTGATCCAGTTCGATCCGGCCAAGGTGATACCGGTGGCCAACTTCGGTGGCTTCGCGATCAACGGCATCGGGCCGGATCCGGCCTTCGGCCAGATCGCCTGCAAGCAGGGCCGCTCGACCGGCAACTCCTGCGGCGTCACGTGGGGCCCGGGCCAGGACCCGGGCACGATCGTCATGCAGGTGTGCGGACAACCGGGCGACTCAGGCGGCCCGGTTACCGTCAACAACCTCCTGGTCGGGATGATCCACGGCGCCTTCAGCGAAAACCTGCCGGTTTGCATCATCAAGTACATCCCGCTGCACACCCCGGCGGTAGTTCAGTCGATCAATGCCATCTTGGCCGACCTCAACGCCAAGAACCGTCCCGGCGCGGGCTTCGTCCCCGTCCCCGCCTAGGTCTGATTGGCCGGCTCCTCAGCGGGCCGTTGCCCGGCCCGCATCGTCGCCGGCCTAGGTCTGATTGGCCGGCTCCTCAGCGGGCCGTTGCCCGGCCCGCATCGTCGCCGCCTAGGCCCGATTGGCCGGTGTCGGCTACTTGGTGGCGCGGATCGCGTCGAACACTCCCGGATCAAGCAGCGTCGAGGTGTCACCCAGTTCTCGCTTCTCGACAATGTCGCGCAGCAGGCGGCGCATGATCTTGCCGCTGCGGGTCTTCGGCAATTCGGGCACCACGTGCAACTCGCGCGGCCGGGCGATCGGCGAGATCTCCTTGGCCACTTCGGCGCGCAACTCGTCGATGATCTCTTCGCCCACCGTGTCGGCGTGATCGGCCTGCAGGATGACGAACGCGCAGATCGCCTGACCGGTGGTGGCGTCGCTGGCCCCCACCACGGCGGCCTCGGCCACCCCCGAATGCCCGACCAGCGCCGACTCCACCTCGGCGGTGGAGATGCGATGCCCCGACACGTTCATCACGTCATCGATGCGGCCCATTACCCAGATAGCACCGTCGGAGTCGTAGCGAGCGCTGTCCCCGGCGAAGTACCAGCCCTGCTCGGCGTACCTCGACCAGTAGGTCTCGCGGAAGCGTTCCGGGTCGCCCCAGATGCCCCGCAGCATTGCCGGCCACGGCTGATCCAAAACCAGATACCCGGCGGTGTGTTCGCCTTCGTCGCTCGATGGGGTAGCGAGTTCGTTGCCGTGGTCGTCGACGACCTTCGCCGAGATGCCCGGCAACGGCGTCATCGCAGAACCGGGTTTGGCCGCGGCCACTCCGGGCAGCGGGGAGATCATCGCCGCGCCAGTCTCGGTCTGCCACCAGGTGTCTACCACCGGAGTGCTGTCGCCGCCGATGACTTTGCGATACCAGCGCCACGCCTCAGGGTTGATCGGCTCGCCGACCGTCCCCAGCAGCCGCAGGCTGGACAAGTCGTGGGCGTCCGGGATATCGCGGCCCCACTTCATGAACGTCCGGATCATCGTCGGCGCGGTGTAATAGATTGTCGCGCCGTACTTCTCGATGATCTCGAAATGCCGGTGCTGGTTAGGCGTGTCCGGCGTGCCTTCGTAGAGAATCTCCGTCACGCCGTTGGACAACGGGCCATAGACGCCGTAGGTGTGCCCGGTGACCCAGCCGATATCGGCGGTGCACCAGAACACATCGGTTTTCGGCTTGATGTCGAAGATGTTGTGGTGGGTGTACGACGCCTGGGTGAGGTAGCCGCCGCTGGTGTGCACGATGCCCTTGGGCTTGCCGGTGGTCCCCGAGGTGTACAGCAGGAAGAGCGGGTGTTCGGCGTCGAACGCCTCGGCGGTGTGCTCTGACGACGCCGGGTCGACGACGTCGCGCCACCACACGTCACGTCCCTGCGTCCACGGGACGTCGATGCCGGTGCGTTTGACCACCAGGACGTGTTCGATCGTGTCGGCGTCGGCGACCGCTTGATCGGCCGCCTCCTTCAGCGGCGCCGGCTTGCCCCGCCGGAACTGCCCGTCAGCGGTGATCAGCAGCTTGGCTTGGGCGTCGGCGATTCGGGCGCCCAGCGCCGTGGCGCTATAACCGGCGAACACCACGCTGTGCAGGACACCCAGCCGCGCGCACGCCAACATCGCGACGACGGCCTCCGGGATCATCGGCATGTATATGGCGACGCGGTCGCCGGCGACCAGACCCAGACCGCTGAGCGCGTTGGCGGCTTTGCACACCTCGGTCTGCAGGTCTGAGTAGGTGAGGGTGCGGCCTTCGCCGACCCGCTCACCCTCCCAGTGGATGGCGACTCGATCGCCGTTACCGGCTTGCACATGACGGTCCACGCAGTTGTGCGCGACGTTGAGGGTTCCGCCGGTGAACCACTTCGCGAACGGTGCCGCCGACCAGTCCAACACCTGGTCGTATGGCTTGGACCATGACAGCCGGTTGGCCTGTTCGGCCCAGAACGCGAGCCGGTCTCGCTCGGCCTCGCGGTACAACCGCTCGCCGGCGTTCGCCTGTGCGGTGAACTCCGCGGAAGGCGGGTAAGACAGGGTCGCGGCATGGGTCTCGGTCACCTGCACGAGCGTAATCGGGATCGCTCGGCGTCATGTCCGGGCGTCGCTCAGTTAAGAAGAAGTTTGCCTGCCGCGGCGGCAACAACCTCTACCGCATTAAGCCGGCCCGGCCGAGGGCTTTAGGGTCGGGCCCATGCGTCGGGTCCGTGCTGCAGCGGCCTTTGTGGCTTGTGCATTCCTAGCCGCGGCGTCGCTGACTGGCTGCGGTGCGGGAAACGTGCGCACCGATGTGGTGATCGTCAACGCCGGTGAGCCGCAGAATCCGCTGGTTCCGACCAATACCAATGACAGCAATGGGGGCCGCATCATCGACCGGCTGTTCGCGGGCCTGATGTCCTATGACGCCAAGGGCAGGCCCGAACTGGAGGTTGCCGAGTCGATCGAGACCAGCGATGACATCAACTACCGGATCACCCTCAAGCCCGGATGGACGTTCAGCGACGGCACACCGGTGACCGCGCACTCCTTTGTGGACGCCTGGAACTACGGCGCGCTGGCCGCCAACGCGCAACTACAGCAGAGCTTCTTCAACCCGATCGCCGGTTTCGACGAAGTGGCTGCGCCCAAACCGGCGGCAACCACAATGTCCGGGTTGCGCGTCGTCGACGACCACCAGTTCACCGTGCAGCTCAAGGCGCCGACCATCGACTTCAAACTGCGGCTTGGGTTTTCGCCGTTTTATCCATTGCCGGCGGCAGCGCTCAAGGATATGACGAGCTTCGGTCAGCACCCGATCGGCAACGGCCCCTACAAGTTTGACGACGCGCCGGGCGGTGCGGCCTGGCAACACAACGTCAAACTGGACCTGGTGCCCAATCCCGGCTACCACGGCAACCGGATCCCGCAGAACAAGGGTCTACGTTTCGTCTTCTACGCCAACCTGGAGACCGCATACGCCGACTTACTGTCCAGCAATCTCGATGTGCTGGACACCATTCCGTCCAGCTTGCTGTCGGTCTACCGCCGAGATCTGGGCGATCGTTACGTCAGTGCGCCGGCAGCGGTGAACCAGACCCTCGACACCCCGCTGCGGCTGCCTCATTTCGGCGGTGAGGAAGGCAGGTTGCGCCGACTGGCGCTCTCGGCGGCCATCAACCGGGCACAGATCTGCCGCCAGATCTATGCCGGAGCGCGTGCACCGGCCCTCGATTTCACCGCGAGTTCGCTGCCCGGTTTCGACCCGCACATCGAGGGCAACGATGCGCTCGACTTCGATCCGGACCGTGCGCGGCGGCTGTGGTCGCAAGCCGATGCCATCGCGAAATGGTCTGGCCGGTATGCGATCGCCTACAACGCCGACGGCGGGCACCAGGAGTGGGTGGACGCGGTGGCCAACAGCATCAAGAACATCTTGGGTATCGACGCGGTCGGTGTGCCGCAGCCGACCTTCGCCACGTTTCGCACCCAGGTCACCACCCGCAGCATCGCCACCGCTTTCCGCGCAGGTTGGCAGGGCGACTTCCCGTCGATGCTGGAGTTCTTGGAGCCGCTGTTCGTTACCGGGGCGGGCGCTGATGACGTCGGCTATTCCAACCAGCAATTCGACGCCGCGATCGCCGCGGCCGAAGCCGCGCCCAGCTTGCAGCACTCGTTTGCCCTGGCCAACGCTGCACAGCGAATCCTGTTGCGGGACATGCCCGTCGTGCCGTTGTGGTACACGATCAGCGTGGCCGGCCGATCACCGGCCGTCAGCCACGTCGCACTGACCTGGAACGGCTTGCCCGACTACGAGCACATCGTGAAGGCCTGAGATGGGCTGGTATATCGCTCGACGCGCCGCGATCATGGTTCCGGTCTTTCTCGGGGCCACCCTGCTGATCTACGGCATGGTCTTCTTGCTGCCCGGTGATCCGATCGCCGCCCTGGGCGGTGACCGTCCGCTGAGCCCTGTGGTGGCCGCGCAACTGCGCGCCCAATACCACCTGAACGACCCGTTCTTGATCCAGTACCTGCATTATCTGGGCGGCATCGTGCACGGCGATCTGGGGCGTGGCTACTCCGGGTTGCCGGTCAGTGTCGTTCTGGCCCAGGCGTTTCCGGTGACCATCAGGCTGGCGTTGATTGCCCTGACGGTGGAGGCGGTCCTCGGGATCGGCTTCGGGGTGATCGCCGGGCTGCGGCAAGGCGGGATCTTCGATGCCGCGGTGCTGATCACTAGTCTGTTCGTCATCGCGGTGCCGATCTTCGTGTTGGGGTTCCTGGCGCAGTTCGTCTTCGGTGTCCGGTTGGGCGTCGCCGCGGTCACCGTCGGTGATCAGCCGACATTCGCGCGGCTGCTGCTGCCCGGTGTGGTGCTGGGGTCGGTGTCGTTGGCGTACGTGGTGCGGTTGACCCGCTCTGCGGTGGCCGCCAACGCGCACGCCGACTATGTGCGCACCGCGACGGCGACCGGCCTGTCGCGGCCCAGGGTGGTCACGGTCCACATCCTGCGAAACTCACTGATCCCGGTGGTGACGTTCCTCGGCGCCGATCTCGGGGCGCTGATGGGCGGGGCGATCGTCACCGAGGGAATCTTCAACATCCACGGTGTCGGTGGCGTGCTCTATCAGGCCGTCACCCGCCAGGAGGCACCGACAGTGGTGTCGATTGTGACGGTGCTGGTGGTGATTTATCTGGTGACGAACCTGGTCGTGGATCTGCTGTATGCGGCGCTGGATCCCAGGATCCGCTATGGCTGATCGGGACACCGAAGTGCTTGGCGGCGCCGGGTTTTGGCGTGATACCTGGCGGAGTCTGCGGCGACGTCCGAAATTCGTCGTCGCCGCCGCGCTCATCCTGTTCTTTCTTGTGGTGGCGATGTTTCCGGCGTTGTTCACGTCAGCCGATCCCGGCTACGCCGATCCGTATCAGAGCCTGCTCGCACCGTCGGCCGCGCATTGGTTCGGTACCGACCTGCAGGGCCACGACATCTACGCGCGCACGGTTTACGGTGCCCGCGCTTCGATCACCGTCGGCGTTGGTGCCACCCTCGTGGTTTTCGTTGTCGGCGGGGCGCTGGGGGCGCTGGCCGGCTTCTACGGCGGCTGGATCGACGCGGTGGTCTCCCGCGTCGCCGATGTGTTCTTCGGAATCCCGCTGTTGTTGGCCGCCATTGTGTTCATGCAGGTCATGCATCATCGCACCGTATGGACGGTGGTCGCGATTCTGGCGCTGTTCGGTTGGCCGCAGCTGGCCAGAATCGCGCGCGGGGCGGTGCTCGCGGTGCGCGACAACGATTACGTCGTGGCCGCGCAGGCGCTGGGATTGAGCAGGTTCGGGATCCTGATACGTCATGTCGTGCCCAATGCCCTTGGCCCGGTGATCGCCGTCGCCGCCATCTCGCTGGGCCTGTTCATCGTGACCGAGGCGACGTTGTCCTACCTCGGTGTGGGGCTGCCGCCTTCAGTGGTGTCATGGGGCGGCGATATCAACGTGGCGCAGACGCGGCTGCGGGCGGGCTCGCCGATCTTGTTCTATCCCGCTGGGGCCCTTGCGCTTGCGGTACTGGCGTTTTTAATGATGGGTGACGTGTTGCGCGACGCCCTGGATTCCACATCACGAGCATGGCGGTCATGACCCGCGTCGGCGACGATGCAGAGCGCAGTGATGCGGAGGAGCGGCGCACATGACCCGCGTCGGCGACGATGCAGAGCGCAGTGATGCGGAGGAG
>Ga0209040_10000212_pt1 | contig 41382 bp, 37 predicted proteins | sample BogFormECP12_OM3_FD_188240 | JGI IMG/M metagenome (GOLD analysis project Ga0209040, IMG submission 188240) | Bog forest soil microbial communities from Calvert Island, British Columbia, Canada - ECP12_OM3 (SPAdes) (version 2) | ecosystem: Environmental > Aquatic > Freshwater > Wetlands > Bog ... | reverse complement strand
GATGCTCTCTTCGGCCCGGATGCCCATCACCGTGAGATCGTTGTTCAACGCGACGCCCGCGCGTTGCAGTGCGGCGACGGCGACGAGGCCTGCCACCACGCCGGCCGCACCGTCGAAATTGCCGCCGTGCGGCACCGAATCGAGATGCGAGCCGATCACCACGCGTTTCGCGTCGGGCTCGCGGCCCGGCATGGTCATGTAGAGATTGGCCGCGGCATCATGTTCGATGCGCAGGCCGAGCTGCTCCGCAGCCGCTTTTATTGTCGCGTGCGCGCGCTGCTCGCCGGGGCCGTAAGGGTCGCGCGACACGCCGGGTTCGTCCAACCCGTCGCGGCGGAGCTGGTCGAACAATGTATTCGCCAGCTCGCGTTGTTCCGCCACTGCTGTCGCGAGTTCCATGGATATCTCCACCGTCATCGCAAGGAGTGTAGCGACGAAGCAATCCCCATGAGAAGGGGCGTAAACCGCCGTGTATCGCGCTGACCGCCTGACCAGGCGGCCACCCAGATCGTGCGCGAGCTTGGCGGGAGGCGTAACCTCCACCTGCCGACCTTGGCGACGTATAGTCGCTGTGGTAGCAATAGTTAGCTTTACAGGTAGCGGTTACTGTCTTGTTGTTACGCGGGTGAAAGAGAGGACTTAACCAAGATGACAAGTCTCATTGGCGACCGGCTAGCTCTTGCAACCGGTGGCCGGCGTTACTGCTTCGTGATAATGACCTACCGCGCGGACTGGCACGTATTCGAAGCTGTTCGCGCGATCGTCGGGGAGGCAACCGGTATTGAGTGCATCCGGGCTGATGACGTCCTAGCACCAGGTGAAGACTTGCGGTCCAAGATCCACAAGGCGATTGATGGTGCCGCATTCGTTATCGCAGATATTTCCGAGCCGCGCCCCAACGTCTATTATGAAATTGGCTATGCAATTGCCAAAAACAAAGAAACGTTGCTCCTTGCTAGGGGAAAGGTCAAAATTCACACTGATCTTTTGGGCGTTGAGCTATTGCACTACTCAACCACGGCAGAAGGATGGACTCTGTTCCGATCAATGCTACGCAAGCATCTGGCAACCCAACATGGCCTGAGTCACGTTTCTTTGCTTCGATCGATGGTTGTTCCCTACGATCCGATGCCTTCCTATATCCTTTCCAATCCAAAGGCCATGAATTCCCAATCTCGATCCCGAACGAGCCCGTTGGAAAAACGCACGTACGGTGATCACTTGGGTATTTTGGGCATTCTTCGGGCATTTGCGTCGGTGTACGGTGAGCACGTTGCTCCGGAACTGATTGGTGCCTCCCGAGTGCACAAGAGCTTGCTACGGGAGAATGCAAATCTCTATTTCATTGGTTCCCCGAAGGTGAATCGCCCATCGAGGGGTTTCCTCGCAGGACTGCAACGTGGTCGATCTCCCGCTTGGTCTTTGGATAAGGAACCAGGTGAGACAGACAAAGGCGACTATCCAGTGCGCCTGTCTGGGCAGCTCGAGGGTCTGCGCATTGAGCCGAAATTGGCTGAGGTCCTCGCCCGCGATGCGTCTCTGGCGGATTATGGCCTTATTGTGCGAGGACCAAATCCGGGTTGGCCGGCTCGGCTGGTAACAATACTCGCAGGTCCCCATAGCCGTGGAACCGGCGCCGCATGTCTGGCGGCGACCAATTCCTCCCTTATTTCGCGGATTGCGGAGAAACTCCCCGACGGCGCGCTCGCTAACCATGCCTTGACCTTGTGGGTCCTCGTCCATGCAACTCTGGACAAGGATGACGGCCACCTCAGCCCATCTGGTGTGACTATCGCAGCCGCTGGGGTGTACGGGCCGGAGTAGGGGGGCAGACGCCGAAATCGCGGTTTCCAACGTTTGTCTTCTGAGGGCCAAGAATTTGGTCTGTTCCTGTGGGGTGTCAGCTACAAGGTGGTGGGGGCCGCAAAAACAGCGTGGCACCATGGATCGCGGCACCCGGTGCGGCCGCGGACCCCTGGCAGATAGGCCACTGCGCATCCGCGAGGGCGGTGCGGGGGGGCGGCATCGCAAAATGGCGGGTACAGCACCGCCTGGTCGAGAGCAGGGTGACCGGTTCAAAGATTCAAACACCCGTAATTATCTGATATGATGGGCCAACTCCAACGCCAATGAAGATGAGATGTGCTACGCGGCATTATGCTGCGGATAGGAGATCAGCGAGGATCCGAAAAAATTACCCTGAGGCTAACATAGGGCTTCAGTTGGGGCGTACTTTCTCGGCCGCTCAATCGAAGGAGGAAGGCATGAGTGACCCTTCGGCCCCAAGAGTGGTCGTGACCCCGTGCCACGGTGTTGTTGTAAATCCGGCATTGGCCCGAGAAGAGGCCGCGTGGATCGGTATATTCCCTGGTGAGAGTGAATTGCTCGTGGAACATGTGCGCTTGGCTACCAAGCTGGCTGTTGCTCTCAGTGCATACTGGGTGCCAACCGGAGGGGCGACGAGGATCGGAACGACCCTCTCCGAAGCAGAGTCGGCGGTGAACCTAGCGCGAGCCGAGGGCTGGTTGGGGGAATCTGGACCACGAACCATCATCGAGAACCATGCCCGTGACAGCCTTGGGAACCTGGCGCTGGCCAGCGCCGAAGTTCGACGCAACACGGGTCAATATCCTTGCGAGATGACCGTCGTTGGCTATAGGTTTAAGCGGCACAGGTTTGAAGCCCACGCTAGGGATTTGGGGTTTACCTGCCGCTTTCACTACATCGGCGTTAACGACCCTCGAGCGGATATTTTGCCTGACTCGCTGATGGGAGAATACTTAAAGTCTCGAGACCTTCGGGAGGACCCTCTGCTACGCGGGTCAAAATGGCGAGCGCAGCGGAATGCACGGAATCCGTATGCCCAGGTTCTCCCAGACTATGCTGCTGTCGATCCCGTGCTGGGAGCCTTCTTAGAGTATGTTTTCGAGGGCGGACCGCCAGCGCCGCCGCCCAATTGGTGACGAAGCGTGTGACCGGGTTGCAGTGGAGGGCGACATGCCGAAGGCATTAGACGGCAGAACCATATTCTGGTGGGCGCAACCCGCGCCGACATATGTTCTCAGACGAGGACGGGTACATGAACCCGCTAAAATCGATGACACCACTCACATGTTACGCGACGGCGGGGCCTTCAGTTTCATCCATGCAGCGCTTGCACTGAAGTATCGCGGCATAATATTCAATTTCGATCCCAACACATATGGCTTGGGCAGCGCTCGCCCGCCGATTTTGACGAGCCGAGATATGCTTGTCTCTGTGACGCGGCCTGCCCTAGATGATGACCCTGAGAACAACGAAAGACCTCTAGCTCGCAGCCAATCGGAGCTCGAAATAGAAATATTCGGGGCGCTTCGGCGGAACTTCTTCGACTATGCAAACCGCGACGCCATCGTGCTGACGGATCGCGTGGGTTTGAGCGCCGATGCGGTGCAATACCGAGGAGTCAGGTTTGCGCAGAGAAAAGGAGCGCAGGCAATTGGCGCCGGAAATGTCAACTATGTAAACGAAATCCCGAACAAAAAGACTACCATAGCGGGCAATCATACAATCGCCTATACCTGCTGGGTACCGCGAGTCTCGGATTCTATCCCGTCATCTCTTCTGCTTACATTTGGGTTGAACGGTTCCGCCACTCAAAATTGGACCTACTTGCTTTACTCTGAACACAGAAACCTACTCAGTGATCTTACGAAATCATCTGCTCCGAGGCTAGTGATATCGAGAATTCAGGCTGGAACCTCAGGGCGAATCCCGACCACTCAACAAGACCTGCAGCTTTCCGCGTGCATTGTGGCTGACGCGCTTATTACCTCGTGATGTTGATGTTCTTATAGGCAGCATCGGCGGTGCTGGCGTGCCACGCGGTCTCCGAAACGCGGTGGCTGGCCGGCAGGATGTCGACGCTTTCGTTGCGTTCGACGCGAAAGAAGTTCCAGCCGTGCTGGAGGTGGCGGATCAGGCTGTGCGCGTTGTACTGGGTCGCCACGCCGATATGGCGGATGCCGGAATTGAGCGCGTTGGACAGCGCGAAGTCGATGATCTGCGACTTGCAGCCGAAGATCACCGCGGGCTTGGCGCGCCGATCGGTGAGTTCCATCAGCCGCTTGCCACGGCCACCCGCCAGGACGTAGGCCATTTCCGTCCTGGCGAGCGGTCCACCTTTAGGGATAGCCAGCATGACGATCCTCCGTCGAGGAGTGGCCACGATGTTATGTGTCGGCAAGCTCCGTCAGCATGCGGTCGCGCGCCGCAACATCGCCCTCCTCGTGCACAGGCTGGATGCAGACATGTGTTGCACCGGCGGCGAAATGTGCGCGCAGTCCCTGCTTGATTTTCGCGGCGTCGCCCCACAGGACCATGGCATCGATGAAGCGGTCGGAGCCGCCGTTGGCCAATTCGGCTTCGGTGAAGCCGATCCACAGCCAGTTGTTCCGGTAGTTGTCGAGCGTGAGATAGCGCGCGAGCTCCTTCCGCCCGAGGGCGCGCGCCTTCGCGGCATCGGTCTCCAGGCACACTTTCTGCTCGGCGACGAGCCACTTGCCGGGGCCCATTAGCTTCGCCGCGCGCGCGGTGTGCTCCGGGGTCGTGTTGTAGGGGAGCGAGCCGCGCGTCTTCTCGGCTGACAGCTTCAGCATCAGCGGCCGGAGTGCGGCGATCGCGAGCGGCCAGTCCTGTGAACCCGGCTGGTCCTTGCAGATGCCGTCGAGATAGGCGCGCATCGCGGGGATCGGCTTTTGGTATGTGTGGCCACGGATGCCCTCCACCATCGGTGGATGGCTGACGCCAAGGCCGAGTATGAAGCGCTCGCCATACAGGTCGTTCAACGAGATCATGCCGCGACGCGCGGTGAAGGTGTCGCGCGCGTAGATCGAGGCGATCGAGCTGCCGACCTTCAGTTTGGTGCTGTTGGCCAGCATGAAGGCTGCCACCGAGAATGATTCATAGCCGCGCGATTCGGGGTACCACAGCACGTCGTAGCCGAGCCGCTCCACGGTAGCGACGAATATTTTGATCTGCTGCGCGCTGCCGAGTTTGTCCATCGAGTACCAGACGCCAAGCCGGCCGAGTTGCATGATGGTCTCCTTCTCTAATCGCCTTGGCCGGGTTGGCCCCGGCCACATTCATCTGTCATTGCGAGGAGGCGAAGCCGACGAAGCAATCCCGTGGTCGGTGCGCACCATCGCCGGAGATTGCTTCGTCGGCTTCGCCTCCTCGCAATGACAAGTTGGTTGACCTTCGTCAGATCACCTTTGCTGCACGAAACCTCGCGATCTCCGCTGCTGTATAACCTAGTTCGCCGAGCACCTCGTCATTGTGCTGGCCGAACATCGGCGGCGGGATATCGATGCGCGGCCCGTCATGCGCGAACTTGAATGCGGCCAGCGGCACGGTGAATGGGCCGTCGATTCCGGGGGCCGACTCGTGCCGGTGCAGCACGCCGCGCGAGGCGATCTGCGGATCGGCCAGCGCCTCGCCCATGGTGCGAACGCGCGTCGCCGGCACATGACGCGCCTGGAAATACTCCTCCCACTCCGCCGCGCTGCGGGTCAGCATGATCTGCGCCAGCAATGCTTCCTCCCGCTCACGGTCGGCGTGGCGTTCGTCGTTGGTGCGCTTGACCATCTCGGGATGCTCCAGCACCGTCCATAGCCGCTTCTGCTGCCGCAGGTTGGACGCACCGATCATCACGATCCCGTCCCTGGTCTGATACGCCATGCTGGTGGCGTGCCCGGTGCGGTTGCCCGACGGCTTCGGATGGTGGCCGTTGCGCATGTAGCCGGTGACATGCGACGCCATCAGGATGATCGCCACATCCAGCATCGCCATGTCGATGCGCTGGCCCTCTCCGGTGCGCTCGCGCTGGAACAGCGCGGCCGACAGCGCGTACGCCCCCATCGTGCCGGTGGCATAGTCGATCGCCGGCGCGCCGATCTTGATCGGATTCGCCACCGGCGTGCCGGTCATCGCCATGATGCCGGAGGTGGACTGGATCACGTGGTCGTACGCGGTCTGCTCGCGTCGCGGCCCGCCCTGACCGAACGCGGAGAACGACGCGTAGATCAGCTTCGGGTTGATCTTGCGCATCTCTTCATAGCCGAGGCCGAGGGCCTCGAACGCGCCGGGGCGATAGTTCTCCACCAGCACATCGGCGGTGGCGACCAGCTTCTTCAGGATCTCGCGCCCCTGCTCGGTCTTCAGGTTCAGCGTGATGGCGCGCTTGTTGGAGCCCTGCGTCAGGAACCCGGTGCCCATGCCCGCATGGTTGAGATCGCTGTCGCTGCCGGAATCGCGGCTCTGATCCGGATCGTCGGGATGCTCGACCTTGATCACGTCCGCGCCCATCAGGCCGAGCTGATATGCCGCGAACGGCCCGGCCAGCACATGCGTGATGTCGATGATGCGGATGCCTTCGAACGGACGCGCCACGGCCGGTTACTCCACTGACCGTGCAACGGTGGCGCCTTGCCCGCATGGCGTCAACACGCTTGGATGGCGCCAACAGGGTGGAGGAACGCGGCAATGTCGGTGGATCTGCTTATCGACGGACCGGTGGCGAAGATCGTGCTGAACCGGCCGGAGAAGCTGAATGCACTGACCCACGAAATGCGCGCGCAGTTGCGCGACTACACCCAGCAGCTTCGCTTCGACGAGAATGTGCGTGCGATCGTCGTCACCGGCGAGGGCCGCGCGTTCTGCACCGGGGCCGATGTCGGACGCATGCAGCGCGGCGGGCTTCGCGCCGAACGCGAGAAGATGCAGGGCGGCAGCCACCACTTTTTGCGCACGCTGCACGCGATCGAGAAGCCGGTGATCGCCGCGGTGCGCGGTCCCGCCGTCGGCATCGGCTGGAGCATCGCGCTCGCCTGCGACCTGATCGTTGCATCGGAAACCGCGCGGTTCTCGCAGGTGTTCCGCCGTATCGGGCTGGCGCCGGATGGTGGCGCGATCTGGTTCCTGACGCGCCGCATCGGCCTGGCGCGCGCCAAGGAACTGGTATTCACCGCCCGCTTCGTCGAGGCGGCGGAGGCGTTGTCACTCGGCTTGGTGAACTACGTGGTGCCGGACGGGGAACTGATGGCGAAGACCGAGGAGCTGGCGGCGGATCTCGCCACCGGCCCCACCTTCGCGTTCGGCCTGGCGAAGAAGCTGTTCCACATGGCGAGCGGGCCGAGCTACGAGGATTTCCTGGATTACGAAGCCTTCGTCCAGCCACAGCTCGACCAGACCGAAGATCATCGCGAAGGCGTGGCCGCGTTCCGGGAGAAGCGGAATCCGAACTTCGTGGGCCGCTGATGAGCCGCACCCCGCTTACGACCAGAGGCGCCTGCTGGCGATCCGTGCCCCGTCCCGCAGCGCCGCGAACTTCGCCCAGATTACCGTCGGGTGCACCTCCGGCCGATACGTCGCCTGCGAGGAGAACCCGCAGTCGGCCCCCGCCACCACGTTCTCCCGCCCGACCAACCGCGCGAACCGCACCAGGCGCTCGGCGATCCACTCCGGATGTTCGACGATGTTGGAAGAGTGCGTGATCACACCGGGGATCAGCACCTTGCCTTCGGGAAGCTTCACCGTCTCCCACAGGTGATACTCGTGCTCGTGCCGCGCGTTCGCCGCCTCGAAGCTGTAGCCGCCGGCGTTCACCCGCAGCATGTAGCCCGCGACGTCGGCCAACGCCGCCTCGTGGATGCGTGGTCCGTGGTTGATGCCATAGCAGGTATGATAGCGCACCCGCTCCGGAGGAATGTCTCGCAGGCTGGCGTTCAGCGCGGCAACATAGACCTCCGCCCGCGCCTGTCGTTGCGCGGCATCGAGCGACGGATCGCCGAACAGATCGGACAGGAATGGATCGTCGATCTGCAGGATGAACCCGGCGTCGACGATCGCCTGATACTCCGTGTGAAGCGCCGCACCCACCACGTGTAAGAACGCCTCGTCGGTGTTGTAGTATTCGTTCTCGCCTACGCCACTTGGCGCCACCGCCGGCATGAAGGCCGCGACATGCGGCACACCCTCCAGCGCGACCTTCAGGTTGTCGATGTCGCGCTGGAGCGTCGCCTCGCCGCGATAACGGATGGGGCCGGTGCACACCAACGGTATCACCGGGGTGACGGCGCCGCCTGTCATCGCGGTGCTGAAATACTGTTCGTAGTATTCCGGGAACGCCGCGACTTCGGCCGCGAACGTGGTGCGTCTCTGCTGAGGACGCGGCTCAAACCCGTCCAGCCGCTCGCGCGCATAGGTGAAGAACCCGGACTTCGACTGTTCGCCGTCGCACACGATGTCGATGCCGGTCTCGGCCTGCTTACGCACGCACTCTGCCACCGCGGTGCAGACGCGCTTCTGATACCCGCCTTCGTCGTGGCCGCGGCCTTCCAGCCGCGCCTTCATCATATCGAGCAGGTCGTGCGGCCGCGGCAGGCTGCCGACATGCGTGGTCAGGATCCGATCGATGTTTTGCTGCATTATCCCTGCACAATCACCTTCGCCAGCTCGTCGGGCGCCGTGAGCATCGGATAGTGTCCGGTATCCAGCTCGTGCCACGTCCCCCCAAGCTTCTCCGCGGCGCGACGCTGATGCGCCTCGCCGGGGTTCGCCGCCTGCCGGCACCAGATCACGCTCGCTTTCCATGTCTGCTGCCAGAAATGCGGCAGCTTCACGCGATCATTCATTGCCGCCACCGGGTGCGGCGTATAGCGATCCAGCGTCCAGGCCTTCGTCGTGTCATCGAGACTCGCGAACATCCGCCCCGCCGCATCCTCGCGCGACGGACCGCTGGCGAGATCGGTGGTCACCCGGGCGGTCCGCTTGACGATGTCGCCAATGCATTCGCCATCGAACAGTGCCAGCGCATCGGCCAGCACCAGGCGCCCGATCCGCTCGCGCGCCAGTTCCGCTGCTTTGCACACCACCATGCCGCCGCTGCTGGTGCCCACCAGCACGACGTCCCGCAGGTCCTCGAAGAACAGCAGTTCGGCGATCTCCGCACCGTGTGTTTCGGTGGTGATGCCTGCCCGCAATGCGTGGCGGCGTTCCGCACACCCGTCAAGCGACGGTGCGAACACGAGGTGCCCACCAGCCGTCAGTCGTGACACGACGCGCTGCCAGATCCAGCCGCCCTGATACGCCCCGTGGATCAATACGATAGTTGCCATTGTCGTTTCCCCCTGGGGCGGAACCATAGCCGGCTTGCCTCGACCCGACAAAGTGCCTGCGCTACGGTTGCTCACATGATCGACAAGTTCGTGAATTCCATGGCCGATGCCATGACCGGTATTGCCGATGGCTCCACGGTCCTGCTCGGCGGTTTCGGCGATGTCGGTATTCCTACCGCGCTACTCGACGGCCTGATCGAGCAGGGTGCGCGTGACCTCACCATCGTCGCGGTCGCCGGCGGACGCGACGGCAGCGCGATCGAACGCTTGTTGTCGCTTGGCCGCGTGCGACGGCTGATCTGCAGCTTCGTGCGCCCGGCGAGCCTCGCCGGTCGTCTGTTCCAGCAAGGCGACCTGGAAGTGGAGATCGTGCCGCAAGGCACCATGGCCGAACGCATGCGCGCCGCCGGCGCCGGCATCACCGGCTTCTACACGCCGACCGGCGCCGACACGTTGCTCGCGGAGGGACGCGAGACGCGAGAGATCGGTGGCAGGTTGTGTCTGCTGGAATACCCGCTGCCTGGCGATGTCGCGCTGATCGAGGCATGGTGCGGCGACCGCTGGGGCAACCTGACCTATCGCGATAGCGCGCGGAACTTCAATCCGGTGATGGCGATGGCGGCGAAGCTCACCATCGCGATGACGCGCAACATCGTGGCACTCGGCGAACTGGCGCCGGAGACCATCATCACACCAGGCATCTTCGTCAATCGCGTGCTGCACGTGCCACTCTGAGAGGACCCGATGGAGATCTCCCCACTCGATCGCAACGGCATGGCGGCGTGGTGCGCGCGTGACATTCCCGAAGGCTGGCTGGTCAATCTCGGCATCGGCATCCCGACGCTGGTAGCCGACTTCGTGCCCGCGGACCGCGAGGTGATCTTCCATGCCGAGAACGGCGTGATCGGCGTCGGCCCCGCGCCGGCGCCCGATGCGGTCAATCCGTTCCTGATCAACGCCAGCACCACGCATGTCACGCTGCGCACCGGCGGCTCCTACGTGCACCACGCCGACAGCTTCGCCATCGCGCGCGGCGGGCATCTGGATCTGTGCGTGCTCGGCGCGTTCGAGGTGGCGGAGAACGGCGACATCGCCAATTGGGCACGCTCGGCCGACGAACCGGTAAAGCAGGTCGGCGGCGCAATGGACCTCGCGATCGGTGCGCAGCGGCTGTGGGTGGTGATGGAGCACACGACGAAGGAAGGGGAGCCGCGGATCAGGCAACGCTGCACCTATCCGCTGACCGCGAAGGGCGTGGTGAAGCGGGTGTACACCAACTTGGCGGTGCTCGATGTGACGCCGCGCGGCTTCGTCGTGCGCGACATGATTCCTGGCATGACACATGAGGCGCTGCAGGCACGCACGGAAGCGAAGCTGCATTCGAAGACTTGAAAGGCGATGGGTTTCGCTTCGCTCAACCCATCCTACGAATGGTGCGGAGTGCGGAGTGCGTAGGATGGGTTGAGCGAAGCGAAACCCATCACCACGAGAGCAGGAGGAACCGACCATGACCACGCGCATCACCCGTCGACGTGCCCTGCAGATCGGCGCCGCCGCCCTGCCGCTTGTCCACGTCCGCACTGCCAGCGCGGCCGGCAAGCTGGTGCTGGCGTTCTGGGACCATTGGGTGCCCGGCGGTAACGACGCGATGACGAAGCAGATCAACGCCTGGGCGCAGAAGAACAAGGTGGATGTCGCCACCGACTACATGAGCGCCGGCAACAAGTTGGTGATCACCGCGGCGGCGGAGGACCAGGCGAGGACCGGGCACGACGCGATCGCGCTGCCGGTCTGGGAAGTGCACAACCACGCGCACGCTTTCGAGCCGGTGGATGACGTGATGCAGCGTCTGACGGCCAAATACGGGCCGACCAACGAGGTGTGCGAATATCTCGCCCGGATCGGCGGTCATTGGATGGCGGTGCCGAGTAACTCCGGAGCGCAGAACCAGCCGCCATGCGGGCGGATCGGCGTCCTGAAGGACAAGGCCGGCCTCGATGTGCTGGCGATGTATCCGGTGAACAGCGAGTACACGCCCGGTGCCGAAGCGTGGACGTGGGACGCGCACCTGAAGGCTGCCGAAGCTTGTTATACTGCCGGCTTGCCGTTCGCGCTCGGCCTGTCGGACTGCGGTGATGCCGTCGATTTCCACGGCTGCCTGTTCGCGGCGTTCGGGGCTGAACTGGTGGACGGGAAGGGCAACATCACGCTGCACACCCCGGAGATCAGGCAGGTGATGGAATACGGCCAGCAATTGGTAAAATTCCTGCCGAAGGACGTGATGGCGTATGACAGCGCCTCCAACAACCGCGCGCTGATCTCCGGACAGAGCGCGCTGATCTTCAATCCGCCGTCGGCCTGGGCGGTGGCGAAGCGCGATGCGCCGCAGATCGCGCGCGACTGCTGGACGTTCTCCGCGCCGCGCGGGCCGAAGGGGAGGTTCGTAGCGTACAATCCGTATTTCTGGGGTATCTGGTCGTTCAGCCAGAACAAGTCAGCGGCGAAGGACTTGCTGGAATATCTGTCCGAACACGAGCAGGTGGAAGAACGCACGCGCAAGGTCGAAGGCTTCGACGTGCCGCCGTTCGACAGCATGCTCGATTTCAAGATCTGGGAAGAGGTCGAGCCGCCGCCCGGCACCGTGTTCCACTATCCGATTCGTCCCTCGCATCATGCCCGTCCGCATGTCGCCGGCACGCCGGCGCCGCCCGACATCGCCGTGCAGATCTACAGCCGAGGCATCATGCCGAAGATGTTCGGGAAACTGTTCGCCGGCCAGTCAATCGAACAGTCGATCGCCTGGGCGGAGGAGGAACTGTCCGGCTTCATGCGCTGAGGGGAGACAGGCGATGATCACCGCAATCGAGATCACGGCGCGCGCACCGTTTGTCGGTGGCGCCGCATTCGGCACCACCGGTGCCTACGAGCGGCTGGACGGTGTCGCGATCGGCGAACTCGATCCGGCGCTTTCCGCCAATCGCGGCATCGTCAACATCGATAAGGCGTCGCGCAACGCGCGCGGCCACGTCGAGTACCGCAGCGACATCTGCATCCTGCGCCCGGCCGATCCCGAGCGCGGCAATGGCCGCATCCTCTACGAGGTGAACAACCGCGGCCGTATCATGCTGTTCGCCAACCTCTGCGCCGGCAAGCCCGGCAACCAGCCAGCGATCGCGGCGGATCTCGGCAACGCCTTGCCGCTGCGGCTGGGCTTCACGCTGGTGTGGTCCGGGTGGGATCCGGGCGCGCCGCGCGCCAATGGCGGGCTCGGGCTGGACGCGCCGGTGGCCACCGATAACGGCGCGCCGATCGTGCGGCGCATCCGCGAGGAGTTCATCTCCGGCACGCGCGGTGGCGATCTGCAACAGTTCCGCCTGTCCTATGAAGCGGCAACGCGCGATGACGCCGTACTGACGGTGCGGCGTACGCAGACTGCGGAGCGGCAGCCTGTGGCGTTCGAATTCGTGGATGCGCGTACGGTGCGGCTGGCGCAGGGCGCGCTGCCGGAGCCTGGATCGATCTACGAGCTGCGCTACAACGCGACGAATCCGCGAGTTCTCGGCATCGGCTTTGCCGCAACGCGCGACATCGTCAGCCACCTGCGCAACAGCGCGACGGGGCGCGATCTGCTCGGCCGCCAACCGACGCATGCGCTGGGCTTCGGCATCTCGCAGGCGGGGCGCTATCTGCGCGACCACCTCGCACAGGGCTTCAACCGCGACGAGACCGGCGCGCGCGTGTTCGACGGCGTGTTCACCCACGTCGCGGGCATCGGCCGGGTGTTCTTCAATGCCGAGTTCGGTCAGCCGGCGTGCACGCGCACCTGGCACGAGGATCACGGCTTCCCCGAGGTGGAGTTTCCGTTCGCGACCGGCGCGCTGCTGCGCGGCGACGATACCAAGGTGATCGAGACCAACACCTCGACGGAATACTGGCAGAAGGGCGCGTCGCTGCTGCACACCGATCCGGACGGCGCGCGCGATGTCGAATTGCCGGTGAACGTGCGTGGCTACTACCTGCCGGGCACGCAGCACGGCGGCAAGGCGGGCATGCCGCGCGATGCCGGCCCGTGCAGCAATCCGCGCAACTGGCATGATCCGATGCCGGCGATTCGCGCACTGCTGGTGGCGCTCGACGAATGGGTGGTGACAGGCCGCGAGCCGCCGCCGTCAGGCTTGCCGCGCATTGCCGACGGCACGCTGGTGCGCGCCGAGGCGGTGGCATGGCCGAAGCTTGCGCAATTGGTGCCGCCACGCGCGGCGAACGATGTGGCGGAACTGGGTGATTGGTCCGATCCACAGGCGCCGGCGCGTGTCTGGCAGGCGCTGGTGCCGCAAGTGGATGAGGACGGCAATGAGATCGCCGGCATCCGGCTGCCGGACATTGCCGTTCCGCGCGGCACATTCACGGGATGGAACCTGTACAAGGCACCCCTGCCGGCGGGTGAACTTGCCGACCGTGAAGGCACGCACCTGGCGTTCGCTGCCACGCGCGCCGAACGCGAGCGGTCCGGTGACCCGCGGCAGTCGCTCGCCGAACGCCATCCGACGCGGGAAGCCTATGCCGCGCAAGTAGCGGGAGTGGTCACCGCGTTGCTACGCGATCGACTGCTGCTTGAGCGGGACGCCGACGCTTATCTGGTTCGCGCAGAGGCGCAGGAGTGACCGCGATCGTTACTGTCACGTCCCCTCCCGCCGCCACGCCAGCACCATCAGCCCGAGCATCAGCGGCAGCGCAACCCACGCCGGCAGCAGTGCCAGCGAGGCAATCCCCGTCACCACGTGATCATGCCGCCGCTCCAGTCCGATCCAGGAGCTGCCGGCCGCCGGCCGGTCCGATTCGGTGCGGCGCAGATCGGGCACGTCCGGCGGTGCTCCCGGCGTGCCGGTGCCGATGAAATGAATTCCGCCGCCCGACGCGCGCACCAGCTTGCGCAGCAGCGTCGCAGTGGCACGCAGGTCGGCGAACTCCAGCGGATTGGCAGCGCCAGCCGCGGCATAGGCGGTGCGGGAGCCGTCGCCCACCTGCCAGACACCGGGAGTGGTGGCCGGCAGTGAAGCGGTACCCTTGCCGGGGCTCGCCGCTGTCAGGTCCAGCGTTTGCGACTTGCCGTCCGGATCGGTCACCGTCACCTGGCCGGGCGGTGCGGGATCGGTCGAGCGGCGCTCGATCGTAAGCCGCCCATCGGCGACATGCGTGGTCAGCGCGTTCTCCTCCAGCTCCGGCTCCTGCATCAGCCAGTGCGCCACCCGGCGCAGCAACTCGGCCTGAGGTCCGCCGCCCTGATGGCCGCGTGACCACAGCCAGATCTGATCCGACAGCAGCAGCGCGACCCGGCCCTTGCCGATCCGGTCCAGCAGCAACAGCGGCTGGCTGTCGCGCGTACCGAGCAGCACCTCGCCGCGGACGTCGGCCGGCTGGATGCGCCGGTACCACGATCCCCATTCTGCGACCGCATCGGGATTGCCGGCCGGGTTGGCGCCGGTCAGCCCCTCGGTGACCGGATGGCGCTGGCCAAGATCGGTGACGCGGGGGCGGAACTGCCCCTCGACCACGGCGCTCATCGACGCGGGAACGCCCGGCAGCACCTGGCCGATCGGCGTTGCGGCGAGGCTGCTCGCGCCGGAGAACTCCGGGCCGACGCTCAGCAGCAGCGCGCCGCCGTCGCGCACGTGCTCGGCGATGTTCGCGATGTATGGCATCGGCAGCAGGCCGCGGTTCTGGAACCGGTCCAGGATGATCAGGTCGAATTCGTGGATCTTGTCGAGGAACAGCTCGCGCACCGGGAAGGCGATCAGCGCCAGCTCGTTCAACGGCGTCAGGTCGTCCTTCTCGGGTGGGCGCAGGATGGTGAAGTGTACCAGATCCACCGATGGGTCCGCCTTCAGCAGCCGACGCCAGGTGCGCTCACCGGGATGCGGCTCGCCCGAGATCAGCAGCACGCGCAGCCGGTCGCGCACGCCATTGATCTCGATCACCGCGCGGTTGTTGATGGTGGACACCTCGCCGGCAAGCGGTGTTGCCGACAGTTCCACCACCGTGGGGCCGGCACGAGTGATCGGCAGCTCGATGCGCTGTTCGGCACCGATCGGCACGCTCTCGACGCGTGGCGGCTCGCCGTCGCGGCGAATCGTCAGGTTGGCCGAGGCAACGGGGTGCGGCACACCGAGGTCCTCGATGGCAACCCGCAGTGTGACTGTCTTGCCGACGATGCCGTAACTGGGCGCTTCGATCACCCGCAGGCGGCGGTCGATCTCCTCACCCTTTGCTGGGATCAGCACATTGAGCGGCGCGCCGCCGGGGGGAGTGTCGGGAATGTCGTGCACCTGTCCGTCAGTGATTGCGATCGTGCCGGCCAGCCGTGAGCGCGGGATGTCCGCCAGCGCCCGGTCGATGGCGCCGAACAGGCGGGTGCCGGCATCGCCGCTCTCCGGCACGGTGACGGTGCGGAGCTCGAGATCGGGCAGCTTCGCCGCCTGTTGTGTGAGCGCCGCCCGCGCCGCCTCGGCCAGGCGGGTGCGCTCACCGACCTGCATCGAGGCGGTCTGATCGACCACCAGCAGGCCGATGTCGGGGAGGTTGTCGCGACTTTCCTCCACCACCCGGGGTCCGGCCAGCCATAGCAGCAGCACTGCGAAGCAGGCGAGCCGCCACAACGTGCCGCGCGCGCGCCGGAACGCGGCAAGCGCCACCATCAGCAACGCGAGCACGCCGAGCGCCGCGATCAGCCAGAGCGGCAGCAGCGGCTCGAAGCGCAGTGCGGCGATGACTTCTTCTGGGCGCATCTCAGGACTTTGGGAGCTGGCTGTTCATACGGCGATACTCACGACGCGAAGGCGTGCTCGGCTTTGCCCAGCCTGCCGGGGTCGCACCACGATCTCCACGTCCTGGTCCAGCAAGGTCAACAAATGCAGCAGCCGATCGGTCGGCAAATGGGCAAATTGCCCGTTGATGATTTGCGCGGCATCGTCCTTCGCAATGCCGAGAAGTACGGCGGCGGCGGCCGGCTTCAGGCCGCGACGCCGAAGTTCCGCGTGAACGAGATGAACCAGCTCCGCCTGAACGAGCAACTCGTCGGCATCCGCAAGACCAAGGTCAGCGAATACGTTGCCGCTGCCGTCGATGATCTGTTCATTCGTGTCAGCCATTTGTCTGGTTCTCCTGCCGATGCCGAGCTTCGGCTAGCGCGAGGCGGCGTTGGATCAACGCCAACTCCTTTGCAGGAGTGGCGATACCGCGCTTGGCCTTTTTTTGAAAGACGTGCAGCACATACAGCGCTTCGTGGAAACGTACCGTGTAAACCGCCCGATAGGTATTGCCATCGTGATCCTCGACGATTTCGAGCACGCCGGCGCCGGAATGTCCCTTCAGCGGCTTCGCCTTGGGGTGCTTGTCTCCAATCTGCGCGAAATAGAGCGCATAGCCAATTTCATAGCGAACTGCCTGCGGGAGGGCACGCATGTCATCCAGGCTTGACCCGATCCATCGTACCGGCTTCACGGTGCGTGTCTATGGTAGGATATCGACAGGGCTTGCATCGTCATCCAGTACGTTCGATGTGCACTGGCCTTTCCTCTCCGGATCGGCGGTTCTCGACGGAGGGGCAGGCTGCATTTGTCGTCGGGTTCCGGGCTGGCCCCACGACCACTCCCGGCAACGTGCCCGTTCGCGGCCAAAGATCTGGCGTTGCAACTGTAGATCAGCACTCCCGCAACCGATCGCTGCGTAAAATCCAGGCCCTGGGATACCTGTATCCTTGTTCACCACCAGGCACATCAGCAGCGGTTCACCGGAACACCTGTTTTCATCTGCAAGCACGTTGAGCACACGCTTCAGCGAAGCGCCGAACCCCTGGCTCCATGCAAATCCAAATTCTGCTGCGACCGCACCATAGGTGATTGTTCCACCGCACTGGGCGCGCCCTACCAGTAATTCGCGAAGTTTGCCGGGGTCCACCCGTGCCGGTATTTTTTCTACCAAGTTGTCGCGGGCGCCTGCCTGTACCGATCGCCTCGCCGGGTTCGGCTTGCCGTGTGGCGGGGTGAATGCTGGTTGCCTCGATGGTTCAGAGGGGCTCCCGGTGGCTCCGTTCCAGTCCCGGTCGATCGGCACGCCACGCCTCACGGCGGCCCGGGTCAGTACAGCCCGTGTTGCAACCGACACCGGCGTGACCATGTAACCAGATGCTTCATCGCCCAACTGAACGGCGTCGTCAGGCGATCCACGCCGCCATGAGATCGCAACGGCAAGACAGATTGCAGCGTCGAGCCGATCTTGATCTGGTTTCCGAGGTTGCTTGCAGTGCGCTTGGGCATCAGCCCAGTCGGCGAGTTCCCACATGCCGAATTTACGCGCGTACGTGGCGAGGCCACTTGCGACGAGTGCCCAATCAGCCACATCGAATCTTCTGGCAACCGGATTGTATTTGGCAGCTCTGTGCCGATCCCAGACCTCCGGTATCATCGCCGGCAGTGCTAGGGCAGGAAATACCTCGATCAGGAAGCGCCCCGTCGCCGCCGTACGGGCCTGGATCAGATTTTGCTGCGCCATTGTCGTGGGCAGAAAGCGCCAGATAGGAGCATCATCGCCGAAAAACTTCTCCGCGCCACCCGCCCGACGGGCAGGTTGAACACCGCCACGAAGCCCGGAGATGAGGCTGCCGGCAACCCGATCGATAGGTCTGCAACCCTCACGGTTGGGCACGATGGTTGGCTGATCGATCGCGATCAGGACGTACTCCGCTTCTGCCGCGCATTCATTGATGAAGTCCGCTGCCGCTTCGAATGTGGCCAGCGCCGGCGCATGGAAAGCTCGACCTTTTTCTCCGTCGAAGGTGTACGCTGCGATTGCACCGCGAGTCTTGTTGGCCCAGGCGGAGTCGAAGCCGACGAGCAGCTCTCTCATTGTTAATCGCCGAGCCGGGGGAACACAAACCAACGAACACCCCCGGCCGCCACTTCCCTCATTGTCCTAGTCGCTGTAGGATCGCCGGCACGTGCACCTGATCGCCCTTGTAGTTGCCGGTCAGCGCGTACATCACGAGGTTCACCCCGAACCGATACGCCACCGTCCGCTGCCGCGACCCACCCGGGATGACCGCGTAGGGATTACGTCCATTCTCATCCACTGCCCAGGCGGCTGCCCAGTCGTTGCCGCCGATGATCACCGGACTGACGCTGTCGTTGGTGCGGTCCTGGTCACGCTGCACCCAAACCGACTCGCCGGTGTAGCGCCCGGGAAAGTCCTGCAGCAGGTAGAACGCCCGCGCCAGTACGTGCTCGGTGGTCAGCGGCGCCAAGGGCGGGATCACCAAGCCCTGCGCCACCCGCTGCAACGCCGATCCGGTGCCGGGAGCAAAGCCGGCGCCCGAGCCGGAGTCCCGCGTATCCACCAGGACGATGCCACCGCGGCTCATGTAGTCGTTCAGCGCCGCCGCCTGCTCCGTCGAGAGGGGCTGCGCATCGGCTGTGATCGGCCAATATAGCAGCGGGTAGAAACTGAGATCGGTCTTGCCGGGTTCAACCGCGTCGGGCTCCACCAAGGTCGCTGCGGTGCGCCGGTTGACGTACTCCGACAGCCCCTCGAGCCCAGCGCGCGACACCGCGTCCAACTGGGCATCGCCGGTGACCATGTAGCCGAGTCGAGTGGCGAGCGCGGGATTGGGATTGCTGTCTAGCGCCTGCGCCGCCGGTGCTGCTAGCAGCCCGAGCAGCAGCGCTGCCGCGGCCCGGCTCGGCCGCAGCAGCCCTCGCAGCCCGAGCGCAATCAGGAGGTCCAGTGCCAGCAGCGCGACCGCGATCGCAAGCAGCGCCGGTCCGAGCGCGCGCTCCGGCGCCGCCGCGGCGTAGTCCTCGATCCGGGCGCCGGGAACCGGTGGCGCGGCCTCCGGCGCCGGCAGATTGGCGCCGAGATTCAATGCACGCCGCCCGTTCTCCGGCCCATACAGGCCGGGCGGATGGCGCGGCGAAGCGGCGGTGCGGGCGATCTCGTTTGCAGGCAGACCGGTCGCGGCCTGCGGCGGCGCCGATAGCAAGCCAAAACCGTCCAGCGTTTCAGCCGGCGCCAACACGCTGGTGTCCGAGACCGGAGCTACGCCTGCCGACAGCGCGACCAGCCGGCGCAGCATGTCCACGAACAGCCCGGACAGCGGCAGGTTGGACCAGTCGGCGTTGGCGGTGACGTGGAACAGCACCACGCGACCCGCCCCCCGCGTCGCCTGCGTCACTAGCGGCGTGCCATCGGCCAGTGCTGCCCAGGTGTGGCCGGTCAGATCGGCCGAAGGTTCCGCCAACACCTGTCGGCTGACCTTCACCTCATCCGGTACGGTCAGGCCGGCGAATGGTGAGCTGGCAGAGAACTGAGCGACCCCCGCCGGTTCCGCCCAGGATAGCGCGCCGCCAAGCTGGCGGTCGCCGCCGAGCAACTTGACCGGCATCAGCGAATCGGTATCGCCGATCGGTTGTTCGGCGGTGCGCGGTCCGGCGAAACGGATCAGCAGGCCGCCCTGCTCCACCCATTTGGTCAGTGCATCGCGCTCGGCGCCAGCCGGCAGCGGCCGGTCCGCGAGGATCAGCACCGACACCTCGCGTTGCAGCAGGGTCGCGAGATCGGCCTCGCGCACCTCGGTGAACGGCAACAATGCGCGGCGCAGGTAATACAGCGAGCCGGCGAATGGCGTATCGGCGGTGGCAAGATCGCCGGCGAGGATCCCCACCGGGCGCCGCCGCCAGCGTTCATCCAGCAGTACCACCGAGGCCGCACTCGGCGGGCCTTCGAGGACCAGCCGGCTCAGCCGGTTGCGCAGCTCGGGTGGCAGCACAATTGCGACGGAGTCCTCGCTCGTGCCGGCGGGCAAACCAAATGTCGCTCGCGCGAGGGTGCGGCCGTCGCCGCTCTGTGCCAGCACCACCGCCTGGCCGGCGAGCGGCTGCGGCGCCTGGGCGATGCGGGCGATCAGGCGGTCGGCCTCATTCTGTGGAGGCAGCAGCACCCGGGCCGTCGCTGCCTGGCCGCGCAGTTCGGTTACCATACCTGCCTCGCCGAGCGCCGCGGCGAATGGCGCGAAGTCGCCGCCATGGGTCAGCCCGTCGCCGAGATAGACCACCGCTGTTCCGGGCCGATGCCAGACGCGCAGTGCCAACGCGGCGGCGGCGCGATTGGGCGGCCAGGGCTCAGGATGCAATGCTGCTACTCTAGCGCGCAGATCGGCGACCGGCAGGGGCGCGGTAACCTGCGGCGCGGCGCCGGTGCCGTCCGGCGCGGTGGCGAGCAGCGCTACCTGCCGCCCGGCGCGTTCGGCGCGATCCAGCACGGTGTTCGCCGCCTGCATACGGCGCAGCCAATCACCGGCCGACGCCCAGCCGTTGTCCACCACCAACAGCACGGGCCCGGAACCGGCCAGGGTCGAACCGGCATCCAGCACCGGCCGCGCCAGCGCCAGGATCACCAGGGTCGCGGCGATCATGCGCAGCAGCAGCAGCCACCAGGGCGTGCGCGCCGGCGTCTCCTCGCGGGCGTGCAGCCCCATCAGCAGCCGGATCGCCGGGAATGATTCGCTGCGCGGCGCCGGCGGCGTCACGCGCAGCAGCCACCACAGCAGCGGCAGGGCAGGCAGCGTGAGCAGGACCCAGGGGGCGGCGAAGATCATCGTGCAGTCAGCGCCATGTAGAGGCCTAGCAGCGCGGCCTCGGGCGAATGGTCGGTGCGATGCACCGCAAAGCCGAATCCGGCGGCGGCACAGATTGCTGCCAGACCATCCTGCTGCGCCCTCATCCGCCGACCGTATTCGTCCCGCACGCCCTCTACACGCGGGATCAGGGTGTCGCCCTCCCGTTCCAGGCCCCGAAAGCGAATCCGCCCGGTGTACGGCAGGTCGGCCTCGGCTGGATCGAGCACCTGCAGCAGGTAGCCGCTGACCGGGATCGCGGACAGTCTGCCGACCGAGGCCTGGATTTCCTCAAGCGGTGACAAAAAGTCGCCGAACAGCACCACGCGGGCGTGCCGCGGCAACGGCACGCGTGGCGGCAGGCCGGCATCATCGTCCGCGCTGCCCATCAGCGCCTCGGCCAGCCGGTCCAGTCCAACACGCCCCGAGATCGGCCGCGCGTCGGGTGCGATCATCGTCGCCCGCTCGCCGCCCCGTAGCAGTAACGAGGCCAGCGCCAGTAGCAGCAGTCCGGCGCGCTCGTGCTTCTCGACCTCCGCGCCGCGAGAACGCCAGTGCATCGATGGTGACGCGTCACGCCACAGGCAGATGGTCTGTGCGGCCTCCCATTCAGTTTCGCGGATGAACCAGCCGTCCGGTATCGGGCGGCCCGACTTCGCTGACTGTCGCCAGTCGATGCGTGCAATCGGGTCGCCGGCGACGAAGTGACGGAACTGCCAGAAGCTGTCGCCCTGGCCGACCCGGCGCCTGCCGTGCACGCCCTGGGCAACCGTGGCCGCCACGCGTTCGGCGGCGACCAATAGCGGTGGCAGACGCGCGCCAAGTGCTTCGGCCCGTCTTGCCTCCGCCGCCGCCTGCGTGGAACCGCTAGGCAAGTCGTTCGACCAGCCGGTCGATCACGTCGGCCAGCACGACGCCGTCGGCGCGGGCGGAAAAGTTCAGCGCCATGCGATGCCGCAGCACGGGGCGGGCCAGCGCCACCACATCGTCGATGCTGGGCGCCAACCGTCCGCCCAGCAGCGCGCGTGCCCGCGATGCCAGCATCAGTGCCTGCGCTGCGCGCGGGCCGGGGCCCCAGGCGACATGACGCCGCACGGTCTCGTCGTCGGCGGTCTCCGGGCGGCCGCCGCGCACCAGCGACAGGATCGCATCCACCACCTTCTCGCCCACAGGCACGCGGCGGATCACTGCCTGCGCCGCGCGCAGTTCATCGCCGGTCATCGTCGGTTCCGGCGGTGCCTCGGCCATGCCGGTGGTGGCGAGGAGCATGGTCCGTTCCGCCTCCAGCGCCGGGTAGCTAACATCGACCTCAAGCAGGAAACGGTCGAGCTGCGCCTCGGGCAGCGGGTAGGTGCCTTCCTGTTCGATCGGGTTCTGTGTCGCCAGCACGTGGAACGGGCGAGGCAGCACATGCTCGACACCCGCCACGGCGACGCGCTGCTCCTGCATCGCTTGCAACAGCGCCGACTGGGTGCGGGGGCTGGCGCGGTTGATCTCGTCGGCCATCAGCAATTGACAGAACACCGGGCCAGGCACGAAGCGGAAGCTGCGGCGACCATCCGTCTCGTCCAATACCTCACTGCCGATGATATCAGCGGGCATCAGGTCGGGGGTGAACTGCACCCGCTTGGTGGCGAGCCCCAACACGATGCCGAGCGTCTCGACCAGCCGGCTCTTACCGAGACCGGGCACGCCGACCAGCAGGGCGTGGCCGCCCGACAGCAGCGTGATCAGCGTCTGATCCACCACCTCGTCCTGGCCAAAGATCACGCGTCCGATCGCCGTACGCACCTTGCCGATGCGCGCGCCGAGCGCCTCGACCTCCGCGAGGATCGTGCTGGCGTCGATCGCACCTTGTGGCGTGGCAGCCATAGTTACCGACATAGGGACGTACACCTCTGACAAAACTTACCAAGCCGTCATATAGGCACTTTCATGGGCGGGGGGATGCTACCTATATCGGCCGGGAGTGTGAAAGACCGGCAGCGATGGAGACGGAGACGTGAACGAGGCCAGCTCTCCAGTGCCGCATGCCAGCGCCCTCGGTCGGGGACCAGGTGCGCGGCCGATCTCCGCGGCGTTTGCCGAGCCAATTCCGACCCTCTCATGCCGCCAGTCGCGCCCGCGTCGCATGCCGGTGGAATGCGGCGACCTGCCCTTCCTGATCCGGCGTGACGGAACTTGGCTGTATCGCGGCAGTCCGATCAACCGGAAGGAACTGGTGTGTCTGTTCGCCAGCGTGCTGAAGCGCGAAGTGGACGGCTCGTTCTGGCTGGAGACCCCAGCCGAACGCGGGCGCATCGAGGTAGAGGACGCTCCGTTCATTGCGGTCGAGCTCGACTGGGTGGGTGATGGCCGCCATCAGACGCTGTCCTTCCGCACCAATGTCGATAAGGTAGTGACAGCGGGTCCTGATCATCCGATCCGCGTGGCTCATGACCTGCTCACCTGCGAACCGACGCCCTACATCCTGGTCCGACCGGGCGTGGGCGAGCGGGGTATCGAGGCACGGATAAACCGTGCGGTGTATTATGAGCTGGTCGCGCTGGCCGTGCCGGAATGGGTTGGTTGCCGGCGCATGCTCGGCGTCTGGAGCCGCGGCCGGTTCTTCCCGCTGGGCGAACTGCCTCCCGGCGAAGAGTGATCCCAGCACGATGACGGCTCCTGAGCTGCGCGCGCGGCTCACCGCGATTGCTGCCGAACCGCTGCCAGGCGAGGTGGCGCATGGTGACGACGTGCTGGAGGTTCTCGACCGTCCGCCGGTGCCGGCCGCGGTGCTGGTGCCGGTCATCCTGGGGCCGATGCCGGGCATTCTGTTGACCAAGCGCAACGCGCATCTGAACCAGCACGGCGGCCAGGTCAGCTTCCCTGGCGGCCGGATCGACGCTCACGACATAGATGCCGAAGCGGCGGCCCTGCGGGAGGCTGAGGAGGAGATCGCGCTTGACCGCGCGCAGGTCGAGGTGCTCGGTAGGATGGCCAACTATGTGACCGGCACCGGCTATATCATCACCCCCGTACTTGGCCTGCTGCCGCCGGGCCTGGAACTGCGGCCGGCGCCAGAGGAAGTTGAGTCGGTGTTCGAACTGTCGATCGAGGTGCTGCTCGATCCGGATGCACCGAAGCGCCAGCGCCACCACGTGCGCGGAATCTGGCGGGAATACTGGGTATGGCCGCATCCCGATCACTACATCTGGGGTGCCACTGCGGCGATCCTGGCGCATCTGGCACAGAAGCTGCGGGCGGTGGGGCCGCATGCTTCGACTGGTTGAACTGGCGCTGTTCCTCGCGCCGTTCGTCGTCTTCGCTGTGTGGCGCTTCATGGCTCTGGAGGGCGGACCGCCGGTCCGCGTCGTGGTTGGTGCCGCGTTCGTGCTGGCGCTGTTGGCCGGCGCCCTGATCTGGCTGAGCCAGGAAGACGCGCTGCCGCCCGGCGTCAGTTACGAACCTCCCCGGCTGCAGGACGGCAAGGTTATCTCTGCTCATGGCGCGCCGCGATGAGCGAGGCGTCCGCGATGCGGATCGATCCGCCTGCCTTTCTGGCGGAGCCGGCCCTGGCTGCGGTGATGGTGGCGCTCCCCGAAGCGCGCGTGGTCGGTGGCGCGGTGCGCGATGTGCTGACGGGCCACCAGGTTAGGGAGGTCGATTTGGCTACGCCTCGCACGCCCGAGCAGGTGGCCAAGGCGCTCCAGGCGGCCGGCATCCGCGCCGTGCCGACTGGGCTGGACCATGGCACGGTCACGGCGGTGGTAGACGGCCACGGCTACGAAGTCACCACGCTGCGGCGCGACGTCGAGACGGATGGGCGCCACGCGGTGGTCGCGTTCACCGATGACTGGCGGGCGGATGCGACGCGGCGCGATTTCACCATCAACGCCATGTCACTGACGCGTTCCGGCGAGGTGTTCGACTATTTCGGCGGCATTGACGATCTGCGCGCCGGCATCCTGCGTTTCGTCGGCGACCCTGCGACCCGCATTGCCGAGGATTATCTGCGCATCCTGCGGTACTTTCGCTTCCTCGCGCGCTATGCCGGTGGGCCCACCGATCCCGCGGCGCTGGCCGCGATCCGCGCCGGTCTGCCCGGTATCGCCAGGCTATCGGTCGAGCGCGTGTGGAGCGAACTAGGCCGCATCCTGTCCGCGCCCGATCCTCGTGCCGCGGTCGACCTAATGGCTAATTTGGGCGTGCTTGCCGTGGTGCTGCCGGAAGGTGCCGATCCCGCGCGGCTTGCGCGTCTGGTCGAGGCGGATGCCCCGGAGGACCCGCTGTTGCGCCTAGTGGCGCTGCTGACCGGCGATCCAGCGGCGTTGGCTGCGCGTCTGCGTCTGTCGGCGGCGGAGCGCGATCGGCTGGTGGCGTTGCGCGCCGGTCCGGTGCCGCGACCTGGCGATGATGACGCGGCGCTCCGGCGCCTGCTGGCCGATGAGGCGCGGGAGGTGCTGATGGATCGGGCTTGGCTGGCCGGAGCGGACGCGCCGGAATGGGCCGCGTTGCGGATGCGGCTGTCTGCAATCTCGCGTCCGGTGTTCCCGCTGGAGGGGCGCGACGTGCTGGCGCTCGGTGAGCCGGAGGGTCCGCGCGTCGGTGCGCTGTTGCGTGGGGTACGGCAGTGGTGGCTGGACGGCGGTTGTGTCGCCGACGCGGAGCAATGCCGCGCGGAGCTGGTGCGAAGGAGGAGAGGCGGAGGTAGGTCAAGTAAGTAAGCGGACACAGAGTTACACAAAGTGCACACGGAGTTTCACTGAGAAGATATTTGGCGCTTCGCGCAGACCTTTGAACAACAGCGCGTAGCGCCAATGAAAACTTTTCCTTTGTGCAACTCTGTGTCCGCTTACTTGATTCTGCACATCCAAAATGTGCATTCCCGTGAGCGCCCACCTGCTCTAGTTTACCCGCCCTGTCCACTTGACGGGGCGATCGCGCGAGCCGCTCGAACGACCTGATTATGGGCTTCTGCGCGAGCCAGTCACTCGGCCAACTGGCGCCGTTCATCGCGTCGCTGCGCCGTACGACATTCGCCGGCGATATCTGCCTTGTGATCGACCCCGCGACGAGCATCTTCCAGGCAGGTCCGTTCACCGCGCGGTTCTGAGCGGCAATGCAGAGAGTCACTTGCGGTGGGCGAGCGGTTTATCGACGGAAGGTGACTGGCTGCATCCGGACGGTCCCGTTGTGCGCTGGGCCACCCCGCTGGCCACTCCACGACGCGACTGATACACGCTAGCCATGGACGCCGCCACACCCGGCCGTAACCTCGCAGCCAGGCGCGATTCTACGCGGGTCCTGCTCGGGCGGCTGTGGCGCGAACACATCCGCCATCACAAGCCGCGCCTGCTGCTGGTGCTGGTGCTGACAGTTCTGATGGCCGGCACCACGGCGCTGTACCCGGTGGTGATCGACCACGCGTTCCAGATGTTCACCGACCGCGATCGGCGCATCCTGTATCAGATCCCTGCGCTGGTTGTCGCGATCACCTCGATCAAGGCGGCGGCGCAATATTTCCAGAACGTCCAGGTGCAGCAGATCGTGCTGCTGGTGATCCGCGAGCTGCAGGGCCGCATGTTCAGCCACCTCGCGCGCGCCGACCTCGCGCGCCTGGAGCGCGAGGCGCCGGCGCAGCTCGCGGCGCGCTTCACCACCGATGCGACGATCATCCGCGACTCGCTGACGCGCGCGGTGAACGGCATCGCCGATGCCGTGACGGTGGTCGGGCTGGTCGCCTCGATGCTGTATCTCGACTGGTTGCTCAGCGTCATCGCCGCGGCGATGTATCCGCTGGCGGCGGTGCCGATCCAAAACATCGGCCGGCGCATCCGCCGCGCCTCGGGCGGGATGCAGGAGCGCATGGGCGAAACGGCGGCGATGCTGAACGAGAGCTTCGCCCAGGCTCGCACGGTCCGTTCCTATCGCCTGGAAGCGGCCGAAACCGCCCGGGCTGAGAGCGCCTTCGCGCAGCTCTATCGCGCGCTGATGCGCATGGCGAAGGGACGCGCCCGTGTCGATCCGGTGCTGGAGGTGCTGGGTGGCGCCGCGGTCGCCGCGGTGATCGGCTTTGCCGGCTGGCGCGCCGCGATCACCTCGCAGACGATCGGCAATTTCACCGGCTTCGTCGCCGCGCTGCTGATCGCCGCGCGGCCGCTGCGCGCGCTCGGGTCGCTGAACGCCGCGTTGCAGGAAGGGATGGCGGGGCTGACCCGCGTGTTCGTTGTGGTCGACGAACGGCCGCGCATCGTCGATGCGCCGGGAGCGGTGGCGCTGCCGCCCGGCCGCGGCCGCGTGGTGTTCGACGATGTGCGTTTTGTCTATCCGGATGGCCGGATCGGCTTGGCGGGCCTCAGCTTCACGGCGGAGCCGGGTACCACGGTCGCGCTGGTCGGGCCGTCCGGCGCGGGCAAGTCGACCGCGCTGGCGCTGATCCCGCGCCTGCATGACGCCACCTCCGGCGCGGTGCGGATCGACGGCAGCGACGTGCGCCGGGTCACGCTGGCCAGCCTGCGGGACGCCATCGCCTATGTCGCGCAGGATACGCTGCTGTTCGACGACACGGTGGACGCGAATATCCGCATGGGCCGCCCGGACGCCTCGGATGCCGCGGTTGCCGCTGCCGCCGAGGCTGCGGCGGCTGCCGGGTTCATCGCGGCGTTGCCCGAGGGGTATGCCACACGGGTCGGCCCCGGCGGCCAGCGCCTGTCCGGTGGCCAGCGCCAGCGCGTGGTGCTGGCGCGCGCACTGCTACGTGATCCGCGCATCCTGCTGCTGGACGAGGCGACCAGTTCGCTCGACACCGAGAGTGAGGCGGCCATCCAGGTGGCGCTGGCCCGGCTGCGGCAGGGCCGCACCACCATCGTGATCGCGCACCGGCTCTCGACCGTGCGCGACGCCGACCTGGTGGTGGTGGTTCACGAGGGCAGGGCGGTGGAGCGCGGCAGTCACGCCGAATTGCTGGATCAGGATGGTATTTATGCCAGACTGGTCCGCAGCCAGGCCCTGGTCGAGCCGGTGGCGTCCGCGTAACGGTTTCGTGCGCCGGAATTGTGCTATGGTAGAATAACATTGGTGGCTACCGACAGGCGATAATGGACGACCACACCACCACGACCGAGCTGCCTCCGCCTGGGCCAACAGTGCGAGGGCTGTCACGGTCCGATCAGCGGGACCTCCTGTCGTCGCGGCAAAGGAACCGGCGGGCGTCGTATGCCAAGTGGGTGCTGCTATTGATCGTGCTGACCGCTGCCATTGGTGGCGCAACCCATTGGTATCTCACGAAAGACGAGGCCAGCACCGATGACGCCTACACCGACGGCCGCGCCATTACCGTGGCGCCGCAGGTGGCGGGCACTGTCGTGGCCCTGCACGTCGCGGACAATCAGCGGGTGAAGGCCGGCGATGTTATGCTCGAGATCGATCCGCGGGCATACATCGCGGCGCGCGACCAGGCGCAGGGTAGCCTGCAGGTGGCCGAGGCACAGCTCGCCAACGCCCGCATCAACCTGGAATGGGCCAAGGAAGAGTACCCTGCCAAGCTAGCCGCCGCCCAGGCCGCGCTGGCCGCAGCCCGTGCGGGACATTTCAAGGCCGATGCGGACGCACGCCGGCAGCGGAGCCTGCCCAAGCAGGCCACGACGCAGCAGGAGATCGACACTGCTGCCGCCGCACTGAGCAGCGCCGTGGCTCAGGTCGATCAGGCGCAGGCGGCGGTCCGCCAGGCCGAGCTGGTGCCACAGTATATCGGTGAGGCCGAAGCCCAGGTGCGGCAGCTTGAGGCGCAGGTGGCGCTGGTCCGCGCCCAGCTCGATCAGGCCAACCTGAACCTATCCTGGACCGAGGTCACCGCCCCACAGGACGGCTGGATCACCAAGCGCAATGTCGAACGTGGCAACTACGTGCAGGCTGGCCAGTCCATCCTGTCGATCGTCACCCCCGAGATCTGGATCACCGCGAACTTCAAGGAATCGCAGCTCGACCGCATGCGCCCCGGCCAGAAGGTGGATATCGCCATCGATGCCTACCCGAGCCTAAAGCTCACCGGCCACATCGACAGCATCCAGCTCGGCTCCGGCTCGCGTTTCACCGCGTTCCCGCCGGAAAACGCCACCGGCAACTACGTGAAGATCGTTCAGCGGGTCCCGGTAAAGATCCTGATCGACGCGGGCATGGACCCCGCCGCGCCCCTCCCCCTCGGCCTCTCCGCCGTACCCACGGTGCATCTCGCCGGTCCGGTGTCCGGGTAAGGCCAAGCGGGGCGCCGGATGAGCGATTGGCTCGATGCGACGTGGCGGCCGAGGGGAAGTGTGTGGCTGGTGGCCGGCGCGGCGACGCTGGCACCGTTCATGGAGATCCTGGATACCACGATCGTCAATGTGAGCCTGCCGAATATCGCCGGGGCGCTGTCGGCAAGCAACGATGATGCGACGTGGACGCTGACGTCGTATCTGGTGGCGAACGGCATCATTGTGCCGGTCGCGGGGTGGCTGGGGCGGCTGATCGGTCGCAAGCGGTATTTCCTGATCTGCATCGCGATGTTCACCGTGTGCTCGTTCCTGTGCGGCATTGCGACCAGCCTGCCGCAGCTTGTGGTGTTCAGACTGTTGCAGGGGCTGTTCGGGGGCGGGCTGCAGCCGAGCCAGCAGTCGGTGATATTGGATACCTTCGAGCCGTCGCAGCGGGCGAAGGGGTTCTCGCTGGTGGCGATCGCGGTGATCTTTGCGCCGATCATCGGGCCGGTGCTGGGTGGCTGGATCACCGACAATTATTCCTGGCGCTGGGTGTTCCTGATCAACGTGCCGGTCGGGATCTTCGCATTCATGTCCGTGATGCAACTGGTGGACGACCCTCCCTGGGTGCAGCGCGATCGCGCGCATCTGCGGGACATCGACTATGGCGGGCTGGCGCTGATCGCGCTCGGGCTTGGGGCGCTGCAGATCATGCTGGACCGCGGCGAGGACAGCGACTGGTTCAATTCGCCTACTATCCAGCTCTTCGCGCTGCTGGCGGCCGTGGGCATCGTGGGCGGCGTGGCCTGGCTGCTGATGGTCGAGAAGCCGGTGGTGGAGCTGCGCTGCCTGAAGGACCGGAATTTCGCCGTCGGCGTGGTGATGGTGTCGGGGATCGGTGCAATCCTGTATTCGACCAGCGTGATCATCCCGGTGATGGCGCAGCAGTGGTTCGGCTACACCGCGCTGCTGGCCGGGTTGCTGCTGTCGCCGGGTGCGGCGGTGATGATCGTGTTCATCCCGATCGTCGCGCGGGTCGTGCTGCCCAACGTGCAGACGCGCTTCGTGATCGCGTTCGGTTTCTTTGTGCTGGGGTGTTCCGCCGCGTTTGCCTATCGGCTGACACCGCAGATCGATTTCTGGACGTTGGCGCTGTTCCGTGCGTTCCAGACGGTGGCGTTTGCGTTCCTGTTCGTGCCGAACAGCACACTGTCCTACTCGTCGCTGCCGCGGTCGCTGAATGCCGATGCGACCGCGCTGTATTCGATGTTCCGCAACATCTTCGGCTCGATCGGCATCGCGGTGATCACGGCACTGGGGGCGGAACGGCTGCAGGCGCATCGGGCGTATCTCGCCGGGCATCTGACGCCGTATGACCAACCGTATCAGGACCTGCTGGCGCGTCACACGCAGGCGCTGCAGTCGATGGGACACACTCCGGGCAGCGCGCACGATGCCGCGATGGGCCTGATCAACCAGGCGCTGAACCTGCAGGCGGCGATCTTGTCGTATATGGATCTGTATGCATACACGGCGGTGGCGGCGTTCTGCCTGGTGCCGCTGACGCTGTTGTTCCGGTCCGGCGTGGTGGGCCGGCCGCGATGATACCGCATCGCCCTCCGATTCACGGCCACTTCAGCTCGGGCGGCAGGCTCATGAGGATTGCCTCGACATTGCCGCCGGTCTTCAGGCCGAACAGCGTGCCGCGGTCGTAGATCAGATTGAATTCCGCATAGCGGCCGCGCCGCACCAACTGGTGTTCGCGTTCCCCGGCCGTCCACGGCTCCGCCATGCGCCGGCGCACGATGCGCGGGAATGCATCGAGGAACGCCAACCCGACGTCGCGCGTGAACGCGAAGTCGGCATCGGCATTTCCGCTGAAGTGGTGATCGTAGAAGATGCCGCCGGCGCCGCGCGGCTCGTTGCGATGCGGCAGGAAGAAGTAGCGGTCGCACCAGGCCTTGAACTCGGGATAGTAGCCGGGGTCGTGACGGTCGCAGGCGGCCTTGAACGTGGTGTGGAAATCCGCCGCATCCGCGGTCGCCTCCGGCGTCTCCAGTCGCATTGGCGTCAGGTCGCCGCCGCCGCCGAACCAGCCCTTGGTGGTGACCAGCATCCGCGTGTTGAAATGCGCCGCCGGCACTCGCGGGCTCTCCATATGCGCGACCAGGCTGATGCCGCTCGCCCAGAACCGAGGGTCGGTCTCGGCGCCGGGAATCTGCGCGCGGAACTCGGGGCTGAACTCGCCCCAAACCGTGGAGACGTTCACGCCCACCTTCTCGAATACCCGCCCGCGCATCACGCTCATAACGCCGCCGCCGCCGCCTGGCCTCGGCCACTCGGTACGGACGAACCGGCCGGCCGGCCGGTCCGACGGCAGCGCGTCCTCGATCGCCTCGAACGCGGCGCACAGCCGATCGCGTAGCTCCTCGAACCACGCCTGCGCGGATTGTTTCAGTCTGTGGTGTGGCGGCGGTGCAACGGGTTCGGTGGCAGAGTGCGGCATGAGGGCTTGTTCCTGGCTCTCCCCTAGGTTAGCCCCTGGCGGCGGCGTGTTGCAGGGGTGTGGGTGCGACCCTAGAATGCGCGCCGTCCGCGGCCGTGTCCGGCCGTGCGGCGAGCAACTCCGGGCAGGCCGTGGGGTCTGACCTCGGTTTGGCGCGCCTTGCGCCAGACCGGAAGCGCGACCGTATTGAGGGGAAGATGGCTGATTCGTCCGCCGCCACCGTTGCTCATCATGGCCACCCCGACGTCACCAAACGCGATTTCCTGATGCTGGTCACCGGCGCCACTGCGGCTGTCGGCACGGCGGCGGCGGCATGGGCCTTCATCGACTACATGAACCCCTCGAAGGACGTGCTGGCGGTGTCCTCGATCGAGGTCGACCTGGCGCCGATCGCGGTCGGCCAGGGGATCACCGTGCTCTGGCAGGGCAAGCCGATCTTCGTCCGCCACCGCACGGAAAAGGAGATCAAGGAAGCCGAGGATGTGCCGTTGAGCGATCTCACCGAGCCGCAGCCGGATTCGGCGCGCGTGAAAGCGGGCCACGACCAGTGGATCGTGCTGGTCGGCATCTGCACCCATCTGGGCTGCGTGCCTCTCGGCAACAAGCCGACCGACCCGCGCGGTGACTGGGGCGGCTGGTTCTGCCCCTGCCACGGCAGCCAGTACGACACGTCGGGACGCGTGCGCCACGGGCCGGCACCGGCCAACCTGCCGGTGCCGCCCTACGCATTCGAATCCGACACCAAGGTCAAGATCGGCTGAGAAGGGAATCGCCTGATGGCCGGCCAGCACAAGAGCGAGTTCAGCAATCCGCTGATCAACTGGATCGACACCCGTCTGCCCATCTTCACGATGATGCAGCAGGAGTACGGCTCCTTCCCCACGCCGAAGAACTTCAACTACTTCTGGAATTTCGGCGCGCTCGCCATGGTGGTCATGATGATCATGATCGCCACCGGCATCTTCCTGGCGATGAATTACCAGCCGAATTCGGAGCTAGCCTTCGGCTCGGTGCAGCACATCATGCGCGACGTGAACTACGGCTGGCTGATCCGCTACGTGCACCAGAACGGTGGGTCGATGTTCTTCATCGTCACCTATATCCATATCTTCCGCGGCATGTACTACGGCTCCTACAAGTCGCCGCGCGAGCTGCTGTGGATGATCGGCGTGGTGATCCTGCTGATCATGATGGCCACCGCCTTCATGGGCTACGTGCTGCCCTGGGGGCAGATGTCCTATTGGGGCGCGACCGTCATCACCAACCTGTTCTCCGCCTTCCCGATCGTCGGCAAGGGGATCGTGACCTGGCTGTGGGGCGGGTTCAGTGTCGACAGCCCCACGCTCAACCGCTTCTTCAGCCTGCACTACCTGCTGCCGTTCGTGTTGGTCGGGGTGGTGTTCCTGCACGTCGCCGCGCTGCACGTGGTGGGCTCCAACAATCCTCTCGGCATCGACGTGAAGTCGCCACAGGACACGCTGCCGTTCCATCCGTACTACACGGTCAAGGACAGCGTCGGCCTATGCGTGTTCTTCATCGTCTATGCCGTGCTGGTGTTCTTCGCGCCGAATTTCCTGGGCGACGCCAACAACTTCATTCCGGCCAACCCGCTGCAGACCCCGGCCGACATCGTGCCCGAGTGGTATCTCCTGCCGTACTACGCGATCCTGCGCTCGGTGCCGAACAAGCTGCTCGGCGTCTGCATGATGTTCGGCTCGATCTTCGTGCTGTTCGTGCTGCCCTGGCTGGACACCAGCCCGGTTCGCAGTGCGCGCTTTCGCCCGATCTACCGCCAGATCATCTGGGTCTGGGTGGTGTCGTTCGTCATCCTGGGCTACTGCGGCATGAATAAGCCGGAAGGGATCTACGTGATCCTGAGCCGCGTCGCCACGCTGTACTACTTCCTGCATTTCCTGGTGATCCTGCCGATCCTCGGCAAGCTGGAGCGCCCGCTGCCGTTGCCCGAGAGCATCAGCCGTCCCGTCACTGGCGGCGGAGGGCCGTTACCCTCGGGCGCCACCGCCAAGCCGATGGGAAAGGCATGATGCGCGCGCTCCGCCAACTCCTGGCAGCGGCGCTGCTGGTCGGTGCCGCAGCCGCGCCTGCCTGGGCGCAGGAAGCGCCCAGGCCGTCGGCGCAGCGCTGGAGCTTCGACGGCCCGTTCGGCAGCTTCGATCTCGCCGCCGCCCAGCGCGGTTTTCAGGTCTATTCCGAGGTCTGCTCGCTCTGCCACTCGATGCAGTACCTGCACTACCGCGACCTGGAGGGCATTGGCCTGACTGACGACCAGATCAAGGCGATCGCCGCCGCGGTCACCGTGCCGCAAGGGGTTGATGACCAGGGGAGTCCGAAGGAGGGACCCGCAACCCCGGCCAGCCAGTTCCGCTCACCCTTCCCGAACGAGCAGGCGGCGCGTGCGGCACAGAACGGCGCGCTGCCGCCGGATCTGTCGCTGATCGTCAATGCCCGCGAGGGCCACGCCGACTACATCTATGCCATCCTGACCGGCTACGCTGATCCGCCGCCAAGCATGCAGATGCAGGACGGCATGAACTACAACAAGATGTTCCCCGGCCATCAGATTGCCATGCCGCCGCCGCTGCAGGATGGCCGCGTGACCTACGCCGACGGCACGCCCGCGACGGTCGAGCAGATGGCGCACGACGTGGTCACGTTTCTCACGTGGGCCGCCAATCCGGAGATGGTCCAGCGCAAGCAGATCGGTTGGCGCTGGGTGCTGTTCTTCCTGATCATGACCGGCCTCACCTACGCGGTGAAGCGCAAGGTCTGGGCGGATGTGCATTAGCCTGTCATGATAGTTCAGCCGGTCATCGGCGTCATCGGCGGCTCCGGCATCTATGACATCGAGGGTCTCGAGGACAAGCTGTGGTGCCAGGTCGCCACGCCGTGGGGGATGCCGTCGGATGCGCTGCTGTTCGGGCGGCTCGCCGGCGTGCGCTGCGTGTTCCTGCCGCGGCACGGGCGCGGCCATCCGCTGTCGCCGACGCACCTCAACTACCGCGCCAACATCGATGCGCTGAAGCGTTCCGGCGTCACCGATGTGCTGTCGCTGTCCGCGGTCGGCAGCCTGAAGCCCGAACTGCCACCGGGTCATTTCGTCATCGTCGATCAGTTCATCGACCGCAGCTTCGCGCGCGAAAAGAGCTTCTTCGGCGAAGGCGTCGTGGCGCATGTGTCGATGGCGCATCCGGTGTGCTCGCGACTTGGCGACGCGCTGGAGGGCGCAGCGCGTGGCCTCGGTCTGCCGGTGACGCGCGGCGGCACCTATCTGGTGATGGAAGGCCCACAGTTCTCCACCAAGGCGGAGAGCGAGCTGTACCGCGCCTGGGGTTGCAGCGTGATCGGCATGACCAACATGCCGGAGGCGAAGCTGGCCCGTGAGGCGGAACTGAACTACGCCACCGTGGCCATGGTGACCGATTTCGACTGCTGGCATCCTGACCATGACCACGTCACGGTGGAGGCGGTGGTGCGCGTGCTGCTCGACAACGCGGACAAGGCACGGGCACTGGTGCAGCGTGTGGTGCCGGAGATCGGCAGGCCGCGCGCGCTGTGTCCGGCGGGTTGTGACCGGGCGCTCGACAACGCCATTATCACCGCCAGCCACATGCGCGATCCGCAGCTTGTGGCGAGGCTCGATGCGGTCGCCGGAAGGGTGCTGCAATAACCTGGATCACGCCGCCGCTTCAGCCTCGCGGAGGAATGATCGTCACCACGAAATGCACCGGGTCGGCGACATGACCCCAGAACGCATGGGCCACGGATAGCTCGGTCCGGGTCGTTTCTGGCGTGGTGAATGCGGCGGTGGCGGCCAGACAGACCTGGTCATCGCTGACGCATATCGAAAGCAGCCCTTGTCTCGCGAGAGCTTCCGGCGTCACCCAGAGATTGCGGGAATAATCGAACAGCACGAACACGTGCGGCCGGTCCGGGCTGTAGAATGCCGTTGCGTTGTCATACCAAGGGGAGCCGGCAACAAAATCCAGCGGCAGCGACGTCCGCTCGTGCCAGAGCCGCGTCGCCTCGATCGCCACCTCCTGGAACGGCGCGACACTCATGGCGCTCGGCGACAGCCAGGTCCGCGCCAGCGCAATTGCCGGCGACATCGCCAGGGCGCCGAGCGTCACTGCCGCGGCCAGCCGGATGCTGAGCCGATAGAGGCGATCGATATCCCGGACGGCGGCGGCTTCGATCATCAGCAGTGGCAGGAGCGGGAAGATCCCGACCGTCATCTCCGGCGTGATCGTGTTGCGCAGCACCAGGGCGCCGGCGACCGTCAGACCGAGCGGCGCGAGAGCCAGCGTTGCAAGAACGCGAAACGAGGGGCCCCGCGCGTCGCGGCCGGACTTGGCGATCCCGTTGCGTCGTGCGCTCCAGGCCAGCAGCCCGACCACTGCAAACACGCCGAGGTTCATGGCCAATGCACCCAGCAAGGTTTGCCCCGCGTGGGCGAGTACGTAAGCCCATTGCCTATCCGTTATGATGCCGAGGTAGCGCAGCGGCGGAGCGCGATGGGTCAGCAGCCACCATATGTGCGGCGCGCAGACCGCGACCGCCGCGACCGCGGAGACATAGGGCGACGCCGACGTGAGGTACCTCCAACGTGAAGGATGCTGGAGCGCGGCGAGGAGACAGGTCGCGACCAGGACCAGCGCATAGTATTTGGACAGCATGGCGAGGCCGATCAACACGCCGAACAGGAGCGCATCCCCGATCCTGCGGCTCTGCACGGACCGCATGAAGTAATGCAGCGTCCACGGCCAGATCGATAGAAATATTATGTTCGCATTGTATTTATAGGCGTAGAATGTGTACAGCGGTGTGAGCAGCAGCAGTGCCCAGGCGGCGATGCGCTTGCGACCGTCGGCGAAGTCGCCGATGAGCATCCACGCGCCCCACAAGCCGATTCCCGCGTTCACGCTGCTCAGCAGCGCGAATGCCCATCCGGTGCGCGGGAAAATGGCAAACCACAAACCGCATATCCAGGCCCAGAACGGCGGGTGCTGATTGTAGCCGAGTTGGAATTCATGGCCCCAGGCGTAGGCCTCCGACATGTCATGCTTGATCGCTACCGGCGCCTCGGTTACCGTGAAATACAGTGCCCATGCCGCCACGAATGCCCCAAACACGGCAAGGATCGTTGCAAGGTTTGGCTGCGCCATGGTTTCGAGAACAGCTGTCGTCGTGCGGGGCGCAATGTCATGTTGTGTTCGTTGTTCAACGTTCATCTCGTTCGACGGTCCCGATGATTCCTTGCCGTGTTCAATGGTGATGGAACAGACCAGCGTTCACTCATATCAATTGGCACCCCGATAGGACAAGCACTCTTGGCTGCTTCTGCTATCGCTGTGGTCCTACCGATGCGCGAGCAGGTGGCGAGCGGCCGCGCCGGCGCCGTGGCGCTCAACGTCATGGAGTTGGGCCACGCGAGCGTGTTTCGCGACCGAATTCTGGTCGTGGGGGGGACGGAGCCAGGCGACTTCACGTTGCCATACAATCACGCGACGCCGAAGCGTGGGGCCATTCTTGGCATATCCTGGCCGTTCTGGGGCCGCGCCAGCGATCACTATGCCGATGCGGTTGCGGACACGATTGCCGCGCACGGCTGCAAGCTGGTCGAAGTCCACAATCGCGGGCGCCTGTTCCGTCGACTGGCAAAGCGCCTGGGACCAGGGATCCGGTTATGCCTGTATCTCCACAACGATCCGCAATCCATGGAGGGGTTGCGTGCCCCCCTTGAGCGGGCGCGACTCCTTGACCGCGCTTCCCTGGTCTATTGCCTCAGCAGCTACATACGAGACCGCTTCATCGACGGCCTAGAAGGTCCGCTGGAGCGTGTCGTCGTCCTTCCCAATGGCATGGCTCCGCTGCCGGCGGAACGACCTCCAAGGCAGAAGTCGGTAATCTTCGTTGGCCGACTGATCCCGGAAAAAGGGGTTGGAGAGCTGTTCGCGGCGCTTCGACGCATCGAAAGGGAACTGCCGGACTGGCGGGCAGTGATCATCGGTCGGGCGCCGGAGCGTCACCGGGGGCGATACGAGCGGGCGCGTGCAGAGCTGAAGACAATATGGGGAGAGCGGCTTTCCCTGAGGGACTCCTTGCCGCATGCGGAGGTCATGCAAGCCTTTGCGAGCGCTGCGATCGCTGTGGTCCCCTCGCGTTGGCAGGAGCCGTTCGGACGGACGGCGCTCGAAGCCTTGGCCGCAGGTTGTGCCGTCATAGCCAGCCGATCGGGCGGCATCCCGGAGATTGTGGGGCAGGCCGGGCTGCTGCTTGATGCGGTGACACCGAACTCGATAGCCGACGCAATCCTGGCTTTGGCACGCGACCCTGCGCGGCGCGAGGCATTGGGAAGGGCGGGCGAAGCACGCGTGGCAGCCTGCTTCGAGATCGGTCTACTGTCGCACCGCCTGGACGCCTGGCGCGCCGGCCTGCTCGGCCACTGAGCGTTGCTCCGGAACATAGGCCAGTGCCCAGCCGATCGTGAGGAACAGCGGAATGGCCGACCAGTTCTGGAAGAACGAGGTGGTCGGAGCCAGCGGCCAAAGCCGCATCAGGATGGTCGCGACCAATCCGACGAACAGCAGGTTCCTCCGATCGCCATATACCAGCAGTTCGCGGAGCAACAATCCCATGGCGACCACAAAAGTCACAAGTGCTGGAATGCCGCCCGCGATCAGCCATTCAAGATAGTAGTTGTGAGGGTGGGTGCTGCAGCGTGGGAGGTCATGTGCGCCGAGCAGTGGACCGAAAGCAGGTTCGGGGCAGACAATGCGGTAATTTCTCATACCGACACCAAACACCGGATGCTCCGACGCGATCGCCAAACCACTGTTCCAGATGACACCATACTGCGAATGATCGAGCGCCGTGACGACGTGCCAGGTCGAGTTGACCTGACGCTCAAAAAGTGACGGCCTGGCGATCATCACCAGGAACACAAGTGCCGCGCATATGCCGACCACGATCAGAATCTGGCGGCGCCAATGCGGCAGCAGAATCAGGAGACCAAGGACATCAAGCCCGAGTGTGGCAAGCGCCATTCGTTCGCTACTCAGGGTGATTGCGAGGATCGAGATGCCGCCGAGTGCCGTGGCCCACAGCCACTGCCGGCGCTCTACCAGTGCGAGCAACGGCGGCAGGAACATCCAGGCGATCGTGATTCCGACGCGCGGTCGACCAAACGGGCCGGTAAGCCGCATTTCTCCCGGTTGAGGGTGTGCCGCGATATCGTAACCTACGAAATATTGCAGTATTGCGTCGGCCGACAGAAACGCGACCGAGCATGCATATATCGTAATAAAATGACGCCGGTCATCGTCATTCCTCAGGGCCTCACTGGCAGCAAGTGCGAACACTGGGTAACGAAGCCAGACAACGGCATCACCCAGGCTCGCAACCGGGTCTGTGGCGAAAACACTCCTGATGCACAGGTAAATCCAGAGCATCAGCAGGGTAATGATCCAGGGCCGGTTGAACGCTGAGCCGTCTCGCCGGACCACCGCCCGCGTGACGAACAGCATCGCCGCCACGGAGCAGAACACATCGGCCACGCCGCTTACGGAGACCAACGCAATCGGGACCAGCAGTACGAGCCAACGCTCTGCGGTCGCGCAAATCCGCGTCACGCCAGCGACCACAGACGGGTTCAGCCGTAGGGATCGGCCGCGTCGCGCAGCCCGTCGCCGAGGAAGTTGAATGCCAGGATCACCACGATCACCGGCACGGCGGCGAACAGCAGCCAGGGTGCGAGACCCAGCGTCTGCAGGTTCTGCGCGTCCTGCAGCAACACGCCCCAGGAGATCGCCGGCGGTCGCAGCCCCAGACCGAGGAAGGACAGCGTCGTCTCGCTGATGATCATCGCCGGCAACGCGAGGCTGATCGCAGCGATGATGTGCGACAGAAACGACGGCACCATATGGCGAAAGATGATGCGCAAACGCGAGGCACCGGCAAGCACAGCGGCGGTGATGAAGTCCTCTTCGCGCAAGGCCAGGAAGCGGCCGCGGACCACGCGCGCGAGTTCGGTCCAGCCAATCAGCGAAATGATGATGGTGATGGCGAAATACACCTGTTGCGGCGACCAGCTTGCCGGCACCGCGGCGGCGAGGCCCATCCACAGCGGGATGGTCGGGATCGAGCGCAGGATCTCGATCACGCGTTGGATCACGGTATCGACCCAGCCGCCTTGCAGCCCGGAAATGCCGCCAAGCAGCACGCCGAGCACGAGGCTCAGCGCCACGCCCACCAGGCCAATGGTGAGCGAGGTGCGTGTGGCGAGTATCAGCCGGGAGTACAGGTCACGGCCGAGCTGGTCGGTGCCGAGCAGGAACAGCGCGTTCTCCGGCTTGCCGTCGGCGACGCCGAACAGGTGGATGTCGGTGGGGATCAGGCCGAGGAAAGAGTACGGGTAGCCGTGCGCGAACAGCACCAGGTCGCGCGGTTCGCTCGGATCCGGCGCGTAGGACAGCTTGAAGGTGCGCAGGTCGCGCTTGCCCTTCAGCGCATAGACGTGCGGATGGAAGTGCCCGTCCGCGTCGAACCAGTAGATCGGCTGCGGCGGGATGTAGCTGCGCGCGGCCTCGGTGTCGAACGGCGGCGCATAGGCCAGCACGTCGGCGAACACCGCGACCAGATAGAACAGGCCGACGATCACCGCGCTGACCAGCGCCAGCCGGTGCTTGCGGAAGCGCCACCAGATGAGCTGACGCTGGGTCGCAACGGCAACGCGGGTTTCCGCCTCGGTGACCAGCGGTTCGGATATGACGGCTTCGCTCATCGGATCTGGCCGAGCCGGATGCGGGGATCGATCCACATCAGCAGCAGGTCGGAAATCAGCGTGCCGATCACCGTCAACACCCCGAGCAGCAGGATGATGGTGGATGCCAACAGCATGTCCTGCGACAGCAGCGATCGCAGCAGCAGCGGCCCGACCGTCGGCAGGCTTAGCACAACCGAGATGATCACCGATCCGGAGACCATGAACGGCAGCAGATAGCCGATGGTGCTGGCGAAGGGATTGAGCGCGGCGCGCACCGGATATTTCAGGATGACGCGTCGTTCCGGCAGGCCGCGGGCGCGCGCGGTGACCACGTAGGGGCGGCGCAGTTCATCCAGCAGGTTGGCGCGCATGATCCGCACGAGCTGCGCGGTGCCGGCCAGCGAGAGGATCAGGATCGGCACCGGTAGATGCTGTGCCAGGTCGACAACCTTCGCCCAGGTCCAGGGTGCCAGTTGCTGTTCGGCGGAGAACAGGCCGCCAACACTCATCCCGAACAGCCGCAGACCAAAATACATCACGATCAGCGCCAGCAGGAAGTTCGGAATGGCAAGCCCGACGAAGCCCAGGAAAGTGAAGACGTAATCGCCGAGCGAGTATTGCCGCACCGCGGAGTAGATGCCGATCGGCAAGGCGAGGCCCCAGGTGACGACGATGGCGCCCATCGACAGCAGCACCGTAAGCCACAGCCGGTCACCGATGACTTCGGTGACCGGCCGCCCGTATTCGAACGAGCGGCCGAATTCGCCACTCGCCACCATCGCGAGCCACTTCCAGTATTGCACCCATAGCGGCTGGTTCAGGCCGTAGGCGAGGCGCATGGCATCCGCCTCGGCGGCCGAAATCGCGGTGCCTTGGGCGGCCGCCTGCGCGGCGTAGGCTGTGACGAAATCCACCGGCGGCAGGTGAAGGATGGCAAAGGTCACCAACGTGATCGCGAAGGTGGTGATCGCCGCCAGCACCAGGCGGCGGGCGAGGTAGGTCAGCATGGGCCGCCACCGTCGTCATGGCGGGCGAAGGCCCGCCATCCACGACTTTGC
>Ga0209040_10000211_pt1 | contig 41409 bp, 35 predicted proteins | sample BogFormECP12_OM3_FD_188240 | JGI IMG/M metagenome (GOLD analysis project Ga0209040, IMG submission 188240) | Bog forest soil microbial communities from Calvert Island, British Columbia, Canada - ECP12_OM3 (SPAdes) (version 2) | ecosystem: Environmental > Aquatic > Freshwater > Wetlands > Bog ... | reverse complement strand
GCTGGAGCCAATCGTCGCCATAACGGAAAGCAATGAGGAACGCTTCCGAAAGAGTATTGGGAAAATTCCTGAACGCAGGTGATTAAGCTTTGGACACGATTTCGGATATGCCAAATGACAATGTCGAGCTTCTAAGATTGGGCCGGAGGATTCAGTTGGAACGGAAGAAGCTGGGGTTTAGCCAGAACGCCTTTGCCGCGGATTGTGGACTGAACAGAAGTTACTTTGGAGGAATCGAGCGGGGTGAACGGAATCTAACTTTTGCTGTCCTATGCAAGATTTGCAACGGACTGCATTGCGATATCGCCAATGTGACACGAGGGATTCCCCGGATCTCTTAGGCACGCTCCATTGGCAATAGCCCTTAACTCATTTTGTCGGCCAATTGCTTTGGACGAATCCAGTCCAGTCATATGTCATAGGTGCCTTCTTTAGGTATGGCTTCCGCACCATATACAAATTGCTTTAGCTAAAAGCCAAAAAAAATATGGGAGATTCTGGCGGAACGAGACGATGCTCGACGCGTTGGTGTACCGTTTAAAGTTCCCGAAAGGCGCCACTGATACTGAGCCGATCCGGAAATCCGTCCGCCAAGTAACCAGCCAAAATCATGTTTTCGCGATTTCCATTCCAGCGAGTCGACTGGCTCATCAGCTCATTTCTAATCGGCACGTTGTTCCTGTCGATCACGGCCGTGCCCTTGTACATTTGGTTTTTTGGCATCGACTGGTTTCAGATCGCACTCTTCTTCGTGATGTTTGGTGCGTGCGGATTTTCGATCACTCTCGGGTACCACCGGCTCTTTTCTCACTTGACTTTCCAGGCTCATTGGATTGTGCGGTTATTGACGGTTGTCTTCGGGGCGGGCGCATTTGAGAATTCGGTGCTGCTGTGGTCTTGCGAACATCGCAGCCACCATAAGCATGTGGATCACGATGACGATCCTTATTGTATCTCCAAAGGACTCTTTTACGCGCACATCGGCTGGTTGATGTTCAAGCTCAGGCCAGAGCCTTCTTTTGACAATGTGGCCGATCTCAAAAAGGATCCACTCCTGGTCTGGCAACACCGTTACATTCATCTGATTGCCGTGGTGGTAGCATTCGTGCTTCCAGCGAGCATCGGTTTTATGGTGGGGGGATGGAAAGCAGCGCTTGGCGCGTTCCTGATCGCAGGGGTGTTACGCGTGGTAGTGTTACAACACTGCACCTTTTGCATCAATTCGCTCTGCCATTGGATCGGGTCACAGCCGTATTCTTCAAAGTGCAGTGCTCGCGACTCATGGCTCCTTGCGATCGTTACGTTCGGGGAAGGTTATCATAACTATCACCATGAGTTTCAGCATGACTACCGGAATGGAGTGAAACCGTGGCAAATTGACCCGACGAAATGGATCATCTGGGTCTTGTCAAAGGCAGGCCTCGTCAGCAAGCTTCGGCGCGCTCCGACGGAAAAGATTGTGCTCGCAGAACTTGCCGAAGCGCAACGCCGCCTCGAGGCAACGCTCGCCAACCCACACCTCCCCGCCGCCACCGCGGCTTACATCGCGAGTGCTTACCACCGTCTGCGAGAAGCCGCTCACCAGTGGACACAGCGCAGAGCAGAAGAGCTCGAAGTGACTCGCGAAATGCTCAATAATCTCCGCAACGAGATTCGCGCCGCCACGAACGCTCTTCGGCTACTGCGTTGCACGACGTAGCGCTTGGCGTTCGCGCCGAGCGGGTTCGAGTGCGAGGTTCAAAGTTCGGGGTTCGCGGCTGAAAGCAACGATTCTTGAATGCACCCGCAGGGCTCGAACCTGCAACCCTGTGATCCGAAGTTATGTTGTAAAGGTGATTAGACATGAGCTGACATGACCCGCCGTGAAGCTCGCAGACAGGCTTCGCAAGCTGTTATACAGTGTTCTCCACCAGCTCATGGGAGACCACAACGGACCAAGGATGAATCAAAAAAGTGTCCAAGATTCTGGCTCGTTTGGACACTTCTCGAAGTCCGACATTCGTTACTGGCAGCGCGCAATTTTTCGTCAGAGCTACACACGAAACGGGAGAACTTTTCTGGATCAGAAGGTTGTGTGTTCGAATCAAATTGCTGACTGACCCGTGATCGAGGTTCGCCCGACATTGAACAAATTTGCCTCGACGTGGTTCGCCTCCGTTTCGGCTGCGTCCTGCCGCGACAAGGGACGCAGATTATTACCAGGTTCAAAATACCGTGCATTGTTTTGAATAACGTGCGTCAACTCGTGCGCCAGCAACTCAAGGCCTGCTTGCTTAGTTGGAGCAAACTGCCCGGGTCCGAACACGATGTCTGCGCCAAGTGTGCATGCCCTCGCGTTCAAGGAGTCGGCGGACCGATTCGCGCGAGAGTCATGATGGATTCGGACCTTGCTGAAGTCGTAGCCCAGGCGCGGTTCAAGAGCGCGACGCGCGCCCTGTTGCAGACCCACACTGGGCGACTCGAGCCCCATCTGAATGTTCTCTGGAAGCTCTGTTAGTGCCGATGTGCTCGAACTCGTACTCGATCCCAAGCGTTCGGCCTGGCCAACGAAGCATTGGCGTGGTTGGGCGTTCGGAGCACCGCGGCATGAGCGTCTCGGCATATAGGAGCGTACGATGGTCTTCTCGATTTCTTGCTTAAGGCTGAGGGCGGCGTCCCCGATCTTGAGTATCCCCTTCCTCCACGGTTCCCACTGCTTGAAGACGTCATTGCTGTAGATCCCTACCACTGTCGTCATGAATTGAAGGCTTCTCGCGTTGGTGTCCAATTGCGACCGCAGGGCATTTTTTTGAGCTATGAACCCGTCCAGCTTTTCGCGGAACGACTTCGGAGCGGGCGCGGGAGCTTTCGCCTCGGGTTGGAGCTGTAGCGCAGGCGTTTTTCCAGAGGAAAACGTTCGGGTGTGGCCCTGGAAGAGGTACTCGGCGGAGCCCCCTGCGGAGACCAATTGAGCCGCTGCATCCGCCTGGCGTTCAGTGGGATGACCGGACGGCATGGTGGTCAGCTCGCCGGTAAGCGGAATTTCGGGGGATGACTGCTGGATCGTGTGCGACAACTCGTGGGCGATCAAAAGCCGGCCTGCCGAGGTTGAGGGCGCGAACCGACCGGATCCGAATACCACCGCGTTTCCAACTGTGTACGCACGGGCGCTAAGCGTCCGTGCGGACTCGGCGGCTTTGCCATCCGTATGGATCCGCACATGGCTGAAATCGTGGCCAAAGCGCGGCTCCATGAAACCGCGGGTGGCCGGATCGAGTGGTCTGCCTGGCGAACGGACGACTTCGTGGACGATGGGCGGAACGAAACAATCGTTTCGACTTTCGGCGTCGGAGTTCGTCACCCTCGGTTGGGACGGGAAACCCTTGTTGGGGTATTCTGCACGCTCGCCTATTTGATCGGATGCGCCGCATGCGCGTTTCCTCTGTAGCAAGCGGTGACCGGAGAAAATGGTCGCGGATTCCGCGTGGGCCTGCGGCCTGCTTGATGCGTATTGGCGGATGCGGTTCACGGCGCACTGCTGTAGGGTGTCAATCCTTTATTCACGGGGTCGAGCAGACGCGAATCGAATGCGCCGCCCGTAGCGGCGGGCAGGTAATAGGAACCGTACTTTTGGAGCGGAGGGTCATAGATGTCGAGCGCGAGCTTAAGGAGCTCCGGGAGCGCGCTTTGGTCGTCGGCGAAGGTGCCAAGATTTCTGAACTCGGAATTGCTGACGCCGAGATACTCGTTCTGGTTATTGGCGGCGGGGCGGCGCGCGAGGGCGACTGCGTGCGCATCGCGATCCACAGTTGGATCGCTCGCCTTCTTTTCGTGGGGTAAGATGGACATATAACCGGCGGTGTCCCACCCCTGCTCTCGCAATAAGCGGGCAGCATAAGTCGCATAGACATCGCAGTCGGCCTCGATTTGATTGGTCCCCGTGTCAACCGGCAAGCCGGTGACTCTGCCGGTAGGCTCCGGCTTAATGTCCGTGGGCGAGTGCGTGAAGTATTCCTCCAGCAGGGCGTGAGAACGTTCGAGCGCGATGGAGGTGGTCTTGAGACCTTGGAGACCCATCTTATCGAGTTTCGCAAAAGTCCTGCCGATGGCCCCGGTATTGGCGTCCAGCCACTGGCCGGGGGTTTGCTTCGGACCCGCCGGCATGATCTTCTCTCCGGCAAGCTTCGCGAGCTGACTCAGCAGCCGCTGCTGTCCGGTTACGCCGCCGCCGTAGCCGATCAGCGTGTTTACGATAGCCTGCTGAACATCGGTATCCTGGCTTTTGATTGCCAGCTGCGTTCCTGCATCGGCCTCGCCGAGCGAACTCAACGCGCGGCCCAATTTCTTAAGGCCGCTACGCGCATCGTCTGCGCTCAGCGCGCCGGCCGGCGGACTCGGACCGGTTGCAGCCTTCAACGCTGCAGCAAGGCTGTCCCCAAGCTTCAAGGCCTTGTCGACAAGCGGCTTGCGTTCGGCGGCGCTCTTGGCGTTGGCCAGCTGGATGGCCAATTCCTCCGCGTCGTCCAGTAGCGTCTTTTTTCCTTGATCCAGGGCGATTTCCCTGCGGCCCGTTTCCCGCTGCTGAATCACATGTGCCAGCTCATGTGCGAGCAGACGGCGTCCCCGCGCGGTTTCGAGAGCAAATTCGCCCCCAGCGAAAACGATGTTTTCCCCGTGAGTAAACGCACGTGCTCCGAGTCCGCGCGCGAGGCCATCGGCCTCACGGTCAGTCGCGACGCGAACACGCGAAAAATCGTGACCGAAGCGCTGCTCCATATCCTTTCGAGCCGAAGCGGGCAGAGGCCCCCCGATCGACTCAATGCGGGCTCGCAGTTGCGCCGGCGCTGTCGAGGGCCTTGATTCGATTGAGGTAACCGGTTCAGGCGTATATTCCGCCGCAGGCCGCCGCGCAATCGCGACATCGGCGGCGTGATCGGCGGCATCTTCGGGCGAAGATCCGCTCGCAAACGAGACACTTACGGCCGGCTTAGGTCGCCGCTCGGCGTTGAAGTCCTGGGCAGTGGATGGTTCCACGAAAGGGACATCACTCTGCACTACGCTCGAACGGCTGGACCTGAGGGCCGCAGCCGGTGCTGATGCAGGCTTTGCCCGAGTTCGCATTCTGGTGAGCATAGTCGCTATTTTCTAAAGCACGGCGTGCGCCTTTAGCTTTTCAACGATTCTAATGTGGAGAAGAGTTGGTTTTGGATCAAACGCAGGCTCTAATGAAATTCTATCGGCTACTTCTTGGTGCGCTAACCGTCTGGCGCCTTACGCATTTTTTACAGGCAGAAGATGGGCCCTGGGATGTCGTGATCAAGTTGCGGCGTTCAGCGGGGGTGGGATTCTGGGCAAAGCTGCTCGACTGTTTTTATTGCCTGAGTCTTTGGATCGCGGCACCGGTCGCATGCTTGCTCGGCAAAAGCTTCGCGGAGCGCGCTTTCTTGTGGCCTTCGCTTTCTGCGGCCGCTATTCTTCTGGAACGAATCACGAATCCCGCGCCGAGCGTGCCGCAGGCGCTGTATGTGGAGGATCCGGGCGAGGACCAAAAGAATGGCTTGTTGCGGACAGAGAAGGCAGGAGATCAATGCCCAGGCGATGCGGATTCCGCAGCCGGATGATCGGGCGAAGATTGTGGCCGAGAAGCAACCGGCGGCTGATACGCGCGGCGCGAAATTTCAATACGTCGGCAAAACAGGAATGACCGCGCTCGGCCTGGGCTCCGGACTCCAGTATCGCTTTAGTCATCCCGGCGCGATCCTTGAAGTCGATTGGAGGGATAGAGCATCGCTGGCGGCCGTACCGAATCTACGTGAAATCCAGGGAGGAAGCCGACCCCCTCTGGGATCGCCATGAACCGGCAAACCCTTTAGGTAGGGTCGCATCTCCGAGCCGGCATTTGGAAAAATGCTAGCCCGGCATTTGCTATTCTTGAGGATGCGAAAGTGGCTGGAAACTAGAATGAGGACACAACGCTGCGGGGTTAGCCTGCACCGGTGGAAGTACATGGGTGTCCCCAAAGGAGTACAGGGCGAGCTTTCCCTTGAAAGGGCCAGAATCGGTCTGGATCGGGTGAAGGCCAGACGAGTCCACAGCCGCTTTCGTGGATTGCTTTTCCCTCGCGCCGAAAGCGTGAACTGCAATGAGGCTGCTGTTCAAATCAAACCGGAAAGAGCCGCGTTTACTCGGCGAAAACCGCCGTCGCAATATTTGATCACGTTGAATCTGAAGGTTCTCGACAAACCTGAAACGCGTGAAACCTCTCTTCTATGTTTTGAGCATAGCTATGCCACCGACGGTCATTCCCACGGGAATGCCGAGGACTCGATCCTGCTGAATTCTCGTCGCGCTTTGACTAGCTGCCTCGTCTGTTATCCGTGCAGGGGAGATGCCGATCTCGGCCAGCGTCCGGTCAAGGGATTGCGGGCTGAAGATCTCCTGGCGTAATACATCCTGGTGCCTCTCTGGATCAAGGGAGAGATCAAACGTCAAAATCATGAGACCGCCCGGCTTCAGCACACGGAGAGCCTCGATCAAGGCGTAGCGCTTGCGGCGCAGATGTTCGACCACGGAAATGCTTGTGACGACGTCAATCGTTGCAGATTCAATTGGGAGATTGAAGAGCGAACCGAACCGGGGTCGATAGCCATGTTTCTGCGCCCATCGGAAGAAACGAGGTTCAATTTCCGGATCCCCGCGGTTGTCCCAAAGATAATCGAGATCATACAGTTCGACGTTCGCGCCGCGATTGGCCAGGAAGGGCGCCCAGGCGCCGCGCCCTCCGCCAATGTCGACGATGTGGAGGCCGGCAACACCTCCTGAAAATAGGCGCGCCAGTTGCTGCCAGGCAAACAGGTACTCCCATTGTTTCGAGGCGTGCAGGTAGATGCCGGCGCCCTGACTCCAGCTATGCTGGCTGATCGGCGTGCGCGGCAGCTCTGCCACCTCGAAAATAGCCGCCAGGATGTCGCCTGCTTCGCTCAGCTCTGGATGGCCGTAGACAGCGCTCGCAACGACGGTGCCCTTATCGACTTTACGCCGCTCGATAATCTGACACGCGGCGGTCAATACGCGCTCAGGCTCGATCGATGTCATGCATTCTGGTTTCGACAGTCCGCGCGGGCATCGGCTGAGCCAGGTCGGACTGGACCACCAGCAGTTGCCGCAACCGGAAGCCGTGAGATTCACATTATGCGAATAGCCGAAGAATTGGTCGTCGGTTGGTCCAAACAGAACGACGCTCGGCGTATGCAGAGCTCGCGCCAGATGGACCAGGCCGGAGTCGCCGTCGATGTGCAGCTGTGCGTGCTTGATGAACCACGCACTCTGAGCGAGCGACGCTCGTTGTACGAGATCGATGTCGACGCCCGGAATTGGTCGACTGTTTCGAGAACCGAGCTGAATGATTCGCAGCCACGGTCTCGATTCTTTAAGTTTGCGAATCAGCTCAGTCCAATGCTCGAACGGCCAGCATTTCGTGGCGGCTCCGGGCGCAAGGCGAACGTTATTGTCGAATCCATCATGAACCGTCACGTACGCTGCAAAAGGGTCGCGAAACCAGTTTTCAAAGAGATCGTACGCAGCGGGATCAGGGGCAAGAAACAGGGGCGCGCCCGCTTTGATCGACAAGCCGGTCAGCCATCCCAGAGAGGTGCGCCTGTCATAGCCATTGCGTACACAAATGCGACCCCACAAGCCGTCGAACTGCGGCTCCTCCCGAAAGAAGCCATCGAAGGTTGCATACCGTCGTATGGCTTCTTCGAGGCGGTCTGCGAAATCGGCATCAATCCGCCTGAGCTTCCCTGAATTCCGGATTTCACAATTGACTAAAGAATGGATTCGCAGGGAAAGGTCGCACCGGCGCATCGCATCCGGAAAACTGGCTGCGGGATGAACAGCACGGACGAAGCGGGCCTGGTGAAATACGAATCGGGCCACCTCCGGCGTATGGTAAAAAACCTCCGTATAGCATTCTGGAACAGACGACTGAAGATGACGAAGCAATTGCGCTGCGACAATCACGTCCCCGATGCCACCGGTAATGTCTGCCGCCACGTGGATCGGTTCGACCGGTTTCACGCCATTGAAGGAAGCCGTTTGGAAACTCTGTTGCGCGGGCCGTGTGGCTATGCCGGGTATTTTCTCGAGAAGCTTTTGCATGACATCGTCGGCGGTGAGGGTTTTCAAACACTTCAAATGATATTCGCAATCGCGACGCCCCCAGCTACCCGCATGGCACGCCGGCTCGCATGGCAGACCTTTGGTAATCGGATGAAAATTCCTCAGACGCATGCCTTCTCGTTCCGGGCTCGTGATCCCAAAGATCCCGAAGGCCGGTACTTCGAGCACGGCTCCAAGATGCATAAGACCGGAATCGTTTGAAATGAGCGCCGCGCATTGGCGCAGCAGCGCGGCGGTATCGACGAGCGTCAACGCGCCAACAAAATTGCGCACGTGTTCCGGCCAACGGAACTCGCGCTGAAAATAGGTTCCCTTTGTGATCAGGTCCTCCTGCATGCCTACGATCACAACGGACTCGAGTCTTCGCGCCAGTTCGTCGAACCCGTGCCACTTTTTCCACGGCCACTCGGCCTTGCAGCCGGGATGAATTGCGACCGTGCCCGGCGGCAAATCGAATCGCCTCGCCGATGCCATCGCAAACGGTTCCGGCAACTCCCCCTGCCAGCCCATGTCGCGCGCAATGCGATCGACGCTTCGGATGTCGCCCTCCGCCAGCCACCGCGCCTGGTCGAACGCGAAGGCCCGTCGCGCCCGAACCAGGTTTGACATCGGCGCGCTCCAGGTCGTGAAAGCGGCGATGTCATATTCAATCCGCACGATTTCACCTGGCAAAGTTTGCAACCCATAGTTGCCGGCCGGGCCGCTCCCGCCGCGAATGCTCGGCACTTGAATTAACCGATGAATCTCCGGCGCGCCCTGGAGCAATTGAGTTACTTCCGGATAGTCGGTCGCGAGCAGTACGTCCACTTCAAACCCGAGCCGGTGCGCAACTCGGATCAGCGGCGTGACGCGCAAAATGTCCCCAACACCCTGTGCCGCACAGATAAGCGCCCGCTGTTTGATTGCATTAAGATGGAGGGATCCGGAGTGTGTATAGGTTTGCCATCCAGAGTAAAACGACAAATCATCGCCGAGCAATATCTCGACATCGTCAAGCGCTCGCTTCATGTACCGGGGATCGGAAGTCAATTTCGGACTCGTATTTTCCCCATGCATGAGGCCAACCATGAACCGGCGATCCTCCAGAGCCTTCACCCGGGCCTGTGTGTCCGCCCACACGAAGCACGTATCTTCGCCGACCCGGATATCCGCGAAGGGATGAGCTTCAAAGAATGAACGTTTGTAGCAGAGGCTCGCGCCATAGACCCAAGGGCGCTGGCCCGGTGGATAGACATATTCCCATGCTTTCTCCTCTTCAGGCGCGTAAAAAAGCACGCGATCCAACCCGCAAATATCGGCATCCGCCGCAAGCAGCTGCTCGACCTGGTAAGTCAACCGCCAAGGTGCGTACCAGTCGTCGTCGTCCCAGTGCGCGATCAGGGTTCCTTTGGTGTGAGTACACGCAAGATTTCGCTTCGCTCCGGTCGACGAGGAGTGCGCCAGTTCGAAGTGTCGAATTCGTGGATCGCAGGGAACGAGATCACCGACACGATCCGTGCCGTCGTCGACAATGATCAATTCTCTGTTGGGGTAATCCTGACGCAGGAAGTAGTGGATTGCCCGCGGAAGGAATCGCCGGCGGTTGCTCGTCGGCATAATACAAGACACCAGCGGCAATTGGCCAAGATTCGATTCGTTCATTGGACCTCAGAAATCGAGCTTGAGGTTTATTTGGATTGGACCTTCATCGGCGCTGTGGGTTGAGCCAAACTGGCAAGTGGCGTCCAGCCTTCAGCGTCATTAGTTTTAATTTTGGCGATGTAACGCACCATCTCTTTCTCGGGCTTCACGGGTTCCAGCGCGGTAACCTCGACTGTCGTGTCACGTGAAAGAGACAATTGCTCCGATTTTTCTCCCTTTTTGGCAGGCGCGCGCTTTATCGGTTTGCTAAGCTCTTTGTCCTCGTAGACCGGTGTTGATTCGCTGATAACCCTGTAGTTCCCCGGCTTGGCTTCGCCCAGGAAGTCGGCGGTGATATTCGGCCCGGCGGCCGCTGCTGCGCCAAGCGAAGATGTCACTGTCTCGTAATGGCCGCCACCCGGTGAAAAAAGGCCACCATCGTTCCCTGGATGTCTCCGGTCTTCTTGTTCTTCACTATCAGTTGCGATTCCAGTACGAAGCCGCCCGGCCTGGGCTTCTGATCCTTCGGATCCGGGACGTTAACGGCTTCGGCTTTGAGTGTTTCGCTCTTATTTTTATTGGCAATGGTTTGATTAATGGTTTTGACATTGAACCAATCGGTGAGCACGGACCGCGTCCCTCCTTTGCTGGCCGGCGCGCCCTCCCCTTGGGACATGAGCACCCGCACTGTCTTTCCCGGGCTGCCGTCCAGGAACCAGTCCAGGAGACGATCCCACCCACCAGGGTAGCCGGCATCCTGGAGAGTCACGTCTTGGACCATGTCCGCCAAAGCTCGGGCGCCCCGTTTGCGGTTGGTCGCCTCCGTTATCCCTTTCCCGCCTGCGCTGTGGCCCGCTACATGAATGTCGCCGGGCACAAGCGGTGTCGTGAGCCCGAGGTCGTGAGTGAGACCGTCTAACGCGATTTTGACCAATCCGTCGAAGCCGACGTTGGCGAGGGCCTCATTCCATTGGGCGGTCGCAGGCTCCCAGACTTTACTGTCCGGATCGTCTGCCTTTTTCTGTCTGGTTCGCCAGGTGGCGGGAGCCTGCGGAGCAATGCCAACCCGATCCGTGCCGGCAACGGCCTCCGCGAGGTGTGACCAGAGCGCAATCGGTTCGGAACCCTGGCTCTTTCCCTCCCCGTAGTCCGCCCGCATTCCATGAAAGAATACGAACAGATTAACCTTCGGCGGCTTGAGGGTGGCTGGAGGATAAACCAATACGGGCAAGGAGATGTTGTAGGACAACCCTTCCTTCTGTGGGTCCTTGTCCTTAGGCGGGTTCTGCGCGCGGGCAGAATAGCTGTAAATCACAGCCCCGCTGCCACCTTTCCCTTGGGGCAGGTTCTTTGGTGCCGTGGACCCGCCGGAAGTAACGCTCACAGTGGTTTCTGCCGCCTGTCGCTGGAGCCTCAAAACAGGTATCGCCTCGAAATCATGCGGGAGGCGGGACCGCCGCGCGGTGGGCCGGCTGACGAGCGCATCTGCGACCTGATCAGCCTCGCGCTCGGCGTATTCGTCCGGTGCACTGACTTTCAACGAGCCATCCTTGCTAATAGCCGAAGCATCCCGTTGTTGCACAACGTGGGCCAGTTCATGGGCGAGTAGCCGCAGGCCTTTATCGCTCGAAGGTCGGTACTCTCCATCTGCGAATGTGACATGACCCCCAACCGTGTACGCCCGGGCGTTCAGCAATCGCGCTGACTCGGCCGCCTTCGCGTCTGTATGCACTCGTACGCGGCCAAAATTATGGCCGAAGCGAGGTTCCGCCAAGGCTCGCGTATCTGGATCCAAAGGCTGGCCGGATGACCGCGACACATCATGTACGATCGGTGGCGCGTCGCTCGCTCGAGTCGCTTTCCCGGCCGTTTGTTGCAATGCAGGTTCGCGGTCCCGGCTACGCGTTGCGTTGTTCCATTCTCCCTCGGCGGAATTGGGATCGACGCATTCGCGCTGCCGCCTGGTGAACATTTTCATTTCGACCCGGACGCCAGGAGGTTTGCAACCGCCTCTGTAATAGGTTGGCCGGTCACGTCCGCGAAACAGGTGAACGCTGGGGAAGTATTGACTTCGAAACAATACCATCGCCCGTCCGGTGTGCAGCGGAGGTCGAGGCCTGCCACCAAAAGGTTCATCGATTCCGCCGCTGTTTTGCACCGGGCAGCGATATCGCCGGGAAGACTGCAGGCCTCCATGTCGACTCGTCCGGTCGCGTAGCGATAGTCATCTGCCTCCGAGATCACCTTACAGGCAAACACCTCCTGCCCGACGACGTGCACCCGATACTCAGTGCCCGGTACGTACTGCTGAAACTGGGTTGGACAGGAGGTTATATTCGCAAACCTGTGCATATGTTCGAGGGTTAAAGACGACACGATACTTCGAATCCCGCTGACGGATTTATAGATTACCCGATCGTGTTCTCGCCAGAATTCCAGCGCGCTGTCCGGGTCGGTGGTTATTAACGTATCGGGTATGAGAAATCCAAGCGACTCGATCCAGGACGCCTGATAGGGCTTCGAGCTGTTAGCCGCCATATCGCATGGCCGATTCAGCACGAGAGCAGGAGTCAGGTCCGACCACGAAAACAGGATATCTTCAACGGCCAGAGCGTGCCGCCACGCTTCGCTATTCTCACCGGCGCTCGCAACGGCAGACAATTTGCGCGAGTCGTTGGGCCGAAGATAAGCCGCCTTTACGGTGGCGAGATCGACTGTGTCGGCGCCCACGCGGACCACACCCTCGACACGATTCCCTACAAATAACTCAACTTCCGTGTCGCAGATCGCCCGCTGGTCGAGCAAAGTGACATCATAGCCCGATCGTGCAAGCCTGTCTCGCACCGCGGCGAGCGGAGGGTCGGCTGGGATGCCCCAGAGCAGAATTGTTTCGGCGGAGCTCACTCACAACCTCGTCAGTCCGCCCCGCAGATACTCGAGCACCGCATCCGCTACCGAATCTCTTGAGAAGTCCGGATAAACGTCAGCGCTGACGAAATTTGAGTCAGGATCCGGCCCGGAGAAATGAGCTGCGAGCAAGTCGACTCCGGCAAGACGGGCGAGGCATACTGCATGCCGCTCCAATACGGGGTCGGCTTTTCCAAGCACCCGGTTTCCAACCACTGTCAACGTCGCGCCGATCGGCGGCGCTTCGTCGCCGACAGAGCCGGTTGGCGAACCCGCCCTTCGGTGTACAGGCTCTGCTGGGATTCCGGCGTGGACGGCGACACTGACCCATTTCTCACGCCGCCAGTAAGGCCCTGAAAGGGATGTCGGAGTAGGTCGATTCAGCACGGGACATCGAAGTCGCGATAGCCAGAACAAGAGAAAGGCAGTCATTTCAGCGGCGACATAACTTCGGTCCTCAGGAATGATATCAACGAGTTCGTTTTCGAAAATCCAGGGCAGCAGAGTCAACACTCCGGTGATTTCGCTTTGTTCCAGCACCTTTCCTTCTGCGACTGCTGTCGCGCCGTCTGCACTGTTCAGGCGCTGGCGCCAGCCATTCACAGAAAGATCTACAGAGGTCAGGACTGCGACAGGTTGGTGCGCCCACTGCGAAGCAACCAACGCGGGAGTCTGGTCCCACCGGTTCGCTACGATGACGATCATGAGCCTGCGTTGCCGACGAGGTGTAGCAAGTGGGGCTTTTTGATAGCTGCAGCCGTTGCGGCCGAACCAAGTGCAGCGTGACGCAGGCAAGATGCCTACGCTACTTTGGGCTCGGCTCCGTTCGGGGGTGGTGCGTATATTTTACGCCTGCGGGCCGACTTGAGGACGTTCTTCCGGGGTGATGAACGCCGCTTTCGTAGCACTCCCACCTGTGAACTGGGTAGCGGCGGCCATCTGGACCTGGGGCGTCGTCTGGAGATGCGTATCGCTGTCCTTTTGGATCTTCTCCAGCCCGGTGCCGCCCTTGCCACCGCCCGAGTCCTTGGCGTCTTTTACTTCGTTCTTTGGCGTGAAGCCGGTACCACTCAGCGGGATAATAAGCGGACTGCCGGCTGCATTGTGTGCGATCTGCAACTGGGCTGAAAGCGCCGCTGCAACGAGAGGTTTGAATACAACCGTAATCGTGCATTGCTGGCTGGGTTGCAACGTGCCGCCACAGGTATTGGTTTGCGAGAAGCTGGTCGTGTTGGTGCCGGTTATCTGGATGAGTGTGATCGAGAGTGGGGTATTACCGGTGCTCGTCAGAGTCACCGCCTGGGCGCTGCTCGAGGCGGTGGAAACCGATCCGAAAGCGAGGCTGGCGGCTGAAGCGCTCACTCCCGGCGCCCCTGCGACACCGGTTCCTGTCAGAGGGACTAAGAGGGTTCCGCCCGAGACGTTGCCTGCGTTGGATAGAACTTGGAGTTGTGCCGTCCGGGTGCCGGCAGCGACCGGCTGGAACTGAATGCTGACAGTGCATTGTTGATTGGGCTGTAAGCTTCCGCCGCATGCGCTGCTCAGCGTGTAGTCGGTGCCTTCGATCGCGATCCCGGAGATCGTAAGCTGCGAACTGCCGGGATTTGTCAGCGTCAAAGTCTGTGCGGCACTGGTCGTCCCCACGATTTGCGCCGGGAAGACCAGGCTGGCTGGTGAGGCGCTCACCTGCGGTTGTATGCCGGTTCCGGTCAAGGTAATCACGAGCGGGTTACTGTCGGCGCTTTCGGTAATGTTGATTTGAGCAGTGCGGGTACCCACCGCTGCGGGGGTAAATATCACGGTTATTGTGCAACTCGCGCCCGGGGCAACCGATGTGCCGCACGTATTTGTCACCTTGAAGTCTGCAGCGTTCGCGCCCGTGACGTTAATTCCGGCGCCGGGGAAAGTCAGCGCAGTGGTCGCGCTGTTATTCGTCAAGGTGACGGACTGCGGAGCGCTTGCAGAGGCAACAGTCTGCGGGGTGCTGAAATTAATGGCCGTCGCAGATAATGTGACAGCAGGTTGGGAGACGAGCCAGAACCACATCTCGAAGTCGGCATAACGCCGGCCGTCGCCAGTGGGCAGCCGCAGATTTGCCTGCGGACCAGCACCCGTGTTGAGCACACCAACCGTGGCTCCATTGAGATAGACTGCCGGATTGTCGTGCGCCCATATGAAATTCCCCTTCAATGTCAGGCGTGCCAATAGTGGCGGCGCGCCTGGGGTGGTCTGGTTAAGAAGCGCTGTTTGAGCGGCAGGCGTCGGAATCCAGTTGAGCGTATTTGAGGCCACGCTGACCGTCGCTGAAAGGACCAGGGGATTGTACCCCCCCGAAGGCGGACTGGCCGGAAAGGGGAGTCCTACGGTCACATAGCAGATGGGGCAATTGAACTGGGCGACAGCCCAAAAGGCTGAATTAGGCGGAGTTTTGCCCGCATTGGGTGCTACGGAGATGTAAAATATTCCCCCGAGAGTCACCACCTGGCCTGCCGGGTAGTTCGTCGCTGCGTTCCACGCGGAAGCTGACTGCGGCTGGGCTGTGGGCTGCGTAATGATGGCAGAATCTATCGGAACGTCGCAGACAACCGTGATCCCGTTAGCCAATGCCTGAACGGTGACGGTGCTATCGTTCAGGAGGGGGTTAGCGGCCAGGAGGACGTTGGTGACATGAATACAGGGATTCGCCAGCGGTTGGAAAATCTGCCGGCAGTCTGTGACCTTCGGCGGCTTCGCGGTGAAGTCGACAGTGCCGAGGCGACGATAATGATGATGGATTCCGAACGGCGGTGTCTGGGGAGCCCAGAACGCTGCGTTCGGTGGAGCTTGACCGGTATTGGCGGCCAGACAAACAAAGTAGACTCCGGCGCTCGTTACGATTTGCCCGGGATTGTAGGCTGTCGCAGCATTCCAGTTCGGTGCAGGGGGCTGCGCCTGGGCAGCCGCCGGCTGGTTAAACGTCTCGACTGATCCATCGGCGGTGCGTGCAGCGAAGACCCAGAAATCGCCTGTTCGGAACGAGCTGCCTTCGAAAGCAACGGTAATTCCGTTTTCCAGGATGAGAGGAGTGTCCGGGGGCGGAATCGGAATCCCAGTGCTTCCACTGATATCCAGGTCGAACCAGAAAGAGGCGCCGCCGCTTTGAGAGGCGTACACTATGCCTGCCTGATCCCACCGCCGGATACGAGTATGGCGGGCTGGATTGGTTTGATTGGAGCCATCGACCGGAAAATTCGTGGAGGAGACCGTCGAATCCAAGGTAATGGTTCTGGCCGCCTGATTGATGCTGTCGATTTTGTGCAGTTCTCCCGCTTGAGCCTGGCCGCTCAAGATCGGGGGATTCAATTCCAGGAAATCGTCGATGATCTCAATCCAGTTTCCAGGGGCGAATCCGAGTACCTGGTCGCGGCCCATGCTTTGAACCGCGAGCTGGCTGGCCGTGACGCCTGCGGAGTTGGTGACGGTGGAGATGGCGGAGACTCCGGTGGCGACTGAAACATCTTCACGCGACCACTTGAAGGATGCCTGCGGAGTCGAAGTGGAGCTTCCGCCTTGGTGAACCTCGACCCGGTAGAGCTGGTTTTCGAGGCCGGTAAAACCTGTTGCCGGGCTGAGAGCGCAGGGGCCGGACGAGGGCAATGGGACAACGCCCGTGATCAGCAGGCTTGACGGGGGCTGGGTAGAGGTTCCCCAATTCACGCTTGCCGATTGGATAGCCGAGTCCGGCGTGGTGCAGGTGACTCCGCCTGTGACACTGCTGACGTCCAGCAGTTTAACCTGCCAGACGGTCTGCAGCCGGCCGGTGGTGTCAATGCCAACCGCTTTGTCTACCAGATCCGGGTCTTCGATATAAGTCACCTCCCGTTGCCAGACATCCAGGTAGACGAGGAAGGGTCCGTTGCCGGGTATGGTAGCCCCTGGAAGGTAGGGCTGGTTCGTGTAATCAACGTCGACTTCGGTACCGCCCTGCGGAGATCCTGACCATTCCGTCAGACAGCGATCCCATTGCGCGCGTCCCACCGGTCCCCGGTTCTCGATCAGCAGGCCGTCCACATACATTCGACCGGCGCCGATCGTGATGTGATTTCCGGCCGCGTCTTGATAGGCATTGATCTTAAATCCGAACGGGGTGCAGGAGGGCACGCCGGCCAGCCCAAGGATATCGAGAGTTCCGGCCTGGATGCGTCTTGCGAATTCGGCTAGCCATTCATTCCAGTCCGAGTCCAGTTGGACCCGTCCCTGCTGCATCTGGACGCCGAGGTAATCATTCCACGCGTTAAAAGTGAAACGGCTGGTATCGAAACTCATAGTCGATTTCCTTCAAGTTTGATAAAAAATTCCGAATTCCAGACCGACCGGGAGATATTCCTGAATCCTTACCGTCAGATCGTTTTCGCGGAGGGGCGCCAGGACAAAGTGGAAGGCGCCCATTTCTCCGCCGTCATCCGCTCCCTGGCGTATCGACGGGTCGGTGGATGGTGAAAGCTTTGCGTAATCCGGGTCGCTGTAGCGGAGCGAGTGAAAGATGGGGCGAGGCCCGGCTGAGTTTTCTTCTACACATTCGAACTGCCGGGGTATTACCGAGCCGCCGGGAAGATAGCTGAAGCGGACGCAACCCGCCTGCTTCCGATCGGCTAGAACGGGTGCAGACCAGCTGTCACCGTCCGGGAGTATTGCCCAGAGGATGCTGTTGGAAATCAGCGAAAACAGCGTGGCATGTATTTTCCCGATAACGGTGCAAGCCGTGAGCGTGAGACTGCCTCCCGCGCCGACCCCATCCAGTCCCGCATAAGCAACGCCGCTTGGGTTGGTGGCGTCCACGATGCCGTCGGAAAGAGTTACCGTAGCGCCGAGGCCGGCCCGCAACCCGCCGAGGATGGATTTCTGAACCACTATCTGCAAGCCCGACGATTCCGCGAGCAGAGCCGGTAAACCCGCATAGGAAGGCTGGGGAGTGCCGGCCGGCGTCAAGGCCCATCCCGGAACGAGCGTGCAATGCGTCAATCCAAGATTGGCAAGCTGGTTGGCACCGCTATCAGGGACATGAAGTAAAGCCGGGGGTAGACCTGTACCCGAAGGTTGCGCATACGCGATAACGATTCCGTTCAGGGTAAAGGTGCTCTCCGTACCTCCTGTGACCGAGATCTCACCCCCGAGAACCAAAGTGGGCCGGCAACCGTCGGCCGCTCGCAGCTCGATGGTTGCTCCCGCCGGAACGTTGATTTGCAACGCCGGAGAACCGGGTTCGGAATAAATCCCGCTGTTGGTAATTTCGACCGCAACCTGACCGTCACCGGCGAGGTTGACTGCAGCGAACGCAGCAAAATTCAGAGCATCCTGCAAGCTCGTATAGCGGGCTGGAGTCGAACTATCTGGAAATGGAAAGACTGCAGCCTCTGTCTGGACGGTGAAACTGGTGGATCGCGAGTATTCCCCTCCGCCCATATCACCGTTGAAACCGTAGTAAAACGAAGCCTGCAATTGGGGCGTTACTGATCCGGCCGGCGGGGATGATTGAAGCGGATTGGCGAGGACGATCCGGCCCAGCTCCGCGTCGATACAAGCGAGGTAAGAACCGCCAATCGCTGGAACGTTAGCCCAGTTTCCGTCTTGCCCTGAGAGGTCGCAGACCTGGACCTGGAACGGGTTTATTAGCGTATTGTTCAGGTACAAAGCGAGGCTTTTCTGTTGTCCATAGTAAACCGCCGCGACGCCGCTTTGAATGTCCTGGCACAACACGCGGCGTCGCAATCGATCCGGCACGTTCACCGGCTGGGAAGCGGCTGCGACCTCAGAACCTTGAGAAACGGGGTTGTTAAAGAGAGGCATGTCTTCTCCCAATGGGCTCAGACGGAAGAAGCGGCCGCTGGCGTCGACTGCCGTCGCCGGGACATTGGTGAGGCTGTAGGCATTCAGTGACCACAGGAAGATTCCAATGTTCTGGACGTTGTACCGGCCGCGCTCGACCGCAATCCGGCGGACATCGACGGTGTGCGCCGTGAAATCGAACGCCGTGTCGACATATTCCCGCGTCTGCCAGAAACGCAGATCGGGTGCATAATATCTGTAGGGCCGGACCTGTTTCATGTATTGAGTGACCGCCAGTACCTTGAAAAACTCGGTTGCGTGCGCGCCCCAACCAGTTACGTCCCGCGCCAATTGTTCGAGGACCAGGACCGTGCCTTTGCGGCGACGGAAAGAAATCGTATTTGCTACCTCAGCGCGGGGGCTGGCAATCGCCGGGGCCACGCCGTTGACAAGCTGGTAGCCAATCAGATCACCGATATAAGGGATAACCCATTCAGCACACGTTTCGATGAATTGATCATCGTAAAGTTGGTTCAGGTCATATTCCACTGCGGCAAGTTGTTCCTCGATCAGCATCAGCAGGGATTGGATAGGTCCGCGAGCCCCCTTTGCAGTAAGCTGTTCTAATTGCGCCTGTTGAGCCGCCGTCAGCGGCGACGCGCTCGTCTGCAAGGCCCTGAGCTGCGCTGTCTCAGATCCGCTCAGCAGATTCATGGACTGCGCCAATTGGGAGTCCCTCAGGCGGTACACAGCCGGCAGAAGATTGAAAAGCCTCTCCCCGCTCATGACATCACCCCCAAAATCACTGAACCCGGATCCGGGTCTAAAACCAGAATCTCCGCCGGAAGTGGTAAGGATTGTGTATTGGCGGATGGCAGATAGGCGGCAATCCCTCTCGGAGAATTCGCAAAATTCCTGGGAACGATGACCTGTTGCGCCATCCAGTTATTCCAGGTCGAAAGTGAAAAGCCGGTGGACAGGCTAGCCAGATCGCCGCCGGTACTGCTCGCGGTGATATTGACCTCTGTGACGTTGACCGCAATAACTCCGGGCACGTTCTGGATAACCGTTGCAATCTCGTCCACCGAAACGCCCTGGCCGAAAGTTCGCTGCGCAAAGCCATAGGCATTTGACAGCATCCGCAGCACTTGCGTCTGAACTGCGGATTGAATATAGGCCGGGTCGTATTGGATATCTGCCGACAGGCCGAAAAGTGTTTCGACGAATGACTGCACGGTAATCGGGATGAGCGGATTGCCGTAGCTCTGCAGTGAGGCGACCAGATTGCCGAGAGTCGGATTGTCGGGCGCCAATGCGGCTCCGCCGGCTCCCGCCACGGTCAGGAGGACTCCTTGCGCCGGCCCGCTCGGAATCCAGACCGCGTATGCCTTGGCGATACCGGCGAAAGTGGTTGCGAAGTTTTCGTAGTCGACAATCGAGACCGCCCTGCCCAGCGTAAGCACCGCCAGAGGCGCGTTGGATCGGATGTCGTCCATTGACTGGGCATCCTGGCCTCCTGTGGCAGCTTCGGGATTTGTCACACCGCTCACTCCGAGAGGCCGATCGACCAGGGTCGTGAGGGCGTTGGCTGCGACATTTCCCGACGAGCCCAACCCGATTCGGTAGTTTGCCTGGATATTGTTCTGGCCCGTCGGTAGCGTTGCGCCTTCCACTCCGTCTCCGAACAGAACATCGGTCGTCCCGTCGGACTGGTTCAGAGTCGCAAAAACTCGGGCTGAGGAGGATCCTCCGAAAAGGCTCGGCACTTCGTTCCAGGCCGCTCCGTTTGCCTGCACTTGAAGGGTGCTTTGCCTTCCGGTCGGCGTCGGCGCCTGCACGTAGGTGAGCGGACTTTGCTTCAATGTAAAGGTCTGATTCGGGGTGGCAGCGCTCCCGTTGCCGAGGATCTCGCTCACCGACTGCCCGTTTGCGGCAAGAGCCACGTTGGCGTTCACTGTCGTCGCATTCCTATCGTAGCAATGGGCGAGGTTCGACTGCAATTGGATCTGGGTGTGGGGATAGGGGAAAGTGATGCTCGCTAAGGTTGAGACCAGGGCATATTCGCTGATGTCAGGATCGCTTTGTCCCGAAGCGGTCAGCACAAACTGGTTCAGCGCGGCCGACACCGTGCCGGTTCTGCCGTTGGAATCTTCAACGCTTAGCGTGAATGTGGTACTCGAGAGACTCCAATCCGGGATGGACCCGTCGGTCAACAGCGGCAGCGGCGTCGGGTCGGTCAACCTCAGCACATCTCCCGGGTTCAAGGGGACCTGTGCGGTCCCATCGTCGGGAATGAAGGACAGGCCGGTTTCACCGCTCTCGACGGCGATCTTCTGTCTCTTGCCGGACAGGGCCACGACCTGTGCGCCGAGCAGGTCGGGACGGAGATCCTGGAGATCCAACAAAGTTCCGTAGAGAGGATAGGTCAATGGCTGGTCTGCAACTTCTAACGGGTCGCTCTGTGCCCAGACCTCCGTCAGGGGAAGAGTGAAGCCGCTGAAAGTTGGCTGCGAACCGGTCGGGGTGGGACCGGGGTTGATTGAAGCATCCTGGTAATCGGCGGCAAGTTCGGTGACTTTCCCGCTGAGGCCGAAGTTCGCGACAGACACCGTGCGTGCACTTTGGACTTTATAGAGCTGCGCAACGCCTTCACTGGTAAGCGCAAACCAGCTGCCGGCGACGATCTTTGGGTAACTGGCATCCAGATCAATCTGGCTGGGCGAAGCAATATTGTAATTGAGCCATTGCCACACACTCGTAGCGGGCGGACCGGGCGCATTAATCAATCCCGGAAGACTGGTCGGAATGGATGAGGCAGTCGCCTGGTTTAAATTAACGAATAGCTTGGGATTCGGCGCGTTATACCCGAAAAGAGCCGCCTTTTGGCGAAACGCAAAGACCTTGGCGGCGCTCCAGGGATCTTGAGACCCGTTACTGGCGTGTGTGAGTGTTGCGTCCCAGGAGACATAAGTAAGATTACGAATCTTGTCGGTCCATAGCTGGTTGATGACAACGACAGCCCATTGTTCGCTCGGCACCTGACTGGCACTGGTATTCCATTCTTCCCGGGCTACACCGAGAATGAGAAGGGAATCTCCCAGCTGCAGCTGGGTCGTAGTCCCGCTGAAATAAATGCTGTTTGTAGTGCCCGGCGGGACCCAGGGCTGCGCGGCCAGAACGGGCAAAGCACACCAGTCTGCTTTCGCCTGGATATCGGCAAAAGTCTCGAATACCTGTGGCGGCTGCCCCTGCACCGGGACGCTCTGCATCTGCGTTCCCTTAGGGATCGTAATTGGCGGCGTGGAAGGATCCGGGGATTGACCCGGGGCCGTTCTCAAGGTGAAGGCCACGTACGTAGAGGCCGACACGCCCGGCGAGGGCTGATATCCGATCAACCGGGAAAGTTCGGTCAACGATCGGGACTGCCCGGCGGTGCGAAGGTGACTCTCATTAGCCAGGCGCTCTTGATAGAATGTCAGGACATCGAGCACCATCGCGGTTGCATCGACGAGGGCGACCGTGAAGTCGTCATCTTCCCGGGTCTTCAGCGCTGCAAGCGCGGGATAGTCAGAGCTCGAGAGCCGGGCCAGCATGGATTCTTTGAAGCTGGCCCAGGTTCCCACCCGGTAGGATACGGAAGAAAGCCCGGGCAGATTGCTTCGAGGCGCCGGCGTCTGGACGCTGGTGCCAAGGCAGCAGCCGCAGTTGCAATCGGATGTGCCAGTGCAGCTCACAAGTTTTTGCGCGATCGCTAGGGACGAGCTTCCTCCTTCGTCCGGCGACCGCCGGACTATGGCGGACAGGCCGTCTCGTCCTTGATTTAAGTCTAAAGGCTAAATTTTGCGGCGGCCAAGGCGGAGCTTGGCCCTACCGTTCGGGTCCGCCCTCACTTCCCGCCCTCCATCACCAATGTCAACTGACCATGATCCGGAAAACTGGGATCGTTGTCCAAACGGGCCACCTGCATGGATCCGAGCTTGATTTGTCCCGTAGCAAGGTATTGAGGCGAACCTATCCCTTGCGGTTGAAACTGAGTAGCGGTAACCGAAATGACGCCGGGTATCGATCGAGCCGCAGCGTAAACCGGACTCAGATACACGGTCTGGCCGAACGTGAAGTTGTCGGGGTAAAAAAGGCCCTTTTGGCCGTTCGGTAATATCTTATTGCCCAGCACCTGGAGGAGGGATCGCTCGACGTCCTCCCGGAAGTAGTTCGGGTCCACGCAAACCTGCAGTTCAATCTGCAGCGATACATATTGGGGGGATTCAAGTTGCAGGTCCTGACCGGCTAATCGGTAACGTTCGACGTTTTGTTTCAGAGACATTTGAACACTCGGAGTCAGATTGCCGCCTCCGGCCGGTTCGACTGCGATAAATACGGAGTACCAACTGCCGGTCCAGCGGAGCGAAGCGACCGCCTGGTCCACCTGAGGGTTGCTTTCTGCCACAGCTTCGTAGTCTGCCATGGTCACTGACCTCTGCAGCGTGCCTGGTTCCTGTGAGAGAAAGGCTTGCGGAGCCCGGCGCCGTATCTGGTCATTAGTCTCAGGATCGGTGCCTCCCGTCGCCGGCAACGGGTTGGTACAGGACTGAATCCGGGCGTCGACGGCCGCCAGATAAACAAGACTTTCCGCGCCCACGTTTCCGGCACTTCCGTTCCCAATCCGGTAGCTGGCAACAAACTGTGTTCCTGACTCCGGAACCATGCCATTGGTGGCGTCTGATGCAGAGCCCGGATCAGCGGGCGTAGCAAACCGCAAGGTCGCTGTGCCGTCCGACTCAATCTCCACCACGAAGACCGGATCCGACTGGGCGCTTCCCAGGAGGTCCTGTTCGGGGTTCCACTCGGTCGTTATTCCATTCAATGTTCCCTCCAGCGTGATTTCCGGAACAGCGTCGGTTGGATCGAAATTAATCAGATCGGACGCTGCCAGGCTGATATCGGGAGCTGCTGCAAAGCTGCTAATCTCGACAAGGCGGGAATTGAATTGACTGGAAATATTGACTAGCGAAAGAGGGCCGAATTGCTCGAGGGGCACCGGCAGTGTCACACCAATACCACCCGATGAGGGATAGTAAACGATCTCAAGGTTGAATGTGGAGAATGCCTCCTGGTTCCCGTTTGACGCTGATTGCTGAATCTGCTGGGCGAAAACCCCGATAGCCTGGGGCCAGCCGCCGGCCGCAGTGGCCTGGAGAGTCAGATAGGTCACGGGCGGGCTGTCAAGACTCTGCAAACTCACGGTTCCCGTGTTTGGAAGCATCGTCGGAGTCGAGGAATAACTCGATGGAGATGTCGCGGGTGGCACATAAGTCGAAGGAACTTGGACCAGTCTCGAAAGAGAGTTAATCTGAACTGCCAGGTAGTTCGGGTCAGTGGTCTTGAACGACAGATTCGTTATCTTTTCCACCGTGACCGGTATGCCCCCGGCCCCGCCTGGGCTGTAAACCACGGAAAGATCGAAATTTGCGGGCGTCGTCTGGTTCTGATGCGCAATCACGCCAAAAAGTTGCGGCCACCGCGCGGGATTGACCGCTTGAACCATCAGACAAACGAGCCCGTTGGAGTCTGTTAGGTTGGCGGAGCCGGTTCCTCCCAGAAGCATAACATTCGGTGTAACAGGAATTCCGGCTAGTGGCTGTGGAACCGCCTGGGTGAGCGGACTGTCCGGAATTTCAGGCCGGTAACGGACTGGAAGTGGAACCGGCGAAGTCGGTTGACAGCGATCCGCAGCCGGGTTGGGCGGCAAAAATAGCCGGGGCGCCGGCACTGTTCCGAGGTTCGTCCCTGAAATAGACAACCCGTGGTCGGCCAAAACTACATTGCCCAAAGCCACACTCACATTCGTCAGGGTTTGCCTTGTTCCGTTGGAGTCGAGGTAAACGGAGGAAATGCAGACCGGGAAGGGAAGGACGTCATTCTGAGACCATTGTATTTCGGTGACAGAAGCCGGTTTCTGAGAAGTGGGATTCGAGATCGGATTTCCGTTTTGGTCGAAGAGCGGATCAACGAGGGGATTCCCGTTGGCGTCGACCGTTGCCACCTGCGTCAGTCTGACTGCGCAACGGTGACGGATGTCGGCGTCTGCGTTGTTACCGGTTTGGGGCCCGACCATCTCCTGGAAGACCAGGACGTCGCCAGGCTGCAGATTGGGATAGGAACCGTTGAGTGTTGCCTCGAAAGCTCCCTTCGGCAAGCAGCATTCCGTGTTGCCCCAGGTGTAAAAAAGCATCTGATTGTGCGCCGCATATAAGAGCGCATCCTGCATCGGCTCGAAAACCTGCACCCCACTGAGCAATGCGGCTTCTTCGTTGCCCGCCCCTACTGCAAGGCTAGACGGCATCCCGGGCGCATAGGTATAGAATCGGGTGAGCGTGCGATCCAGAAAAACGGCGTCACCCGGGTTTCCCGCGACCGTCAGTTGGATCCAGGTTCGGGCGTTACAGCCATCATGTACGTGATAGTCAACCAGACGCGCATGGCGCCGCAGCGATACCCTGCTGCGAGCCGTCTCGATGTAGGCCTCGGTAGCGATTGCGTCCTGCTGGTAGCTGAGATAGTCGCCTTTGTAGGCAATCAGTTCGGCGAGCGCGACTCCGAGATCCGCCTCGCTCGTGGCTCCCCAGGACGGCAAAAGCTGGTTGAGCCGGTCCAGGATCAGTGTTCGAAAACTGCCGTAATCCTTCGCTAAATAATTGATCTGTGGCGGTGCCGGCGGCGCCTGAGAACAATTCGGAGACAGAGGCGCGCAATCAAAATCCGGTCCGCACTCAACCTTGAAGGAGAAGTCGACCTCAGCCAGTTGGGAATCAAAGCCGGCTAATGTCCCCGTTACCTCGAAGGGAGCCTGGCTTGCCTGGGCGGCGGAATTGACCAGACCCAGGGTATAAGGGGAGAAATCACCCGGCCTGGCTGTGCGAATGACGAGGACATTGTCCAGATCCGTGAGGCTGTTGACCACCTGGGTCAAAGCGGCGACATCCGGCCGGGACGATCCCGCTACCGAATTCGCCGGAACGACCCACGCGATCGGAATGTTGGTGATGCTGGCTCCCCCCGCTATAAGGATGTTGTCCGGCGACCATGTGACGACGGGCGCCATCTGGCTCAGACCGTAGAGAAAGTGCAGGAATAACGTTTGCTGCCGTGGAACACCCACAGGAGCGCCTCCGTCGAGAACCTCGAGATAGTCGAGGCCGTTGGGAACGGCAATCGGCTGGTGGGCGGCAACCGCTTGCGCTACCTGATTGCGGATTGCGCTTTTCCGGTTTTCAGCGCAGCAATTGTAGATCACGATTGACCCCCGTAAACGAATGTTTGCACCTGACTGACGTCCGTACCGAGGAGGGTGTACTGGACGGTGACCGAGAGCACAGCCTCCTGGGCGGAGACTGTTACCGACTGGATCCTAACGTAGCCGCTTAGCCATTTCTGCAAGGCGCCCTGCACGGCAAACTGCGTAGCTGCAGCCATTTCCAGACTGTTGGGCGCGAAAAAAAGCTGTAAAAGGCCGCTGCCGAAATCCGGCATATTAACCCGCTCGCCCGGCGAGGCGAACAGAACCTGTTCGATCAGTTGAGCCACATAATTGTTCTGAGGGTCTAAAGTCCGCCCCCGGCCGTCGAACTGGTAAGGAAAGTTGACGTTCATTGGCTGTCATTCCTGCGCCGCAGTTTCAGAGGAACTCCGCTAGTCCTCGCCTGTGTTCCGGCAGCCGCCGGACGGGTAGCCACGCTTAGCCGGATATAGCTGCCGCTCGCGTCGCCGAAGAGGTCGCCTCGGAGATGTGACCCTACCTCACAGGATTGCCGGCTCATCTTGATTCCATGAGTAAGGATGTCTGACGATCCTCCGTAATTAATTCACGTCGCAATCACGCGCATTTGTGCCTGCACCGGTATGAGCGGCGTGCCGGTCGGCACGCAGGTCGCCGTTCCCGTCATGATTGCCACAGGCTGCCCCTCAGACATGACTTGCACCGCGCCAACGATCCACTGCGCCGTAACGCAGGGTCCGTTCCCTGCCGGAGGCACAAACGCGCATCCCGCAATCGAATAGGGAGCCGCGATCGTGGCGATCGGCATGCCCGATACCATTACTCGCGGGCTCGGAACCGTCGGTATCGCTTGGCCTCCGTGCGCACACAGCACCGTCGCACCCATATGGAGAATCGGACCTGGCATGTCAGAGTACTACTCTCGCTTCCCGAGGCTTACGCCTGTGAGCACCAAAGTAGAACAGGCGTCCTCGCCTGTTCACTTGCAGGGTGGTCGGCACAAAAGACGTTTGCATACACGTGGGACGGTTCTCGGCAGCTATACCCGATCTGGTACGGCTCGTCTTGGCGCTGCACAGGCGGGGACGCCTATGCTACCTTGGGCTTCATTACTAAATCACCGTCAATGCATCGATGTTGATCGCTACCGCAGGACCAACTAGCGTTATCATCGCCCCCTGGCCATTGCTGATATAAATTCCGGTTTCGTTGACCACGATCATCGCGCCGCTGACGCTCTTGAGCACGATTCCTCCCGTGACCGGCGACGGAGGCGCATCGCTTATTAGCAACATGTTCTGTCCTGTTGTCTGGAGGAGGATGTTTTGACCTGGCGGGATGGCGGGCGGCGCTGTTGCAAAGATCGGGACATCCGCGACCAGTCCCCAGAACCCTCCCGTCCAGATCGGATAGTCCGGATCCCCTTGCTCGAATTCGACCCAGACCTGAGAGCCGATCGGCGGTACAATAAAGCACCCGGATTGGATTCCGGCCGCCGGTACGCACGGCATAGCCCAACTCGAGGGTGTCTCTCCCAGGACATCCGGAACCTGTACCAGCACGCGACCAATTTGTTCCGGGTCAATGTTCTCGATGACCAGCCCCCGGTATTTGCCGTAAAAGCGCTGGGCGCCACCGTCTGCAGAACCAGAATTTTGATCGCTCATGGTGATACGGTCGGGACGGTGGAGACCAAGCCGTTGCGGGTAAGCGTAAAGCTTTGTTTGTATTCTCCTCGCTTGATTCTGTGGGTGACACTCTTGACGTAGTAAAGCCCATCAAATGCGGGGCCCGCGCCTCGGACGCCCACAAGTTGCCGGGCCTTCAAAACGCCGCCATATCGAGTCACATCCAGGCTTCCTTCACACGAAACCGCTTCGGCGTTTTCGGCCGCTATTGCGAGGCCCATCAGGATTGCCTGCGGGATTGGCCGCTTCGCGAGGTCCTCCCGAAACGCTGTCAGATCGGGTGGCAGAAGATTGGTGGGCAAGGGTGGAATTGCGCCGAGCGGCGGATTGAGAGGGGTAATGGGCGGAATCGGAATCGGAATGCTGACGCCCGTTTCTTCGATATAGATGTAGACGATCGGGATCTTATTCTTCTGCTGGTCGAAGCTGAAACTTAAGCTTTCCACGTTGGTATATGCGTCCATATCCGAGCTCAGCGCCGGTTGCACCGGTCCGACCTTGATTTGCGGACCCCAGTATGCCTTGCTGATGCCTGGCGTCGGTCCCGGGTCAATGTAAAAGACGTACCCCGACTGTTCTGCCAGGTAGCGGATATAGGCCAGATCGGTGCCTTTCTGGCTAGGAATCCGATCGATCGGCAGGGAAATGTCCATCAAAATGCTTGGGATAACGAGCGGCGCGATGCCAAAGACCGCATATTTGGCTAGAAGCAGGGCGACTCTGGCTTCGGCCGGGCAGGCTGGGAACGGGAACCCGCTCCATTTGGATTGGTTCATGAGCGCAGTCAAATCCTCGCCCATCAAGGTGAGCGTTGAATTGGAGCCTTTGTCGCCGGGGGAAATGTGATTGTTCGTGATCACCCCGTCGATGAGGACATCGGCCACGCCATTGACCGTCACTACGAGAATGGCGCGCATAAAGAGCAGGGGCAATCCGCCTGTCAGCAAAAAAAGTATCTGGAGCGGCGACTGTTTATTTATGCTGAAAACAAGTTTGAACCCGCTCGTGCCCACGTCCTTCACGGTAACTTCGACGTTCACCAGCGAATCCAGCACCTCACGCGGTACCGATACGGGAAAGACCGGCCCCATCAGCAAACTCAGCTGGACGCTATCAAGCATTCGTTCCTCCAGGAACCCCCTGAGGCATAGTGATGTTCAAGGTTGCACCGGGCGTCTCGACCAGTTTGGCAGGCCGGATCGCGCCATTGGCATCGCACAACAGCCAGAAGAGCAGTGGATCGCCCAGATATTTGGCCGCCAGCAGGTCAAGCCGGTCTCCTTGCTGAACGGTATGTTGCGCAATCGTAGAAAATTGGGGGGCCCCTGGTTGCGGCACGAAGCGCCGGGCCAGATAGGTAACGGTTTGGCCGTCAGGTGTCGTGTAGGAGAGCGTGCTGAAGCCGTAATAGCGGCTGTCGGTTGGAAACGAAACCGGCGGAATAACCCCCAGTTTAAACAGGGCTTGTAGCGGATTTATCATGGCAGGCCGCTCAATCCCAAAACGGATATGGCGGTGTTAGGTACGCGAGACGCCAACTGCTCCTTGTTGCTGAGGTACGTCATGAACATTCTCCCTCCCGGATGGGAGAATCCGAGGTCGTCCACGTTCAGTACCCGCAAACCGAGGCTTACTTTGGCGCGGATCGGATTTAAATTCGGGTCAAACGCTTCTTCGGTGATCGAGAACTCGGTCAGCCTCACCGGCATCACTCGGCTCCTGCTCCAGACGAACAGCGTGAGCGGCTGCTCCAGCGGGATGATTTCGAGTGTGCCGGCGTTGGCCATGCTGTCGTCCGCCTCGAGCGTTTCGACCGTGGGATTGACGAGCATTTCGAGTTGCGCAAGCTGAGGAAGCAGGCCGTATTGGACTGCCGTCGGGTTTTGCTTCGGAAATTCGAGTTGGTCCGTCGCATCCATTTCGGCCTCAATTTTCAACGTTTCGATCGCCGGACCGCGCAATCGCAGCACGTCTACCCGGACGCCGTCCTGACCTCCCGGCACTGCTTGTATTTGCAGGGTCCGGCTCAGGGAGTCCGGGTTGTATTGCAGTGCAATTACGCTCCGGACTGCAGACGTATCCGGGTCCATCGTCACAATGCCGCCCTTGACGAGCCGGGGGGAATCAGGAAAGCCGCTCATGAGCTAACGGGCGTCGTCGCCGGGTGAGAGCCGAATCGTTTCGACCGGAGAGATGCATGGATTCGTGATATACGCCACCGGTTCGGGTGGCTCGGGGGCTTCGCCATGTACCACGCCGATGACTTCCACAAGTTTGCCTTCGTACCGGGCCACTTCCTCGGAGTTGCGAATCGCGGCCGCGGACCAGCTCGGTTCCAGGTTCACATCGATTCCGTCGCGCAACCGGATAGCGACATACCCTGCATACACCCGAGGAGTTTTAGGCCGCATGCGCAGATCAGTTTGATGATAGATACCGGTTAAAACTACACGCTGGCCGGACGACGATTGGACATCGTGCAGCGACTCACGACGTTGAAGCCCATGGGGATCCTTCCTCACCGTTTTTCGACTTGCATAGCGGTTGGCGCATCGCCGTGCTGTCCGGTCGCTTTATGCTGTTCGTAGAAAGTCTGCCCGGCCTTTGCAGCCGAACCATACATCTGAAATTCCCAGTCGCTATTCTGGACCGCCGGGTTGCTGACCGAGTAGTTCTCCAGTGTAACGCGGTCATTGCCGCTATTCATAATCACGCTTGTTCTGCTTCCCAATGCGCAGGCAACGTTCTGAACCGGAGAAGAAGACCTGGCGTCAAATTCTGGCGCAGTACCAAATGTTCGTGCAAAAGCAGGTCGGTTCACGGCTTCAATCCCTTTCCGATTGCTCTGGCGATTCGGCTGCCGAGGTCCTTGCTACCCGAACGTCCCGCTGAAAATGGCATGCGGCCGAGGTTTAACAATTCCGTCCGTTGGGGGTGAGCCCACGTTGCCTTCGCGGCTGGGTCGGTGAGGACGTGGCGCAATTCCGTTTGGAGAGCTTCCAGCAAAGCAGAACGGTCGCCAGGTTCGAAACCGCGCACCACGATGTGATCAATCGTAACGTTGATACGGCTCATGGTACGCAAACCGTCTCGGTTTGCATCGCTCGGAAAGGAGGCAAAGCGGGGACGCTTTGCATACTGCCGTTCATACCCATCCCCGGGTCTCGACTTGAGTCAGCGGACGGTCGATCTTCTGCGACTCCATCTTCGCAGCCTCCAGCACGTGGGTCATCTCGACCGGGCGATTCGACTCCGCGGCGAGAAAGGCGGCGTTCAAAGCGATGTTGCGAATGTTTCCTCCCGCCACGTTGAGCTGACTCAGTTTTTTTGTGTCCAGGGCCTGCCTGGGAATGTCGGGTGGAAATATTCCCCGCCATATTGCTTCGCGCTGGCCGGTGTCCGGAAACGGGAAATTTACGATAAATCGCAGGCGTCGATGGAAGGCGCGGTCCATCGAAGCTTTCAGGTTTGTGGTCAAGATTGCCAGACCTCGATAGGTCTCCATCCTTTGGAGCAGATAGCTGACTTCAATGTTGGCGTACCGGTCATGGCTGTCCTTAACCTCGGCGCGCTTGCCGAAAAGAGAGTCCGCTTCGTCGAACAGAAGAAGCACACCTCCCTCATCCGCGGCGTCAAATACCTGCTTCAGATTTTTTTCGGTCTCGCCGATGTACTTGCTGACAACCGCTGAAAGGTCAATGCGATACAGGTCCAGGTCGAGTTCCTTGGCGAGCACTTCGGCAGCCATTGTCTTTCCGGTCCCGCTTTCCCCCGCAAACAGCGCACTTACACCCAGGCCCCGGCGCCCTTTGGCGGAAAATCCCCACGTCTCATAGACCTTCATCCGGTGGCGCACCTGCGCGGCCAACTGGCGCAGCATCTGTTTTTGCAGCGCCGGCAACACAAGATCATCCCAGCCGGCGCATGGAATGACGCGCTCTGCCAGATGCTCCAGTTTCGGCCGGGAAAAAGAGCGGCAGGCTGTCCAGACCCCCTCACGCTCGAGGACGCCTCGTCGCCGGCTCAAAAAGCCGCCGGCGCTGAAAATACTCTTCGCGCTTATGCGAAATTGTTCGGACAACTCGTCCAGCGTGCCGTTCAAGCCTGCGGCAGCTGGACCCAACGCACTCATCCAAAGGCGCCGTTGTTCGACTGGCGGCGGCTTATGGATATCGAACCGGAGAACAGGGCGATTCAAGCTCACCGGTTCCCGGCTGGCGAGGAAGAGCGGGCCTGGGAGCCGCTCGCACAGACGGCGGGCGGATGCCGTTAAGTCTCCGTTCCCCAGTTGAATCAGTAGTGCGCCCTGCAGCAGGATCGACTCCCGTTCCCAGAGGCTGCTGATTTTTTCGATTTCGGCGCCCGTTGCAGGTAGGTCTTCAGCAGCGATGACCAATAGTTGCATTTCGAAGTGCCGGACGGCCATCGAAGCGGCGTCTTCCTGGCCCTCCGGATCGTCTCCGCAAAAGTTGACTATCGGCGGCAGGTCTAAACGGCCCTCAAGAGAGTGTGCCGCTTCGAAAGCAAGGGACTTGTGACTGTCGGCAATCCATACCGGAGCGGGACTGAGTCTAAGCACCGGTTGTAACTGCGGATCCAGGATATTGATCCCCGCAAGATAGTGCAGAATGCGTTCATCGATACGCAGCGGGGCTGATGTCAGCCCGTGGCCGATTTCCAATTCCACGAGGTGCAACCGGCGCAATGGTCGCGTGGGGGTCAACGCACTCCAGTGCGGCTGCGGCAAGATCGCCATTGCCAGGCCAAACGTGGCGTATGTGCGCTGCGGGTGCCCTTGGGTCTCGGCGCAGAGGGTCGCAAGCCTCGAGTCCATTTCCACTCCGGCGCAAAGCAAAACCAGATCGCGCTCAAAAGTGCTTAACCCAAACAGCTGCGAAAGACTGTCGATCGCGGGCGGCGATTCCAAGGCGGCGCGCGCCTCGTCGTGGCTTGTCGCGCAAGCTTCCTCCGAAGAGGCCGGATCGAGCAGACGCTTCAAGCGCGCGAATTCGGCTACCAGGTAGGCCTGGTTCGCATCGATCCAGCGGATTTTCGAGACTGATGGTCCCATCACGTAACGTGGATGGTTGGGGAGCCTGGAGCCGGCGTGTAGCTTACCGGACTATCAATACCATCGACCCGCAACCGGACCAGGTAGGTTCCGGGCGCGACGTTCGAAAAATTGAATACCGGTGTATTGGTGTTCGATTGGAATGGGACAGCCAAAACTCCCTGGCTGCCCACGATTAACGAGACCTGCTGTCTCGGCAGCACGGCAGGAGAGCACGTCGGATTCAGGGTGAACGACACGCCGGTAACTGACGGCGGCAGCGCGGAAGTAATCTGCGGTGCGATCGCCAGCGGCAGGCTGTTGGAGCTGATTGGCGCGGGCATCGTGGTCGGCTGGACTTGTACGGACAATAAGTAAACGCCTGATGGCAAGGGAGTCGACGGGGGAGACGCTTGGACCGGGATATTCGGCAAAACAAACTGAATCGATGTGTTCGTGACCGTTGACGGAACAATCGGACCGAATTGGACCCCAAGGTACGTATTGGAAAGGGTGACGCCGACTGCGTTGCTCAGTCCCAACCCGGAAACCGTCACCGTATCGCCGAGGGAAGCCGCGGATTTGCCGGGAGGCAGGGTGACGGAATTGATCGAGGAGAGCAGTCCGGCCTGCGCCGCAATATTTCGGGTTGCCACTGGCAACGGGGCATTCGTGGGACCCTCGGCCTGGATTAATACGACCTTGACCTGAAACGGAAACGTGGGCCGGTAGTCCGCTTTCAGCGCCGTCCAGAGCCAGGCCATTTCTTCCCGGCCCAGGGTAGCGGGTGTAACCTTCAACATTTCAACCTGATCGGCCAGTCCGGCCAGATCCAGGCTGCCATTCAGATTACTGTTTCCAGTGGAAGGAGGCGGATTCAGCGCGGCCTGGATATCGCTGCGCGCCAGCACGGGCGTCTGGTGCAATGCCTGAACGGCGAATCCCAAAAGTGCCTCGGCTTCGAAGTTCTCCTTGCCATACGCCGTGAGCAAATAGTGGAGATCCAGGGCCAGCGGTTGATTTCGCAAACGGCTCTTGCCATCGGCTGTGACGGAGGGCAGATCAACGTTTCGCCAGCCCGCATTCGGCGTGACCTGGTGAAGGAACAGATTGACTTGCAGTGTAGGTGCGCTGTTCTGGGAAGTCTGAACAATGTCGGGAGCCAATGCAGTAATTGTGACGGAGCCAAAGCCGGTGCTCCCAAAAACGTTGTTGAGCATCTGGTACAACACCGCGGAAGTCCCGGCAATGGCGAGAGCGTTGCTCATCCGGACCTCCTGTCGCGCCGTTGCAAATATTCGTCTAACGACGGCGTTGCTCGCTGCGCTTTCTGTGAAACCGGTTGCGCCGGAGCCGGCTGTACCGCGACGACTTCGATACGGCCGATGTGGATCTGGATTTCATCCGGTTCGGACCGGAGCGAACGGCGGATGGGCCCGATACCCTCTTTTGCTTCCGAACCGGATCTGAACGGGATCGATGGAGTTGCGGGAGGCATCCGCACGTGCTGGCTTGCGACGCCGGTCTCAGGCATCCGTTCGGTTCTCGGGCTGCTAACCGCCGGTTCTCTTGACGTTTCTTCGTCTGGAATAGCTTTGCCCGGGGCCGATTCGCCTCGCAGAATCCCAATGACTCTCTTGATGGAACTTCCGGTACCCGTTTGTGGACCGTATTCGGCTCCCGGAATATCAACGAGTGGTCTGATCGAAGTTCCAGTTTGAATCGAGGCTGTTCCGGTGGTCGGCTTTGCTTGCAGAGGCTCCATAGCTCGCTCTCTCGGCGCCTGCCCGGTTACAACTGGATTTGCGGGTGCCGGTTCCCTTGTCTGGAATCTTGGTTTCGGGGCCGGACTCACCGTCGGTTCACCCTCAGACTTCGGCGCTCCCTCTGGGAGCAGCTTGCTACTCTCCGCCGGGAGCAGGGGCTCGATATCCTTTTTTTGCTTTTGCTTTGGACCACGTAGCCCGGGCGCACGACGTGAAGTTGAAAGGGGGCGCGGAGCCAACGTTGTCGATTCGAGTTCCGTGGAGTCCGGTTCAGGCGCTAGGTCAACCCCATCGGGAGTGCGAGGCGATCCGAAAGAAGAAGTCAGATCGGTTCGCTCTCCGGATTCGCGCCGTGCACGAGCAACCACGGCCCGCGTCGTTTCCAGGGAGGGCATCTCGGGTATGCCAGGAGCCTCGGCTGGAGCAAAGACCGATCCCAGAACCGGCTGGATGGAGTCGCCAGGTCTGAGAGCGGTGAGGGCGATCCGCTGAAGGTACCCGTTCATGATTGCGCCATCTCCAGGTAAAGCGTGCGCCGGCGATCGCTGAGCGACAGTATGTCCGCTTCAGTCCAGCCGTAAGCCAAGGCGAGAGTGTGAATTTCAAAGAGAAGTTTGCGCGCTCGCGCCTCAATCTCGCGCCAGAGGAAGGAAACGATATCGAGGTTCTCCTCCCATTCATTTTCACAAGCCGGACAACGCAGCGCCAGCCGGGTTTCAGCCAGCGGATCTGCCATGGCCAGTTTTTGCCCGATCTGCTCCAACTCTTCGTCCGACCAGGCAGGAGAGTCTGCTGGTTTTAAACGGCAACTTTCCACGAGCCGGATCGCCGCCAGGCGCTCGTCGGTCTCCCGCGCAGCGTTGGCCAGATCTCGCGCGGTGGGCAAACGGAAAGATCGGCCATTAACGACAACCGATTCCTCGAGGGCCCGCCCGTGGCTCGTCGCATCATCCGCCAGCAATCGAGCGTCGAATTCGACTTCCAGCTTCTCTCCGCAGCGGGAGCAGGCAGTCCAGCCCAAAAGCCGCGGACCGAAGGAGGCGCAACGGAGTTGCGCCAACGCCATGTTTCGGCGGCCTAAAGGCCAGTCAGCCAGCGTCTCTTCGGGTGCGTCAGGCATAGCCGCCCCCAATGCCAACATACCCTGATCCAGAGGGTGCAGACCCGCCCCTGATTCCCAAAGGTTGAGGCAATCAAAACTGGTCAAAGCCCGCATGCGAGGAACGACTGAAACATGCACTAGAAATCGGCTAAACTGCAGGCCACCTGTCACGCCGCCACGCTCGTGAGCGACGGTTCTTTCGGTTCAGTGACGCTCGTGTCCCGTTCCCAGCCTTCGTTTTCGAGTTTGATGTGTTCGATTGCAATCGCATTGGCGTTCGCGTCCAAATCCGGCAACGCCTGGTATTCCGAAACCCAGCATCGGAAAATTTTGTAGGCTATGACGAGCTGTCCGGCCTCGTTATAGAATTCCAGGTAGATATCCTTTCGAAAATTCGCGAGAGAAACTTCCGACCCCAGCGCGGCGCCAAAATTCCAGACCAGACCGGCCCAGTCGTGGAAATTCAAATCCTGGGTCAGACCCCGCTCGAGTGTGATGGCATCGAATTTGTTCCGGCCTGGCGACTTGTGGGAGGTGGAAGGATCGCCCCCCTCACGATGTTCCACCACTTCGGTTGTCCGCTTGAGGCTGCTGACCTTGCTGATGCCAGCAACGTATTTGCCGTCCCATTTCAGCCGGAATTTGAAATTTTTGTACGGATCCCGGCGCTGTGGATTTGCTGGAAATATAGCCACGGAATTGTCTCCTTAGGATTGAAGTTGACCGGCGAGCTGTTGAATCTGGATTACAACGAATTCGGCCGGGTACAGCGGGGCGAAACCGACCAGGATGTTCACGATCCCCTGGTCTATGCTGGATTGCGGATTATTTTCCGAATCGCACTTGACGAAGTATGCCTGCGCTGGAGTGCTCCCCTGAAACGCGCCCTGAAGGAACAGTCCTTGCATGAACGTGCCGACGTTGAGCCGGATCTGCCCCCAGAGCGTCTCGTCATTGGGCTCGAATATCACCCACTGGGTTCCCTCATACAAGCTGGACTCGATGTACAGGGCCAGACGCCGGATCGGTATATATTTCCATTCTGAACCGGCCTGGTCGTTGCCCTGCAACGTGCGCGCGCCCCAGACAACGTTGCCGTACACTCTGAATTGCCGCAGGCAATTGATCGCTTGCACATTCAAATCGCCGTTTTCCTGATCCGTCAGGTTGAATTGAAGGCCGGACGCGCCCGTCAGACCGGCGTCAATGCCCGCAGGAGCTTTCCAGACTCCCCGATTGCTGTCCGTCGCTGCGTAAATGCCTGCGACAAAACCGGATGGTGGAAAGTAAGTCAGACGATTTCCGAACCGAGGATCCGGCGCCTGGATCCAGGGAAAGTAGAGGGCGGCGTTTGTGGAGGCGGCGCCGATGATCGCACTGCTTGGGCCGTTTGGCTGCAGACTCGCGTAGGTATCGTTTATGTCGCTATCGATAATGAGAAATGCTCTCTCAAGGACACAGAATGCCTGTAACTGCGAGAGGACTGCGGCCGAGCCGCCCAACTTGGAGGTTTCCCCGGGGACACAAAGCAGATTGAAGATGTCGACGCGTTGAAGCAGAAAAACCCCATGCGTTCCATTGCCGTGAGTATCCAGCATGTTATTTTCAAAAGCTGCGGTGTTCGGTTGCAGCACGGTGCCGTCCAGATTCGGAACAAGCATCGTGGGGACGGATGGAAAACTCTTCGGCAGGCTCAAGGCCGACGCCAGGGTGGGCGGCGTATAGCCCGCAGGCAAAGCAATAAACTGGGACGCGGAAATGTTTGGGGCGCTGACCGAGAGCGCCTTGAAAGATTCCAGCGCGACGGGTAATGCGACCTTGCCCACCGCGCCTGCCGGCGGAAAATAGACGACCTCCAGATCAAAGCCTGTTCCGTCCGCTTGCGCCAATATTCCGAAATTGGACGGCCAGGTGGAGGGAGCACTCGCTTGTAGAGCTACCAGTGTGACCGGCGGCGAACCGTGGTCCTGCAGTGTCACGGTCCCGTTGGAAATCAACTGCGCAGTCGGCGTCGCCGGAAATGACGAGGGAAGATTCAGAACGACCGTAGCCGCTCCTGCAATCGGCGTGAAACTCGAAGGCACAACCAGAAAATTCGATTCCGAGTTAATTACGGAGAACGCATAGTTCGTGTCGTTGGGATTTACGGACAAATTGGGGAAAGATTCGACGAGGATAGGAGCCGAACCCAGGCCTACCGGACCGCCGGCAGGATGGTACAGTACTTCGAGATCGAAATTATTAGGCAGGCTGTTGCTCGCTGATTTAACCGAAACCGCAAAGTTCGTCGGCCACTTGCCCGGTTGATTCGCTTGAATCTCGAGATAGGTGTTCGGCGGAGAACTCAAATCCTGGAGGAAAATGGGCTGGGTCCCGACCAGCATGAAAGGGGCAGTCGAAATATTGGAACTCGCAGGCAGCACTAACGTGGGCGGAGTGAAACCGGGTGCGAACGCGACAAATTTCGAACCGGAATTGATGACACTTACAACATAGAGCGGATCGGAAGGCGAAAGGGAGAGGTTTTGAAAAGACTCCACGACCTGAGGATTTGCGGCAGCGGGCACATACACCACGGAGAGACTGAACCGCGTAGGGTCGGTCGTGCGCACCTTGACGACAATCCCGTAGTTGGTCGCCCAGTTCCCCGGGTTCGCAGCTTGAAGTGTCAGAAAAATGTTGTTGCTGGTGTCCGTTATATTGGCTGTTGCCGCACCGGCCGGCATGGTCCCGTCGTTGCCGTCGGCCGCCAGACGGACGATATAGGCTTGCTGGCCGCCATTATTAAAAAATTGGTTCACTGCGTACCCCAGGTAGTTAGGTGATCCATTGCTTTGGCTGAATCCCCCGAATTGTGTCTGGAAGTCGGACCAGCTCTCTACGAGAGTCGCCTGACTGGCAGGGCCCTGGGGCGCCCAACCGACAAAGGCGGCAATCGATGTGGCGACACCGGTAATGGTGTGTACGCCGCTCGAGATCTCTTCGATGTAGACGCCGGGATAGGTTAAAGTTGCAGGCATATAGATCCTCTCTTTTCAAATGCAGGCTTTTTCTAGTGTGATCACGGCCAATTTCTCTAAGGGGCAGGCGTACCGGCACAGGCTATCAGCGGCACGCGGGGTCAAGCTGAATCTGGGCAGGCTCCGCACAACGGCTTTAGAGCCGTTCTCATCCTGGAAATTCTTCGGTGGGGGCGGCTATGCCGCCTCCGCCTCAATCCACCGTCTTTCGATCAGTACCCGTGCGTTAAACAGCGTTTCAAGGAAGATCGCTACGCGCCTTTTGTCATCCAACTCCCGCTCGACCCTGCCCATCATTCCTTCAAACGGGCCGCTCTGGATCTTCACCAGTGTTCCCGGCGCCAAAGCTTGCTGATGGATTCGGATTAGACCGTCTTCCTGGATGCGATTCTGAATTTCCCGTACAATATAATCGGACACGGGAATTGGCGTTCGTCCGGAACTCACCACCTGCAGAACGCCGCGGGCGGCTTTAACCGATTCAAAATGGTTTTCAGGACAAAATCGGGCGAAGAAGTAACCGGGGAACAGCGGCTTGGTTCCTTCCTGAGCAGCTCCCCGCACCAGCCGTTCGAGTTTGATTCGAGGGAGCAGAACTTCGATGCCAAGCGTGCCGATGTTCTTAGAGCCAAAACTCTCGCGACGTGGTTTTGTGCGGATTGCAAACCAATTGTTTTCTCTCCAGAGGTCGATGGACTTGACTGTGCGATCCGACGAAGTCATCGCCGTTATCCCTTCATTTCCGTAAACCGCGCTCGTGTGACGTCCGCGACCTGTTTCGGCAGCGAATCCCATTGACTCACAAGGTGTTCTTCCTGATATGCTTCACGGGCACGACAACCGGCTGCGAGAGTCCCTGGATTTCGACTACGGCGAATGCCTCCTCCTGACCGCCGGCATCTGACACGTCGATGACTTTTCCCTGCAATTGATCTTTGCCATGAAGCTCCATGAGGATTTGCACCGGCTCGGGGACGTAAGCATCGCATATTCGAAAAGTGACCCAGCTGTTTCGCACAATTTTTTGGAGGCTCTTGATGAACCGATTCGGCGCTCTGCGCTGTCTGTCGGTTCATATAGCTTTGCGTGTGCCAGGTCGCCTGTGGGGGACGCGTTCTCTCACGCAACTCAGGATAGAAAAAGAAACAATTGTGTCTCTCGATCTCTTTGTGCGCGCGATTGATCAAGCGCTTGTCGGCGCAGGCGGAAAGAATGTTCCGGATTTTTGCAGATCTTTCCGGAAAATGTTTTCCGGCTTGGTACACTACGATGTGAGGTGGTACTTGCGCACTTTGTTGTAAATGCTCCGAGCGGTGATCCCGAGCAGCCGTGCGGTCTGCGATTGATTCCCTCGCATTCGTTCCAATGCGGCCTTCAGCACCTGTCGCTCGCAGCTTGCCAGCGAACGCGTCAGATTCCAGTCGTTTGCTTCCAGCAGGTCGACCACAAAGTTCACAGCAGTTTGAGCATCGAAAATGGCCATGTCCGATTTCCGGGTCATCGGCTCTTGTTCCCCCTCTAACAGTTGGAGCAATATTTCGGCTGGCAGGTCGCTAATGCTCAGTGGCAAAGTTGTCGCTTTGCGCACCAGGGCCTGGCGGACGAGATTTTCGAGTTGCCGAACGTTGCCAGGTAGTGAGACGTGCCGTAGCGCTTCCGAAAAATCCGTCCCGGCCGTAACCGGCCCAGCCGGGCTGAGCGATTGATACTTGTGCAAAAAATGCGCTAAGAGGGGTCGCAGATCTTCTGGACGATCTCGGAGTGGCGGCACGTGAATGGAAAGCACGTTGAGGCGATGGAAAAGATCTGCGCGAAATCGATTCTGCTGGATCATTTGCTCGAGATCGCGGTTGCTCCCGGCGACCACGCGCACGCTCACTCCCACTTCTGCGTCTTCGCCGACGCCGAGCACCCGATTTTCCTGTAGCACTCGCAATAGTCTGGTCTGCAGCGCAACCTCCAGGTCTGCGATTTCATCAAGAAACAACACGCCGCCATCGGCTGAACGAATCAGGCCTTTACGCTCGCGTTCCGCGCCTGTAAAAGCGCCCCGGCGATGGCCGAAAAGCTCGCTCTCCGCGAGCGAGGCGCTGATTGCGCCGCAATTGACCGCTACGAAAGGTCCTCGACCCCGCTCCGGATCGAGACGATGCACAGCCCGTGCGAGACCCTCTTTGCCTGTACCGGTTTCGCCCGTGATCAGTACGGGCAAATCGCTCAGCGTGCTGAAACGAATCACCGACCGGAAGACCCTCAGCATATTGGGGCTCTCGGCGATCATTCCCAAGCGATGCATGGCTGCCTTGACCTCGTGCTCTTCGCTGCGCTTCGTGACCTCGGCACGCACTAGACCTTCGATCACTTGACGAAGGTCGCAAGGGAAGTCTTTGGCGGAGCTGTCAAGCAACTGGACGGCTCCAGCGAGAAGCGGCAGGCATTTGGTTCTGATCGGCCAGGATCCGGCCCCTTTCTCACAAGCGATAACCTTGAACCCCTTAGCTTTTAGATCGCGAATGACCTGCATCCCGATTCCACCGGATCTGGAGCCCGTGACCACCACCGCAACGCAGCATTCAGTGCAACAATTGACACGGCCAAGATCTGAAAGCTCATCAATGAGGAGAGGCTGCGCTCCTGCGCATCGGATGCTATCGCAAATCTTTTTGCTGTCACTTCGACGTTCGTCCCACAAAATCACGCGCAAAGCGTCTTCGGATGGACACTCATGGCGACCAGAAGTCCCCGCTCCTGAATCTCGCTGTTCCACGATGCATCCTCAAAAGTTTAGGGCAGATAGATGATGAGGTTCGCTCACAGAGGATTTGCGGGCCTCATGCAGGACATTTCCGATCCCGAGCAGAGGGCCCTTTTTCTAACCTTGATAATCGCTGCCTCTCCAGGAACTGGCGGCACAACACGTTGAATTCCAATAAGTTGTATAAATTACGACTGAACTTTCCTGCGCACTGGGTACTCTAACGCCAGTTCCTTGCACAAGTCACAAATCCGCAGGCA
>Ga0209040_10000209_pt1 | contig 41474 bp, 33 predicted proteins | sample BogFormECP12_OM3_FD_188240 | JGI IMG/M metagenome (GOLD analysis project Ga0209040, IMG submission 188240) | Bog forest soil microbial communities from Calvert Island, British Columbia, Canada - ECP12_OM3 (SPAdes) (version 2) | ecosystem: Environmental > Aquatic > Freshwater > Wetlands > Bog ... | reverse complement strand
CGACTCGACCGTGACCGTGTCAACCGGATTCTTGCAGCCCGTTAGAACACCGGCCGACCATTCATCGAGGCGAAATTAATCGGGGTTGAGCAGATACCGCTGATGATGCGCACCATGCACAGCGGCCTGCGCGCGCTGCAGCGCATGCAGGCCGAGCGGCGGAAGCTGGAGGGCGCGATGCACCCCGTCGCCCTGCTGCGCGCCGGCTACCTGCACAGCGGTACACTGCCACCGGAACCCGAGTCGCTGCCCTGCCCGCCCGCCGCGCCCGAACCCCAGCCGCACGCCATGCCCCGGTACGAGGACATGACCACGGCGGAGCAGTTCGCCGTGATCTACCCCGACCGCGCCGCGGCGATCCGCCGTCATGGCGGCATGCCGCCCGGGGCAAAATTCCCGCCACCCGACCGTCCCATCATCGAGGAGATCGTCACCGGCAGCAGCCCGGTGTTCCTCGCGCTCGATGCGGAACCCGCGGCGGACGATGTCTCGCCATCCGAGACGCCGTCTCACGTAGCGGCGCTATGAGACAACGATGGGAATGCACTGCCAGGCGCCCGGATGATCACCCTTCGACGGGATGAACCGGCTCCCCCAGCGTCTGCATCAGCCGGTTGGCACGATCGAGCGCGACGCCGCGCTGATCGCGCACTACCGGAAGCGGCTGCGCGAGATCGGCGTGGATGTCGCGGCGATCGAGGCGATGCAGGTGCCGGCGCGCCTTGCCACCATCCTGCCATGTCGAGCTGGTCGCCGCCGCCCCTGGCTCCGCGACGCAGGCCGATCTCGATGTGTTGCGGAATGCCGGTCTTACCCCACGCGACATCGTGGTGATCGCGCAGATCGTTGCGTTCGTGAGCTATCAGGTGCGGGTGGTGGCGGGACTGCGCGCCCTCGCCGAGGAGACGCGCGCATGAGCAGGCGGTTCACGCTGGAGCCGGTCGAGTGGGCGGCCTGGATGCCGCCGATCGACGCAACCACCACAACGCCGCGCCAGCGCGCCGCGCTGGAGGCGAGCCCACAGCGGGATTCCGCCTACTTCCTGACGCTGGCGCACGACGTCGATTCGCTGGAGCAGCGCTCGCCGCTGTTCCATGCGGTGATGTACGCGCCGCGCGGCCTGCCGCGGGCCGATCGCGAGCTGGCAACGGTGGTGGTGTCGATCATCAACGGCTGCGTCTACTGTTCGTCGGTACATGCGCGGCGGTTCGCCGAGCTGACCAAGCGGCCGGAGGTCATCCAGCGGCTGTACGACGAAGGGCTGGGCACGCAGCTCGAGCCGCGCCAACGCGCGATCGTGGATTTCGCGGCCAGACTGACGCGCGAACCGAAGGCAGTCACGGCGGCGGATCTGCGGCCGTTGCGCGCGGTGGGGATGGATGATCTGCAGATCCACGACCTGATCCCGATGCGACGCGCAGTGCTGCCGCGGCACGTTCGACCAGACTGACGCCGCCAGGATCGGCCGGTGCGATCAACACCTCGGAGCTGCCCTGGGTGTACCGCACGAACGCCTCGCGCTGCCGGCGCAACGCGGCGATGGGAGAGTCGGCGGCAAGTCCAGCGGCAGTATCGACGATGTCGATCGTCATGGCGGGGCCTCCGTCCGTGGATGCAGGCCGAATGCCGCATAGGCGCGGGCACTCGGGGGCCACGCCGCAACGACATCGCTGCGCCACGCGTAAGCGGCGCTGACCAGTAGCGCGAGCAGCACAAGACTTCCCGCCCAGGCCAATCGAAGGCGCATCGACTTCGGCGGCAAGGCGGGTTGCGCGGCCAGCCGATCCATCGCGGACCGGCGTGACGTCGGCATCGCCTGTGTTGCAGGAGGTTCGGACGCCGGCGACGGCTCCGGCTCGGGGGCAGCGGCCGCCACAGGTCTCCAATCGCCGCCGCAACGCGCGCAGCGCACGGTGCGGCCGGCAGTCACCAGCGAGTCCGGAACATCGTAGGCAGCGGAGCAGGACGGGCAGACGATACGCATACCGGGCAATGGTGCGGGAGGGTCGGTTGCGAAGCAATGGCGGCGCGCCGAACGGAATGGCAAGAATGACGCCGATGGTTCGATTCGATCGAGTCGGGTTCCGGTATGGCCGCGCCGGCCAGAGTGCTCATGCCGAGGCGAGCCCCGAGGTGCTGCACGATCTCAGCTTCGTGCTGCCGGACGGCGCGTTCCGTTGGCTGCTCGGCCCATCGGGCGCCGGAAAGACCAGCCTGCTGCGGCTGATGTATCTGGCAAGCCGGCCGACACGCGGCAGGCTGGCGATCTTCGGCACCGATATCGAGACCGCCCAACGTCACCTGCTGCCGCGGCTGCGGCGGCGGATCGGCGTGGTGTTCCAGGACTTTCGTCTGCTGCCGCACCTGTCGGCATTCGACAACGTGGCACTGCCGCTGCGCATCGCCGGCAGGCCGGAGGGCCAGATCCGCGCCGATGTCGGCGAGATGCTGCGCTGGGTGGGCCTGGCGAAGCAGGCGGGGACGCGGCCGGCCGAACTGTCCGGGGGCGAGCAGCAGCGGGTGGCGATCGCGCGCGCGGTGATCGGCCGCCCCAGCCTGTTGCTGGCCGATGAGCCGACCGGCAACCTCGACGAGGTCCAGGCCGAGCGGTTGATGCAGTTGCTCAAGGAGATGAATCGGCTGGGCACCACGGTGGTGGTGGCGACCCACAACGACACGCTGGTAGGCCGGCATCCGGCGTTGGCGCTGCGACTGTCGCACGGGCGGTTGGTGGAGGAGCGCTAGGCGATGGCCTCGCTCCGCTCGCGCCGGACGTTGCGGCCGGTCGGATTCGACGAACTGGGTCTGCGCCGCGCCATCTCGGACCGGATGCTGCCGTTCCTGGTGGCGGCGATGGCGTTCCTGGCGGCGCTGGCGCTAGCGGGTTGGGTCGGATCGGCGTCGCTAGCGCGGCATTGGCAACAGGGTGCGGGTTCTGCTTTGACCGTACAGGTGCCGCGGCCGGGGGAACCGATCGCGCAAGGTGGCGGCACGCGGCTCGATCGTGTGCTGGCGCTGCTGGCCGGCACGCCCGGCATTGCCTCGGCGCACGCGCTCACCGATGAGGAATTGGGCGAACTGCTGCGCCCTTGGCTCGGCAGCGGCGCCGAGAGACTCGCCGTGCCGTTGCCGGCGGTCATCGCGGTGCGACTGGCCGATCCCGATCTTGAGCTGGACCGGCTGGCACGGCGGCTGGATGAAGCGATTCCCGGCACGCTGGTGGAAAGCCATGGCGAGTGGATCCGTCGCCTTTCTGTGCTCGCACGCAGCTTGCAGGCCTGCGCGGGACTGGCGCTGCTGTTGGTTGCGGCGGTTGCCGCCGCGGTGATCGCGGTCGCCACGCGTGCCGGGCTGTCGGCGCGACGCGACGCGATCGAGATCGTGCATGGACTGGGGGCGACCGATGGCTACATTGCCCAGCGCTTCGCCGGCCGTGCCACGATGTTGGCTGCGATCGGCGGGCTCGCCGGGGCAGTGCTCGCCCTGCCGGTGCTGCTGGCGCTGGCGAGCCTCGCCGCACCGTTTGCCGGCACCGCGCCGCAGGCGGCATCGCCCACCAATGTTGTCGCCACACTGCCGGCGGCCCTGTGGCTCACGCTCCCTGGCCTGCCCGCTGCGGCGGCGGCGATCGGGTTCCTCACCGCCCAGGCCACGGTGCGCCGATGGCTGCGACGCCTGCCATGACTACGATGCCACGCCGGATGATGACCATTGGAATCGGGATCGCTGTAATTGGCGTCGCATTGGCCTTCGGGGGAGGCTTCGCCTGGTTCGTCCACCGGGTGGAGATGCCGGGCCAGACACCGCCGCGTACCGACGGCATCGTGGCTTTCACCGGTGGACCTGAGCGGGTCGAGACCGCGCTGCGCCTGCTGGCCGAGGGCCGTGCCGACCGCCTGCTGCTGTCGGGGATCGGCGGCGGTGCGGAACTGGCGGAGCTGGCTCGCCGTGCCGGCGTGGATCCGCGGCCTCTGGCGCCTCATATCACGATTGACCGCAACGCGACCACCACCCGTGGCAACGCGACGGACACCGCTACGTGGGCGCACGACAATGACATCCACTCGCTGCTGGTGGTGACCGCCGCGTATCACATGCCGCGGGCGATGGCCGAGCTGGCGCGGACGCTGCCGGACGTGACGCTGTACCCGCTGCCGGTCGCCGCGCCGGAACGACCCGACCGGACCGCCGTACCGCTTCGGCTGGTTGCCGAGGAATACATCAAGTTTCTCGTGACGACGGCCGGACTCAGCGCGGTGCTGCCGATGCGCGAACCGGCGCCGGCACGCACCGGCCACGCCGGATGACCCTGTTGCGTTCGGCACTGTTCAACCTGTTCTTCTTCGCGGCGACCTTCGTGATCACCTTGGTGCTGGCGACGCCGGTCCGGTTCGTCTCACCGCATCGCATGCTTGACGTGGCGCGGCTGTGGGCGCGGGTCATGGTATGGGGACTGCACGTGATCTGCGGCATCCGCTTGTGTGTAACCGGCCTGGAGCATGTGGGCGACGGCGCCGCATTGATCGCGTCACGGCACCAGTCGGCGTTCGACACGTTCGTCTGGCTCACCCTGGTGCCGCGCTGCTGCTACGTTTTGAAGCGCGAGCTGCTGCGCATCCCGCTGTTCGGTCCACTGCTGCCGCTCACCGGGATGATCGCAGTGGATCGCGGCGGCGGGGCCAGCGCGTTGCGCGGGCTGATGCGGGAAGGCGAGCGGGCGATGCGCGAGGAACGCCAGATCGTGATCTTTCCCGAGGGTACGCGGGCGGAGTCCGGTGCCATGCTGCCGCTCCAGCCGGGGGTCGCCGCGCTGGCGGCACGGACCCACCTGCCGGTGATTCCGGTGGTGACCGACTCGGGCCGTTGCTGGGGACGCCGAGCGTTCCAAAAGCGCCCTGGTACCATCCATGTCCGAGTACTCAAGCCTATCCCGACCGGCATTGGGCGCAACCAGCTCATGCAACGCCTGGAAGCGGCGCTGCGGAGCAGCGTGGTGGAAAACCCTGTGGGCTGAGTTCGCAACTTCCTGAGGTGCGGCCGAAGTTGCGGCTGCCAAGCCATTGGCTGCAAATGCAGTTATTGCCGCCAACCGGACCGCGAACGACACTGGCACAGCGTGGGGATCAATATATCAGCAGTCGCGTACGGGTTGAACGAAGAGGTGGAATATTCGGGTCCATTGCGCGTTGCCGGCGTTTGCCTTGCGCCTCCGTTTCCCTATAAGCGGCACGCGGTTCGGGGCGAGGCACGATGCAACGCAGGCGAAGGCTGTGGATCATTTTGCTCGCCACACCGCTCATGCTGCTAGCTGCCGACACGCTCTACTGGTGGATCGTCGTAAGCAATCTCGAGCACGGCTTCGGCGCCTGGGAGGCCGCGCAGCGGGCGGCGGGCTGGACCGAACAGCATGGTCCGGCAGTGCGCAGCGGCTGGCCACTGGCGGCGACGCTCACCGTTCCCGCAATGTCGATTGCGGGCGGCAACCCCAGCATTCCGGGCGGGTTGGCATGGACCGCGGACCGACTGGTCCTGCGCGTCGCGTTGCCGCAGCCACAGTCGCTGGAAATAATGCCCGAGGGCAGGCAACGGCTCCGCCTGGCCGGGTATGCGGAGATTCCCTTCACCGCCGATCGCACCCGCCTGGTGTTCCCGCTGCCGGCGGCACCATGGCCAGGCTCCATGGAGCTCGTTACGGACAATCTGCGCGCCGATACGCCGATTGGCGGCGATGCCAGCGTGCAGTCGCTGCGCCTGCATCTGGATTTCAGCCCGGACGCGCAATCCGGTGAGCCGGCTGTCACGTTTTCGCTCAAGACCGAAATGATCAGCCCGCCATCGGGCATCGTCCGCCCGTTCGGGCCGCGCATCGCGAACCTGGAGCTGGATGGTACACTGAGCGGACCCGTGCCGGTCGGACACACGCCGGCGGAGCAAGCCGCAGCCTGGAGGGACGGCGGCGGCTCGCTCGAAATCCAGCATCTGGCGGTGGTCTGGGGACCGCTCGATCTCACCGCCAGCGCCACCTTGGCGCTGGATGATCAGTTGCAGCCGATGGGCGCCGGCAGCGCGCGCCTGGTCGGCTACGCGGAGACGCTCGACGCCCTGACGGCACATGCCGCGATCAGCCGATCCGCCGCGACCGCGACCAAGGCGGTGCTGTCGCTGCTGGCGCACAACCCGGAGGACGGCAGCCCGCCGGATGTCGAGGTGCCGCTGACGCTGCAGTATCGCACCCTGTCGATGCGGCAGGTGCCGCTGGTGCGGCTGCCGGAGGTGGATTGGCCCTAGCCTGGTGTTGGGGGTCTGACGCTTCGATTCAGTCTCACGGAAGTTCCACCGCGAAGGGGCCGGACGCCACATTCCCGTTGCAGCGGTCGCCTCAGGTGATGGTAACCCACCGGTAGGCTTCGCGCTGGTGCCGCAGGATAACCAGGCCATGAAGAGACCCCTGCTCGTCATAGACGGCGATTCATTCGCACATCGCGCGTTCCACGCCTTGCCGAAATCCATCCGGCGCACCGGCAACCGTGGGGGTGGAGCGATCCTAGGCTTCGCCAATATTCTGCTGCACCTATTCGAGAGCGAGCAGCCGCGTGCTGTGCTGGTCGGCTGGGATACGCTCGGTGCGCCGACATACCGGCAACAACTGTTTCCGGACTATCAAAGCGGCCGGCATTTCGACAACGAGTTGGTCGACCAGCTGCAGGTGCTTCCCCGGTTCGTTGCCGCGTGCGGCTTCGCCAATGCGAAGGCGCCGGGCTATGAGGCTGACGATTTCCTGGCCGCTGCCGCAGCTGAGGAGGAACGTCGTCGCGGCTCCGTGCTCGTGGCCAGCGGAGATCGCGATGCGTTTCAGCTAGCCTCCGCCGCCACGACAATAATTTATCCGCTTAAAGCTGGCGAAATGGCGCGCATTGGTCCGGCTGAGGTGCGCGAGCGCTATGGGATCGAGCCGCGTCAAGTGCCCGACTTCATCGCCCTGCGCGGCGATCCTTCGGACAGACTGCCAGGTGCCCGCGGCGTGGGTCCAAAGGGAGCGGCAGCTCTGCTGCGTCGGTATGGCACGCTGGAGCAAGCCTTGGCCGACGGACGCCTCTCAGCGCAAGCCGATGCGCTAAAGCTCTACAAGAAGATCGCAACGATGGATGCCACGGCGCCTCTACCCACGCTCCGCGATCAGACGCCTACCTGGGACGATGCCGCGGCACTCGCGCGCGAATGGGAACTCGATCGTCTCGCGCGGCGGCTTGCCGAAGTCGCGGGGCCTGGGGTCGGTTCGGCTGTCGTTCGTCCGGTCAGCAAACCTGCTTCCCATGCACGCACCTCACAGCAGACGCTGAAGATCGCCACGTTCAACGTCAACAACGTAAACCATCGGCTCCCCAATCTGCTCAACTGGCTCAGCAGCTCAAAGCCTGCTGTGGTGTGCCTGCAGGAACTCAAGACCTCTGACGACGGCTTCCCGGCCGCCGCCATACATGCTGCGGGGTACGACGCCATCTGGCGTGGACAGCGAACATATAATGGCGTCGCGATACTTGCGAACATCGGCGAACCACAACTGACCCGAAACCAACTGCCGGGCGATCGGGAGGATACCCAGAGCCGCTACATCGAGGCTGCGGTGAAAGGTGTTCTGATCGCGTCAATCTACCTGCCCAATGGAAACCCGCAGCCTGGCCCGAGATTCGACTACAAACTGGCCTGGTTCGAGCGTCTCATTGGTCATGCAAAGAGCCTCTATGAATTGGATGCGCCTGTTGTGCTGGCAGGCGATTTCAACGTCGTGCCAACGGATCGGGATATCTATCCGAGCCGGTCTTGGTCAAAAGACGCGCTGCTACAGCCGGAAAGCCGTGCCTGTTTTCGTCGCCTGCTCGATCAAGGCTGGATGGACGCGGTGCGGACGCGTCATCCCAACGAACCGATGTATACGTTCTGGGACTACAAGCGTGATCGGTGGCGCCGCGACGCAGGACTACGGATCGATTTTCTCTTGCTGAACAAGGTGGCCGCCGATCGTCTTGTTGACGCTGGCGTCGATCGCTCGGTTCGCGCCGAGGTCGGCGCCAGCGATCATGCACCTGTATGGGTGACCCTACGCCAGCAATGAAAGCCGATTGGCGCTGGCGCCTCGATCATTGCCTACCGGCTGGATGCCACCGGCACGCCCCAGATGTCGGCGGCATATTCACGAATGCTGCGATCGGACGAGAACCAGCCCATCCGCGCCGTGTTCATCACGCTCGACCACCACCAGGCGTGCCGGTCGCGCCAGCGGTCCGCGACCGCGCGTTGCGCTTCGGCGTAAGCGTCGAAATCCGCCGTTACCATGAACCAGTCGCCCGCAGTCAGGTCAGCGACCAGGTCGCGGTAGCGATCGCGCTCGTCCGGCGAGAACACGCCCATGCCGACTGCATCCAGCACCTCTTGCAGCGCCGGCGACAACGACGGTGGCGCACCGTGTCTGCGGCGGCGCTCCTCCACCTGGTCCGCGGTCAGGCCAAACGTGAACATGTTGTCCGGGCCGACCCGTTCGAGGATTTCCAGATTGGCCCCATCCAGCGTGCCGATGGTCAATGCGCCATTCAGTGCCAGCTTCATGTTGCCGGTGCCGGACGCCTCCATGCCCGCGGTCGAGATCTGCTCGGAGAGGTCCGACGCGGGAATGATCACCTCGGCCAGGCTGACATTGTAGTCCGGCAGGAACACGACCTTCAGTCGGTCGCGCAGCGCCGGATCGTGGTTCACCACATGCGCCACATCGTGGATCAGCTTGATGATCAGCTTGGCGCGCGTGTAGCTGGCCGCCGCGCGGCCAGCGAACAGCTTCACCCGCGGCACCCAGTCCCAGGTCGGATGGGCGCGCATCGCATGATACAGCGCGATCGTCTGCAGGATGTTCAGCAGCTGCCGCTTGTATTCGTGGATGCGCTTGATGTGCACATCGATCAGCGCGTCCGGGTCGATCCTGAGATCCAGCCGTTCCGCGACCAGCGCGGCGAGCACTGTTTTGTTGACGCGCCGGGCAGCGAACAACCGCTCGTGCAGCGCCGCATCGTCCGCCAGCGGCACCAGCCGCTCGAGTGCCATCGGATCGTCCAGGACCTCCGGTCCGATCGCGTCGCACAGCAGGGCGGTGAGACCGGGATTGGCGGTGTGCAGCCAGCGGCGGAAGGTGATGCCGTTGGTCTTGTTCACGATGCGATCGGGATAGAGCTGGTGCAGCGAGCGAAACACGGTGCGGCGCATCAGCTCGGTGTGCAGCGCCGACACGCCGTTCACCTTGTGCGAACCGACGAAGGCCAGCGTGCCCATGCGCACGCGCCGTTCGCCTTGTTCGTCGATCAACGATACCGCGGAAAGCGGCGGCATCTCCGGGCGGTCGGCCAGAGCGTCGAGATGCAGCTTGTTGATCTCATAGATGATCTGCATGTGGCGCGGCAGCAGCCGCTCCATCAGCGGCACCGGCCAGCTTTCCAGCGCCTCCGGCAACAGCGTGTGGTTGGTGTAGGAAATGGTGTTGGTGGTGAGCCGCCAGGCTTCGGCCCACGGCAGGCCGTGCTCATCGACCAGCAGCCGCATCAACTCGGCGACGACGATCGCCGGATGCGTGTCGTTGAGCTGGATGGCACACTTGTCCGCCAGGCTGTGCAGGTTGCCGTACTGGCGGATGTGCCGGTGCAGCAGATCCTGCAGCGAAGCCGATGAGAAGAAATACTCCTGCCGTAGCCGCAGTTCTTGTCCAGCCGGTGTTTCGTCACTGGGGTAGAGAATCTGCGAAATGGCATTTGCACGCACGCGCGTGGCGAGCGCGCCGACATGATCGCCGCGGTTGAACGTCTCCAGCACCAGCGGGTCCGGCGCCCGCGCCGACCACAACCGCAGCGTGTTCGCGTGTTGGCCACGCCAGCCGATGACGGGTGTGTCGTAGGCGATGGCCATCACCGTTTCATCCGAATGCCAGACCGATGGCGACGTGCTTTCCGTGGGCGAGCCGTCCACCCAACCGCCAAAGCCGATCTTGTAGGTGATGTCGGAACGCTCGAACTCCCATGGATTGCCCAGGGAGAGCCAGGTCTCCGGATATTCGTGTTGCCAGCCGTCGCGAATGACCTGCTGGAACAGCCCATGATTGTAACGAATGCCGAAACCGTGGGTGGGTATGCCGAGGCTTGCCATGCTCTCCATGAAGCAGGCAGCCAGCCGCCCGAGCCCGCCGTTGCCCAGCGCCGGGTCCGGCTCGACGGCACGCAGGCGCTCGAGGTCCACTCCGAGTTCGGCCAGCGCAAGCCGCATCGGCTCGATCAGGCCCGCGTTGTTCAGCGAATCCAGCAGCATGCGGCCGGGAAGGAATTCCAGCGACAGATAATAAACCCGCTTGCGGTTCTCAGCCGTGTCGCTGCGTGTGCTCGACAGCCAGCGATCGACGATCCGATCACGCAATGCGAGCGCTGCCGCTACGAACCAGTCGCGGTCACTGGCAACCAGCGGATCTCGCCCGGCCGCGTAGGTAAGCTTTTCCACGATAAGGCGGCGCAGCGCTTCGACGTCTGGTTCATTCGTTGATGCGGGTCGCTCGCTCGCGGAACTAATGGCGGCTTCAGCCAGATCCATGGAGGGTCACCTGGTCCGTTGGCAGTAAACGGTATAGCTGATGAATGGCTGCGCGCGCCGCTGCTTGGTTGGCGTCATCAAATCGTCTCCTCAAGGGCACGTGATAACGAGATGAAGCAGTCTGATACAACAACTGAATCAAGGATTCGTGATGGCAGGATGGCGTTCTTGCTGTGGCGTCGCAAAATGGCTGCGGCCTGACGACTGCTTGCAACCTTGGGTTTATGGGATCGACCTAGTTCAACCTATTCTGCGGCGCTCCGCAGTCCGGCCCCAGCGGCCAGCGGGCAGAGCGGCAAGGCAGCGGCCAGCAGGGCTGCGAGCAGCAGCAAGTGCGGGTGGGAGCTGAGGCCGCCGGATGCGGCATCCGCCGCGGCGACGCCGAAGATCAGCACCGGCGTGGCGAGTGGCAGGACCAGAAGCGGCAGCAGCACACCGCCTCGGCGGGCGCCGAGCACGATCGCCGCACCGGCTGTCCCGAGCAGCGACAGCAGCATTGTACCGGGGAGCAGCCCGGCAAGCAGTGCCGGAAGCGCCGGATCGGACATCCGCAGCATGACCGCCAACGGTGCAGCCGCGATCAGCAGCGGCAGCCCGGTGACCAGCCAGTGCGCCATGGCTTTGGCCAAGGCGATTGCCCCTGGCGGCAGTCCGCACAGCAGCAACTGGTCGAGCGAGCCATCCTCGAAGTCGGCACCGAACAGCCGGTCCAGCGGTAGCAGCGCGGCGAGCAGGGCGCAGACCCAGACGATGCCGGGGGCGATGCGGCCCAATGTCTCGGGGGCGGGGCCGATGGCGAGCGGGAACAGCGCCGCGGTCAGCAGGAAGAACAGCAGGGCGGCCAGGGTGTCGGCGCCATGGCGCAACGAGAGGCGCAGTTCGCGCGCCAGGACCGCGAGGAAGGTGGACATGGGGCAGCGCGACCATCACTCCCCCTCCCCTTGCGGGAGGGGGTCGGGGGGAGGGGGCCGAGCCGTTACAACTGCCCCCTTCCCACGACCCCCTCCCGCAAGGGGAGGGGGAGTATTGAGCGGTAGCGCCAACTCGGCGATGTCACCGATCGGCAGCGGCAGATGCGTCGCAGCAATTGCCATTCCATTGTTCGCCCGATGCGCCAGCAGCATGGTGCCGAACCGCTCCACCGAGGTCGCGTCCAGCCCAAGCGTCGGTTCGTCCAGCAGCCAGAGCGGGGCCTGCGACAGCGCCAGTCGTGCCAGCGCCGAGCGCCGCCTTTGTCCCGCCGACAACATTCGTGCCGGCAGGTCGGCCAGCCCCTCCAACCCTACCGCGGCCAGCGCCGCGCCCACCGAGCCGCCGCTTAGCCGCGCCGCAAACCGCAAGTTCTCCGCCACGGTCAACGCCGGCTTCACCGCGTCCTGGTGCCCGACATACGCCACCCGCCGCGCATGCGCCGGCAGGTCGGCCAACGCATCCGCGCCATCCCAGGTCAGCCTCCCTGCCGCCGGCCGCAGCAGCCCCGCGAGCAGCCGCAGCAGTGTCGACTTCCCCGATCCGTTCGGGCCAGTCAGCAGCAGCGCACCGCCGCCAGCCACCGCGAAATCGAGGTCACGGAACACCAGCCGCTCGCCGCGGAACGCCGCCAGACCCGTTCCCTGCAACAAAGCCGCTCCCCCGCCTTGTGGACGCTCGCGGGCTGGTGTGATCTAAGCCCGCCGCCGAGGACCATTGCACCTGCGGCATACCGCCTCAACTTCCCCGCTCAACGGAAGGCGCCGCCATGAAAGCGATCGGGCAGGACACGCTGAAGACTCGCCGCACCCTCGCCGTGCAGGGCAAGAGCTACGACTACTTCTCGCTCGTCGAGGCGGCGAAGTCGCTGGGCGACATCTCGCGCCTGCCGGTGACGCTGAAGATCCTGCTGGAGAACGTGCTACGGTTCGAGGACGGCACGAGTTACACGGTCGATGATGCCAAGGCGATCGCCGGCTGGCTGAGCGCTGCCCATTCCGACAAGGAGGTGCCGTTCCGCCCGGCTCGCATCCTGCTGCAGGACTTCACCGGCGTTCCTGCCGTGGTCGATCTGGCGGCGATGCGCGACGGCATCACGCGGCTCGGCAGCAATCCACAGAAGGTCAACCCGCTGGTGCCGGTCGATCTGGTGATCGACCACTCGGTCATCGTCGACGTCTCCGCGCGGCCTGACGCGCTGACCCGCAACGTCGATATCGAGTTCGAGCGCAACGGCGAGCGTTACAAGTTCCTGCGCTGGGGACAGAACGCGTTCTCCAACTTCCGCGTGGTGCCGCCGGGCACCGGCATCTGCCATCAGGTGAACCTGGAGTATCTCGGCCAGTGCGTGTGGACCGGCGAGGCGGACGGCAAGACGATCGCCTATCCCGACACGTTGTACGGTGCCGACAGCCACACCACGATGGTGAACGGACTCGGCATCCTGGGCTGGGGCGTCGGCGGCATCGAGGCGGAGGCGGCCATGCTCGGCCAGCCGATCGCCATGCTGATCCCCGACGTGATCGGCTTCCGCCTGACCGGCAAGCTGCCGGAAGGCGCCACCGCCACCGACCTGGTGCTGACGGTGACGCAGATGCTTCGCCGCAAGGGCGTGGTGGGCAAGTTCGTCGAATTCTTCGGACCGGGGCTGGACGAGCTTGGCCTCGCCGACCGCGCCACGGTTGGGAACATGTCGCCGGAATACGGTGCGACCTGCGGGTTCTTCCCGGTGGACAAGGTGGCGCTCGACTACCTGCACATGACCGGCCGCGACGAACACCGCATCGCGCTGGTCGAGGCGTATCTGAAGGCACAGGGCATGTTCCGCGAGCCGGGCACGCCGGAGCCAGTGTTCACCGACACGCTGGAGCTCGACCTCGGCAGCGTGGTGCCGAGCCTCGCCGGTCCAAAGCGACCGCAGGATCGCGTGGCACTGAAGGACGCGGCGGCGGCGTTCAAGGCCGAGCTGACCAAGGGTCTCGGTGTGCCGGCCAACGACGTCGATACCAGGGTGAAGGTCGAGGGCAAGAACTACGAGATCACCCACGGCGACGTGGTGATCGCGGCGATCACCTCCTGCACCAACACATCCAATCCATCGGTGCTGGTCGCCGCCGGCCTGGTGGCGCGCAAGGCGCACGCCAAGGGTCTGCGACCGAAGCCGTGGGTGAAGACGTCACTCGCGCCCGGCTCGCAGGTTGTCACCGAATATCTGGAAAAATCCGGGCTGCAGGCCGACCTGGATGCGATCGGCTTCAACCTGGTCGGCTACGGCTGCACCACCTGCATTGGCAACTCCGGCCCGCTGGACGATGCGATCGTCGATGCGATCGAGGATCACCGACTGGTCGGTGTCGCGGTGCTGTCGGGCAATAGAAACTTCGAAGGCCGCGTGCATGCCAACGTGCGCGCGAACTATCTGGCATCGCCGCCGCTGGTGGTGGCATATTCGCTGCTCGGCAAGATGACCGAGGACATCACCACCGTACCTCTCGGCACCGGCAACGACGGAAAGCCGGTGTATCTGCGCGACGTGTGGCCCACCAACAAGGAGATCGCCGACATCATCGCCGCCTGCCTGTCGCGCGAGCAGTTCCTCAAGCGTTACGGCGAAGTGAGCAAGGGTCCGAAACAGTGGCAGGCGATCGAGGTGGATACCGGCAGCGAGACCTATCGCTGGTCCGACGGCTCGACCTACGTGAAGAACCCGCCGTATTTCGAGGGCATCACCATGGAGCCGCCGCCGGTCGGCGACATCAAGGGCGCGCGCATCCTGGCGGAGCTGGGCGACTCGATCACCACCGATCACATCAGCCCCGCGGGTTCGATTCGAAAGACCTCACCTGCCGGCGACTACCTGCTGGAACGCCAGGTGCTGCAGAAGGACTTCAACAGCTACGGCGCGCGGCGCGGCAACCACGAGATCATGATGCGGGGCACATTCGCCAACATCCGCATCCGCAACGAGATGCTGACCAACGTGGAAGGGGGCATGACCAAGCACCTGCCGTCAGGAGACCAGATGCCGATCTACGATGCGGCGATGCGCTACAAGGCCGAAGGTGTGCCCCTGGTGGTGTTCGGCGGCAAGGAATACGGCACCGGCTCCTCGCGCGACTGGGCGGCGAAGGGCACGCTGCTACTCGGCATCAAGGCGGTGATCGTCGAGAGCTTCGAGCGCATCCACCGATCCAATCTGGTCGGCATGGGTGTGATGCCGCTGACCTTCAAGGAGGGCATGGATCGCAAATCGCTTGGAATCACCGGCGAGGAACTGATCGACATCGTCGGCCTGAACAGCGACATCACGCCGCGGATGGACCTGTCGCTGGTGATCCATCGGCCGAACGGCAAGGTGGACACGGTGCCGGTGACCTGCCGCATCGATACGGTGGACGAGGTGGCGTACTACCGGCACGGCGGCATCCTGCACTACGTGCTGCGTGGAATGGCGAAGGCGGCGTAGCGGTTGCACAGGCGCGGATGACCCTGGCCGACGGATAAAATCTGACGGATAGAGCCATCAGATCTTATCCACTGGTGATCGGCTTGTGGGTAGGATCACCTAAGGGCTCGCTGAGAATTAGAGCAATTTCAGGTTGACCGGAGACGCACCACGTTAGCATCGGGAGCGTTCCCGTCATGCTGAAGACGCGCTAAACAAATCAGGTCCAGCCGGGGCAGTACCTCAAAAATTCGTCATCCCCGCGAAAGCGAGGGCCCAGTTGCCGCCTGGGTCCCGCTTTCGCGGGGATGAAATGGCGGATACTGCCGCGACTGACGCAGTTATTTCGCAGCGGTCCCTAACGACCCGGTATTGACCGCGAAAATCGCACCACCAGCTTGCCAGCCAGTGGTGCCGGGAAACCTTATGCGGAGAAAGCTGGCTATTTCGCCACGGTCAGCGTCTTGCGATCGAAGTGGTAGACTTTGGGTGGCTGGTCTCCCACAGCTGCCACCACCACCTGACGGGTGAAGTCGATGGCGATGATGTGCGCGCCCTGGGTGCCTGGATCAATGAGCTGCAGATTTTGCAGCAGCGTCGTCTCGAGCACATTCTCCATGGTATTCCCGCCGGTCGCGCGCGACCGGAGTTCGTGGAGGGTCGCTGGACTCACCATCGCCTGAATGGCGCGGACCATGGGAGCCGGGATGTCGTTACCGATGCCAGTAACCGGCTTGTTCTGGGCGAAGGCTGGCACTGCCAGCGTCGAGGCAGCGAGCGCGAGTGCAGCAATACGCATTGTATTTCTCCGCTTGTCTGGTCGTTGTCGCACTGGGTTTCGCCGCACCACTCGAAAGGCCCTGGTCATTCAGCGCGACCACCCGACGCGTGCTCTACCATTGCGGAGCATGCGGCGTAAAGCCAAGGAACCCACGTGATCGGTGGCGTTTCGTCGGACAGTCGCTAAGCTCCCGGAAGGGAGACAGCATGGACCCGTCGGACAAGCCCTTCGTCGATGTCGATGCCATCGAGCAGCGGATACAGCGCAACCTCAGTCGTGCCATGTTTGCCGCACGCTGGATCATGGCGCCGATCTATATCGGCCTGCTCGTGGCGCTCGTCCTGGTGGTGGTGAAGTTCGTGCAGAAGCTGGTGGAGGCGATCCCAGGGTTCCTCATGCTGCCCACCAACGAGGCGATCATCCTGATACTTACCCTGATCGACCTGGCGCTGGTCGCCAACCTGGTGGTCATCGTGATCTTCGCCGGCTGGGAGAACTTCGTCGGCCGCCTGCTGGCATCGCATTCCGCCGATGGGCCGAGCTGGCTGGGTGGGCTCGACTTCGCGACCGTCAAACTACGGCTGATCGGCTCGGTGGTGGCGATCGCCGCCATCCAAATCCTGGAGACCTTCGTGCATATCGATGAGATGAAGGTCCAGAATGCTGCATGGCAGCTTGCGATCCTGCTCGGCATCGGCGCGGTCGGAGTATTGCTGGCATTGGCGGACAGGCTGAGCGAAGGACACGGAAGGAAGTAGCACAATGCAGGTCGGCATTCAGTTCTTCCCCGATATCGGGCCGGACATGAAGTCCGCGCGCGATTACTGGCAGGATGCACTATCGCTGGTCGCGCTGTGCGATCGCTATGGCTACAGCCATGTTCGCACAGTGGAGCACTACTTCCATCCGTATGGCGGCTACAGCCCCAACCCCGTGGTGTTCCTGGCCGCCGCCGCGCAGGTGACGAAGCGCGCGCGTCTGGTGACCGGCGCGGTGTTGCCGGCGTTCAACCATCCGCTGAAGCTTGCCGGCGAGCTCGCGATGCTGGATGCACTATGTGACGGCCGGCTCGACATCGGCTTCGCCCGCGCATTCCTGCCGCATGAGTTTCGCCGATTTGGCGTGAAGCTGGACGAAAGCCGCGCGCGTTTCGAGGAAGGCGTGCAGCAGGTGCGGCTACTGCTCGAGCAGGAGGACGTCACCTGCGAGGGACGCTTCCACAGCTTCAGCAACGTCACCTCGCTGCCGCGGCCGACCCAGAAGCCGCGACCGCCGTTCTTCGTCGCCGCGCTGGGGAGCAAGGAGTCGTTCGAACGTGCCGGCGCGGCGGGCTATGGCATCATGGCAATTCCGCTGGCGGGCGGCGCCATGGCCGAACTGCTCGACACATATCGCGAAGCATGGCGGCGTGCCGGCCATCCCGGGCGCGGCACCGTGATGCTCGCGTTCCACACGTTCTGCCACCAGGATCAGTCCACCGCCGAGAACATCGCGCGCGAGCCGCTGAACCGCTATCTGAAATCGGTGGTCGCAGCGGCATCCGACTGGATGGAGGGCCAGAGCTCAGCCGACTATCCAAACTACGACAAGATCATCACCGCCTTGTCACGAGAGACATTCGACATGCAGGTCGACAAATGCGCCGCCTGGGTCGGTACGCCGCAGCGGATTCTTGACACTGTCGGGACCTATCGCCGGCAGGTCGGTGATTTCGAGATTGCCTCGCTGCAGGTGATCTTCAACACGATCGCCCTCGCAGAGGCGCAGGCATCGATGCGGCTGTTCGGTGAGGAGGTCTTGCCGCGCCTACCGCGACTATAGCGCGAGCTCGACCGTCCGCTTCTATTCGAAATTGTTGTTGCCAGCACGGCTCAACCACAGGTAACCTTTCGCCAAGGCAACCGAATTCACCGCGCCACAGCCGGAGGGGCGGCCAGTTTCCAGATGGCAGACGCCAAACGCCGCCAGCGATCGCAGCCGGTTCCGGCGCGACGACGCGCCAAAACCGCTGCCGTGCCCTCCGCACCCCGCGCCGACAGTGGTTTTCCTGTGGTGGCCCTGGGCGCCTCGGCCGGCGGCCTGGTAGCGGTCCGCGGCTTGCTCGACGCCATGCCGAGCAACAGCGGCATGGCGTTCGTCGTCATCCAGCACACCGCTCCCACGCACGACAGCCTGCTGGTCGATCTGCTGGCCAGCCACACGCTGATGCCGGTTCAGCAGGCTGGGCACGGAATGGCGGTGGTGCCGAACCATGTCTACGTCGGTCCGCCGGGGGCCTACCTCGCGATCGAGCGGAACACTCTGGTCCTGTCGGGTCCGCCAGAGGGAGCCAACATCCGGCTGCCGATCGACCACTTCCTGCAATCGTTGGCAATCGACCGGCAGCAGCACGCGGTCTGCGTCATCCTGTCCGGCACCGGCACCGACGGCAGCCTTGGACTGCAATCTGTCAGGCAACAGGGTGGCCTGGTCATCGCTCAGGATCCCGCCGAAGCGAGCTATGACGGTATGCCGCGCAGTGCCATCGCCACCGGCGGCGTCGACCTTGTGCTTGCCCTCAAGGACATCCCCAAGAGCCTGGTTGCCCATTCCAGGCGTCGCCGCGCGGTACGTCCGGTGCAGGCGGGCCGGCCCGTTCCGATGTTGGGCGCCGCCGTCGCCGCCATCATCGACGCGGTGAAGCACAGAACCGGGCACGATTTCACCCAGTACAAAGACGGCACCCTGTTGCGCCGCATCGAACGGCGCATGGGGATGAATCGGACCAATGACCCCGACGAGTACCTCGCCTTGGTCAAGCAGGATCCGGCGGAGGCCGAACTGCTGGCCAAGGACCTGCTGGTCAGCGTGACCGGATTCTTCCGCGATCCCGATGCGTACAAGTTGCTGGCCGAACACATCTCCGCGAACCTGGTCGGGCAACACCGCGGAGACCGGCCGATCCGAGCCTGGGTCGCCGGTTGCAGTAGCGGGGAGGAAGCCTATTCCATCGCCATGCTGCTGATCGAACTGGCCGATGCCGCCCAGCGGCGCATGGGCATCCAGATCTTCGCCACCGATATCGACCAGGACGCGTTGCAGACCGGCCGCTCTGGACTCTACCCCGACTCGATCGCCGGCGCGGTTTCGCCAGAGCGCCTGAGCCGGTTCTTCATCCGGCAGGATCACAATTATCGGGTCACGACAGACCTGCGCGAGTGCGTGGTGTTTGCGGTGCACGATCTGCTGAGCGATCCGCCATTCTCGCGGATGGACCTGGTGGCCTGCCGTAACGTGTTGATCTATCTCCAACCCGAGGTGCAGCAGCATGTGCTGTCGGTGTTCCGCTACGCGCTGAACGATGACGGCACGCTGTTCCTGGGTGCCGCGGAATCGCCCGGTGCCGCCGCGACGCTGTTCGAACCGATCAGCAAACAGGCGCAGATCTATCGCCCGACCCGCCAGACACGACCGATGCCGGTCCGCTTGCCGATCGCTTTGCCCAGCAGGAACCCGCCGTCACTGGCGGTGGCGCAGGCTCCGGCCGGCCGGCCGCGCGGCAACCCGGAAGAGATCGCCAATCGCGCCATGATCGAGGCTTATGCGCCGGCGTCGGTGCTGATCAACCAACACGGAGAAGCGCTGTATTTTCATGGCGCGATCGACCGTTACCTTGCGGTCGGCAGCGGCAAGGCCAGTCTTGACCTGGCCGGAATGGCGCGCAGCGGCCTGAGCGCCAAGCTGCGGCTCGCCGTTACCTTGGCAGTCAAGCACCGCGACAGGCAGGTGCTCAACGGCGTCCAGATGCGCCGCGGGCGTCGCCCTGCGCTGGTCACGATCGATATTCGCCCCGTCCCGGCTGACGCGGAGAAACTGTTCCTGGTCAGCTTCGTCGATGAGGCGCAGGTCGTCGTTGAGCATTCCACGCGGGCCAAGCCGACCGCCGCCGAGTCGTCCCTGCTGGCGCGGATCGAGCAGGACCTCAAGACCACGCGTGAGGAATTGCAAGCGACGATCCTGGACCTGGAGAACTCTAACGAACAGCTGCAATCGACCAACGAACAGGCGATGTCTCTTAACGAGGAGTTGCAGGCAAGTAACGAAGAACTCGAGGCCTCGAAAGAGGAACTGCAGTCGATGAACGAAGAGCTGAGCACCCTCAATACCCAATTGCAGGAAAACCTGCAGCGGCAGCGCATCATCGGCAATGACCTGCAGAATGTGCTGTCGAGCTCGGACGCGGCAATGCTGTTTCTCGATACCGGGCTGCACATCCGTTGCTTCACCCCGGCGATCCAGCGACTGTTCAACATCCAGCAAACCGACGTGGGCCGCCCGATCGGCGATTTCACCCGGAGTTTCGCCGATCCCGAGCTGACGCAGGACGCCGGGCGCACACTCACCGAGCTGGTTCCCATCAAGCGCGAGGTCCTCGCCGAAACCGGCAGTTGGTTCAATCGACGGGTCCTGCCCTATCTCACCGCCGACCGTAAGATCGAAGGGGTGGTGGTCACCTTTGCCGACATCACCGAACTGAAGCGCGCCGAGCAGCTCGCCACCACCGCCCAGGTCAGTGCCGAGAATATCGTCAACACGGTGCGTGAGCCGCTGGTGATCGTCGATGATCGGCTGGTGGTGATATCGGCCAACTGCGCCTTCTACCAGTTCTTCGGTGTTACCGCGGCGATTGCCATCGGCCAGAAGCTCCGCGACGTCGTTGGCGGCGCCCTCGACGCGCCCGAATTCAACGCGCTGATCGAGCGGCTGCTGGCCGATGGCGAGCCCGTGGAAGGCTTCGAAACCAGATCGCTCTCGGGCAGCGGCGACGAACGCATCGTGGTGCTCAATGCACGCGAGGTGCGGCATGAGGCTCGGGGCGCCCGACGGATCCTGGTGGCGATGGAGGATACCACCGACAGTCTTCGGATCAGCCGCGAGCTGCGTGCGGCCAGGGACGTGGCGGAAACCGCCAGCAACGAGAAATCCCACTTCCTGATGGCCGTCAGCCATGACCTGCGGCAGCCACTGCAAACCATGCTACTGTTGCAGGGTGTGATGGCGCACCAGGCGCAAGACGAGGCGGCGAGGGAACTGGTCGCGGATTTCGGCGCCGCGCTCGACGAGATGAACGACACCATGAACGCGCTGCTGGACATCAATCAGCTTCAGACCGGTGCCATCCGGCCGACCGTCGGCGATTTCCCTATCCACGTTTTGTTCGATCGCATCCGCAGCGAGTTCCGGGAAACCACAAGGGCGAAGGGACTGGAGCTGCGCATCGTCGAATCCAGCGCGTTGTTGCGCACCGATCATCGATTGCTCGAGCGCATCGTCCAGAACCTGATGTCCAATGCGGTCAAGTACACTGACGCCGGCAGAATCCTGCTCGGGTGCCGCCGTCGCGGCGACATGGTGTACATCGAGGTCTGGGACAGCGGGATCGGCATTCCGCCGGATCAACTGCGGCTGATCTTCCAGGAGAATTACCGGGTCAATGCGCCGGTCGGCGCGCGCAACGGCATGGGCCTCGGTCTGTCGATCGCGGAGCGCTTCGCGCAGTTGCTTGGTCACAGGCTCGACGTCCGTTCGACGCCAGGCAAGGGGTCGGTGTTCTGGGTGGAGGTGCCGCTCAGCCCGGCAAGTCGTGCGGCGCAGGTTCGCCGCGCGCAGCGTGCCTACGTGGCCCCGCCCGGTGGCGCGAAGGTCCTGGTGGTCGATGACGACGAAGGGGTGCGCGGGGCGATGCGCACTCTGCTGCAAGCCGCCGGATACGCGGTGGGGACCTACGGATCGGCAGAAGCGTTTCTCGCCGCGGAACGGGAGAACAACGCCGTCTGTCTGCTGATCGACAATGGCCTACCGGGAATCAGCGGCATCGAGCTGCTGGAGACGTTGCGGTCACGTGGTGACAACATCCCGGCGATCATCGTGACGGCGTTGGCCGAGACACAGCTTGCCGCGCGGGCGGCACGCGCAGGCGTGGAGGATTTCCTGGAAAAGCCGGTGGCCGGCGACGTGCTACTGGCCAGCGTGCGCCGCAGCCTGACCGCGAAAGGCAGCGGCGGGTGAGGGTCTATGTGCGGTGGCGGCCGACCTCTCCCACAAGTGGGAGAGGTGGATTTCACCATGCATCAACGCCGCCGAAGCACGCTGACATCGTCGGGGTTGATCAGGTCCGGGACGGTCCAGCCGTTCAGGTCGTACTCCGCCATACAGGACGCGGCGAGCTGCTTCCAGCGATCGGTATCGCCCGAAGCCAACGCACCGAACAGCGCGTAGCGGCGGATCTCCTCGTGGCTGCCGGCGTAGTTGATTTCGTACAGCTCATGCCGCCCGCCGAACTCCGACCCAATTGAGTCCCACAGCAGCTTCATCAGCTTCACGCGCTCTTCGGCCGAGGCGCCGCCGGAACCTCGCACATACGTGTCCAGATACTTGCGAATCTCCGGCGCCTGGAAGTCTGCAGCGTGCGAGTTGAGATAGATCAGTCCGCTCGCGACGGTCTTTTCGATCAGGTTCTTGATCTGCACATACGCTTCGGGTGCCAGCACGTTGTATGCCATGGCGGGGCGCATTCCGGGCAGGATGAAGCCGCCCTCCCACGGATCCGGCGACTTTGCCATCGCGTCCGACAGGCTCCAGATCATGTTGCGCCAGGCGATCACCTCGCCCAGGTTCGCCTCGACGCCGCGGAAGCCGCGCGAACCGGTCAGCTCGGTGGCACGCAGGAACAGTCCGGCGATGAAGTCGAGCTTGACCGCCAGTCGCGTGCTGCCCTGCAGGAATGCGCGCGGCAGGAAACCGGTGCGGGGAAAGAAGTTGTTCGCCCGCTCGACGTCGCCATGGACGAATACGTCCTCCCACGGGATCAGCACGTCATCCAGCACGAAGATCGCGTCGTTCTCGTCGAGCCGGCTCGATAACGGGTAGTCGAACGGGCTGCCGAGTACGGCGGCACGCTGCTCGTTCGAGACACGGCAGATCAGTTTCACGCCCGGTGCATTGGTGGGAACCATGAACACCAGGGCGAAGTTCCTGTCCTGCACCGGGATCAGGCCGTGATGCGCCACGAAGGTGTAATGCGTCAGCGCCGAGCCGGTGGCCACGACCTTGGCTCCGCTCACCCGGATGCCGGCATCGGTTTCCTTGGTGACGTGGACATAAATGTCGGTGGGACCGCCTGGCGCGCCTGGCGCCATGTTGCGATCGACCGGCGGGTGGATGATCGCGTGGTTGATGAAGGGGACACGCTCCTGGCTGTACCGGTACCAGCGGCGCGCATTCTCCTGGTATGGCGCATAGAATTCGGCATTGGCGCCGAGCGTGGCGAGGAACGCCGCCTTGTAGTCCGGCGAGCGGCCGAGCCAGCCATAGGTCAGGCGCGACCAGGCCGCGATCGCATCGCGCGCCGCGACCTGCTCCTCGACCGTGCGTGGCGCGACGAAGTAGCGATGCGTAAAGCCGCCCCATTCGGTCGGGCAGGTCAGGATGTTCGTGCTCTCGCGATGATCGGCATGCAGCGCGTCATACAGCCTGGCGATCATCCGCGCGGTGTTGCGGAATGCCGGGTGTGCCGTGATCCTTCCGATGCGTTCGCCGTAGATCCAGACCTCCCGGCCGTCGTCCAGGCTGTCGAGGAACTCTTGTCCTGTATATGGCAGCATTGTGCTCATGCCGGGTATGACACGAAGCACTTCTCCGACATGAAGACGTGCGTCTCCACATAGTCATGGACCACCGGCTTCCGGTCGAGCGTTTCCATCGCCCCCATCAGCGCCATCCAGTTCAGCATCTCGTGCTGCCCTGCCTGCTCCATGTCCTTGAGCGAGCGCTTGCGCCAAAAACCGTAATCGGCGCCGGAGAGCGCGTCGAACATCAGCCGGTCGGCCTTGTGATCGGGCCACAGGTAGCCGTTGGTTGGCGACAGGAAGCAGTGCGACCAGCTCGACGAAGCGATCAGCGCGACGCGCCACCGCGATTCCGCGAGCACCTCGGCGACCGCACGGCCGACGTCCATGCAGCGCCAGGGCTGCGGCGCCGGCGGATCGGGCGCCTCGGTCGACGGCGGCAGGAACAGCGCCGCCATGCCGCCCTTGGCGTGGATCAGGTTGCGGCCGTAGCAGTTGATCGCGAACGGCAGCACCGGCCAGGGAAAGCCACGGCGATCCCAGTCCAGGTAGAGCAGCGTGTTGGTGAAGGCGTGTGCCAGGCCATCGACATGCAACGGCTTGTAGGCATAGGCCATGTCGATGCCGCGTTCGATCAGCGCGCCGGCCAGGTGCTTCGCCGCGTCGCGCGCGCCGCGCAGCTTCAGCGTCCAGTCGCCGGACTCGCCCCAGCGGTTGGGCTTACCGCCGTTGCCGTTATGCCAGGGTTTCAGCCCGAACTGCTCGTCCAGGCCGAACAGGCAGAACGCGGGGATGATGTCTTCGCGGAAGTTCTCGTACTGATCGTCGCCCCAGATCACCACGAGGTCCGGATTGAAGTCGTCGAGCGCCTTGCGGATGGCGCGGAAGTCGTCCGCCATGCGCGCCCCGTAGCGTCGCGCCGACGACACGCCATCATCGTTGCCGAGCTCGGCCAGCCAGTTGGCACGATCCTTGTAGTGCGCGGGAACATTGGGAGCGGTAAGCAGATGATGGAAGCCGCCCGGCAGCCGTTCGTCCGACTGGAGCAGCCCTGGGTAATGCGTGCAGCCCAATCCGAGGATCTCGGCCATGTTTCTGCTCCCTGTTCTCTGATGCGTGTTGGTCCGTCTGGCGGAACGGTAGGAGGTATCGGGGCAAGTTGCCAAGCCACCGCGCGCGCCTACGATGGGGGCATCCTGGAGGACGCGTCATGCTCAAGCAATTCGACAGCTCGTATGCCGGCCACATCGACCTCGAGAACGTCGGCTACGGCGGCACGCCGATCAACGACCGGCGCTACCCGAACGAAGAGCTGGCTACCGCGCTGTTCAAGGCCGAGGCCATGGCGAAGCTGATGGATCGGCTCGGCTACGGCACCTACTGGATGGCGGAGCACCATTTCCAGCCGGAAGGCACCGAGTGCATCCCCAACGTGCTGTTGATGGCGCTGCACTTGACGCATCTGACGAAGCACCTGCGCATCGGCTGCGGCTTCAACATCACGCCAATGTGGCACCCGCTGCGCTTGGCCGAAGACTACGCGATGGCGGACATCCTGTCGCACGGCCGCGTCGTGTTCGGCGTCGGCCGCGGCTATCACACGCGCGAGGTTGAGACGTTCGGTTCCCCGCTGATCGACCAGGCCGCCAATCGCGGGCTGTTCGAGGAGCAGGTCGAGATCATCTTCAAGGCGTTCAATGAAGAGTCATTCAGCCACCAGGGCAAACACTACACGCTGCCGCCGGAGGTGCCGTATCGCGGCTACACGCTGAAGGAGCTGACGCTGGTGCCGCGGCCGGCGCGCCTGCCGGTGGAGTGCTGGCAGCCGATCCAGGGCGGCACGCAGCGCGCGCTCGACTTCATGGCGAAGCATGGCATCTGCGGCGTGATCGGCGGCGGCTCGGCCGAGGGCGGCGCGGTGCACAAGTCGATGGTGGACTTCCAGGCGGCGTACGCGCGTGCCGGCAAGCACATCGAGCTCGGCGAACGGATGGCGCTGGGCTTCCAGTTCTACCTGGCCGACAGCGTCGAACAGGGCATGCGCGTCGCGGCGAAATACTACGAAGAGAACATGAAGATGTTCGGCGAACTGCGCCTGGTGAAGGCGCTGACGGACGAGCAGATCGAGATCATGCGCGACCCGAAGCGCGCGCCGACCGCGAAGCTGCCGCGCATCGAGGATGCGGTGAAGGCGGGCGGCTTCCTGACCGGAAGGCCGGCAGATGTGATCGAGGCGCTGAAGAAGCTGGAGGAGCGCTATCCGGGGCTGGATCGCGTCACCGTCAGCCTGTCGGTCGGCGTGCCGCTGTCCGAGGCGCTCGAGCAGTTGGAATGGTTCGCGCGCGACGTGATGCCGGCGTTCGAGGGCGTGAAGATCGCGGTGCCGGCGATGGCGAACTGACCGGGGATTCGCCTTCCCGATTTCTGATCAGCGGATCACGGGCCGATCAAGACAAGGCGGCGCCGAGCGCCTGGACGCTGGAGCCAGTCGTCAGAAGGGTTTCACCCTCAGACTGTCGCGCCACATGGCCCTTGACCACATGCCCGCGCGCTGAGGGCGCACCTGCGATATGGCAGAGGGTCGCTCACCGAGCTGTTTCGGCGCGATGAAATATTTCACAGGTGGCGCGGCACACCTCGGGAAGCTGGTCAAGCGTTGACGGCTCAGCGGTCCGGTGTACTCCCCGCTTCGCGATATGGCGGCGGGGCCAACGTCAAGCCGAACGTCCAGCCGATGTAGAACCGTACGTCCATCCAGAAGCCCGCAGCATCATATAATTCAAATCGGCCGAGGTGAACGAGCGGCATGCCCGCGTCGAACACCATCGCCATAATGAGCCAGGTCGCTGCCACGCATGCGACGCTGCGCGCACAGCGCGCAAGCGCGCGCTCGCTTGGTGTCCGCAGCATGTGTCGATAGCCCATGGCAAGGATGACCAGGCATGGAATCGTGGTGGTGATCACCGACTGCAGCGGCCAATTGAACAGCCATCCCGTCAGGTAGGAAGCGGCGATGGCAAATCCGCCCGTCGGTACGGCAAGCCAGCGAGGGCGGACGGTCAACCAGGCGATGGTGACGGCGAATGGCACAATTGCCCATGCGACGGTCAGTTCGATGCCTGCTGCGAGACCCGCGTCGGGAGCTGCTGGCGCGCCACCTCGTTCCGAGACGAACGCCGTCATCGCTTCGTGCAGGCAGACCGACGTCAGCGCGAATGCCAGGGCCAGACTTGCGGCGAACAAGGCATTGGACGGCTGATGGTCTGATCGTTGCTGATGCCGCGGTCTGCTCAGCAGAACTCGGATGTGCTCCATCACCGGCTCGACAAAGAACGCCAGCACTATCCCGATCAGCAGCGCTCCCAGCAGCTCCGTCCGGTTGAGATGCCCGACCGCAAGATGCAGGCCCTGCCAGATGAACTCCGGCGCCGCGGCGCAGATCGATACCCAGAAAGCGGAGATCACGATCGCAGTGCCGGCGAGGGTTCCCCGCCCCACGCGGGACAGCAGCCTTCCGGCGGCGGTTGGTGGCCGTCTCATGATGCCTAGCGATCGTAAAGGATCCGCAGCACGACGAACCAGGGATACCGCGTGTCACGTCCGCAGTCGCTGCAATCGGCCAGGCGCCCGTCTGCCGTGACCGGTACGTGCTTCATCGTTACCGCATGATCGACGTTGCCGCCGATGACGCTGATCTGCCCCTTGTCGCGAGCGACGACGATGTCGCAGTGCCCGGCGAAATGGCGCGCCGGCAACTTCTCATACTTCAGCGGACGTCCGCCGCGCGAGAAGCAGATAAGGTCGCCAGGAACAGGCGCATACTCGTCCGGGCGCTCGGCAATCACCGCCCAGCCTGACGTGCGGCCGAGTTTCATCTCCTTGGCTATATCGATATAGACGTAGTGCGAGGGCGCATAGGGGAAGCGCGCGCCCGCGCCCGCCGTCCGCATGACGTAGCTGATGAAGGCGGCCGACCAGGCGTAATAATCGTCGCGACGGTCGTCGAATTCCTGACCGCTTTCATCGTGCATCCCCGTCCACGCGGATTGGCGGCGATCGACATCCTGGCCGAGCCACCAGTATTCCCCGATACGCTCCCAAAAACCCGGAAAGCGCTCAGGGTCGTCATTCGCACCCAGCCGGGGGCGGGAAGCCGGCGGGTCGTCATCCACCCGCTGGCCGAACAGGCGCCATTCCTGCTCGGCGATCGCCACCGCCTCGGCGCGGCTGAACGGCTCGTAGGGCACCCGCGCAAACGGCGGGGAGTGCCCGGACTGGACGATAAACTGGGCGCTCTTCGGCTCCGCGCTCGCTTCCTCCACTGCCGTCGGGTTCGGTGTGCAGGCCCCGAGGATGAGCGCCAAAACGCAAAATGTCTGAACCGGTGCGCGCAAGCGAGGGTGCATGGGAATTCCGCGACGTAGGTTTTATCCACCGCGGCATGTATAGAGGCAACGCCCATAACGTTGCCAGATAGAGATGCCAAGCGTGACCGCAGCAGAAATCCTCGCCGCTGCGACGGGTGCCGTCGCCCAAGCAGTCGCCGCTGACATCCCTGGCGCGGTTCTCGGGGTGGTAACGGCATCGGGCGACCGTGCTGTGGCGGCTTTTGGTCTGGCACAGCGCGAACCGTACCCCGCGTCAATGCATCGCGGGACGTGGTTCGACCTCGCGTCTCTCACCAAGGTTCTGTTCACGACGCCCACGATCATGCACCTCGCGGCACAGGGACGCATCGCTCTGGATGACAAACTGGTCGTGGCGATCCCGGACCTGCGGCAATACAATGCAACGGCGGCGGAGCGCCGTCTGACATTCCGTCAATGTCTGAGTCACCAGACGCACCTGCCCGCGGTCGAGCCGCTGTACACCTATGGCCTCGATCCGGCGACATTGCGCGCGTTCATCCTGCAGTGCGTCTGGCGCGAAGGACCGCCAGTCTATTCCGACATCAATTTCATGCTGTTGGGCATCGCTGCCGAGCGTCTGATCGGATGTTCACTTGTGGACCTGCCGCTGCCAACGGGACTGGCGTGGCGTCCGGAGCCGGCCGAAACGGCGGCGACCGAACGCTGCACCTGGCGCGGCCGCGTGATGCGCGGCGAGGTGCACGACGAGAATGCCTTCGCGCTGGGTGGTGCTGCTGGCCATGCCGGGCTGTTCGGCACGATTGACGGCGTGCTCGATGCCGCGCAGCGCCTGCTGCAGGGCGTCGAGCCGTGGCTGGCCGAGGTGCGTACGCGGCAGTCGGCAACGCGATGCCTGGGATGGGAGGCGCGGCACGAGGGATGGTCCGGCGGCAACGCCTGCTCCGAAGCGACCATCGGTCATACCGGCTTCACCGGCACCGGCGTATGGATCGATTTCGGGCGTGAACTGTCGTGGGCGCTGCTGACCAACCGCGTGCATCCAACGCGCCACCGGGACACCGGAATCGACGCGCTGCGCCGCGGCGTGGGCGATCTGATCGTCGGAGGCGCACCATGAAAGGCGGCTGGTGGAGTGGTTGCGTCGTGTCCATCGCGCTAATTTCTGCTCCCGGTTTCGCGGCCTCGATGGATGACCTGCTTCACGCCTATCCGGATGCCCTGGCCGGCTTCGACGGCACCAACCTGATCTGGCGCGACGGCACTCGCATGCCGGTGGACGATGGGCGGCCCGACAAGGACATGGAGGAGCAACTCCGGCACGGGTCCATCCTTGATCAGTTGCGATTGCCGTACCCGGCGGGGGCGCCTTTGCTGCCGCCGCCGCAACAAGATCCGGGCCGCGTGCGCAACCGAGCGTTCTTCGACAAGATGTACGGTGACTGCAAGACCGGGCAGGTGGTGCCGAAGCTTGTACCTGTGGTCTGGCTGCCGAACACGTGGGGACATGTCGTCCGCATCACCTCGGTCAACGGCGTCGATCGGGAACTGGCCGCGATCTCGCGCGAGCTGGATGAGTTGCCCGCGGAGGACAGGAAATATCTGTATCCGCTGGGCGGGACCTATGTCTGCCGGTCCGTCGCCGACACTGGCGCAACGAGTATGCATGCCTGGGGCGCGGCGATCGATATCAACCTGGCCTTTTCGGATTACTGGCTGTGGCACCGGTCAGGCGATGGCAATCCGGCGTATGTAAACCGCATCCCTGCGGAAGTTGTGGCCGTGTTCGAGCGGCACGGCTTCATCTGGGGTGGACGATGGGCACATTACGACACGATGCACTTCGAATACCGGCCCGAGCTCCTCGGCTACCACCCCAAAGCAGAATAGCGGCGCGCGTCAGGCAGCGCGTGGCAACGATGCGAGTTCGCGAATCTTGCGCGCCATCGCGGCGATGCCGTTGCCGCGATTGGTGGACAGCGCCTCGAGCAGGCCGAGTTCCTTAAGGAACACCGGATCGGTGGAGACGATCTCGTCGGGCGTGCGGCCGGAATAGACGCGCAGCAGCAGCGCGATCAGGCCCGACACGATCGCCGCATCGGAGATGCCGGCAAGGAACAGCCTGCCATCGGTCAGCGCGCCCTCCATCCACACCCGGCTCTGACAGCCAGGCACGCGATGCGCATTGTCGGCCCAGGCGTCGGGAAACGGCGGCAGCTTGCGGCCCAGTTCGATGATGAACTGGTAGCGCTCCATCCAGTCGTCGAACACGGCGAGTTCGTCGCCGATCGCGGCGATCGCATCGGCGGCGGTGGGTTCTTCCGGGCGAACGAAGGGACCGGTCACAGCTTCAGCAGTCGCATCGCGTTGCCGCTGGCGATCTTCGCCTTGTCCTCGGCACAGAGCGGGATGGTTGGCAGCCAGTCGGTGCCCGGCTTGTTGGCGACGAACGGGTAATCGACCGAGAACACGATGCGATCCACCCCCATCTCCTGCACGCAGCACAGCAGCGCCGGATTGGAGAAGAAGCCCGACGTGGTGATGTAGAAGTGTTCGCAGAACACGTCGCGGAACGAGCGGCTGCCGCCACCGCCGCGTGCAAACCCCATATCGATGCGCCACAGCAGGAACGGCAGGCCCTCCCCGAGATGGCCGAGGATGATCTTCAGTTTCGGATAGGCGTCGAATACGCCCGACAGCACCATGCGCACGCCCTGGGTCGCGGTCTCGACGGTGAAGCCCCAGGCGGCGCGGAGGATCATCGGCCAGTCCTGCGCGTAATCCTTGTAGTAGGTGTCGATCACCGCCGGATGCGGCATGGTCGGATGCAGATACAGCGGCACGTCAAGCGCCGCGGCGCGTTCGCAGATCGGCCAGAAGCGCTTGTCGTCGAAGAACACGCCGTTGGTGGTGCCGTTGATCAGCGCACCCTTGAAGCCAAGCTGCGTCACCGCGCGTTCCAGCTCGTCGGCCGCAGCCTTCGGATCGGGCGTCGGGATGGCGGCGAAGGCGGCGAACCGGTCGGGATGCGCGCGCACCGTTTCCACCAGCCTATCGTTGGCGATGCGCGCGAGGCGCACCGCGGTCTCGGCGTCCATCTTCTGCAACCCGGGATTGGCGTGCGACAGCACCTGCATGTCGATGCCCGCCCCGTCCATCTCCTTGATGCGGAGGTTGGTGAGATCGTTCAGCCGTTCTGCGATGGCGGGAAGCTGGCGCGAGTCCTCGGGCGCGTAGGCGCGCACCACGTCCGGATCCTGGTAGTGCTCCTCGATGGTGATGACACGCGGCTTTGCTGGCATGATCGTCTCCCTCAGTCCCCTGGGACGTGCAGGTTGGCGCGCACCCAGTCGGTGAACTCTTCGTCGGAGATGTCGCCGGCGGCGAGCTTCAACATCGCAATCACCGCGTCGGCGTCGCTAGCAGGAAACAGCACGCCGTTCAATTCGAGGAAGGTTTCCAACATCACGTATCCCGTCCGTTTGTTGCCATCCACAAACGGATGATTGCGCACGATGCCTAGGGCGTAGAGCGCCGCGAGCTCGGCAATGTCAGGGCCGCCGTAGGCGACGCGATTCAACGGCCGGGCGAGCGCACTGTCCAACAATCCGGCATCACGCACGCCGGCCGCCCCGCCGTGTTCGGCGAGCTGCTCATCGTGAATTGCCAGGACGATCTGCTGCGATAACCAGACAGTCACTTGGCGAGCTCGCGCAGCACCGCGCGCCGTCGCTTCATGATCCGTCGCGCCACTGCCATCTGCTGCTCGAACTCCGGATCGGCCGTAGTCAGCCGCACGCCGTCCGGCATGTCTATGGCATACAGCGTGTCGCCCTTGCCGACGCCGAGCTTCGCCAGCAGCTCCTTCGGCAGGATCACGCCGACGGAATTGCCGATCTGGGTAAGTTTCAGCGCGTTCATGGGCCGCTCCGGACGTGGGTGCGTTACAACATGTGTAAGCACTCAGCCCGCATCAAGCAAGGTTCCGGATCAGTGCAGCCACCCCGCCAGGATCGCCAGCAGCAGCAACGCCACGATGTTGGTGATCTTGATCATCGGGTTCACCGCCGGACCCGCGGTGTCCTTGTACGGATCGCCCACAGTGTCGCCGGTCACCGCCGCCTTGTGCGCCTCGGAGCCCTTGCCGCCGTGGTTGCCTTCCTCGAGTACTTGTTGGCGGTGTCCGACGCCCCGCCGCCCGGCAGCGATGAAATCCACAGCGCGATCAGCGGCGGCACTTACTGGATTTGTGAGCTCAGGCGGTATTCCGCAAAAGCCTCCGTTGCCAGCATTTCCAGCAACAGGAGATCGTCACGGGGCAACTGCCGAATCTCCGAATGACCGCCATTCCCTTCCTCAGGCATATGTATGATTCTGATGCGATGTGATCTTGCGTCGCAAATCCGATGTATCTGGCCGACCAGTGCCCAAGCAAATGAACTCTTCGACCTCACTTTTTGCGTGCGGCGAATTGCCGCTACTGCCGCCTGCAATTGATCGTCCCACCCGCCGACAAAGTGTTCGATCCAGGTCACCGACAAACCCTGCTCGCCCGGGCGCAAGCGAAAGGCTTCGGCGAGTACCCCTACAACGTTGTCAGCTTCATCGCGCCGCGTCCGCTGATACGGGACATAGCGCGCGACGTGATGATCATGCGGCAGGTTGTCTGGCATAACCTCCGAACCAGCGGGCAGGACGATATGGCGCCAAGACCGCCGGCAGGCGACCGACCGAGGCCTCGCCAGCAGCGCGCTCCACTTGCTCGTCATCATAGCAAGAAAGCAGCCACTGAATATTGCCGTTCGGAAGGAACTCGAGGGTCAGACGATCCCGGCCGACGGTCCACGCGCCGATTAAATGGCCTGCACATGTTAGGCCAAGCCCCGGACGGCGGTCAGGATCCAGTGCAATGATGGTCCTCAAGAACGTGGCGAAAGATGCTTCTTGAACCGGAGCGTCACCCGGTTCCCATTCCGCTGTATCATGCAGAGCATCGAGTTGCTGGAACAGCCTGCCTCGCCAGGTACGATCGAGGTGCATCGCAACGGCCGATGTCAGCACTTTGACGCGCGCAAGGGCGTCGTAGAGTTGCTCTTCCAAGGGCATTTCTGGAGCCGGACGCAGTACCACAGATCCAGGGCTCGGTTGCAGCTTCAGGTTCTGTAGGCTCTTCATGCGCTGCTGGGTTCCATCGCTCACCACCAGCGGGAGGAATCCCTGCTGCTGCACCGGAGCTTTGACGTCACGTGCATTCCTGACCATTGCGGTCATGTGCCGAACAACTCCCTCGCACGCTCTGTGATGCAGGCCTCGAAGACACGGTTCTTCTCTATTCTGAATTCTTGCAGGAGAGACAGCAGGCCCTCGTCCCTTTGAGGGAGGTCGCGATCCCGGCCCACGTCGATATCGAACATGATCGACAGGTGACCTTCAAGCGGCGACGGCACGATCCCAGAGTTGATCGTGATCAACCCATCCACTGACTCTGACCGAAAGATCGCCTGCACTCCGTACAACGTCGTCGGCCCGAGTTCATCAGGCGTACGAGCGAACAGATTGAGGTAATGTTCATGGTCAACAACTGGCCCTTCGGCCGGAAGATCAAGGCGGTTGATGTAGCGGACGCCCACCCTGACGATTTTCTGATATCCGACCTCCCGCTTCCAAAGCGACCAGTCTTGCTTGAACCGGTCGAAGAATGCCTCCCAACCCGGGTAATCAGGCAACTGTGAAACGATCAAGCTGGTTGGAGCAACGATCGCCAGCTCGGCTTCGCTTGGGGACGCTCTCCGATAGGCCTGTGGTCCCGCGGCCCACTGGGCTGTCGGCGGTCGGGCGGCGTCGGCGACGCTCACCTGGAGGACCTGCATGTTTGGCAAAATCTGCTGGCCCGGATAGCGCGGCGCGAGGGCATGGCTGACGCTGAGGAGCAGGCGATCGCTCACAACCTCGGCAAACCGGATTTCAATGACAGCCTCGGTTATTGGTGGGTGGCTGTAGGGCTGGTTCGGCATAAGGACCATCATCTGCTTGCATGACCTTACCGCAAGCTGGTAGGATCATAGTCCTATCTCCGCTTCCCTGTCAAGTGGGAAATAGCACCGGGCCGACCCGCGCCGCAACAACTTGGCTCTCCCAAAACCGCAAAGCTGCGGCAAGGGCCGGTGTGTGACTTTGCTGCGAATGGGCCTATTTCAGCCACCCCGCCAGGATCGCCAGCAGCAGCAGCGCCACGATGTTGGTGATCTTGATCATCGGATTCACCGCCGGACCCGCGGTGTCCTTGTACGGATCGCCCACCGTGTCGCCGGTCACCGCCGCCATGTGTGCCTCTGAGCCCTTGCCGCCGTGGTTGCCTTCCTCGATGTATTTCTTGGCGTTGTCCCACGCCCCGCCGCCCGACGTCATCGAGATCGCCACGAACAGCCCGGTGACGATCGTTCCCAGCAGCATCGCCCCCAGCGCCGAGAACGCCGCCACCCGGCCGGCGACGATGTCGATCACCACCCACAGGATGATCGGCGCCAGCACCGGCAGCAGCGAGGGGATGATCATCTCGCGGATTGCCGCGCGCGTCAGCATATCCACGGCGCGGCCGTATTCCGGCTTGCCGGTGCCCTCCATGATGCCGGGGATCTCGCGGAACTGCCGCCGCACCTCGACCACCACGGCGCCGGCGGCGCGGCCCACCGCGGTCATGCCCATCGAGCCAAACAGGTAGGGCATCAGGCCGCCGATAATCAGGCCGATCACCACGAACGGGTCCTGCAGCGTGAAGGTCACGTCGAGGTTCGGGAAGTAGTGCTTCAGGTCCTGCGTGTAGGCGGCGAACAGCACCAGCGACGCCAGCCCCGCCGAGCCGATGGCGTAGCCTTTGGTCACCGCCTTGGTGGTGTTGCCCACCGCGTCGAGCGCATCGGTGGTGACGCGCACATCGGCCGGCAGGTCGGCCATCTCGGCGATGCCGCCGGCGTTGTCAGTGACCGGGCCGTAGGCGTCCAGCGCCACGATCATGCCGGCGAGCGACAGCATGGTGGTCACCGCCACCGCGATGCCGAACAGTCCGGCCACCATGAACGTCGCCACGATGCCGATGCAGATCACGATCGCCGGCAGCGCGGTCGCCTCCATCGACACCGCGAGGCCCTGGATCACGTTGGTGCCGTGCCCCGTGGTGGAGCTCTGCGCGATCGAGCGCACCGGACGGTATTCGGTCGCTGTGTAGTACTCGGTGATCCACACGATCGCCCCGGTCACCGCCAGGCCGACCAGCGCGCAGTCGAACAACTGAAAGCCCGTCACTGCGCCGCCGCCGCTCAGCGGCAGCGGTGTGGTGAAGCCGATGAACCAGGCGATGATGACGGCGATGCCGACGATCGACAGCGCGCCGGTCACCAGCAGGCCCCGGTACAGCGCCTTCATGATGCCGTTGTCGGGGCCGAGCTTGACGAAGTAGGTGCCGACGATCGAGGTGAGGATGCAGATGCCGCCGATGCCGAGCGGCAACATCAGCATCCGGTCGCGCACGTCACCGGTGAAGAAGATCGCCGCCAGCAGCATGGTGGCGACGATGGTCACGGCATAGGTCTCGAACAGGTCGGCAGCCATGCCGGCGCAGTCGCCCACGTTGTCGCCCACATTGTCGGCAATCACGGCGGGGTTGCGGGGATCGTCCTCGGGGATGCCGGCCTCGACCTTGCCCACCAGGTCGGCGCCGACATCGGCGCCCTTGGTGAAGATACCGCCGCCGAGACGGGCAAAGATCGAGATCAGCGAACCGCCGAAGCCCAGCGCCACCATCGCCTCCAGCGCATGGCGCAGCTCATCGTCGCTGCCGGTGGTCATGCTGCCGCGCAGGTAGAAGTAGTAGCCGGCGACGCCGAGCAGCCCGAGGCCGACCACCAGCATGCCGGTCACGGCGCCGGCGCGGAAGGCGAGGGCGAGGCCGGCGGCCAACCCCTGCTTCGCCGCCTGCGCGGTGCGAACATTGGCGCGCACCGAGACGTTCATGCCGATATAGCCCGCCGCGGCCGACAGCACGGCGCCGATGATGAAGCCGATCGCGACGTGGATGCCCAGCGCCCGGCCCAGGATGATCAGGATCACCACGCCGACGATGCCGATCGTAATGTACTGGCGGTTGAGGTAGGCGCGGGCGCCCTCCTGCACGGCGGCGGAAATCTCCTGCATGCGGGCGGTGCCGGCATCGGCGGCCAGGACCTGCTTGCTGGTGACCAGACCGTAGATCAGCGCCAGCAGACCGCAGGCAATGATCACGTATTGGGCCAGTTGCATCCGGGGTTATCCTCTGATGGAAGAACGTTGCGGGACGGCCACGACAATGCCCCTGCTGTGGCCCGCTGGATAGGCGCGGGCGTATGCCAGATAGGTGAACGAGTGGCAAATCCGGGGCTGTCTTCTGGCTTGCGCCACCAGCCGTGGTCGGGCAGACCAGCGCCCGCGCAGCGCCTGTAGCTCAACTGGTCAGAGCGGGCGGCTCATAACCGCTTGGTTGCAGGTTCGAGTCCTGCCGGGCGCACCATTTCGATAACCGTGTGCTAAGCATTCCGCTGCTATGGTTTCTGCATGGCGGACGTAGTGCGCCTGGGACCGACCGCTTCTTCTGCGCCGCGCGGCCACCATAGCGGTCAGGCGGGACGAGCCGGGCGGCGACAGGCCGGCCCGGCGTTCCATCACGTGCTCGCGGCTGCGATGGCGGGAGCACGAGCGCCTGGGTCGGCGGCTACCGCAAGGTCCGGCGTCCAGACCGCAGCATTTCAGGTGCCGCTGACGGCGCTGCATCCGACGTGGTCCGAAAAGCCGGCATCCACGATACCGGCGCAGTCGGACGCGGCACTGACGCAGGCCATGACGCTGGAGGGCGTGCCGGAATCCTGGCAATCGGGGCTGCGCTTCATCATGGCGCAAGAGTCGGGCGGTCAGGTGAACGCGGAGAACCCGGTACACTCGGCGCGCGGGCTGTTCCAATTGACTGCGGCCAACTACCACCTGAACCCGAATGGCGCGGGCTCGTTCGGCAACGCGGTGGAGGAGGCGCAGGGCGGCATCCGCTACATCCAGCAGCGCTACGGCACCGCCGAAAACGCGGTGGCGTTCTGGCAGCAGCACCACTGGTATTGAACCAGACGTCGGCGCGATTGCACCCGCCCGACCGTACCGCTACGGTTCCAATCGTCTTCCGCCGCTCTCTGACCCAAGCGCAGAAGGGAAACGCCATGGGCAGCAGACTGATTGCGTTTCCGGCTCGTGGCCATCAGACCGTCCTGGTCGAGGTCGACGATCCCAGTATCGGCAACATGCCGGTCGCCCGTGGTGTTGCGGAACGGGCCCAGGAAACGTTCGAGACGGCGATCGCGCAGATCCGACCCGGCGTGGAAGCGCTGATGGCGCAGCTCGGCGAGCTGACCAGCAAGCCCGAGGCGATCAGCCTGGAGTTCGGCATCAAATTCACCGCCGGCGCCGATGCGATGATCGCCAAGACGTCAGTCGAGGGCAACGTCAAGGTCACGCTGACCTGGAAGCCGGAGTAGGCTGGCCGGTCACGACGGGGGACGTCATGGCGGAGCTGCTGCAGCAAGGCATCGGCAGGGTGCGTGGTTCGGCCACGGCCCCGGTGGCGGGCAGCGCGTTCCTGATCTCTGCAAGCCACGTGATGACCTGTGCCCACGTGGTCAACGTCGCCTTGGGCCGTGCCTGGAACGCCACCGAACGTCCCGATGAAACCGCGAGGGTTCAGGTCGAATTTCCGTTTGCACGGCGCGGCACGGGGCTGAGTGCGTCGGTCGCCGAATGGCGTCCGCCAGCCGATGGCGTCGCGACCGACATTGCTGTGCTGGTGCTCGAGCGGGACGTTGCGGAACGCCCCTATCGCACCATCGCGGGGCTGCCGCATCGCGGCCAGGCGTTCTGGACCAAGGGGTTCCCGGCCGGCCAGGACGGCGGCATGGACGCCGCCGGCGAGCTCGGTACGCCGATCGAACATGGCCGCCTGCTGGCGCATGGCAGTGCGCTGCCAGGGTTCTTCATCGAAGGCGGTTTCAGCGGCGCGCCGCTGCTGGACGAAGCCTCGAACGCGGTCATTGGCATGGCCGCCGCCGCGGCACGGGATGAATCGAAACGCACGGCGTTCATCATTCCAGCCGACCAGCTCGAACTGGCGTGGCCGCCGCTGGCGCGGCCCTACAAGGGTCTGAACGCGTTCCGCGAGGTAGACTGGCGGTTCTTCTTCGGGCGGACTGTGTTCGTCGACGAACTCGCCAGCAAGCTGGCGCGGCTGCCGTTCGTTGCGGTGGTCGGGCGCTCGGGCAGCGGCAAGTCGTCGCTGGTGCGTGCCGGACTGCTGCCGCGGCTGCACGACGAGGGCATGTGGCGTGTACTCGTCGTGCGGCCCGGTGCGCCGTCGGCCGATCCGTTCCGCAACCTCGCGGTCTGCCTGCTCGATGCCGTGCGCGGCGCCGGCACAGGCCTTGGTGCGATCCTCGACGAAGATGCTGTCGCGAAACTGGCAATCGCGTTGCGTGACGATCCGACCGTGTTGGTCGACCGTCTGCGCCGTCTCGCCGGAGATGGCCCGGATGCGCGCAATCTGCTGCTGTTGGTCGATCAGTTCGAGGAACTGTTCACGTTGGTGGCGGACCCGCACGAGGACGACGAACGCAGCGTGCGTGTACACTTCGTGCAATGCCTGTGGGCGGGGGTCGACACCACGCACGTGCGGGTGCCGGCGGCGCGCTGCGTCGTGACACTGCGCGCCGACTATCTGGGACGCGCCCTGGCCATCCGCGCCCTGGCGGATATCTTGAAAGATGCGGACATCAAGCTTGCACCGATGAAGGCAACCGAACTGCGGGCCGCCATCGAAGAGCCGGCGCGCATCCTTGGCGTCCGGTTCGACGATGGCCTGGTGGACGAACTGATGCAGTCGGTCGGCGGTTCGCACGATGCGCTGCCGCTGCTGGAATTCACCTTGGCCGATCTGTGGTCGAAGCAGCGCGGCCGTGTGATCTTACGACCAGCGCAGCCGGCCGGCGATGCCGCCATAGATGTCCTCGTGACTTCATTGATGCGGCATGCCGACACTGTGTACGACGATCTCAGCCGACGGTTTGGCGAGGCGACGTTCCGCACCGCAATGACAGCTCTGGTCTGGCTCGGCGACCCGACGCGGGAAGGCGAGGACACACGGCGGATGCGACGACGGAGCGAGTTTACGGCGGTGGGCGAGGAGGGCGCCCGGCGGTGGCAATTGCTGGAGCAATTGGCGAGCCAGGACCGGCAGGCGCGGCTGGTGTCACTAGGCGCCAGCAGTGTTGACGGCGAGCCGACGGCAGAGATCGTGCACGAGGCGCTGATCCGTAGCTGGGACAGGCTGCGAGGATGGCTGAACGAGGACCGCAGCTTTCGGCTTTGGTTGCAGAAGACCGAGGCTGAAGCGATGGAATGGCGAAGGAGCGGGGACACCTCGGATCTGCTGGCAGGGCGCAAACTGGCCGAGGCTCAGCGCTGGCGAGAGGAAAGGCAGGCGCAGGACCTGGTCTCGGTTGCCGACTACCTTGACGCATCGGTAAGGTTTCGGACGCAGCAGGAGGAGCACGAGCGAGCCAGGCAGGCCGAATACATCGCCACCTTGCAGCGTGCGGCCAAGGTTGCGCGCCAGCGCAGCATGTATGCCATGGTCGCGGCCGTCCTCGCAGTGCTTGCAGCGTTTGGCGTCGGTTACGAGCGGCATCGTGCGGACGAGCGGGCCGCATTCGCCGAGGATAAAGCGCGCGAGGCGAACGTGCTGCGCGATAAGGCGCTGCGAGCTCAGTTGGTTCAATTCAGTGCTGCGGCCGAAAGCCAGGTCGATGCGGGTGATGCAGTAACGGGGATGCTGCTCGCACTGGAGGCGTTGCACGCCGTGCCGGAGACTGCCTCGCGCGGTTTTACCGCCGAAGCCGAGCGCGCTCTCATCCACGCGCTGCAGGAGCAGCGCGAAGATCGCGTACTGCTCGGCCACACTGATCAGGTTCTGTCCGTAGCGTTCTCGCCGGACGGCAAGCGGGTGGCTAGCGCTTCGATGGATAAGAGCGTGCGGCTGTGGGACGTCGAGACGGGGCAGCAGATCGGCGAACCTCTGTTCGGCCACACCGACGCGGTCGTGTCAGTCGAGTTCTCGCCAGATGGCAAGCATCTTGCGAGTTCGTCGTCGGATCGGAGTTTGCGACTGTGGGATGCCGAGAGCGGGCGGCAGATCGGCGTGCCGATGCTCGGCCACACAGACAAAGTCGTGTCCTTGGCATTCTCGCCAGACGGCAAACGCCTTGCGAGCGCGTCGTTGGACAAGAGCTTGCGGCTGTGGGATGCCGAAACAGGACGAGAGATTGGCGCGCCGCTGCTCGGCCACACAAACGCAGTCTTGTCCGTGGCGTTCTCGCCGGATGGCAGGCGTCTGGCGAGCGCGTCATGGGACAGGAGTGTGCGGCTGTGGGACGCCGAGACCGGGCAGCAGATCGGCGCACCCCTGCTCGGTCACACCGATCCAGTCCGAGCCGTGGCATTTTCGCCCGACGGCAAGCGTCTGGTGAGCGCGTCATGGGATAGTGTGCTCTTGTGGGATACCGAGACAGGACGGCACATCGGTGCGCTGTTGCTAGGCCAGACTGTTCGAATCTTGGCACTAGCGTTCTCGCCGCACGGTGTACGGCTGGCGACCGCGGCGTGGGACAAGAGCGTGCGGCTGTGGGATACCGAGACGGGGCGGCAGATCGGCGCACAGCTGTTCGGTCATACAGCCCCGGTCTGGTCGGTAGCGTTCTCGCCAGACGGCAGCCATCTGGCGAGCGCGTCGTCGGACCGCAGTGTGCGAGTATGGGATGCCGAGCCGGGGCACCAGGTCGGCACAAGCCTGCTCGGCCACAAAGCCTCGGTAGCGGCGGTGACGTTTTCACCGCACGGCAAGCGTCTGGCAAGTGCGTCGGACGATAAGAGTGTGCTGTTGTGGAACGTTGAGACTGGGCGACAGATTGGCAAGCCACTGCTCGGTCACACTGACCGAGTTTTGTCCGTTGCATTTTCGCCGGACGCAAAACGTTTGGCGACTGCATCACATGATTGGAGTTTGCGACTGTGGGACGCTGAAACGGGGCTTCAGATCGGCACGCCACTGCTTGGCCACGAAGGTGCGGTTTCGTCCGTGGTTTTTTCACCGGACGGCAAGCGCTTAGCGAGCGCGTCGTATGATCAGAGTGTGCGATTGTGGGACGCCGAGACGGGGCGGCAGATCGGCGCGCCGTTGCTCGGACACACTGGTTGGGTCGAATGCGTGGCGTTCTCGCCAGATGGCAAGCGCCTGGCCAGTGCTTCCTGGGACATGAGTGTGCGGCTGTGGGACGCCGAGACGGGCCAGCAGATCGGTCAGCCGTTGCTGGGCCACACTAACACTGTCGAGTCGGTGGCGTTCTCACCAGACGGCAAGCGTCTGGCGAGCGCGTCATGGGACACGAGCGTGCGGCTGTGGGATGCCGAGACGCGGCGGCAGATCGGCGTGCCGCTGCTCGGTCATACGGACAAAGTCTGGTCTGTGGCGTTCTCGCGGGACGGAAGGCGTCTTGCGAGTGCATCATCGGACCAGAGTGTGCGGCTGTGGGATGTCGAGACGGGGCGGCAGATCGGCGCTCCTGCTCGGA